>Ga0164243_10006011_pt1 | contig 18474 bp, 12 predicted proteins | sample OricompcompostOP_FD_108781 | JGI IMG/M metagenome (GOLD analysis project Ga0164243, IMG submission 108781) | Organic Plus compost microbial communities from Emeryville, California, USA - Original compost - Organic plus compost (OP) | ecosystem: Engineered > Solid waste > Mixed feedstock >... | reverse complement strand
TCAGCTCGATCGACGTCGGATCGGGCACCGCGACGAGGAGGTTGATATCGGCCTCGACGAACAGCTCGAGCGTCGCGCTGGCGAGCCCGCTGCCGAGATCGAGGACCACCCAGTCCGCCTCGAGTGCGCGGATCTGCTCGCCGAGCTGCTTCACGAACGCCGCGCTCGGCTCGGCCATCGACGGCGGATCGAACACGCCCGCGACGAGCTTCACGCCCGGGACGTGCGTCGGCACCGCGATCTCGCCGAGCGTCGGCCCGCCCTCCGCGAGCAGCTCGGACAGCGAGCGCGACGGCCGCGGGACGCCCGCGAAGATGTGCAGGTTCGCCGCGCCGAACGAGAGGTCGACGAGGACGACCCGCTTGCCGAGCGTGGAGAGGAAGATCCCGACGTTGGCGGCGACGAGGCTCTTGCCCACCCCGCCCTTACCGCCGGCGATGGCGACCACCCGGGGGTTCATGTGGGGCACATAACCGCGATCTCCGACCTGGGGTCAAGCGCGGCGACCGCGGACCTACCAGGTGATGACGACGGACGAGGCCGAATACTTCGCAGGGCCGTGGAAAACGGCCTCGATGTTGTTCCCGTCCGGGTCGAGTACGAAAGCTGCGTAGTACCCCGGATGATACGGGCGCTCGCCGGGCGCGCCGTTGTCGCGCCCACCCGCCGCGAGCGCGGCCTGGTGGAACCGCTCGACCGTCTCGCGATCGCGCGCCGCGAACGCGAGATGCACGCGCCCGGTCACCTCTCCGAGCGCCGCCTCGCTGTCCTTCGACGACACGAACAGCTCGTCGTACGAGAAGTAGCCGTCGCCGCTCATCCCCGGCGGGATGCCGAGCACGTCGAAGACGGCGGCGTAGAACCGCCGGCTCGCCTCGATGTCGTTCACCACGAGCTGCACGTGATCGATCAACCGTCCGCGATGGATCTCCATGCGGGCGAGTCTGCCAGAACGCGCCGCACGCGTGCGGATCTCACGCACGTCGCACGAGCACGCGCGCTCACCCGCCGAGCGCGCGCACGGCGGTCGCGACCTGCTCGAGCTCGTCCGGTGCGATCGTCCGGACGTCGAGCCAGAGCTTGTCCTCCTCGATGCGCGCCACCACGCCGGCGCGACGCAGCCCACGGTCGAGCTCGGTGGCGCGTCCGCCGCCCAGCGTGACCGCCCACGACGGGAGCTGCGCCGTGGGCATCGCCCCGCCACCGACCGCGGACGTGCAGGGCGCGAGCTCGATCACGAGCCCGGCGACGCTGCCGATCGCGGCCGCGAGCTTCTCGGCGGTGGCGCGGAGCTCGTCCGCGGACGCGCCGAGCATGCGCGCGGTCGGGACCTCGCCGATCCGGCCCTCGCGATACAGCGCGAGCGTCGCGCCGAGCGCCGCGAGCGTGAGCTTGTCGGGCCGGAACGCGCGCATCAGCGGGTGCTTGCGCGCGGCCTCGACGGCGGCGCGGGTGCCGACGGCGATACCCGCCTGGGGGCCGCCGAGGAGCTTGTCGCCGGAGAACGTCACGAGATCGACGCCGGTCGCGACGGTCTCGGCGACGGTCGGCTCGTCGGGCAGCCCCCACCGGCGCTGCGTCGCGCGATCGACGAGCGCGCCCGAGCCGAGATCGACCATCGTCGCGATCCCGCGCGCGCGGCCGAGCGCGACGAGGGCGTCGGGGGCGACCTCGCTCGTGAACCCGACGATCGCGAAGTTCGACCGGTGGACCTTGAGCAGGAGGCCGGTCGCGCCGCCGATCGCGCCCTCGTAGTCGCGGAGGTGGGTCTTGTTCGTCGTCCCGACCTCGACGAGCACCCCGCGCGACAGCTTCAGGATCTCGGGGAGCCGGAACGAGCCACCGATCTCGATCAGCTCGCCGCGCGACACGATGATCTCGCGATCGGTCGCGAGCGCCGCGAGCCCGAGCACGGTGGCCGCCGCGTTGTTGTTGACGACGACGGCGTCCTCGGCGCCGGTCAGCTCGCGCAGGAGGCCGCGCAGGTGATCGTGGCGCGAGCCGCGCGCGCCGGCGGTGAGGTCGTACTCGAGGTTCGAGTAGCCGCCCGCGATCTCGTCGAGCGCGGCCCGCGCGGCGGCGGATAGCGGTGCGCGCCCGAGGTTCGTGTGGAGGACGACGCCGGTCGCGTTGATCACCCGGCGGAGCTGCGGGCGCGCGAGCTCGGTGGCGACCTCGGCGACGTGCGCCGGCTCGATCGACGGGTCGGTGATCGTGCCGGCGAGGATCGCGGCGCGGCGGTCCGCGATCGCGCGCCGCGCGGCCTCGACGACGGCCCACCGCGGCGCCTCGGTGCGTGACGCGGCCGCGTCCGCGAGCACGTGAACGGCAGGGAGCTTTGCGAGGAGCTCGCGCATGACCGCACGCTAACCGAGCGCGCCCGCCGCCGCGAGCGCGGCGACGGCGATCTCCGGCCGTCCCCTGCCCCGCAGCCGTGCCCCGCGACCGCGCGTTCGTCGTTTCGGGATCTCCGGTGTACGCTGCCGGGCGTGGACGTCCAGGCGGTCTCCGCCCTGCTCGCCGCGCTGCTGATCCTCGCGATCGGCACGTCGGTGCTCCTGCGCTCGCGCAAGGACCGCATGTACATGGCGTTCGCCGCGTTCACGTTCATCGTCGCGGCGTGGCACCTGTGCACGTTCATCGACGCCGCGACCGACAGCCCGGTGATGCGCTGGCTGTCGCTGTGGGCCGCGGCGACGGTCCCGATCACGGCGATCCGGTTCTTCCGGATCTTCCTCGCGCAGCCGTCGATCGGCGGGCCGAAGCGCGGACCGCGCGTGACGATCGCGTGGACGCTGCTCGCCTACGCGTGCCTCGTCTACTCGGCGATCGCGCAGCCGATCCACGAGTCCTGGTACTTCCTCGTCCCGTTCGGGATCTACGTGTTCGGCGGGCTGTACCGCTGCATCTGGGACATGTGGATGATGTACCGGGCGACGACGAAGCGCGTCGAGCGCACGCGCGTCGGCTATCTCGCGCTCGGTGGCTTCGTCGCGATCACGCTGACGCTCACCGACGTGCTGCCGCGGTTCGACGTGCAGTGGCCCGCGGTCGGCAACATCCTCGGCGTCCTCTACCTGTACTTCCTGTCGCAGGCGCTGTTCCGCAACCGGCTGATCGACCTCAACGAGCTCGTCGGCAAGATGGCCGTGCTCGGCACGCTCGTCGTGATGTTGTGGGCGGTGTACGGCTTCCTGCTGTACTGGATCGGCGGCGGGCAGACCTCGCTCTACCTGCTCAACGCGCTCGTCGCGTCGTTCGTGATCCTGATCCTGTTCGAGCCGGTGCGCAGCTGGCTCGAGAACGGCATCAACCGCTGGCTGCTCCGCCAGCGCACGGAGCTCCGCGGCCGCCTCGAGCAGGTCCGGCGCGAGCTCCCCGGGGTCGTCGACGTGCAGGACATGGTCGATCGGATCACCGCCGCGCTCGAGGAGTCGCGGCGGGTGACGGACGCGGCGGTGTACCTGCTCGACTCCGAGGGCGCCGGCTTCGATCGCGCGGGCATGGTCGGCCAGGCGGCGCTCGAGCGCATCGACGCCAGCGCCGATCGCGCGCTGCTCGATCGCGTGCGCGCGGGGTACCTCGACCACGATCAGCTCGCGCGCGAGATCGACGATCTCGCGGGCTCCGCGGACGCCGAGTCGCGGCGAGCTCCTCTGGTCGCGCTGAAGAACCGGATGGAGGAGCTGGGCGTGGATCTCATGTTCCCGCTCCTCGGCTCGGCGGAGACCGAGCAGGGCGCGTGGCTGCTCGGCCTGTTCTGCCTGCGCGACGATCGCACCCAGAGCGCGTTCGACGCCGACGACATCGACGTGTTCCGCCAGCTCGCGATCAGCGCCGCGCGCGTGATCGAGTCGAGCCAGGCGTACGAGCGCGTGAAGGAGCGTGACCGCCTCGCCGCGCTCGGCGAGATGGCCGCGGGCCTCGCGCACGAGATCCGCAACCCGCTGGGTGCGATCAAGGGCGCCGCGCAGCTGCTCATGACCTCCGACGGAGCCACGACCGGCACCTCGAGTGACGTGCGCGAGTTCCTCGAGATCATCGTCGAGGAAGCGAACCGGCTCAACAACGTCGTCACGCGGTTCCTCGACTACGCGCGCGCCGAGCGCCCGGGCCGCGAGGGCGCGGACAAGGTCGATCTCAACCACGTCGTGCGCAAGACCGTGCAGCTGCTCCAGCAGGAGCCGTCGATCAAGAACGTCGAGCTGCGGGTCCGGATCGACGAGCAGCTGCCACTGATCGCCGGCGATCCCGAGTCGCTGATGCAGGTGTTCCTGAACCTCGCGCAGAACGCGCTCCAGGCGATGCCCGAGGGCGGCACGCTCGAGATCCTGACGACGCGCCGCCGGCGCAGCCGCCTCGGCTACGGCCAGTTCTGCGAGGTGCGGTTCCGCGACACCGGCATCGGCATTCCGCGCGACCGCCTCAAGAAGCTGTTCATCCCGTTCTACACGACGAAGCAGAAGGGCACGGGCCTGGGCCTCGCGATCAGCCACCGCATCATCAACCAGCACGGCGGCACGATCGAGGTGCGCTCCACGCTCGGCCAGGGATCGACGTTCTCGGTGTTCCTGCCCGCCGCCGAGCCGGTGGCCAACAAGCTCGACGACGTCGTCGAGACCGGGCGGCTGTCGCGCAGCGACGCGACACCGATGCCTGACAAGCAGGCGCCCGACCCGCAGACGCCCGTCCAGCCGGGCGAGCCAGGCGAGAGGACGGCGCCCGAGGAGCCCGCGGCGGTGGCGGCGAGCAGCGACGGCGTCGAGGCGATCCCGCCGCGCGCCCCCACCGAGCGATCGTCGCGGACCGCCCCCGCCGGACCGGCCGAGCCACCATCCGACACGGCGTCCGAGGAGCTCGCAGCCGCGACCGAGCGCGAGACGGAGCCCGAGCCCGAGCCCGAGCGAGAGTCCGAGCCCACGCGCGAGCCCGAGCCCGCGGCCAGCTGAGGTGCCATGGTTCGACCCATGGACGACGACCTCGAGCAGATGTCGCGCGACCAGCTGGTGGCCGAGGTGAAGAAGCTACGCGCCGGGATCCGCGCGCACCGCGACGCGACCGAGCACGACCTGTGCTGGCACCACCCGGCCCTGTGGGGACTGTTGCCGGAGCGGACCGATCCCCAGCCGGCGGTGCCCGCGTGGCCCCAGTTCCTGCGCGGCTGCAGCCGCTATCGCCAGTCGCTGGACGCGCAGCTTCCGGACGCCCCGCGCACGGACCGCGAGTACACGAAGTGAGGTCAGCGACGGCCGGATGAGGTAGGCTGACGCCCCGATGCAACCGGCGAAGATCCTCGTCGCGGATGACGAGCAGAACCTGCGCCGCGTGCTCGTCGCCCTCCTCCGCCGCGACGGGCACGAGGTGGTGCAGGCCGCGAGCGGGCTCGAGGCCATGGAGCGGCTCTCCGACGTCGACGTCGTGATCACCGATCTGCGGATGCCCGGCGCGGACGGCATGGAGGTGCTGCGGACCGCGTCGAAGCATCACCCGCACGTGCCGGTGATCATGATCACCGCGTACGGGTCGGTCGGTCAGGCCGTCGAGGCGATCAAGGCCGGCGCGTTCGACTACATCGAGAAGCCGTTCGAGCAGGACTCGATCCGCGCGACGATCAACAAGGCGATCGGACAGGCCGCCGCGAACCGGATCGCGCCGCAGCAGACCTTGTACGCGGCCGATCTCGACGCGCGCGGTCGGTTCGGGCTCGTCGGCGAGAGCGCGGAGATGCAGGCGATCTTCTCGGTCATCGAGCGCGTCGCGGACACGCCGTCGACCGTCCTCATCACCGGCGAGAGCGGCACGGGCAAGGAGCTCGTCGCGAAGGCGCTGCACGAGCAGTCGAGCCGCAACAACGAGCCGTTCATCAAGATCAACTGCGCCGCGATCCCCAAGACCCTGATGGAGTCCGAGCTGTTCGGCTACGAGAAGGGTGCGTTCACGGGCGCGACCACGAGCAAGCCGGGCCGCTTCGAGCTCGCCGACGGCGGCACGCTGTTCCTCGACGAGATCGGCGAGATCCCCGTCGAGATGCAGGTCAAGCTGCTGCGCGCGATCCAGGAGAGCGAGTTCGAGCGCGTCGGCGGCCTCAAGACGATCAAGGTCGACGTCCGCCTCGTCACGGCGACGAATCGCGATCTCGAGCAGGAGATCCAGCGCGGCAACTTCCGCGAGGACCTGTACTACCGGCTCAACGTCGTCCCGATCCAGATCCCGCCGCTGCGCAAGCGCACGGGCGACATCCCGCTGCTCGTCCAGCACATCATCAAGAAGTTCAACGAGCGGCTCCGCAAGAACATCTCGGGGATCGCCGACGACGCCCTCGCCGCGCTCGAGGCGCACAGCTGGCCGGGCAACATCCGCGAGCTCGAGAACGTCCTCGAGCGCACGATCCTGTTCTGCAAGGGCGAGAGGATCGAGCGCGCGGATCTGCAGCTGGCGTCCGCCGCGTTCGAGGCGCCGGTCGTGGCCCGCACCACGTCGAGCGGCGGTATGTCCCCGCTCACCGAGGACGAGCTCGAGGACGAGGACGCCGTGGCCGCGGAGCTCGCGGGGGTGACCTCGGGGTCGCTCAAGGAGATCGTCCGCGCCGAGACCTCGCGCGTCGAGCGCGAGCTGATCGTCAAGGCGCTCGACGAGACCGGCGGCAACGTGACCCAGGCGGCGCGGCTCCTCAAGATCAGCCGCAAGAGCCTGCAGATGAAGATGAAGGAGCTCGGGCTGCGCGATAAGGAGGCGTAGTCCGTGTTAACGTGCGGCTCGGTGCTGTCCCGAGCTGCCTCCATGCTCGCGTCTGCCGTCGCGGTGCTCGCAACCGGCGGATCGACCGCGCACGCGAACCCTGCGAACCTGGTCCCGAGCGCGGGCGTGCCCGGCGAGCCCGCCCTGTTCCACGTCACCGTCGACTACGAGTACCAGGTCGACTCGTCGCTGGTCGCGCGCGAGGACGCCGGCGCACCGGGCGCGGACCCGCTCGGCGGCCTGCCGCTGTCCCGCGAGCTCGAGTTCCAGCAGACCCGCCACGTGCTCACGCCGCGGGCCGAGCTCGGCGTGTTCCGTGACACGTGGCTGTCGTTCGCGGTGCCGATCGTCCTCGGCCAGCAGCGCGAGCTGGAGCTCGCCCGCGGCGCCGACCGCGCCGGCCTGACGACGGTCGCTGACGGCCTGCTCCCGGCGGGTGGCTACGACGTGCGCGATCCGAGCACCTCGCCGCCCGGCGACCTCCTGTTCCGCGGTGGGACGCGCACGGGCCTCGACCAGCTGCATTTCGGGATCGGCGTCGCGCCGATGAACCAGCGCCGCGACAGCACGAAGCCAACGTGGAAGCTCGGCGCCGAGCTGCGGCTCGCCGTCGGCGAGGTGATGCGCTTCGACGCGCGCGCCCCCGGCGAGGAGACCGGCATCAGCAAGGGCGTCCACGAGCTGCGGCTGTGGACCACGGTCGACCGCAAGCTCGGGTGGGCCGAGGGCTGGTTCGAGCTGTTCTGGCAGGCGCCGATCGCCGCGCGCGAGGGCTCGCTGTTCCAGGATCCGGGGTTCGGGGTCACGAACGACAACCTGTCGCAGCAGGGCGGCGTCAAGTTCGGGCTCGAGGCGTACCTGCTCGACGACGCGCAGACCGGAAACCGCGTCTCGATCGACCTCGGCGCGCGCGTCATCGGCCACTTCGAGGGCCGCGGCTACAGCGAGCTGTGGGAGGTGTTCGCGCTCGCGGGTGACAGCCGCGGCGCCGGCCCGCTGATCCTCGATCGCGATCCCACCGATCCGGGCCTCCAGGCGATGAGCCACCCCGGGATCACGAACATCGAGAACCACCTCGAGACCGGCGGGCGGTTCGCGTTGCGCGCCCAGCTCGGGCGTCACGTGCGGTTCGCCGCGACCGTCGACGTCACGTGGAAGACCGACCACCTGATCACGTTCGCGGACGCCGGTGTCGACCTGCCGTCGTGCAGCACCGGCCAGTCGCCGTGCGAGAACGCGGTCAACGACGTGGTGAACCCCGGCACGCGCGAGGTCAACCCGGTCCACTCGTCGCTGATCGACCTCGTCGGAAACCGCTACCTGTCGACCGACAATTTCGGCCTCGCGATCGGCGTCGAAGCGCAAGCGCTGTTCTGACGCGTGCCCGGCGCGTCCGGGAGCTCGTGCGCAGCGAGCGTCGCGGCGATCGCGCCGAGGCCGAGCGCGACGAGGTTGACGCCCGGGACGAGCAGCAGGCCGGCGACGCCCGCGCCGATGCCGAGCGTGCGGCCGCGATGCGCCGCGAGGTAGTCGAGCTTGCGGCGGTACGAGAGCCCGCGACGCGCGAGCATGGCGTCGAACGAGTCGTAAGCCGCCGCGCGCGCCGCGAACCAGAAGCCCAGGAGCGCCGCCGCGATCGTGCCGACCCCGGGGACGAAGCCGAGCGCGAACACGAGCGCGATGCCGATCACGGCGATGACGAGCCGGCGGAGACCATGGACGAGCCCCTGGACCGCGCCGCGGAGGAAGGCGACGAGCGAGAACCGCGGGGCCCTCCGCCCCGTCACGAGCTCCTCGACCGCCTCGGACAGCAGCTCGTTGAACGGTCCGGCGATGATCCCGGCGATCGCGACGAACACGAGCAGGCCCGCGATCGCGAGCCCGCCGACGACGATCAGGTTCAAGATCGAGCTCGCGACGGTCTCCAGCCAGGACGGCAGGTTCGACGTGAGCCACACGACGACCGGGTTCGCCAGCGCGACCGCGCCGATGACGACGCCCGCGAGCAAGAGGAACGTGATCACCGCGGGCGCCACGATCCACTTCCACAGGGTCGGGTGCGCGCGGGCGTACGCGAACGCGCGCCCGAGGTCACGCACGCCACGGACGAGCTCGCCCATGCCCCGTATCGTAGCGCGGCCGCGCGCCGAGAGAACCCGGTAGGCTTCGCAGCTTTGGCCTCGCTTCCCGGCGGCACCCGCAGCGAACCCGGTACAATCGGGACGAGGTGCTGGCACGACGGGTCATCGCGGTGGCTGCCGACAAGGCGCTCGGCAAGCAGCTCGCGATCGCGCTAGGGGCCGCGGGCGGTGCGGTCGAGTCACATGCGTCGGTCGACGATCTCGGCGCGGGGCCGATCGACGCGGCGCTCGTCGTGATCCATCTCGACGGACCGCTCGCCGACGACGGACGCGAGCTCCTGTCGCGGCTGTCCGGGGACACGCGCGTGATCGCGATCCTCCCGCGGGGTCCGCTCGCGACCACCGTCGACGTCATGCTCGCGTCCGAGCGCGTCGCGGGCGTCATGGTGGCGGAGGATCTCTCGCTGCAGCGCCTGTCCGCGATGGCGACACGCGTGCTCGCGGGCGACATCTTCGGACTCGACAAGCTGATCCCGTGGGGGACGCAGCTCCACAGCTTCCTCGTCGGCGACTATCAGGAGAAGTCGCGGTGCATCGCCCAGGTCGCCGAGTTCGCCGAGCGGATGGGCGTGCGGCGCAAGTACCGCGAATCGATCGAGCAGTGCCTCGACGAGATGCTGATGAACGCGCTCTACGACGCGCCGATCGACGAGCAGGGGCGCCCGATCTTCGCGGAGATCCCGACGCGGACCCGGATCTCGTTGCGCGTGGACCAGAAGGTCGTCGTGCAGTACGCGTGCGACGGGACGCAGTTCGCGATCGCCGTGCGCGACGCGTTCGGCACGCTCGAGCGCGCCACCGTGCTGCGCTACCTGCACAAGTGCCTCCACAGCGAGCAGCAGATCGATCGCAAGGTCGGCGGCGCGGGCCTCGGGCTGTACCTCATGGCGAGCTCGGCATCGACCGTGTACTTCAACGTGCTGCCGGGCGTCGCGACCGAGGCCGTGTGCACGTTCGAGCTCGACGCGTCGAAGGTGGCGCTCGCGAGGTTCGGGTTCTTCACCGAGCGGATCGACGCCGCGGGCCGACTCGCCGCCGGGCCCTCGCGCCGGCTGCCCACGGGGGCCTCCCACCCGGTCGAGCGGCGCGCGCCACGGCCGCCGCCCGCCAGCGGACCGCCGCGCGCGCTCGTGCTCGGGCTGGTCGCGGCGATCGTGGCCACGCTCGCGCTCGTCGTGGTCGCCGCGTGGCCACGCGTCTTCAGCCGCGAGACGGCCGACGTCACGATCACGACGATGCCCGCGGGCGCGACGATCGAGGTCGACGGCAAGCTCGCCGGGACCGCCGCCGGAGGCTCGCTCGTCGTGCGCGGGCTCGAGCGCGGGCGCGCGTATCCGGTGGTCGCGCGCCTCGACGGGTACGAGCCGCGTCACGCCGTCGTGCAGCCGCGCGCGGGCGAGCACGCCATCACGCTCGAGCTCGAGGCTCTCGCCGCGACCGTCGTGCTCGAGACCCAGCCGCCCGGTGCGGCCGTCACGATCGATGGCGAGGCCGCGGGCACGACGCCGCTGACGGTGAGCACGCTGGCGCCGGGCCGCGCCGTCTCGGTCGCGTTCGCGAGGTCCGGCTACCAGCCCACGACGGTGGCGCTCGACGTGCCGGGCCCGGGCAAGGAGCTCCGGTTGATCCAGCCGCTCGCCGTCGCTGGCGACTTCGCCCGCGTGAAGCTCGTGTCGGAGCCACCGGGCGCGCAGGTCGTCCAGAACGGCCAGCTGCTCGCGGGCGTGCTCACGCCGGCCGACGTGCTCGTGGAGGCGGGAAAGCCCGTGCGCTTCACGTTGACGATGCAGGAAAGGGTCCCGGCGGAGATCGAGCCGTTCACGCCCGCGCGTGGCGTCGACGGGCTCGTGAAGACCGGGAAGCTCGTCGCCGGCGTGCCGCTGCGCGTGCGCGCCAACGTCGAGGCGACCGCGAGCATCACCGACGCGCCGCACTGCCAGGATCTCGCGCTGCCGCTGGCGTGCGTGCTCGCGCCGGGCACCTACACCATCGAGCTCGCGCTCGCGTCCTCCGGTGCGGCGATGCCGCGCACGGCACGCGTCGTGACCGTCGCGGACCAGCCGCGCGACGAGGCCTTCGAGCTCGGGTACGTCGAGGCCGCGCCCGGCACGTTGCTGCGGCTGGCCGGCGGCAAGACCGCGCGCCGCATCGCGCTGGAGGCGGGGCCCCGTCGCGTCACGCTCGTCGGCGCGCCGGGCTCCGCGCAGGCCACGCGCACGCTCGAGGTCACGGTTCGCGGTGGCGCGACCGTGATCGCGCGGTGACGCCATGGAAGCAGTCGTCGCCCTCCTCGCCGCCGGGCTCGGCACGCTGTGGTGGCAATGGCTGCGGTGGTCGCGGAGCCAGCGCGCGCTCGTCGCGTCGCTCGATCCCGACGTGGCGATCGCGCTGCACGTCGCGCAGCACGAGGCGCGCTCGCGCGAGCACCAGAGCCTGACCGCATATCACCTGCTCTACGGCGCCCTGCAGGTCGAAGGGATCGCCGAGGCGATCCGCGCGACGGGCGGCGACGCCGGCACGCTCGAGGACCGGGTGCTCGCGGCGCTCGGCCAGCTCAGCGACGAGGGGATGATGATGACCGAGGACGCCCAGCGCGTGCTCTCGTTCGTGTACGCGATCGCGCACTACCACGAGCGCCTCGCGTCCGCGGGCGACCTGTGGTGTGCGCTGCTCCGCTCGCGAGCGGCCGAGGTGCTCGCGGAGGGGCGCGTCGATGGGCGTCGCGTGCTGGTGCGCCTCGTCCACCGCGCCGACGAGCCCGAGCCGGGGGCCTCGGGTCCCGACGTGCTCGTCGTCGTTCGCAACGACGACCACACGACGCAGGCGTTCGTGTCGCACGTCCTCCACGACGTGTTCGGGCTCGCGCCCGACGCCGCCGACGCGCTCACGCTCGAGGTGCACGAGCACGGCAAGGGCGTCGTCGCCCGGCTGCCCGCGGCGGACGCGCGTCAGAAGATCCTGGAGGTGCGAGCGCGCGCGAGGGAGCACGGGTTCCCGCTGTGGATCGCGACCGAGCCGGCGTGACGCGCGGATGCGGCGGCACCGCACGGCGCCGCGGCCTCGCGCGCCATGTGGGCGCCGCGCGAACGCACGCGACGCACGCGCGACGGGTCCGGATCCGGCGCACGGCGTGCAACGCGTCAGCGTGTGCGCTACCCCGTTTCCCTGCTGCTCTGCGCACTGCTCGCTCCGACGATCGCGCATGCGCAACCCACGCGAGCGCCCCTGCGGATCGCGATCGAGGACGCGCTGAAGATCGCCGTCGGCGTGTCGCACCCGCTCGCGGCAGCACGGGCCGAGGTCGATGCCGCACGCGCCGACGTGGTCGCGGCGCGCTCGACGTACTTCCCCCAGATCGGAGTCTCCGGATCCTACGTGCGGACCCTCGCCTCGGAGTTCGACGCGATCTTCGCAACGGACGGTGTGACCGACGGAACCGGCGACGACGGCCCGATCGGCGGCATGTTCGAGGGCGACGTCGCCGAGCTGCCGTTCGGGCGCGACCACATCTGGAACGTCGGGTTCGACGTGACCCAGCAGATCTGGGACGGCGGGCGCACGCGCGCCAACGTCGATCTGGCGGAGGCGTCGCGCGACCTCGCCTCGCTGGACTTCCGCTCGCAGCGCGCGCAGACGATCCTCGAGACCGCGCAGGCGTACTACGGAGCGGTCCTCGCGGCGGAGGCCGTGAAGATCGGCGAGGCGGCCCTCGCGCTCGCGGAGCGTACGCTCGAGGTCGCGCGCGTCGGCTACGAGCAGGGCACGTCGGCCGAGTTCGATGTCGTGCGCGCGGAGGTCACGCGCGACAACGAGCGCACGGCCCTCGTGCGCGCGCGCGCCGAGCGTGACATCGCGCTGGTGCGGCTGAAGCAGCGGCTCGGCATCCCGGTCGACCAGCCGGTCGAGCTCACCTCGCGCCTGCACGCCGGCGGTGCCCTCGAGGTCGCCTCGTCGCTCGCCGAGATCGATCGCGAGCCGGTCCGGACCGCCGTTGCGCAGGCGCGCACCGCGGTCGACGCCGCCGAGGCCCAGGTCAACCGCTTCGAAGCGGAGCGCTGGCCGCAGCTCACCGCGTTCTCGAGCCTCGGCTTCGTGCAGTACCCGCGGCACTTCCTCCCCGACGAGGACTGGCGCCGCAACTGGACGATCGGCGTCAACATCAACCTGCCGCTGTTCACGGGGTTCCGCCGGACCGCGCAGATCCGCTCCGCGAAGGCGTCGCGGCGGAGCGCGCAGGCGCAGCTCGCGCAGGTCAAGGAGCTCGCCGTCGTCGACGAGCGCACCACGCGAACCGACGTCGCGGTCGCGGCGGCGACCGTGCGCGCGCAGAAGCGCAGCGCCGAGCTCGCGCAGCGCGCCGCCGACATCGCCGAGGTCCGGTACGAGCAGGGCGTCTCCACGTTGCTCGAGCTCACGGACGCGCGGCTCGCGCTCGTGCGCGCGCAGCTCAACCTCGCCACCGCGGCCCGGGACCTCCAGGTCGCGCGCGTGCGCCTGCAGCTCCTGCCGGCGCTGCCGCTGCCCGGCGAGCTCGTCGCGACCGCCACCCCCGTGACGATCGCCGACATCGCGATCACGACGGAGACCGACGCGGCGGCCGCGGGAGGTGGCCGCACGGTCACCGGTGCCGGCGCCGCGCAGGGGACCGTGTCCGGGCTGACCAGCGGGGCCACGTCGCCGGAGCTCCAGGGGGGAGCGCGATGAACCGACCCGCGCACATCGCGCTCGTGCTCGCGCTCCTCGCGAGCTGCGGCAAGGACGAGCCCGCCGCTCCACCGGCTCCGCCGCCGACGTCGATCCCGGCCGACGAGCTCGTGACGGTCGAGAAGGGCACCATCGCGTCGGGCCCGGTGATCGCGGGCACCCTCGAGGCGAGCCGGCGCGCGACGATCGTCGCCGAGCTCGGCGGGACGGTGAGGTCGATCGGCCCCGAGCTCGGCGACCACGTCAAGAAGGGCCAGATCCTCGCCGAGATCGATCCCACCGCGCTCGGCCAGGTCGAGCAGTCCGCGCGCGCCCAGGTCGCGTCCGCCGAGGCGGAGCTGGAGGTCGCCCGCCGCGAGCTCGAGCGCAGCCGCGCGCTGGTCGAGGCGGGTGCGATCCCGCAGCGCGATCTCGAGGTCGCGCGCAGCCAGCTCGCGGCGAAGGAGGCCGCGCTCGCGAACGCGCGCGCCCAGCTCGCGTCGGCGAGCGAGCAGCTCGGCAACGCGACGGTCCGCGCGCCGATCCACGGCGTGGTCGCGCGTCGCGCGGTGAGCGCCGGGGACGTCGTGACCCAGGGCGCGGCGCTCTACGAGATCATCGATCCGTCGTCGATGCGGCTGTCGGCGGCGGTGCCGTCCGACGAGCTCGCGGCCGTGAGGCGCGGAACGAAGGTGCGGTTCACCGTGCGCGGGTACCCGGGCGAGCAGTTCACCGGCACGATCCACTACGTCGCGCCGTCGGTCGATCCGCAGACGCGGCAGATCCCGATCCTCGTCGAGATCCCGAACCCGTCGCAGCGCCTGCTCGCCGGGCTGTTCGCCCAGGGGCGCGTCGCGGCGGAGAAGGAGGAGGGGCTCGTGATCCCGACGTCCGCGATCGACGCCGAGGGCCAGACGCCCACGGTGAGCCGGATCAGCGACGGCGTCGTCGAGCGCGTGCCCGTGGAGATCGGGCTCCGCGATCCGATGACCGATCGCGTGCTCGTGACGGAGGGCCTCGCGGAGGGCGATCAGATCGTCGAGCGCGTGGCGACCGCGCCACCGCCCGGCACCCGGGTGACCACCGCACCGGCGGGCTAGCATGTGGATCTCCGACTTCGCGATCCGCAAGCCGATCATCACCACGGTGGTGATGCTGGCGCTCGTCGGCTTCGGCCTGGTCTCGCTGCTCCAGCTCGAGACCGACGAGTTCCCGGAGATCGCGCCACCGGTCGTGGTCGTCGCGGTGCCCTACCCCGGCGCGTCCCCCGCCGTCGTCGAGCGCGAGGTCATCGATCCGATCGAGGAGGCGATCCAGTCGATCAGCGGCCTCGACGAGCTGCGCTCGACCGCGTTCGACGGCTACGCGCAGATCATCGCCGAGTTCGACTTCGAGCGCGATCCCGTCGAGGCCACCCAGGACGTGCGCGACGAGATCTCGGCGATCCGCGACGAGCTGCCCCCGGAGATGGAGGAGCCGATCCTGACGCGCTTCGATCCGCAGGATCTGCCGATCGTCTCGCTGACGCTGTCGTCGCAGACCCTCGACCGCGCCGCGCTCACCCGGCTCGCGGATCCCACGATCGAAGCCGAGCTCGCCGCGATCCCGGGCGTCGCGGAGGTCGCGATCGTCGGCGGGCTCGAGCGCGAGCTCAGCGTCGAGGTCCGCCCCGACGCGCTCGAGGCCGCGGGGCTCTCGATCTCCGAGATCGTCACGGTGCTCGGCCAGGAGAACGTCGAGGCTCCGGTCGGCTGGATCACCGCCGGGCCGATCGAGCGGACCCTGCGCCTCCAGGGGCGCCCGCAGACGCCGCAGGAGTTCGCCGACCTCGTGGTCTCGCGCACGAACGATCGAATCGTCCGCCTCGGCGAGGTCGCGACCGTGCGCGACGCGACCGAGGAGCCGCGCGAGGCCGCGTTCTTCAACGGGCGCGCCGCGGTCGGCATCGACGTCCGCAAGTCGCTCGGGTTCAGCACGACGACCGTCGCCGAGGCGGTGCGCGCGCGCGTCGAGGCGCTGCAGGCCACGCTGCCGGAGGGCACGCGGCTCGACATCGTGCGCGACGCCGGCGTGCGGGTCGGGCGCTCGGTCGCCGACGTCGAGCGCACCCTGCTCGAGGGCGCGGCGCTGACGATCCTCGTCGTGTTCCTGTTCCTCCGCTCGTGGCGGTCGACGGTGATCACCGGCCTCGCGCTGCCGGTCTCGGTGCTCGCGGCGTTCGTCATGGTGTGGCTGTGGGGCTTCACCCTCAACACGATGTCGCTGCTCGGCCTGTCGCTGTCGATCGGCATCCTGATCGACGACGCGATCGTCGTGCGCGAGAACATCGTCCGCAAGATGGAGGAGGGTCGCGACCACCTCCGCGCGGCCCACGAGGGCACGGCCGAGATCGGCCTCGCCGTGACCGCGACGACGCTGTCGATCGTGGTCGTGTTCGTCCCGATCGGGTTCATGGGCGGGATCGCGGAGCAATGGTTCGCGCCGTTCGCGCTGACGATCGCGTCCGCGGTGCTCGTGTCGTTGTTCGTCTCGTTCTCCCTCGATCCGATGCTGTCGGGCCACTGGCCCGATCCCGAGGCGCAGGGGCAGCGCTCGTGGCTCGCGCGCAAGCTCGCGGTGATCGATCGCGTGATCGATCGCGTGGTGCGCCGGTACCGCGGGATCATCCGGTGGTCGCTGCGCCACCGCCTGGTGACGGTGCTCGTCGCGGTGGCGTCGTTCGTGCTCGCGCTCGCGTTCCCGGCGCTCGGCATCGTCGGCAGCTCGTTCATCCCGATCACCGACGAGTCCGAGTTCCAGCTGCAGATCGAGACGCCGCCGGGCTCGAGCCTCGCGTACACCGAGTCCCGGGTCCTCGCCGTCGCCGCGGTGGCGCGTCGCCACCCCGAGGTGCTCTACACGTACTCGACCGTCGGCGGCGCGACCGGTGCCGTCGACGAGGGCAGCGTGTTCGTCAAGCTGGCGCCGAAGGCGGACCGCGCCGCCTCGCAGCAGGAGATCATGCGCGAGGTCCGCGAGGAGATCGCGCGGATGACCGGCGTCACGGCCTACGTGCCATCGGGCTTCGGCACGCAGCGCCAGATCCAGCTCCAGCTCGTCGGGCCCGAGCTCGAGACGCTCAACGATCTCGCCGACGACGTCGCGAGGCGGATCGGCGCCGTGCCCGGGGTCGTCGACGTCGGCATGTCGAGCCGCGGGCGGCGACCGCAGATCACCGTCGTTCCGGATCGCGAGGCGCTCGGCGTGATCGGCGTTCGCACCGCAGAGGTCGCGCAGGCGCTGCGCGCCGCGTTCGCGGGCATCGATGTCGGGGACTGGATCGATCCGACCGGCGAGACCCGCGACGTCATGCTGCGGGCGGAGCCGACGGGCCGCGACCGCCCGCTCGACGTCGCGACGCTCCCCGTGCGCACGCCGAACGGGCCCACGGTGCCGCTCGCCCAGCTGACGCGCATCGAGGAAGGGCTCGCGCCGGCGCGCATCGAGCACCTCGACGGCGAGCGCGTGATCACCGTTGGTGCCAACGCGCAGGACCGGCCGCTGTCCGCGGTCAACGCCGAGATCGACGCCGCGCTCGCGGGCCTCCCGATCCCGGCCGGCTACCAGCGGCTCGTCGGCGGAGAGACCGAGGATCAGGCCGAGGTGTTCGGCCGGATCTTCCTGGCGCTGCTGATCGCCGCGGCCCTGATGTACTTCGTGCTCGTGATGCAGTTCGGCTCGTTCCTCGATCCGATCTCGATCATGCTGTCGCTGCCGCTGTCGCTGATCGGCGTGATGCTCGCGCTCCTCCTCACCGGCTCGACGCTCAACCTCATGAGCATGATCGGCATGATCCTCCTGATGGGCCTCGTCGCGAAGAACGCGATCCTCCTCATCGACTTCGCGCAGCGTGCGACGCGCGCCGGACGGCCGCGCGAGGAGGCGCTCGTCGAGGCCGGGGCGGTCCGCTTCCGGCCGATCGTGATGACGAGCGTCGCCGTGATCGCCGGCATGATCCCGGTCGCGCTCGGCGGCGGCGAAGGCGCGGACTTCCGCGCGCCGCTCGGCATCGCGGTGATCGGCGGCGTGATCGCGTCGACGATCCTCACCCTCCTCGTGATCCCGACCTTCTACGACGTGCTCGCGAGCACGCGCGACCGCCTGCGCACCTGGCGACGCCGCGGTGGCACGAAAAACCGCACGGAGTCCGCGGACTAAGCGCGACCTGCACGTGGCGGTGCGGCGCCGCCCAAGACGCCGAACAAGATGAGTATGCTCGGCCCATGCGCTGCGCTGCTGCCCTGCTCGTGCTCGCGGGTTCGACCGCGACGGCCGCGCCCGTGATGATGTCCAGCACGGAGCCGCACCCCGGGATCACGGTGCAGCGCTGGGTCGACGCCGCGGTGCCAGCGCGCATCGCGCTCGTGCGGGTCGATCTGACCTCGGCCGAGATCGCGCTGTACACGACGAAGGAGTCCGATCGCGGGATCACGACGAGCTTCTTCGCCGCGCGCCTGGGCGTGCAGGTCGCGATCAACGGCGACGCGTTCTCGGTCGCGGGCTACACCCCGCGAGGTCTCGCGATCGGCGACTCGACGCCGTGGACGAACACGGCCGACACCGACGCGCTGCCGGTGTTCCACCTCCGGCGTGTCGGCGAGCGGACGATCGCCTCGATCCTGCCGCCGGAGGTCGTGGTCGCGCCCGAGGACCTGCCGACCGGCACCCAGGGCGCGATCTCCGGGCGCCCGCTGCTCGTGCGTGCGGGGACGGTCGCGACCTCGTTCGACTGCAGCGATCCGCTGACGCTCGCGTGCGAGCGCGCACCACGCTCGGCGCTCGCGCTGTCGGCCGACGGCAACACGCTGTGGCTCGCCGCCGTCGATGGCTGGCAGAGCGGCTCGGTCGGCCTCACCGCGGCCGAGCTCGCGGC
>Ga0164243_10006010_pt1 | contig 18475 bp, 16 predicted proteins | sample OricompcompostOP_FD_108781 | JGI IMG/M metagenome (GOLD analysis project Ga0164243, IMG submission 108781) | Organic Plus compost microbial communities from Emeryville, California, USA - Original compost - Organic plus compost (OP) | ecosystem: Engineered > Solid waste > Mixed feedstock >... | reverse complement strand
TGCGGACGCTGACGCCGATGCGGACGCCGATGCTGATGCTGATGCGGACGCTGACGCCGATGCGGACGCCGATGCTGATGCTGATGCGGACGCTGACGCCGATGCGGACGCCGATGCTGATGCGGACGCCGACGCTGACGCCGATGCGGACGCCGACGCTGATGCTGATGCCGACGCTGACGCCGATGCGGACGCCGACGCTGATGCTGATGCGGACGCCGATGCTGACGCCGATGCCGATGCTGATGCTGATGCCGATGCTGATGCGGACGCCGACGCCGACGCCGACGCTGATGCTGACGCCGATGCGGACGCTGACGCTGATGCGGACGCCGACGCTGATGCCGATGCCGATGCCGATGCCGATGCTGATGCTGATGCTGATGCTGATGCTGATGCGGACGCCGATGCTGACGCTGACGCCGATGCCGACGCCGATGCTGATGCCGATGCTGATGCGGACGCCGACGCTGATGCTGATGCTGACGCTGACGCTGACGCTGACGCTGACGCTGACGCTGACGCTGATGCTGATGCGGACGCTGACGCCGATGCTGACGCTGATGCTGACGCCGACGCTGATGCCGATGCGGACGCTGACGCTGATGCTGACGCTGACGCTGATGCTGACGCTGATGCCGATGCCGATGCGGACGCTGACGCCGATGCGGACGCCGACGCTGATGCCGATGCTGACGCTGATGCTGACGCTGACGCTGATGCTGACGCTGATGCCGATGCCGATGCCGATGCGGACGCTGACGCCGATGCGGACGCCGACGCTGATGCGGACGCCGACGCTGATGCTGATGCCGATGCTGATGCTGATGCTGATGCTGATGCGGACGCCGATGCTGACGCTGACGCCGATATCGAAGCCGACGACGATGTGGTATCAACTCAGGTCAATATCCTGGCGTCTGAAGAGGCGACCGACCATGGCAGCGTGAGCTATCTGGCCGGAATTGGCGTTTCGTTCGGAGATTTGGACTTACAGGCGAGCGCGCTGGGAATCCCCACGCTGGAATTCAGCGTTGATCCCGGACATTCACAGGATTTGGTCTTTACTTTCGATTCGCTGCTCAGCGCTGAACTGCTCGGCGACTACCAAATCGTCGTGCAGCGGTGGGACGAGGCTGCAGACCAGTGGACAAGCGTGGATGGCTTGTCCGAGGGGGCCAGCATACTCGACATCGGCGTGCTGGATGGTGACTCCTATGGCGTCGAACAGCGGCTCGCCTCCGGTGACTATCGGGCCTTCGTGACGTTCGAGGGCATCGGGGTCTCGATCCTCAATACACTGGCAATCGACGGCACTGACTATGATCACACCCAGATTGTCGGTTATGAGACCGCGCCGATCGATGGCAACGTGATGGACAATGACCCCGTCACTACGCCGGACACCGTCGTTCAGAGCGTCAATGGCGAGACGGTGGCTGGCGTCGGGACCGAGATCGTCGGAACCTATGGAACCCTGTCGATCGATCCTGATGGCAACTTTACCTACACGCCATTCGGTACGGACGGCGCCGGCATTGGCCAAGTCGACACCTTCGACTACACACTGATCGACACGGTTACGCTCGCCACCACGACGTCGACACTTTTCGTCCAGATTGGCAGTGATGGTGTCGCAATGACCTGGAATCCCGATGATCCGGGTGCGCCGGCCAGCATTGACTTCAGTGCGTCAGACGACACCACAACCTCAGAAGTCGTGTGGGCCAATGTAACCGACAGCGAATACTTCAACGACAGTGATAACCTGCTGGGCATCCTGGGAACCACGGTGACCTCAACCAGCGATACGTTCGTGATCGATGCGAACATGGATGCACTTGGCAGCATTTCAGTAGCCGCACTCGGTCTCGGCAATACGAATGTCACTCTGGCACTTCAGATCGACACGGGAGGTGGCAACTGGGTAAATGTCGCCACCGACACTCATAGTGGGATCATTGTGAGCCTCGGAGAGATCGCGTCGCTGGATCTGTCCACTCTGACGCTCGATCCGGGAACCTACCGTGTCGAAACGACGATGCAGACTCCGTTGCTTGGCGGAACTGTGACAACCATCAATACGTCGACCGATGTCGATGTCGCCTATCTCGACCAGTTCGAGATCGACAGCATCAACGGACACGAAGGCAACCTGCTTACCAACGACGATCCGGGGTCGGAGTTTACTCAGCTCCAGATTTTCGATGGTACAGACTATGTGACCGTGACGTCGAGTGGTCCGGTCACGGTGGCAGGAGCGCACGGGTCGCTGACAGTCGATGCGGATGGCAACTACGTCTATACGCCTGACCACTCTACAGCATCCGAGGTCGACACCTTCTCCTATCAGCTGGTCCACCCGACCGGTGAGACGGACCAAGGTGCGCTCACTGTCACGGTTGATGCTTCCGGTGCAGGCGTCGATGTCGAGCCCTTGGATATCTTCTCCATGATGGCGGAGGATCTGGGCACGGCCGACGGTGACGGCGGCAGCGACATCGACCTCATACTCGAAGAGAATGATGGCGATGTGGACCTGGATGCTCTGGGTATACCGCAAAACGAGGATACTCCGATCATTCCTGATCTTGGCTCGGATGGTGACGATCTGCAGCACTATGCAGATCCAGTCACTTTGGACGATGATCTGGAAAATCACGTCTAACTAACTAATATTATTGTTAAAATTTGGGAGTGCCGGGAACGGCTCGGCACTCCTTTTTTCTAAAAAATAAGCAGTATCGAGGATGACCGGTGACGATTCATAGACGTCCAATAGGCTTGCCGAACGGCAGTATGGGCCTGTTTCTGCTCAGCCTTGCCTTTGCGGCAATGGCGAGACCAGTGACCGTGGAAGCTCAGAATGTGGCACCTCTCGATGCGGAGAGGCAGACGACATTCACATTGGAGACGGCCGTGCGAGATGCAGTCGCATGGCATCCTTCCGTTGATCAAGCGGTCGCTTCGCTATCGGCCAGTGACCAGGACATCGAGGAAGCAAGGGCGGGATATTATCCCCAGATCACTGGCGGCATTGGGCCCAGCCTGTCGATCATCGGCGGCGCAAGTTGGCGGCCGCGAGGAACGCTTTCCGGCTCGCAGATGCTCTATGACTTCGGCAAGGTCGGCAGTTCGGTCGATGCAGCAAGGGCTGGGGAAAGGATCAGCCGGGCGCAGCTGCTGCTGGCAGTGGACGGCCTCGCGCGCAACACGTCTATCGCGGTTATAGAGATTCAGCGCAGTCGCGCCCTTCTGGCGGTAGCGCAGGCGCAATTGGAGAGCCTGAATACAATCAACGAACTGGTGCGTTTGCGTGTCCAGCGCGGCGCCTCCACACGCTCCGACGGGGCGCAGGCCGAGGCACGCATCGAGTCTGCGCAGGCGACGATATTACAGATCACGGCCGAGTTGCGGCGATGGCAGAGCAATCTGCAACATCTTGTCGGCCGCGAGGGACAGGTAGATGTGACGATGGAGGTTCCGTCCTGGCTGGACCGGGCTTGCATCATCGCGGCGCCGAACTGGAACCATATGCCAACGGTTATGCAATCACTTGCGCAGCGCGACGAAGCGCAGGCCATCTATCGCAGCGCCCGCGCGGCCCGCCTTCCGACGGTTTCGTTGGGCGCGGAAGTCGACACCGATTTGCGCGATCCCTTCGCGCAGCGAAATGACGTCTCCATCGGCATTACGATTTCGAGCAGCCTCTATCAGGGCGGTGCTCGCAAGGCACGCGAGCAGGCGTCCTTCTATGCGTTGCAATCGGCCGATGCAGCACTGGCGACAACACGCCTTGAGGCTCGCCGCACCCTGGCCGAGAACCGGGAACAGATCGGCAGTCTGAAGGAGCGTCTCGATACGCTCGGCCGGCGTCGCGACGACATGCTGGAGACCGGAAGGCTCTATCGCCTGCAATATTTCGAAATGGGCACGAGGACATTGCTCGACCTGCTCAATGCTGAACAGGAACTCCATCAAACCCGTTTCGATGAAGTGAATGCGGAGTACGACATGCGCCGCCTCGATGTCGAATGTCTCTACTATAGCGGCCAACTCCGCGATGCCTATGCATTGACGGGTATGGTCGTGCGGGGAGTAACCCTATGACCAATCTGCAAGATTCCGTCACGAATCTGGTGTCGGATACTGAAACGATTGCATTAGGCGAACCGATATTTTCAGTTGAGAGCTGGGTTGCAGCGCTACGGATCATAGCCGATTACTATGGCCTGCCCATGTCCACGCAAGCGGCGACCTTGGCGGGATTGTGGGATGACAGCAAAGATGGGCAGGAACGGCTCCATAATCTGGCTCGTCAGCTCGGCTTGAGGGTTCGATTTGATGAACCGCAAACATTCGATCTCGCCGTTTCGGGCTGGCGGCTGCCGCTCGTCCTCGAGCTGCGCGATGGCCAGATCGTCGTGGTTCGCGCCCTGGATGCTCAGGGAGGCGCGCAATGCGTTCTCATCGGCGATGGCGGATTGGAGACGACGCTCCCCATTGCCGAAATGACTGACGGCCTACGCCGGATCGTTATCTTGCGGCCGGCGCGCCAAGCCCCCGACGCGCGGGTGGACGCCTATATCGAGCCGTTCGACAGCCATTGGCTGCGTAAGATCGTGCTGCGCGATCTGCGACCTTATGGCCATGTGATGCTGGCATCGCTCGTCGCCAACATCTTGACGTTGTCGAGCATCATCTTCTCGATGCAGGTCTACGACCGGGTGGTGCCGGCAGGCTCCTATCCGACGCTCTACATCCTGTTCGGCGGGGTGTTGCTGGCGATCGGCCTTGACTTCATCCTGCGGCGTGCGCGCACCAGCATTATCGACAAGGTGGGGAAACGCGCTGACGTCCGTCTCTCGGACAAAGTTTTCGGCCACGCCCTTCGGGTTCGCAACCGGGCGCGTCCAACCTCGACGGGATCGTTCATCTCCCAGTTGCGGGAACTGGAACAGGTCCGGGAAATGCTGACCTCGACCACGGTCGGGGCTTTGGCGGACATACCCTTCTTCCTGATATTCGTAGTTATCTTCTGGTGTCTTGGGGGCATATTAGTGCTGGTGCCGATCGGCGCCTTCGTTCTGCTCGTCATTCCCGGCTTGTTTGCACAGAGAAAACTGCGCGCCTGCGCACGAGAAGCGATGCGTGAGTCCTCGCTGCGCAATGCGTTGCTCGTCGAGACGGTGCAGGGCATCGAAGACATCAAGATGCTTCAGGCAGAGGAGCGGTTTCAGCGCCAGTGGAACCACTATAATGCCGTCACGGGCGAGGCGCAGCTGAAGCTGCGGCATATCACGAACAATCTGACGACCTGGACCGCAAAAGTGCAGGGCGCCACCTATGCCTCCACGGTGTTTTTCGGTGCGCCGTTCGTGATGGCTGGCGATATCACGACGGGCACGCTGGTGGGCCTCTCCATGCTGGGATCGCGCATGATGTCCCCCATGGGACGCATCACGCAGGTCATGAGTCGCTATCAGCAGGCGCGTGTCGGGATGAGCAGCCTAGACAGCATCATGAAGCTTCCCGTGGACCATCCGGAACGGGAAAGTCGAATCCACAAGCATTCGATACGCGGTGACTATCAGCTCAATGCAGCGATCTTCCGTTATGGCGATGACACTTCGCCAGTGGCGCTCGCAGTTGAGAAACTGCGTATCGTGCAAGGGGAGAAGGTCGCGCTGCTGGGGCGCAATGGCGCCGGAAAGTCTACGCTGATCCAGGCGCTCTCCGGCCTGCTGGAGCCTGCCGCCGGCGAAATGCTTCTGGATGATGTGGCGCTCGCCCATATCGACCCGGCCGACGTCCGGCGTGACGTTGGGATGCTGACCCAGAATGCCCGTCTGTTCCACGGCACGGTGCGCGACAATATCCTGTTGGGAGCGCCGCAGGCCGCGAGCGAGGAGCTGTTTCAGGCCTTGGCCATGGTCGGTGCGGACAACTTCATTCGCCGCCTGCCCAAGGGGCTGGACCAAGTGATCCTCGAAGGTGGCAATGGTCTTTCAGGCGGCCAGAAGCAGGCCTTGCTTCTCGCCCGGCTGATCGTCCGCAATCCATCGGTCGTGCTGCTCGATGAGCCGACCGCTGCCATGGATGAAGCAACGGAACGCCACTTCATCGCGCAATTCAGACAATGGTGCCGTGGACGAACGCTCGTCGTCGCGACCCACCGAACGCGCGTGCTCGATCTTGTCGATCGCCTGATCGTGATCGACGGAGGCGCCATCCTAAGGGACGGCCCACGCGAAGAAGTGCTGAAAAGGCATGGCGCAGTGCCTCGCAAAGTCTCGCCAGCATCACCAACGATGGGAGCTAGGTCATGACGGATAGCCTCAGCAAAAATCGGAGCGCCTTAGCGGCCCGGTTCGATATCCTCAAAAAAAGGAAGATCAGTTCGCTCAGGAATGATGCAGGCCATGTCTTCGGTGAAGAGGACGATGTCGGACTGACCCGATCAGGCCGGGTCGTGCTGTTCGTCTTCGCAGGTTTGGTCGTGTTCCTGCTTTGGGCCTGGTTCGCTGACCTCGATGAGGTGTCCACGGGAACTGGCCGTGTGGTGCCGACGATGCGGGAGCAAGTGATCCAGTCGCTCGAAGGCGGCATATTGGCCGATTTAAAGGTGCGTCAGGACGATATCGTCGAGCCTGGTCAGATACTGGCAAGACTCGATCCGACCCTGACTGAGTCGAATGTCGATGAGACTTCTGCCAAATATCGTGCGGCGCTGGCGAGCGCCGCACGATTGACCGCGGAGGTCAACGGCACTTCATTGAAGTTCCCGGCCGAACTGAATGGTTATCCCGATCTGGTCGCGTCGGAAACCCGACTCTATCATAGCCGGCGCGACAGCCTTGCCCAGTCGGTGCGCTGGCTTCAGGAAGCCCTGACTCAGACCCGTTCCGAACTCAACATCAGTGCATCTCTGGTGTCTGCGGGCGCGGCCAGCAATGTCGAGGTCTTGCGTCTCCGCCAAAAGGTCGCGGACCTCGAGCTTCGGAAGGCGGACCTCCAATCGCAATATATGGTGACCGCGCGCGAAGAACTGGCCAAGGCCAATGCCGATGTCGAGACGCTTTCAGCGACGATCAAGGGAAGGACGGATTCGCTTTCGCGCCTTGTGCTGCGCTCGCCGGTAAAAGGAATCGTCAAGAATATCGAGGTGTCCACGGTCGGCGGCGTGATTCCACCAGGCGGACAGCTGATGGAGATCATTCCGCTCGACGATCAGTTGCTGATCGAAGCGCGGATGTCGCCACGGGATATAGCCTTCATTCATCCCGGACAAAGGGCAACCGTCAAGATAACCGCTTATGATTACGCGATCTACGGCGGACTTGAGGGGGAGGTGTCCAGCATCTCGCCCGATACGATCCAGGACGAAGTGAGGCGGGACGAATATTATTATCGCGTCTTCGTCCGCACCCGAACCAATGCGCTCGTCAACAGGAATGGCAAACACTTTCCCATCGTTCCCGGGATGGTCGCCACGGTCGATGTGCACACCGGCAGCAAGACGGTGCTCCAATATCTTCTCAAGCCTCTGAACCGCGCGCGCGAGGCGTTGCGCGAAAGATGAAGTGGATTGCCCAGATGCCAAGCGCTGCAACCGTCCTTCACGATGATTTGAGTGCATTCATATGACCGATGATAAGATTTCTGAGCTGTTGCACCCGATCTACCTTCGTTTGCAGGAGGTCGCTGTGCCTGTCGGCCAAGCCGGATCGGAGTATATTCTCTTCTTTTCCTACAGCGACGGCCGCGCCCGCGCGCGCGTGGAGACGTTCCGAGGGTCGACGCTTTCCGATGCCTGGCACAGGGGAATCCTGCGACTGCGCAGGCAAGTGACAAAGAACCCGGATGTCATGCGCTGGCTGCGCGTGGATATCGTTGACACGATGCGTCGGAATGACTGGGGAACGCTGAAACGGCAACTTACCGAAGTGAAGCGTAATTATTGCCGTCAGGGCATTTCGCTTGACCCCAATTGTCGCCATGCGTTCCTGGAAACTGAAATCAACGCCAACGCCATGTTCTATGGCGGCCCCAAATATGCGCACTGTGTTGTCAATGAGAAGAATTTCCGGCGCTATGCCAGGTATCGCCACGGCCTTGCGAGCGTGGATTTCGACGACGGCACATCCGTCTGGATGTTTTCGGCCCGCGGTTTCTTTATCAACGGGGACGAGCCCAATGTGGTGCATGAAATCGCGGGGCCGGGAAGGTCCGCAGGTCGTCGCCTTATCGAAACGCTGGATGACGACATTCTGTCCATGCTGATCGAAACCAGCAGTTCATTCCTGACCAAGCAGGTCGGGGACGATGGCCGCTTCGTCTATGGCTGGCATCCTTGTTTCGACCGGGAAATTCAGGCCTATAATGCCCTCCGTCACGCCAGCACCACCTATGCGATGATCGAGGCATGGGAGGTGACCCAAGATAAGGCGTTGTGGACGGCCATTGAGCGGTCGCTTGCCTGGCTCTGTCGGGAGGCGATCCATGGCGTAGTCCTTCCTGATGGCACTGAAGCGGCGTTCCTGGTCGACGTTGATAACGAGATCAAGCTCGGCGCCAATGCAGTCGCAATCCTGGCCTTCACCCGGCATGCCTTGGTGACAGGTTGTCGCGATCATCTGCCGTTGCTCGAAAAGCTGGCCTTGGGCGTTCAGTATATGCAACGTCGCGACGGATCCTTCGTTCATGTGCTGAACTATCCGGACCTTACCCAAAAGGAAGCCTTTCGCACCATCTATTATGATGGAGAGGCGGCTTTCGGCCTGATGCGTCTCTACAGCCTGACGCGTGACGAACGCTGGCTGCAGGCGGTGGAGAAGGCCTTCGGGCACTTCATCGCGAAGGAGCATTGGCGGCACAATGACCACTGGCTGAGCTACTGCGTCAATGAACTCACCCGTTACCGGCTGGAGGAGTGCTACTTCCGCTTCGGCATTCAGAATGTACGGGACTATCTTGATTTCGTCCTGAACCGGATCACGACCTTCCCGACCCTGCTGGAACTCATGATGGCCAGTCAGGCAATGATCGATCGGATCGAAACGACGCCCAAGATGCGGCATTTGCTGGACGAGATCGATCTGCCGAAGTTCCGGCGCGCGCTTCATTTTCGCGCCCGATATCTGCTGAACGGCTATTTCTGGCCGGAGCTGGCGATGTTCTTTGCCAATCCGCAGCGCATCGTTGGGTCCTTCTTCATCCGCCATCACGCTTTCCGCGTCCGCATCGACGATGTGGAGCACTATCTGTCCGGCATCGTGGCGTATCGAAACAGGCTCGTGGGCGTTTCAAATTTCACAGAAAAGGAAGGGCTCGTTGCATGAATCCGGCAAATTACATGTTCGCCAGGCTGAACGACTTTTCAGCGGATGTGGACCAGCTCAAGAAACATTTTCTTGAGGAGGTGACCAAGATCGATCCGATATTATATAAGGATAATAATGTAAAATATTATGGTTGGGCGGTCCTGAGCCGCGACGGCAGCCTCGACGATGGCGTCAAGAGGATTTCGGCAAACGCCAAAAGCATTCGTGGCGTAACGCCGACGAGGATTTGTTCCGGCTATCTCGGCGAAGTCATGGATCGCCTCCGCAATGCGGGCGTGGCGCCGTATCGCGCACGGCTTATGCAACTGGAGGCGGAAGGCGATGAAATGCCCTTCCATGTCGACGCAACTAAGGAAACCTGGCGTCTCCACATTCCGATCACGACCAACTCCGACAGCCTTTTTGAATGGCAAAGAGAAGACGGTACCGTCGAATCCGTCCATCTCCCGGCGGATGGGTCCGCCTGGCTCGTCCGGGTTGATGTCAATCACCGCGCCGTCAACAGAAGCAAAGGCAGTTCGAGCCGGGTTCACCTTCTGATGGGATGCGGGGAAGGGCTCAAGCCGGGCATGCTTTCGACTCCGGCGATCGAACTCTGATCCTGTGATCGGCGACCTGCGATGAACCGTCACTTCTTCCCGAGGACCTGGCGCGGCACCACTGGTAAGAGGTCTTCACGCAGCCATGCGGGGCGTGGCCCTGCCGGAATTGATATTAGCGCGATCGGGCATCGGCTCGTGCTCAGCCTGCGCGATGGACGCGATCTTGTTCGATGGATGCTGGAACTGTTCGGTTCCCTTGCCTTGATGACGCCGGGCAGCATGGCGGCATCGACGCTCAGTTTTGTAATGTCGCAAATCCTGCTGCTGGCGGCCCTGATCTTGCCCTGGAAACTGCTGATCTTCCTAAGCTCGGGCCACTTTCCAGCAACCCTGCCTCATTTCCTCGCCAGTTACACTTCGCGCGAACTCGTGGTCGCGCTGAGCGCCGCCGCACTATTGGCGTTCCTTCTTCATATCCTTTTCGATGCTGCTTTCGGAGCGCTGGCTCGGCGCGGCGCACGTCAAATCATGGAGCGGCATAGCAAGACCGGATTGTTCAACAATCAGCAGCATATGGCCGTTAGCTTCTATCGGCACATGCTGCGCGTGATCGCCAGTATGACGACCTGCAGTCTGGTCATGGTCGCACTGGCGTCGATCTATCCTCTGATGTTCTTTGCGCTGATAGAGTGTTTCGCAATCGGGCTTGCGGGCATCGCCATATGGCGACAGGTCCCGCTTGCACCAGAACGCCAACCGATGTCGGGCTCACTCGGTAGATTTTGGCTGGGTGGCGGATTTCTCTTCCTGACCGGATGGATCGTCGCCGATTACTGGCGGGGGCATTTGCCTCCCCTCACGCTTGCCTTCATCTGTCTGCTTCTGGCGCGGCAAGCGCTCAACTTCGCTGCCCAGTCGGTGCAGGGTCTGAAAGCGCTGGGAAGGCAACGCTCGCGGGTCGATGCGCTCTTCCTGGCCGATACGCCGTGGATTCCCGGGCCGCGCGCAATGGACGACTTCCAGGCGCTGCTTGCTTCCGGTCGCCGGGAGGATTGGATCCGGGACATCCTTCTTGTGCATCCCAGCGAAAGGGATGTCCGAATCTCGGATGTGCAGCTACGCATGGCTGAAGCTGGCAAGCTCGCCTATTTGACTGCGACGGTCGGCAATGCGAGGCAAGTTTTCCTAATAAAGCTGTTCCATCGCTCGCTCGACGCTCTCGTCCAGCATGAACTGGAAATATTGTCGGTCGCGGCGCCCGATTGGCCAGCGCCGTTCCTGGTCGGCCATCACCAGGTCGAGCGCCATCATGGCCTCGTCCTTGGATGGGATCGTGACAGCCGTTGGCTCGATCGGCCGCAGCGGACTTCTCAGCTTTCGCGCCTGCGCCGGCAACTGCTCGATTGCGTGGTCCCGGCCGCGCTTGTCGATCGCTATGATCGCAGCCAGCCTCACCTTGCGCGTCGGCTGTCCAAGGTTGACTGGAACGGGCTGCGGGCGCTGGTGACTTCTGGAGAGATGTTGGCCTGCTGTGAGTCGGTCGAGGCGCACTGGACCGCTTTGCTTGAGCAAGTCGGCACACTGCCCCGACAGCTTGTCTTGCCGGCCCTGCCCGGCCGCATGATGGCATCCAGGCCGGACGGCTTGCCGCCGGCCATATGCAATTGGTCGCGTTGGCGGTGGGAACCTGTCGGGTCCGGCTGGCCGATCACGCCCGAAGGGCGAAAGGCGCTTCAATCGACCTTCGCCGCTTATGAAGGGCCGCGCGGGGAGCTCGTCGGAATCGATAGCGCGATGGCCTACCGCGCTGCGCTTCTCCACGAGATGGAGCGCTGCCTCTCGAAATCTAATCCTTCTGCCGCTCTGATGGCCATGAAGCGGTTGCACGACAGCATGGTCGATCATGGAGTGGTCCGGGCCGCAATCCCCGCCGCCATATGCCGGAGCAAGACTATGGTCATGCAGGATGCGACGGAGCGGTTGCCATGCTGACGATCCGATCCCGGCTGTTGTTGTCCATCACGCTCCTTGTCTTGATATTAGGGCCGGGTCGTTCGGCGGCGCTGACACCGGATGCCGAACCATTGCGCTGGAATGCGCCGGCGGACCAGGCGGAATGCCCGGTGGGCGATACGGCGGTCTGGACGCGATATCGCGGAGGGCGCGACTGCATCCGCTATTTTGCGAGTGGGAACCTCGATCACGCGCCCCTCGCCATGATCCTTTTCTACGGCGACCGGCGCGACTGGATCCGGCGCGACCCTGCCACTATTCCGCGAAATACGGTTCGTGCGCAGCAGGCATATGTGGCTGGCCTGTCGGAGCGGTTTGGACTGCCGGTCATCCTCGTTGCACGGCCAGGAACCTTCGGATCGAGCGGCAATCATTTCCATCGGCGTCAGGCAGCGGAATTTCTGGCACTGGACAATGCGCTCGACGAGATTCGCGAGCGTTACCACATCGGCCGTTTTGTGCTTGTCGGGCAAAGCGGCGGGGCAACGGCGGTCGCGGCCATGCTGACTCTTGGTCGTACCGATATTTCATGCGCGGTCCTGACATCAGGCGCCTATGCCTTGCTAGAGCGGGCGGAGTTTCTACGCAAACAAAACGGATATCCCTCGCGACCAGGACGTGACACGACCGGCCTGCCGCATCCTTATGATCCGCTAGCGCATGTGAATGGCATCGTCGACGATAGGGACCGCTTGATTCTGGTCATCGGTAGTCCGGAAGACCGATTGACTCCATTTCGCTTTCAAAAGGAATTCGCCGACGCCGTCATGGCGCGAGGTCATCGCGTGCGCTTGATGGAACATCCGGCGCCCGCACCTCTTCATCATGCGCTGGCCAATGTTGGACTGGAAGCCGCGGCAGAGTGCGCGACCAATAGGCAAACGCGAAGTGCCACAGAAGAGCGGCTGCACGAGACAGTTTCGGGTCAATCTTCTCGATAACTATAATATTGCCAATGTGTGATATTGCATAAATACAATTCATTATTAAAATGGGAGAAATTTATGGATTCCTATCAATCACTGATGGCATTGCGTGAGCTAACCGATCGGGTTGGCCCTTACTATGGCACTGAAACTCGGAGTATGTTCTTATATTGCCTAGTAAAAATGCACAAGCCAACTCGAATATTGGAACTGGGGACTGGTTTTGGTATTTCCGCAATGTGGATGGCCCGAGCTCTTTGGGAAAATGGAAATGGGACCATTCACGTAGCTGACAGAGGATTTGAGTTCGATGATAAGAAAAGTAGCTTATTTCGTCCTGAAGAATTGAAGCCAACATTCAGAGAGTATTTTGATGCGATGGTTTGCCGCCATGGCTTGGAAGGTCATGTGAATTTCATTGAGACTTCATTTCCGCCATATCCGGCTCCAGAGAAGGAGTTTGACTTCATATTTTCGGATTTCAAACATGGACCGGCCAATTTGCTGGACATACTGGGATTCTATCTACCCAAAATGGCGGATACATCCAATTTTTTCATAGATTCGGCTCCATCGCTTTTCGGATCATATATGATGCTGCAGGAGCTCATGTCTATTTTTCGGAGAGGCCAGGTTCCTGAACTGCTTCTGCAGAGAACATCTCAAGAAGAGATCGACAAGCTACGTCAATTTGTTCAAACTCGTAGCATTCAAGCAATTCCAATCACAGAAAATATCAATCGTAGCCAGAATTCATTTATGTGGCTACGTATCCAACCGGTTGATGTCATGCCTAGACCGCTGCATCACTATAGAATTGATGACAAATATTTTATGTCTTCAAAAAGAATCAATCGCAATATTGATTAGAATTTGATCCGATAGGATTCTGTGAGCTAACCGACCGGTTGCTTAAGCTTATGGGATGAGTCAACCGCTACCGTAGGATAGCGCAAAATGAGGGGATGTTACCCTCGGTAAGTCCCCTAGGCGGCGTGGACAAATTCAGCGAAGCGTTTCCACGCTCACCAGTTTGAGGTCGCCGTCGAAGGGCTCGACGTATGCGCAAATGTTGTCCGAGAACTCGTCCATCAGATTGAGCCCTTCGGGGTCATAGTCGTTTTCGGCGACCAGCCTCAGCTTGCCGTCCACAAAGGTGCAACTGACGTTGTGTTCGTGCGGATAGTGAAGCCGAAACGCTTCGGTTATGTCGCGCGCCGCCTCCTCTCCTGCTGCGGCGGGAACATCGTGGCATTCCAAAGTGATGCGATACATGCGTCGATGCTCCGAGTTTTGCGAACCTATCGGCAAACGGGCCGGACGGGAAACCGAAATGATTGACGAGGCGTGCGGGGATTGATTCAAGGCTGCTTTTTGGAGGCAGGTTTGAGCCGGGGCGATCTGACTGAAGCAGAATGACGCGTTCTGAAGGGCTTGCCGCCAATCGAGCCTGAGAACCGTGGTCGAGGCCGTCCGCCCGAGCAGAACCGCTCGATCATCAACGGCATACTCTGGCGGCTCCGTTGCGGCGCTCCGTGGCGTGACGTGCCGCCCAAATATGGAAGCTGGAACACCATATATCGTCGCTTCCGCCGATGGAGCGAGGCCGGGGTCTGGGAGACCGTCGCTGTGACGCTGGCCGAGATCATGGCGGACACTGGCCACTACAGCATCGACAGCACCACAGTCCGCGCCCATGTCTCGGCAGCAGGCGGAAAAGGGGGACTCATCGACGCGCTCTTGGCCGCTCGCGGGGCGGGTTCACCAGTAAGCTTCACTGCCTGGCTGATGCCCTCGGACGACCGATCGCCTTCCACCTGACAGGCGGTGAAGCGGCAGACTGCAAGGCCTATTATGCGCTGATCGACCTGCCCGAGCGTGCCCCGGATGCCCTGCTTGCAGACAAGGGCTATGATGCCGATGCCATTCGCGCCGATCTTGCCGAACGAAATATCGCAGCTGTCATTCCCGGTCGATCAAACCGCCGCGTGAAGATCGACCATGACCGACCGCTCTACAAGCAGCGCAACCGCATCGAGCGCATGTTCGGCCATATCAAGATCAACCGCGCCATCGCCACCCGCTACGACCAACTGGCCAACAGCTTCCTCGGCATGGTCCATATCGCCACCGCCAGATACTGGCTCAAATTTGTCCACGCTGCCTAGGCCCTTCAGCATCCCCCAGCATTTGGTCTCAGGGTCTTGGCCAGTCGCCTTCCTGAACCGAGCCTTCATGATGTTGGCGATCTCCCTGGCCGTCAGGGGCACAGGTTCACCGACGCGCAGCAGGACCGCTCTTTTCCCGTCGACCTGCGTGTATGTCCGACGGATGGGCGGCTCCTTGATGAGGTCGGTGATCGTATCCATGCTCACCCCCAGCATGGCTGCCCATTCGGGCTGCGGCCGGATTGCCCAATGATGGCCTTCGAACTCGCATTCCTCTCCCTGGGCGACGGCTTCGGCGATCGTCTGTTCGATAAGTTCGCAAAGGCGTTTGTGTCGTTCCAGCTTGTCCGCACGCATAATCGTTCCGTCAAAACCCGAGCGATCATCATAGCGCGTAGTGGTAAACCTTTGCTTTTCGGTCGCGGAAGGCGCGCGCACCTATGGCTGTGCATCGTCGGTCGCTATAGCCGACGTCGATCGGCTTATCCTGATCGGCACCATCAGGCCGCACGGCGACGAGATTGCACATTTGCCCCAATTGAAGCAGGTTCACGCCATGAACAATGCTCGGGCCAGATTGATCCGTCTCCATCGCGACGTGCGCCAGATCACCTGGATGGTGGCGGCGACGATTGTGCTTGAACTTGTCCTGCTCGTGAAGGGCTTTTGGGGGCAATGAAAGCGTAGCAATCGACAGCCGATCGCTTCTCCCCCCTTTCCGTGCAATTAATTGCACGAAGCCGTTCACCCTCAAAGGTCGGAAATCAGCCATTTTTGGATCAATATCCATTGCCTGAGGGTGTCTTTTCCATAGGAAATAAGTCCCAACAACATCAGAGGTTTAAGCAGATGAAAGGGACAAAATCGAAGGCGCCCAGGGTATCGCAGGCGTTCATCGAGATGATCGGCGATCACTTCCTGGAAGCGGCGCGCTACTTGCGCGAGATACAGGACGAGCACCCCGACGATTTCGTGTCCGTCGCGAGAAAGCTGAAGATCGGGCGTCGCAAAGCCTATGCGCTTGCAAGGATCGATCGCCGCTTCCATGATCTGGGCATCGCGCCGGATCGGTTACGGCGTATAGGATGGACCAAACTCCAGATCATCGCCTCCCGGATCGACCAGGATGACTGCGAAGAGCTTCTCGATCTTGCCGAGACGCATTCCGCCTATGAACTCAAGAAGCTGATGGAGGGTGAGGAGCCGGACCCCGATGCCCGCTGTGTCGTCCTGTATCTGGCCCCCGATCAGTACGAGATATTCCAGCTTGCGATCACGGCCTATGGCGGCGTGAAATCCGGCAGTGGGCTGGGCGGCAGGGAGGCGGCCCTGACCGAGGCGCTGGCTAAGCTGCTTTCCAGCAATCACTCCGGCTGAGACCTGCTTCCGCCAGGCAGTCGGGAAGCGCTGCCCTGGTCGCGTTTTGCCCCAGTGCCTCGACGGGCACTTGAACTGCCTGGCGGGTTCGGCATCATCTCCTCCATCGACATGAGGACAGACACATGAGCTACACGGATCGGCAGGCACCTAGCCTTGATGACATCGAGCAGCACATGACTGGCAAATGGGTGAGTGAACAGCTTGATCGGCTGGAACTGCTCGTCCGGGAGAACGGGTCTGACGATGAGATGCTCGACGTGATCGCGTTCCTCCGCGACGAGAACGACCGTTGGTCCATACCGCAAGTGGAGGAGATGGAGCAGGCGGGACTGCTGACCTTGTCCGATGATGGAGCCGCCCATCACTAACCCGGCGACGTCAGTCGCCCTCGCCTCCCCAAGCGGGACCTGCCAAGTGGGACGCAGCGTGTCCCACCCCCGAATTTTGTTGATGATTTCCGCACAGTCCTGATCATTATGCCCAACCACCAACGCCGCCGACGAGGCGCCGAGGTGGTTGTCAGGCGATGATCCGCTGCCCTGTAGCAGCGTGATCGCACAGCCCAACAGTCTCCTCCCGGTGGCGTGGTCCATTGGTAGAAGGAGACCCAAGGTGCTCAATCTTAGTCGCAGGAAGACCGCCAGTCCGGTTCAGCCCCTGCGCAAATCGACCACGCCGACCCCGGCCATCGCCATGCCCGTCGAACTGCTGACGGTGCGTCAGGCCGCGATCTTCGCCCAGGTGTCGCAGCCCACCATCCGCCGCTGGATACGTGAGGAGGGTCTTCGCGCCTACCGCTCCAAGGAAAGAGGCCGGGTCAGGATCGACAAGGCGGACCTCGTCAAGTTCCTCAAAGGCGAGGTCATCTGATCCTTGTGAATACCCCGAATAATTACAGCCAAGGAATAGTATATATGGGGTTTCACAATTTTTCACAGATGAGCGAGGATGAATAACAATGCATACGAACAACCATAACAACGGCCAATTTGAACAGAAAAACCACCTTCCCAGCATCGGCGATATGCGAGAATCTCTGCTCAAGTGCGATGTGTCAGTTGAGGAAATAGCCTTCATGCGTTCCGCCCTCAAGCGCGTCGATGAGGTGATCGCCCAGGGCATGCTGGACTTCCCGGCCAACGAGCGGCTCATCTTCGAGCGGCTGAAACAGCTGTCCCCCGCGATGGCGGGCATGACGGATGGGTCCTTCGCGAACCTCAAATCCAGGACACGCAAGGCGTTTCGCCTGTTGCGAGCGCAGGGCAAGCTGTCCAACCCGCGTTCGCGCTTCCCGCTCACCGGCGAATGGGGCGCACTGCAGGCGACGCTCGACATGAAGGCGCAGCGCGCGACCTCGCGCCTCTTCCACTTCGCCGCAGGACTGGGCGTCCTGCCGCACAAGATGTCCGACGCGGTGATCGAGCGTTTCGGGGCTCATCTGCGCGACGAGGCAATGGTGGGAGACTGGGAGGGCACGCTGCGTAGCAGCATCAAGGCATGGAACAATCTTGCCGCATCCCGCGAGGACCTGCCCCGGCTGACGCCGCCGCCTGTCAAACGGACCAGCTACTGGATTCCGGTCGACGAATGGCCGAAAAAGCTCGTATCGGAACTGGAGGCATTTCTGGAGTCCCTGTCCACGCCGTCCGATTTCCTTACCCAAGGCCCGAGGACGCTGAAGCCGTCAATCGCGCCATCCAAGGGGGCGCATCGGGGTTCCGTTACCCGAAGCAGGAAGGTCCTGAAGCCGGGCACGGTCAAACAATATCGCTACAATGTGTCGGTCGCCGTGTCGGCTCTCGTTCACAGCGGCGTGCCGATGGAGGAGCTGTCCGGTCTCGGCGAAGTTTTCCGGCCAACTCGTCTCGATCGGGCGCTGGGGTTCCAGCGCAACCGAGCGGGTGGCCGGATCACCGACCAGATGGTCCAGATGGCGCTGCGCGCTCTGGTTATCGCCCGCTGGTGCAATTTCTCGCAGAACGATATTCAGCGTCTGGAGGAGATATCCTTCAATGTTCGCCAGCAGATGCGTGATGAGCGCGGTTCCCGGCGGGGCATGACGGCAAAGAACCGGGCGCTGCTGGACAGGCTGGATGACCAGC
>Ga0164243_10006009_pt1 | contig 18475 bp, 18 predicted proteins | sample OricompcompostOP_FD_108781 | JGI IMG/M metagenome (GOLD analysis project Ga0164243, IMG submission 108781) | Organic Plus compost microbial communities from Emeryville, California, USA - Original compost - Organic plus compost (OP) | ecosystem: Engineered > Solid waste > Mixed feedstock >... | reverse complement strand
TCGAGTCGGCCGGTCTTGTACGTCGAGTCGGCCGGTCTTGTACGTCGAGTCGGCCGGTCTTGTACGTCGAGTCGGCCGGTCGCCGCGTACCTGCCCCTTCCGGGCCTGGCTCCGGGACCTCACCGCCTGGTCTCGATACGCCCGCCCCTCGCTGGGCTCGTGCGGGCTACTCGACCAACGAACCCCGCGCGTACGCCGAGTCGGGCCGTCCGGCCGGCCAGGCTCAGCGGGTCGGCTTGAGCCGGAACGACGCCGAGCGCAGGCCGGCCCAGGAGCGGAAGTCGTCGCCGGAGATGGTGTACGTGCCGCCGGTGCCGGTGATCGTCACCGTGTCGACCCAGGTGCCGGCGCGCGGGTGGGTGGTCACGGCCAGGTCGGTGATCCGGCCGGCCGAGGGCCAGCGCTGCTGGAAGGCGCGCAGCGGGAGCACGACCCGCCAGCGGTTGACCGGGTCGTACGCGTCGCGGCCGCTCACCAGGTAGGGCATGCTGCCGGCGAGCATCCAGCCGCCGTTGCTCGACGAGAACTGCGTGAACGCCGGCGCGCCGCGGTGCATCACGGCCACCCGCCGGGTCGCGCGGATGGCACGGCTGGCGGCGGGGTGCTCGGCCGAGGCGCCGCCGTAGACCTGGTCGGCGGTCGTGTCGTAGACGTCGAAGGCGCCGTGGCTGTCGTAGCGGCGCTCGTACGCGGCGTACGACCGGGCGGCGACGGCCTGGGCGCGGACAGCCTCGGCGGGCCACAGGGCCGGGACTTCCTGCGGCACGACGCCCTGGAGGTACTGCTCGAGCTTGACGATGTTGACCGTGTCGCCGCCGCGCGAGCCCGGCACGAGGCGCAGGGTGCCGCGGTAGGCGACCCGGTGGCCCTTGCGCGCGACCAGGGTGACCGGCCGGCCGCCGGCGGTGAACTCCAGCGAGCCCTTGACCACGGCGAGGCGACGCCAGCCGCCCTTCTTGTACTGCAGCGCGGTGCGGCCACCGCGCAGCGGCTTCGCCCGCCAGCGGCTGGCGGTGCGGGCGGCACGCTTCTTCACCTTGCCCAGCCGCCAGGTGCGCTTCGTGCCCACGACCTTGGCCTTGAGGCCGGTGCGGCTGACGACCTGGAGGTCGGGGGTGCGGTCGGCGGTGATCAGCACCTTGATCCGGCCGCCGACCTTCCCGAACGAGGTGCCGGGGTAGTAGTGACGCAGGATCGCGCGGTGTCCGACGCCGCGCTCGGCGGCGACCTTCGCGCCGTACTGGCTCATCCCGTGGCCGTGGCCGTAGCCCTCACCCTCGACCACGACGCGCGCCGCGCCCGCGGGCACCGGCGTGGCGGCGGCAGGCGACTGCGGCGCGAGCCCGGCGGCGACGGCGAGGGCCACGGCGGCCGGCGCGAGACGCTTCCAGGGCAGGGACAGGGAGTGGTGCGGCACAGGGATCTCCTCCGCGCGGGTTACTGGGTGGGTTGCCAGGTGGGTTGCTCGGTGGGTTGCTCGGTGGGAGTGCTGGCGAGCACACGAGGCACCATCGCAGCACACATCACGGCCCGTTGTCAGCCGAGCGCGTCGGCCGGAGCGGACCAGCCCGGGACCTTGCCTCGTGTGACCGCGCTCACATACCGTGACGAACGATCATTCGATCAGGAGGTCTGATGAGCGTGACCGACACGACCCGGGTGCCCTCGCGGCAGGAGCTGGTCGCCGCGCTGACCGCGCCCGGGATGCCCTTCGCGTTGGAGGAGCGGACCATCCGTGGCGTGCCGATGCGGGTGTACGCGACCGGCCCGCAGACCCTGCAGCAGATGGCCCGCGACAGCCTCGTGCACGGCGACCGCCCCTTCACGGTGTACGCCGGCGAGCGCACCAGCTACGCGGAGGTCGGTCGGGTCGCAGCCGGCCTCGCGGCGTACCTCCACGACGAGCTCGGCCTGCGCAAGGGCGACCGGGTCGCGGTCTCGATGCGCAACTTGCCGGAGTGGGCGCCGCTCTTCCTCGCCGCCCAGCTCGCCGGGCTGGTCACGGTGCCGCTCAACGCGTGGTGGAGCGCCCCCGAGCTGGAGTACGCCCTCGTCGACTCGGGGGCGCGCGTGGTCGTCACCGACCCCGAGCGCAGCGCGCTGGTCGCGCCCGCGCTCGAGCGGCTCGACGGGGTCACCCTCATCCAGGTGCGCGGCGAGGAGGTGCCGGCAGGAGCGCTGAGCTGGGCGGAGCTGGTGGCCGGGCTGCCGGCCGACCCGGTGGCGCCCGCGGTCGAGGTCGAGCCCGAGGACGACGCGACCATCCTCTACACCTCCGGCACGACGGGGCGGCCCAAGGGCGCGGTCGGCACCCACCGCAACCACATCACCAACCTGCTCAACACCCAGCTCGGGGCGACCGTCTCGGCGATGATCGCCAACGGCGGCGCCGTGCCGGAGCCCGACCCCGACGCACCTCAGAGCGGGATCCTGTGCTCGTTCCCGATCTTCCACATCGCCGGCGTCAGCTCGCTGTGGACCGCCGTCATGCTCGGCGGCAAGCTGGCCACGCAGCGCAAGTGGGATCCCGCCGAGGCGCGCGAGCTGGTCCGCGCCGAGCGGCTGACCAACGTCGCCGGCGTGCCGACCGTCATCCGTGAGCTGATGGAGGACGTCGTCGAGCACCCCGAGGCGTACGCCAGCCTCACCGGCTTCGGCATCGGGGGCGCGTCGGTGCCTCCCGACCTGGTCACCCGGATCGGCTCGGTCTTCGCGGGCACGGTCTCGCCGGGCAACGGGTACGGCCTCACCGAGACGACCTCCGCGATCGTGTCCAACACCGGCGCCGACTACCTCGCGCGGCCCGACAGCGTCGGCCGCTGCCAGCCGAACGCCGACGTACGCGTGGTCGACCCGGTGACCGGCCAGGACGTGCCCGAGGGCGAGATCGGCGAGCTGTGGTTCCGCGGCCCCAACGTGGTGCGCGGCTACTGGCGCAACCCGGCCGCCACCGAGGCGGCGTTCGCGGGCGGCTGGTTCCGCACGGGCGACCTCGGCCGGGTCGACGACGGCTGGGTCTACGTGCTCGACCGGATCAAGGACGTCGTCATCCGTGGCGGCGAGAACATCTACTGCGCCGAGGTCGAGGCCGCGCTCTTCGAGCACCCGGCGGTCCAGGACGTCGCGCTGGTCGGCGTGCCGCACCCCACGCTGGGCGAGGAGGCGGTCGCGATCGTGCGGCTCCAGCCCGGCGTCGGTGCGACGCCCGAGGAGCTGCAGGCCCACGTCGGCGAGCGGCTGGCCGGCTTCAAGGTCCCCTCGCGGGTGGTGTACGCCGCCGAGCCGCTGCCCCGCACCGCCACCGGCAAGGTGCTCAAGCGCGAGCTGCGCAGCCGGCTCGTGGAGGGCTGAGCGGTGGGCGGGAGCGGCGTCGACTACACCGAGAGCGACCACGTCGGCGTCATCACGCTCAACCGTCCCGAGGTGCACAACGCGCTCCACCACCCGGCGTACGCCGAGCTCAGGCGGCTGGTGCTCGCCAGCACCGCCCGGGTGCTCGTGGTGACCGGTGCGGGGCGGTCGTTCTGCTCCGGTGACGACGTACGCGAGGTAATGGGCGGCGGCGAGGACGGTGCCGGGCCGGCGGAGCAGCTCGACCGCGAGCCACGGCTCACCCCGGCCGCCGACGCGCTGCTGCACACCGACACCCCGGTCATCGCCGCCGTCAACGGCACGGCGGTCGGCTGGGGGATGGAGCTGGCGCTGATGGCCGACCTGCGGGTGGCGGCCCGCAGCGCCCGCTTCGGCGAGCTGTTCGTCAAGCGTGGCCTGTGCAGCGACGTGGCGGGCCTCGGTCGGCTGGCCCAGCTGGTGGGGCGCGAGAAGGCCGCCGAGCTGCTGCTCACCGGCGACCTCGTCGACGCCGAGGAGGCGCACCGGATCGGCCTGGTCGGGCGGGTCGTCGACGACGCGGAGCTGATGTCGACCGCGCTCGAGCTCGCCGGCCGGATCGCCGCCAACCCGCCGCTCGCGGTGGCCGCCCTCAAGCGCGGTCTGCGGCGCGCTCTCGACCCCGACTGGACCGACCTCGGTCGCTGGGTGAGCGCCACCCTCGGCGACCTGTTCGCCACCGAGGACCACCGCGAGGGCGTGCGCTCGTTCCTCGAGAAGCGCACGCCCACCTACGTCGGCCGCTGAGCCGGCCCACACCCGACGCCCCACGCACACAGACCCGACGCACAGACCCGACGTACGGACCCGACGTACAGACCCGACGCACAGACCCGACGCACAGACACAGGAGACGAGATGGCCTGGGACTTCTCCACCGAGCCCGAGTTCGACGAGAAGCTGGAGTGGATGCGCGGCTTCGTACGCCGCGAGATCATGCCGCTGGAGACCCTCGAGCTCGACGCCGAGGCGTACGCCCGGGCGACCGCGCCGCTCAAGGAGGAGGTCAAGGCCCGCGGGCTGTGGGCCTCTCACCTGCCGCCGGAGCTGGGCGGTGGCGGCTTCGGCCAGGTGAAGCTCGGCCTGATGAACGAGATCATCGGCCAGAGCCCGCTCGCCCCGCCGATCTTCGGCAACAACGCCCCCGACTCCGGCAACGCCGAGCTGCTCGCCGAGGGGGCCACCGAGGAGCAGAAGGAGAGGTGGATGCGCCCCCTGCTCGCCGGCGAGCTGCGCAGCGCGTTCTCGATGACCGAGCCCGGTGCCGGCGCCGACCCGACCCTGCTCACCACCCGGGCGGTACGCCACGGCGACGAGTACGTCATCGACGGGCACAAGTGGTTCACGTCCAACGGCTCGGTGGCCGATTTCCTCATCGTGATGGCGGTGACCGACCCCGACGCGCCACCGCGGCGCCGGGCGACGATGTTCGTGGTGCCGACCGACACCCCCGGCGTCGACATCCTGCGCGACATCCCGACGATGGGCCACCCGGTCGAGCACAGCGGCCCCGGCGGCCACTCCGAGATCATCTACCGCGAGGTCCGGGTGCCGGTGGAGAACCGGATCGGCGAGGAGGGCGACGGCTTCCTGCTCGCCCAGAAGCGGCTCGGCCCCGGCCGCATCCACCACGCGATGCGCTGGCTGGGCCAGAGCCAGCGGGCGTTCGACATGATGTGCGAGCGGGTCAAGACCCGTCACGTGCACGGCTCGGTGCTGGCCGAGAAGCAGATGATCCAGGACTACATCGCGATGTCGGCCGCCGAGATGACCGCCGCCCGGCTGATGACGTTGCAGGCCGCGTGGCGGATGGACCAGGGCGGCACGGCCAACGCGCTCACCGACATCGCGATGATCAAGTTCTGGGGCGCCCAGGTGCTCTACAACGTCATCGACCGGGCCATCCAGGTGCACGGCTCGCTGGGCTACACCACCGACCTGCCGCTGGAGTCGATGTACCGCCACGCCCGCGCTGCCCGCATCTACGACGGCCCCGACGAGGTCCACAAGGTGACCGTCGCCCGCCGCATCCTCAAGCAGTACGAGGGCCGCGAGGTGCCCAGCGAGCACGTCCCGACCCGTCGGGCCGAGGCGATCGAGAAGTTCGCCTGGCTGCTCGACTCGGCCAGCGTGAGCTGAGCCGGCCGGCCCCGCCGGGGTGCGGTGGCGGGTCCGCTCGGCCGGGGCGGGCGTGGCACCCTGGTCGCCGTGAGTGATCCGCGCGCCGGGGAGCGGCCGCCGCTGCCCGAGCCCCTGCCGCACCCCGTGGTCGACAACCACTGCCACATGGACATCGCCCGCGAGGGCGAGCCGACGCCGGTGGCCGACGCGCTCGCCGAGGCGGCCTCGGTCGGGGTGGCGCGGGTGGTGCAGATCGGCTGCGACCTGCCCTCGGCCCGGTGGGCGGTCGAGACGGCGGCGGCGTACGACGCCGTGGTCGGTGGTGTGGCGCTCCACCCCAACGACGCGCCGCTCCACGCCGACCTCGACGCCGCCATGGCCCAGATCGAGGCGCTGGCCGCTGCCCACGACAAGGTGCGTGCGGTGGGGGAGACCGGGCTCGACTTCTTCCGCACGGGCGAGGAGGGCCGGGCCGCGCAGGTCGAGTCGTTCCGGCGCCACGTCGACCTCGCGAAGCGGCTCGACAAGACCCTGGTCATCCACGACCGCGACGCGCACGACGCGGTGCTCGAGGTGCTCGACGCCGAGGGCGCGCCCGACCGCTGGGTGATGCACTGCTTCTCCGGTGACGCCGACTTCGCCCGCGCGTGCCTCGACCGCGGGGCGTACCTGTCGTACGCCGGCACGGTGACCTTCAAGAACGCCCCGCACCTGCGCGAGGCGCTGGCCGTCACCCCGCGCGACCGGGTGCTGGTCGAGACCGACGCGCCGTTCCTGACCCCGTCGCCCTACCGCGGTCGGAGCAACGCCTCCTACCTGGTGCCCGTGACCGTGCGGGCCATGGCCGACGTACGCCGCGACGACCTCGGTGAGCTCTGCGCGGCCATCGACGCGAACACGGAGCGGGCGTTCGGCGGGGCGTGGTGAGGGTCGGGGGCAGGGCGCCGCGTGGCCCACGAGACCGGTGTGACCGGCGTGGCTGGTGGGCATGAGCCCGGTCACGACGCGTCCCGAAACCGGTGCCCCCGACTTGCCTTTCGCCCGTGATCTTGTTGCTCTAGACCACTGACAGCCGGGATCGGACATCCCCCGGCCGGCGTGTGGGGGGCTTCCCGACGGGGGGGTCGATGTCACGCCGGCGGAGCCGAGACCCGGGGAGAACGACGTTCGGAGACACGTGGCACTCGTCAGCCGCCTCAAGAATTCCAAGCTCGCCGCACCCCTCGTGGTCGGCCTCGTCGCCCTCGTGGCACTCGCGGTGGTCGGCACGACCATCGGCTACAACGCCCTCAGCACCACCGTCACCGTCAGCGTCGACGGCAAGGAGCGCGAGGTCACCGGTTTCGGCAGCAAGGTCGGTGACATCCTCGAGGCCGAGGGCATCGAGCTCGGTCAGCACGACGAGGTGGCGCCCGGCGTCGACGAGACCGTCGACGAGGGCAGCCGCATCACCGTGCGCCACGCCCGCAAGCTCGACCTGGTCATCGACGGCAAGGAGCAGAGCCACTGGGTGACCGCCACCGACGTCGCCTCGGCGCTGCAGGAGATCGGGCGTACGTACGACGACGCCGACCTCTCCGTCAGCCGCTCGGCCGGCATCGGCCGTGAGGGCATGGCCCTCGAGGTCACCACGCCCAAGCGCCTCACCGTCGCCCTCGCCGGCAAGAAGCCGCAGAAGCGCGAGCTCACCGTGACGACCGTGCGCGAGGCGCTCGCCGAGCTCGGCGTGAAGGTCGGCTCGGAGGACAAGGTCACCCCGGGGCTCGGCCGCAGGGTCACCGACGGCGACCGCATCGTCTTCACCGACTTCGAGACCACCCGCAAGACGGTCAACGACGAGGAGGTCGACTTCGAGACCGTCGAGCGCGAGGACGACTCGATGTACGAGGGCGAGGAGGAGGTCGAGCGCGAGGGCCGCGTGGGCCTGCGCGACGTCGTCTACCGGCTCGTGCTCCGCAACGGAGAGGTCGTCGAGCAGGCCGTGCTGCGCAGCACCGTGACCCGCAAGCCGGTCTCCGAGATCGTCCGGGTCGGCACCAAGCCGGAGCCCGAGGAGGAGCCGGCCGCCGACTACTCCGGCGGCAACACCGTCTGGGACCGGCTCGCCGAGTGCGAGTCGGGCGGCAACTGGGCCGCCAACACCGGCAACGGCTACTACGGCGGCCTGCAGTTCAGCGCCTCCACCTGGCACGCCGTCGGCGGCAGCGGCCTCCCGCACGAGAACAGCCGCGAGGAGCAGATCAAGCGTGGCCAGATCCTCCAGTCGCAGTCGGGCTGGGGCCAGTGGCCGGCCTGCGCGGCCGAGCTGGGCCTGATCTGAGGCCTGGTCCGTGGCCTGGTCCGTGGTTTGATCCGTGGCCTGGTCGTGGCCGCAGCACCTGTCCCGCGGGGCGGGGCACCGTCGCCGGTGCCCCGCCCCGCGGCGTACGCCCCTAGAATTGCGGCATGTCTGAGACCGGGCCCCACCTGCTCGGGCCGGCGGAGGTGCGGCAGCTGGCGGCCGAGCTCGACCTGCGGCCGACCAAGCAGCGCGGGCAGAACTTCGTGATCGACCCCAACACGGTGCGCCGCATCGTGCGCGAGGCCGAGCTGGGGCCCGACGACGTCGTGGTCGAGGTCGGCCCCGGTCTGGGCTCCCTCACGCTCGGGCTGCTCGAGGTGGTCGACCGGGTCACCGCGATCGAGGTCGACCCGCTGCTGGCCGAGCGGCTGCCGGCGACGGTGGCCGAGCGCGCCCCGGGTCAGGCCGACCGGCTCGAGGTGCTCCACGCCGATGCGCTGCGCGTCACCGAGCTGCCCGGGCCGCCGCCCACCGCGCTGGTCGCCAACCTGCCGTACAACGTCTCCGTGCCGGTGCTGCTGCACCTGATGGCGCTGCTGCCCTCGCTGCGCCACGGCCTGGTGATGGTGCAGGCCGAGGTCGCCGACCGCCTGGCCGCGCCGCCGGGCTCCAAGGTCTACGGCGTGCCGAGCGTCAAGGCGGCGTGGTACGCCGACGTACGCCGCGCGGGCGCGATCGGCCGCAACGTCTTCTGGCCCGCCCCCAACGTCGACTCCGGTCTGGTCGCGTGGACCCACCACGGTCCGCCGACCGACAAGGTCAGCCGCGAACGGGTCTTCCAGGTCGTCGATGCGGCCTTCGCCCAGCGTCGCAAGGCGCTGCGCGGGGTGCTGAAGCCGCTCGCCGGCTCGGCCGAGGTCGCCGAGAAGGCGCTCGTGGCGGCAGGCGTCGACCCGATGGCCCGCGGGGAGTCCCTCTCCGTCCGCGACTTCGTCCGCATCACCGAGGAGCTCGCCGCCCTTGACTGACACCAGCCGCCAGGTGACCGTCCGCGCCCCCGCGAAGATCAACCTCCACCTGGGCGTCGGTGCTCCCCGTGACGACGGCTTCCACCCGCTCGTCACGGTCTACCAGGCCGTCGGGCTGTACGACGACGTCACCGTCACCGAGGCCGACGACTGGTCGGTGACCACGAGCGGCACGAGCCCGTGGGTCGACCTGGGGGGCGTGCCCGACAGCGCCGACAACATCGCGGTCCGGGCCGGTCGGGCGCTCGCCGCCCACCACGGGGTCGACCGGCGCGCGCGGGTGAGCATCGCCAAGGGCATCCCCGTCGCCGGCGGGATGGCCGGCGGCTCGGCCGACGCGGCGGCCGCGCTGCTCGCCCTCGACCGGCTCTGGGGGCTGGGCACCACCGACGACGACCTGCTCGCGCTGGCGGCCGGGCTCGGCTCCGACGTGCCGTTCGCCCTGGTCGGCGGCACCGCCCTCGGCACCGGCCGTGGCGAGCAGGTGACTGCCGTCGACGACGCGGGCGGGTGGTGGTGGGTGTGCCTGTTCAGCGCCGAGGGGCTCTCGACGCCGAGCGTGTACGCGGCGTACGACCTGCTCACCCCCGACCCGACCGAGCCCGCCCCGCCGGAGGCGCTGCTCGCGACGCTCCGCAGCGGCGACCACGACCTGCTGGCCCGCTCGCTGCACAACGACCTGCAGGCCCCGGCGGTCTCCCTGCGCGACGACCTGCGGCGTACGCTCGACGATGCCGGCGCCGACGCCGCCACGGCGCTGCTCTCCGGCTCGGGGCCGACCGTGCTGGCGCTGTGCTCGGGGGCCGAGGAGGCCCGGCGGCTGGCCGGTGCGCTGGCCGAGAAGGGCTACGACCGGCTCGCGGTCGTGCCCGGGCCGGTGGCCGGCGCGCACGTGATCTCCTACCCCGACCCAGACCCTGAGGACCGCTGACCGACGTGCCCAACCTGCTCAACCTCGAGAACGTCTCGAAGTCCTACGGCATCCGCCCGCTCCTCTCCGACGTCTCGCTCGGCGTCGGCGTCGGCGACCGCATCGGCATCGTGGGCCGCAACGGCGACGGCAAGACCACGCTGCTGGAGGTGATGACCGGCCTCGAGGAGCCCGACAGCGGCCGGGTCTCGCGCCAGCGCGGCCTGCTGCTCGGCTACCTCCACCAGGGCGACACCCTCGACGACACCCACACCGTGCGCGAGGCGGTGCTCGACGGCCGCTCCGACCACGAGTGGGCCGCCGACCCCCGGCTGCGCGAGATCGTCGAGGTGCTGCTCGCCGGCATCTCGCTCGACCGTGCGGTGGTCGGCCTCTCCGGCGGCGAGCGTCGCCGGTGCGCGCTCGTCCGCCTGCTCATCGGCGACCACGACCTGCTCGTCCTCGACGAGCCCACCAACCACCTCGACGTCGAGGCCGTCGCCTGGCTGGCCCAGCACCTCGCCCACCGGTCGTCGGCGCTCGTCGTGGTGACCCACGACCGGTGGTTCCTCGACGCCGTGTGCCAGTGGACCTGGGAGGTCCACGACGGGGTCGTCGACGCGTACGAGGGGGGCTATGCCGCCTTCACCCTCGCCAAGGCCGAGCGGCAGCGCCAGGCCGCGGCCTCCGAGGTACGCCGCCAGAACCTCGTGCGCAAGGAGCTCGCCTGGCTACGTCGGGGTGCGCCCGCGCGTACGTCGAAGCCGAAGTTCCGCATCGACGCCGCCAACCAGCTGATCGAGGACGTGCCGCCGCCTCGTGACCGGTTCGAGCTGCAGAGGTTCGCCACCCAGCGGCTCGGCAAGGACGTCATCGACGTGGAGGACGTCGACCTCTACCGCGGTGAGCGCCGGCTGCTGCACCACGCCACCTGGCGGATCGGGCCCGGCGACCGGATCGGCATCGTCGGCGTCAACGGCGCGGGCAAGACGTCCGTGCTCTCCCTGCTCAGCGGCGCGCTCGCCCCTGCGGCCGGCAAGGTCAAGCGCGGCCGCACGGTGGCTCTGCAGCACCTCACCCAGGCGGTCGACGAGATCGACCCCGAGGCGCGGGTGCTGCCCAGCGTCGAGGCGGTGCGGCGTACGACCAAGACCCTCGACGGCCAGGAGCTGACCGCGACCGCGCTGCTGGAGCGGTTCGGCTTCACCGGTGACCGGCTCACCGCTCGGCTCGGCGACCTCTCCGGCGGTGAACGACGGCGCTTCCAGCTGCTGCGGCTGCTGCTGACCGAGCCGAACGTGCTGCTCCTCGACGAGCCCACCAACGACCTCGACATCGAGACCCTGCAGGTGCTCGAGGACTTCCTCGACTCCTGGCCCGGCACCCTGGTCGTCGTCTCGCACGACCGGTACTTCCTCGAGCGGGTGACCGACTCGATCTGGGCGCTGCTCGGTGACGGACAGATCTCGATGCTGCCGCGCGGGGTCGACGAGTACCTCGAGCGCCGGCTGCCGACGCCGCCCGACCCGGCGCCTGCGGCCTCGCCCACCACCCCGGTGCCGACGCCTCCGGCCGGGACGGCTCCGGCTCCTGCCGCGGGGGTCGGCCCGGCGAAGGCGCGCCCCGGCTCGGCCGAGGAGCGGGCGGCCAAGAAGACGATCGCCCGCGTCGAGAAGCAGCTGGCCCGCATCGCCGACGAGGAGGAGCGCCTCAACGCTCTCGTCGCCGCGCACGCCACCGACTACGACAAGCTCGCCGAGGTCGGTCAGCAGCTCTCCGCCCTCGCCGCCGAGAAGGAGGAGCTGGAGATGGAGTGGCTCGAGGCGGCCGAGGTGCTGGAGTAGGCGCGGCCTGGGCGGGTGGCCGGCTGGGCCTGATGCTCGTCGGGCCTGATGCTCGTCGGGCCTGATGCTCGTCCGGCCTGATGCTCGTCAAGGTATGCAGCCGGAGTCGTACTCCCCTCGTTGAGCTCACCGTGGGAAGCGCGACCTCACCTGCATACCTTGACGAGCATCCGCCGGCCCGCTCCGGATCCGTCGCCGACCAGCCCGGGCTCAGGCCGGCGCCGAGACCACCCGCTCGAGGATCGCCTCGGCGGCGGCCTCGGGGGCCTCGGTGGGGATCCAGTGGCTGACGCCGGCGAGCTCGACGTACTCGTACGGGCCGGTGCACAGCGGCGGGGTGAGGTCGGCCCCGCGGCGCGAGACCGCGGCGTCGCCGTCGCTCCACACCATCGTGGTCGGCACGCTCACCCGCCCGACCGGCTCGCGGGCGGCCAGCGGCAGGGCGCGGTACCAGCCGAGACCGCCGGGCAGGGCGCCGTACGCCACGATCTCGGTGCGGAAGCGCTCGATCTCCGCGTCGCCCCAGCCCATCGCGCGCAGCCCGCGCTCGAGCAGGGCCACGCCCGGCCGTGACTCCGGCAGGGCGGGCAGGTTGAACCAGGCCATGTACGTCGAGCGCAGCGCCTGCGGGCCGAGCAGAGAGCGCAGGTACGCCGCCGTGTGCGGCACCGAGAACGCCGTCCAGGTCCGCACCAGCTCCGGGTGGCGGGCCGCCACCGACCAGCCGACGGCCGCGCCCCAGTCGTGGCCGACCAGGTGGACCGGCCCGCCGACCGCGTCGACGAGCGCCACCACGTCGGCGGTGAGCTCGGCGAGCCGGTACGCCGCCCGGCCGCGCGGCCGGGCGCCGGGGGAGTAGCCGCGCTGGTCGGGTGCGAGCGTGCGGAAACCCTGGGCGTGCAGCAGCGGGGTGACCCGGCGCCAGCAGCTGGCGCGCTCGGGGAAGCCGTGCAGCAGCACGATCGTCTCGCCGTCCACCGGCCCCTCGTCGACGACGTCGAAGGTGAGCCCGGAGCGCGTGAAGGTCGTCAGGCGTGCCATGGTCGCAGCCTAGGGCGCGGGTGGACGGCTCGGCTCAGCTGAACGGCACGAGGAGCGCGCGGAGCAGGTCGGCCAGCTGCTCCTGCTGGGCCGGGGTGAGCTCGCTGAGGAACTCCTTCTCCGCCTCGAGCAGCGCCCCGAACGCCCCGTCGACGGCGTCCTTGCCCTCCGGCGTCAGCCGCACCAGCACCCCGCGGCGGTCGCCGGGGTCGGGGTAGCGCTCCACGAAGCCGCGGCCGGTGAGCCGGTCGATCCGGTTGGTCATCGTGCCGCTGGTCACCAGCGTCTCGCGCAGCAGCCGGCCGGGGGAGAGCTCGTACGGCGCCCCCGCCCGCCGCAGCGCGGCCAGCACGTCGAACTCCCAGGACTCGATGCCGTGCGCCGTGAACGCCGTGCGCCTGGCCAGGTCCAGGTGGCGCGAGAGCCGGGAGAGCCGCGAGAAGACGGCGACCGGCGCCAGGTCGAGGTCGGGGCGCTCACGGGCCCAGGCCTCGCTGAGCTCGTCGACCTCGTCACGCATGACGGGATCGTAGCGCAGCCGTAGAGAATCTTGACATCGAGATTCATCTGGCCGAGGCTGGCGCCACCGGCGACGGTGCCGGTGGCGAGACGTCTGGAGGGCTCGATGAGCGGCTGGAACCCGGAGCACTACCTGCAGTACGCCGACGAGCGCGGCCGCCCCTTCGTCGAGCTCGTCGCCCGGGTCGGTGCCGAGGCGCCGGCCCGCGTGGTCGACCTCGGGTGCGGCCCCGGCAACCTCACCCGGCTGCTGTGCACTCGGTGGCCGCAGGCCGACGTGGTCGGCGTCGACTCGAGCGCTGCGATGGTCGAGCGGGCCCAGGCCGCGCACACCGAGGCCGAGCACACCGGCGGCCGGCTCACCTTCCGCCACCAGGACCTCCGCGACTGGCTGACCGACGCGGAGACGGCCGACAAGCGCGTCGACGTCCTCGTCTCCAACGCCACCCTCCAGTGGCTGCCCGACCACCTCGACCTGCTGCCCCGCCTGCTCGACCGCACCACCTGGCTGGCCGTCCAGGTGCCCGGCAACTTCGACGAGCCCAGCCACACCCTGCGCGCCGAGCTCGCGGCCGAGCCGGCGTACGCCGCCCACCTCGCCGACGTGGCCGTGCCCAGCAGCCACGCCCCGGCGGTCTACCTCGACCTCCTGGCCGAGGCGGGAGCCCAGGTGGACGCCTGGGAGACGACGTACCTCCACGTGCTCACCGGCCCCGACCCGGTCTTCACCTGGGTGAGCGCCACGGGTGCCCGGCCGACGATCGAGGCCCTGCCCGACGGGCTGCGCGAGCGGTTCGTGGCGGAGTACCGGCGGCGGCTCGCGCAGGCGTACCCGGAGCGCCACGGTCGCGTGGTGCTGCCCTTCCGCCGGGTCTTCATGGTGGCCCGGCGGGGACCGGCGGCATGAGGCTCCACCACGTCCAGGTCTCGATCCCGCCGGGTGGCGAGGCGGAGGCGCGACGCTTCTACGCGGAGGCGCTCGGGCTGGCCGAGATCCCGAAGCCGGCGGCGCTCACGGCCCGCGGCGGGGTGTGGCTCCGCGGCGCCGGGGGAGCGGAGGTGCACCTCGGCGTCGAGGAGCCGTTCGTGCCGGCCGCCAAGGCGCATCCCGCCCTCGCGGTCGACACCACCGAGGAGCTCGAGGCGGTGGCCGAGCGGCTCGCGGGGTACGGCTTCGCGCCGGACTGGTCGCAGCGGCACAACACCGAGACGTTCGAGCGCTTCCACGTGCTCGACCCGTTCGGCAACCGGGTCGAGGTCGTCCACCCGCTCTGACCCGCTGGCCGCCCTCAGTTACCCACGGGTAGGGTCAGCGCCATGAACCTCTACGGCATGTGGCGCACCACCACCGGGCTGCCGCTGATCGGCCCGACGCTCGGCAAGCGGGTCTTCTCGCTCGCGTACTCCCGTGTCGCTCCCTACTTCGCCTCCGTCCACCCGCGCGTCACCGAGGTGGGCCCGAACCGCGCCGAGGTCGTCGTGCCCAACCGGCGCGGCAACCACAACCACATCGGCACCGTCCACGTCATCGCGATCTGCAACGGGCTCGAGATGGCGATGGGCGCGCTCGCGGAGAGCACGGTGCCGGCCGACAAGCGGTGGATCCCCAAGGGGATGGAGGTCAGCTACCCCGCCAAGGCGACCAGCGACATCCGCTGCATCGCCGAGACCGACCCCGAGCAGTGGGCCTCCGACGACCCCGACCTTCCGGTGAGGGTCAAGGGCGTACGCGACGACGGCACCGTGGTGGTCGAGGGCGTCATCCGGCTGTGGGTGACCCCGAAGAAGAAGGGCGGGGGTCAGCAGAAGCCGCAGGGATAGGTCTCCCCGCGGCCGTTGTTGTCGAGGTGAATCGACGCACCGTGGTCCCGGACCGCGATCCGCCGCCCATCGGACTTCCCGACGATCAGGGTTCCTGCTCGTTCGGGCCAGTCGAAGTTGCAGCGCACCACCGTGCCCTTGCCGCGGCTGTTGAGGCAGATCCACCGCTGGGTGGTCTCCTTACCGTCGCGCCACTCGACGAACGCCGACTTCCCGTCCTTGCAGGTGTCCTTGACGTAGAGGTAGTCGCCTTGGACCCGCACCGCGCCAAGGCCGTAGTAGCTGGGGCAGGTGGACTTGTACATCCCCCACGTGGTCGCGGAGTACGTGAACGTGCTGGACACCTTGACCCCTGTGCTCCATCGAGTGGAGGCATGGGCAGCCGGTGATGCCACTGCGAATGTGCCGACCGCGAACAGAAGGGCGAGGACGAAGGTGGTGACCCTACGGTGTTGCATGAGCTCTCCCGAGAGTTGACGAGATCATCCGCCGATCAGGCGGAACGCCACCGTAGTCGGTAAAGCCGACAGCCTGCAGAGTTTTTCCACAGACCCTGGCACGAGGGCCCCGACGCCAATGGCGCCGGGGCCCTCGACGGCGACCGATCAGCGGGCGGCCAGGCCGTCGGCCTCGTCCACCATGGAGGTGGCGCCGATCTCGAGCGGCTTCTTCTCGCCGACCAGGCGCTTCTGGGCAAGCTTCGCCAGACCGGTGAGCACCAGGTTGGTGATGACGTAGAGCAAGGTGATGACGATGGTCGTCGGCACCATGTTGTGGAACTCCTGCGGCATCGTCTTCGCCACCCTGGTGAGACCGACACCGGTGACGATCAGGATGAGGCTCGTGTCCTTCAGGGCCACCACGCACTGGCTGATGATGGCCGGGATCATGATCTTGACGGCCTGAGGCAGGAGGATGAAGGTCATCACCTGGGTCTTGCCCATGCCGAGCGCGTACGCCGCTTCTGCCTGTCCCTTCGGCACTGCCAGGACACCCGCGCGGAAGATCTCAGCCAGCACAGCCCCGTTGTAGATCGTCAGACCTAGGACACAGGCCATGAAGGCAGCTTGGTAGATGTCGAGGCCCCCGAAGACCGTGTAGAAGCACAGGATCATCAGCATGATGACAGGGATGGCGCGGAAGAACTCGACCACGAGCCAGCACGGCCAGCGGACGAAGGCGTGGTCGGAGAGCTTCCCGACTCCGAAGACCACGCCGACCACCAACGCGCCGAGGATGGCGAGCACCGCCATCGAGACGGTCTGGAACCAGGCCTCGCCGATCGCGGCGATGTAGAAGGGCGTCAGGAACGGCTCCCAGAGGCGGTACTCGAACTGCCCCTCGGCGTACAGACGCCACCCGGCGAACGCCACAGCAGCGATGATCACCAGGATCGACACCACCGAGTAGATCCGGTGGCGAGCACGCGTGCGCGGACCAGGGACGTCGAACAGGACACTGGTGCTCATGCGGCCCTCCAACGGCGCTCGAAGAACATGGCGATGAACGACAGGATCTCCACGATGACGATGTAGCCGATCGCGAAGGCGGTGAAGATGGCCCAACGGTCGGGCGCGTGGTCGTTGGTCATCGAGGCCATCTGAGAGGTGGCCTCGGCCACGCCGAAGACGGCGGCCACGGAGGTGTTCTTCGCCATGGCGATCAGCGCGCTCACGGTGGGCGGGACCGACGCCCGAAAGGCCTGGGGCAGCACGACGTTGCCCATCACCTGGCCGAAGGTCATGCCAACGGCACGGCCGGCTTCGGCCTGCCCGAGGGGCACCGAGTTGATGCCCGAGCGGAGCGACTCGCAGATGAACGTCGCGGTGTAGAGCGACATCGAGATGACCGCAACGGTGAAGAAGCTGGTGAAGTCGAACTGACCGATGTGGATGTCGACGAAGTGGAACTTGAGGCCGATGATCGGGCCGGCGAAGCTGAAGAAGAAGAAGACCATCAGCAGCGGCGTGTTCCGCACGAGGTTCACGTAGAGCGTGCCGATCGCTCGCAGGATGGCGACGGGGCCGACCCGCATGGCGACCAGGATGGTGCCGAGGATCAAGGAGAAGACCGCCGACACCAGGAACAGCAGGGCGGTGTAGGTGAAGGCCTTCCCGAGCTCGGGGAGGCTGTCGAGGACGACGTCCACGTGGTTCCTTCCGGTCACGCAGTGCGGTCGGCCCAGCCGCGGAGGCCGGGCCGACCGCGGGTCAGGTCACTGGCAGGCGTCGAGCTCGGGAAGCTCGGGGGCCTCCTCGCCGGAGGCGCCAAGGGTGGCGTCCCAGGCCTCGGCGTAGTCGCCGTTGTCGGCAGCCGCGGTCAGGGTGTCGTTGATCCACTGGCACATCTCCGGGTGCTGCTTGGAGTAGCCGACACCGATGCGCTCCTCGGAGAACTCGTCACCGACCACCTTGAGCTGGCCCTCGTTGGCGGCGGCGTACCCGAGCAGGATCGAGCCGTCGGTGGACATCGCGGGCACACTGCCGTTGAGCACCTGGTCGACGCACTGCTGGTAGTTCTCGAACCCGACGCCCTTCATGCCGTTGGCTGTGACGTTCTCGAGCGAGGTCGAACCCTTCACCGAGCACACCTCCTCGCCCTTGAGGTCGTCGATGCTCTCGACGTCGGAGTCCTCCGGCACGAGGAGCTGCTGGCCCGTGATCATGTACGGCCCGGCCTGACCGACCACCTGACGGCGCTCGTCGGTGATGGAGTACGACGCAAGCACCAGGTCGACCTTGTTGCTCTGCAGGAACGGCTCGCGGTTGTCGGAGACGGTCTCGATGTACTGGACCTTGCTCGTGTCCTCGGGGTCGATGCCGAGGCTGGCCACCAGGATCTTGGCGATCTCGACGTCGAAGCCCTCGGGGATGTCCTGGCCGGTGCCCATGAAGCCGAGGCCGGGCTGGTCGTACTTGACGCCGACCTTGATGGTGCCCGCCTCGGCGAGCTCCTTCATCCGGGTGCCGGCGTCGAAGTTGTCGGCTGCGTTCTCGACGACCTCGTACTCGGGGGCGTCGCCCCCGGCCGAGTCGCTGCCACCGCCGCTGCCGGCGTCGCCGCAGGCGGCGAGCGAGCCGGCGAGGACGACCGCGGCCGAGAGGGCCTTGAGCCTGGTGAAGCGCATCGTTGTCTCCTTGGGTGCTTGTCGAGAAGGGGGTTGAGCTGGCCCGAGATAGGGGTACGTCGTCCGGCGGCTGGCCGCGCGGTCAGTGCGTCAGTGCGTCAGTGCTTGAGGATCTTGCCGAGGAAGTCCTGGGCGCGCGCGCTCTGCGGGTTGGTGAAGAACTCCTCGGGGGTGTTCTCCTCCACGATCTGGCCGTCGGCCATGAAGACCACCCGGTCGGCGGCGGTGCGGGCGAAGCCCATCTCGTGGGTGACGACGACCATGGTCATGCCCCGCTGGGCGAGGTCGACCATCACGTCGAGCACCTCCTTGATCATCTCCGGGTCGAGGGCGGAGGTCGGCTCGTCGAAGAGCATCACCTTCGGCTCCATCGCCAGCGCGCGGGCGATCGCG
>Ga0164243_10006008_pt1 | contig 18477 bp, 13 predicted proteins | sample OricompcompostOP_FD_108781 | JGI IMG/M metagenome (GOLD analysis project Ga0164243, IMG submission 108781) | Organic Plus compost microbial communities from Emeryville, California, USA - Original compost - Organic plus compost (OP) | ecosystem: Engineered > Solid waste > Mixed feedstock >... | reverse complement strand
CGCGATTCGCTCGCTGGCGCCGACTCATGGTGTCACCGGCTCGGTGGTACGGACGGCCGCCGGTACGGGCGGCATCGCCGGCGCGAGGTCCCGCCGGAACCGCAGCACCGCGGCGGTGAACACCAGCACGGCCATCCCGGCCAGTACCGCCAGCGGCAGCGCCAGGGACCACAGCGGCGCGTCCCGCAGCATCACCCCGTTGGTGATCTTGTTGAACCAGGTGAGTGGCAGCAGGTACCCGATCCACCGCACCCCGGCCGCCATCGAACCGAGCGGGAAGATCAGGCCGGACAGCAGGATCTGCGGCAGCATCACCATCAGCGCGAGCTGCATCGCCTGCCCCTGGCTGCGCGACACGGTGGAGATGAGTACGCCGAGGCCGAGCACCACGAACAGGAACAGCGCCGCGCCCAGCGCGAACACCGCGACGTTGCCCGCGAACGGCACCCCGAACAGCAGGCAGCCGATGACCGTCACCAGCACCATGTCGAACGCGGCGAGCACGAAGTACGGCGCGATCTTGCCGGCGATCACGTCGGCCGGCCGGAACGGCATCACGGCGAGCTGTTCGAGCGTGCCGGACTGCCGTTCGCGTACCAGACCGATCGCGGTGACGATGGTGCCGATGAACGCGAGGATCATCCCGACCAGCCCGGGCACCATCACCCAGGACGTCTTGAGGTCGGGGTTGAACAGCACCTCCGGGGTGAGCGTGCCGTGGCTGCGGCCGGCCGCGGCGACCGCCGTCTGTGCGGCGAACAGGTTGGCGCCGTTGACGTACGCGGTCGCGTGGTCCGACGCGCCGGTCACCACGACCACGTCCGCGGAACCGGTGCGCAGCCGGTCGCGCGCGTCGGTCGCGCCGGCGGAGGCGTCGACGGTACCGACGTGGAACGGGGCGCGGAGCTGGTCGGCGACCCGGCGCGCGCCCGGCCCGTACACCTCGCTGTTCAGCCGGTCGACGTTGAAGCTGGCCGCGTAGCCGAAGATGACGAGCAGCAGCACCGGCAGCGCGATGATCATCGCCATGGTCCGCTTGTCCCGGCGGAGTTCGAGGAACTCCTTGAGCACCATCGCCCGCATCGAGCCCTCCCGTGCCGTACGGCTTCTGCCCCGCACGGTAGCCGCGGCCGGCGGTAAATTCAACGCTCGATGAGTTTTGGCTAGGCTCGGGGCATGACACGTCGTACGACGGGGGACAGCGGGCGCCGACCGGTCGGGCGCCGGCCGGGGGAGCAGCGCACCCGCGAGCAGATCCTGGACGCCGCCCGCGAGCAGTTCGCCCGGCACGGGTACGCGGCCGCCACCATGCGCGGCGTCGCCTCGGCCGCCGGCGTCGACCCGGCCCTGCTGCACCACTACTTCGGCACCAAGTACGCGCTGTTCGCCGCGTCCATGCAGCTGCCGGCCGACGCGCTGCAGGCGATGTCGCTGCTGGCCGGCGCCGACCCGGCCGAGCTCGGCGAGCGGCTGACCCGGCTCTACCTCGGCCTGTGGGAGCACCCGGCCAGCAACCGGCAGCTGCGTGCGCTGGTCGCGTCGGTACTGACGCACGACCAGGCGGCGCGCACCCTGCGCGAGGCGGTCAGCGCCGAACTGCTCACCCCGCTCGTCGCCGCGCTCGGCGCCGAGGACGCCGCGCTGCGGATCACCCTCGCCGTCTCGCACGTCGTCGGCCTCGCCCTCGCCCGGTACGTCCTCGCCGTGCCGCCGCTGGCCGAGGCGGACCTGGAGGTGCTGGTGCGTACGGTCGCGCCGGTCGTCCAGCACTACCTCACCGGAGATCTCGGTACCGCACCGTGATCGGGCGGTATGGCCGGACAAATCCGGCTACGATCGTCCGGCACACGGGCGACGTCGAGGAGGCCATATGCGTACTCGTCTCGGTGTTCTCGCGGCGGCCGGTGCCATCGTCGCCGCGCTGCTGCTCGCCGGCTGCGGATCCGGCGACGACCACGCGTCCCGGCCGCATCCGAGCGCCAGCGTGCACGTCTCGGCCAGCTCCGGCGGACCCGACTCCGGTGCCGGCGGTACCACCGGCGGCGGGTCGACGGACGCCTCCGGCGGCGGCGCGGTACCGGCCGGGAAGCGTTGCGGCGCCGGCGAACTGGCCGCGACGGTACGGCCGCTCGGCGCCGCCGCGGGCACCCACTTCGCCTCGATCGTGCTGACCAACAACGGCCACCGCAGCTGCCGGACGTCCGGCTACCCGGGGCTGCAACTGCTGTCCGCCCACGGCGCGAAGCTCCCGACGTCGGTACGGCACGAGACCGCGAAACGCCCCACCGTCGTCACCCTCGCGCCCGGCGCCCGGATGCACTCCGCGGCGAGCTGGGGCGCGGTGGCCGGCGCCGGCGAGTCGCAGTCCGGCGGCTGCGAGCAGAACCCCACGGCGGTACGGGTCGCGCTGCCCGGCGTGTCCGGCACCGTCCGGGCCACCTGGTCGTACGGGCCGGTCTGCGGCCACGGCACCATCACCGTGGGCGCTCTCGCACCGGGCGCCGGCCGTACCGCCGGCTGACGCCCGCCGCGGCGCGGCACCCGCACTGGCCGGCCGGTGGGCGTCAGGGGTTGTCGGTGAGGTCCTCCTCCCAGAACTCGCGCGGCGCCCGCGCGGCCGGGTCGGTACCGGTGCCGTGCACCTCCCGCTCCCGCGCGCGCAGGTCGACCCGGCGGATCTTGCCGGAGATCGTCTTCGGCAGCTCGGCGAACTCGATCCGCCGTACCCGCTTGTACGGCGCCAGGTGCTCGCGCGCGTAGCGCAGGATGTCCCGGGCGGTCGCCGCGTCCGGCTCGACCCCGGCGGCGAGCACCACGTACGCCTTGGGTACCGCCAGCCGCACCGGGTCCGGCCCGGGCACCACCGCGGCCTCCGCGACCGCCGGATGCTCCAACAGCACGCTCTCCAGCTCGAACGGGGAGATCTTGTAGTCGGACGCCTTGAACACGTCGTCCGAGCGCCCCACGTACGTCAGGTACCCGTCGGCGTCCCGGCTCGCGACGTCGCCGGTGTGGTAGCGGCCGCCTCGGGTGACCTCGGCGGTACGGGCCGGATCGTCCCGGTACCCGGTCATCAGCGCGACCGGCCGCCGGGCCAGGTCGATGCAGATCTCGCCCTCGACACCGGGCGCGTCCACCACCGCGTCGGTGGCCGGGTCGACCAGGGTGATCTCGTACCCGGGCAGCGGGCGGCCCATCGACCCCGGCTTCAGCGGTACGTCCGGTGGATTGCCGATCTGGCAGGTGGTCTCGGTCTGCCCGTACCCGTCCCGGATCGTCAGCCCCCAGCCGTGCCGGACCTGCTCGATCACCTCCGGGTTGAGTGGCTCGCCCGCGCTCGCCACCTCCCGCAGCACCAGCCCGGTACTGGCCAGGTCCGCCTGGATCAGCATCCGCCACACCGTCGGCGGCGCGCAGAACGTGGTGACCGCCTCGTCGACCAGGACCCGCATCAGCGCCGCGGCGTCGAACCGCTGGTAGTTGTAGACCAGGACGGTCGCGCCCGCGTCCCACGGCGCGAACAGGTTGCTCCAGGCGTGTTTCGCCCAGCCCGGCGACGAGATGTTCAGGTGCACGTCGCCGGGCCGCAGCCCCAGCCAGTACATCGTGGACAGGTGGCCGGCCGGATAGCTGGCGTGGGTGTGCTCGACCAGTTTCGGCTGCGCGGTGGTACCGGAGGTGAAGTACAGCAGCATCGGGTCGTCGGCGCGGGTGCGCACGGCGGGCGGGCTGCCGCCGAACCCGTACGCGTCCGCGTACCGCAGCCAGCCCTCGACCGGCTCGCCGACCGCGATCCGCGTGTACGACCCGGGCACCTCGGCGAACTTCGCCGCGTCGGCGGCCCGCGCCACGACGTGCCGTGCCTCGCCCCGGTGTACCCGGTCGCGCAGATCGTCCGGGCCGAGCAGGGTGGTGGCCGGGATCACGACCGCGCCGAGCCGGATCGCGGCGAGCAGCGTCTCCCACAGCTCGATCTGGTTGCCGAGCATCACGATGATCCGCTCGCCGGTGGCGACGCCCTCGGCGGCGAGCCAGGCGGCGAGCTGGGTGGAGCGTTCGGTGAGGTCGGCGAAGGTCAGTTCGGTGCCGGTACCGTCCTGTTCCACCACCCGCAGCGCGACCCGGTCCGGATGTTCGGCGGTGAGGACCGCGTCGAACCAGTCCGTCGCCCAGTTGAAATCGGTCAGTTCGGGCCAATCGAACCCGCGGTAGGCGTCGGCGTAGTCGCCGCGATGGTCGAGCAGGAAATCCCGGGCCGCGCGGAACAACGACGTGGCGTCCCCTGTTGGAGTGGTAGTCGTCTCACTGCGTGCCATGCGCGCCCCTCTCGGACGTCTAACCAGTGGAGCTGGTGAGCTCGATGATCGAGGTCGCCGGCGGGCCCGGCACTGATTCTGGGCGTACGACCTGGTTCGTACGGTTTGTGGGCGGTGCGTTTTCAGGTATCTCCCAGTCTCTACCGGGCTGGACCGCAGGCGGGGACGGTTACATGAAGGGGCCGGGAGACTACCGGATCGGCGGCAGGGGGCGGCCGGTTGCGGTGATGGGCCATACACCCTAGCTCGGAATCATCCTGGCCGGCAGGGCGTTGTGCGCAGTGGTTAGCCGCACAGCGGTGCAGCAGCAAACGGGAGGACGGCGAACGTGGAGAACAACACGGGTATTCGCACCGACGAAGTCGCCGAGGAGCGCGACCTGGTCGGTGTGTACCTGCACGAGATTTCCAAGACGCCGTTGCTGGACGCGGCGGGTGAGGTCGATCTCGCGAAGTCCGTCGAGGCGGGGCTGTACGCGGACAAGCTGCTCGCCGCCGGCCAGACCGTGCACGGCGCCTCCAAGGCCGAGCTGACCCGGCTGATCGTCGAGGGCCAGCGCGCCAAGGAGCAGTTCGTCAAGGCGAACCTGCGGCTCGTCGTCTCCATCGCCCGGCGGTACGTGCGCAGCGGCATGCCGATGCTCGACCTCATCCAGGAGGGCAACACCGGCCTGGTGCGCGCGGTCGAGAAGTTCGACTACGAGCGCGGCTTCAAGTTCTCGACCTACGCGACGTGGTGGATCCGGCAGGCGATCAGTCGGGCCATCGCCCAGCAGGAGCGTACGGTCCGGCTGCCCGTGCACCTGGTCGAGGACGTCAACCGGATGCGCAACATGACCCGGCAGCTCACCCGCGAGCTGGGCCAGGAGCCCGAGCCGGAGCAGCTGGCGAAGGCGCTGGGCGTCGGCGTCGACCGGATCAACGAGCTGAAGCGCTGGTCGCAGGACACCGTGTCGCTGGACACGCCGGTCGGCGATGACGGCGACACCAACCTCGGCGATCTGGTCGCCGACTCCGACTCGCCGAGCCCGGAGGACCTGGTCCTGGCCGGGATGGAGCGGGACCGCATCGACGGCCTGCTCGGCCACCTGGACGACCGGTCCGCCGGCATCGTGCGCGCCCGGTACGGGCTGGACGACGGCCGGGAGCACTCGCTCACCGAGGTGGCGCAGCGGTTCTCGCTGTCCCGGGAGCGGATCCGGCAGCTGGAGATCCAGGCGCTGCACCGGCTGCGCGAGCTGGCCGGCGCCGGCGGCCTGGACGCCGCCTGAGGCGACCCACGACACACGATGGCCGATCCCGTACGGGGTCGGCCATCGTCGTGTTCACCGGGGTTCCGGCAGCGCCGCGGCGGATTCCTGCTCGGCCGCCTCGCAGAGCAGCCGTACGGCCTCCGCGACGGTACGCAGCCCGTCCGGGTCGAGCCGTTCCAGCAGCCGGCGGGTGGCGAACTCGCCGGCCTCGTTGAGCCGGTCCAGCAGCCGGCGGCCGTCGGCGGTGAGCTCGACCCGGCGTACCCGCCGGTCGTCCGGGTCCTCGCGGCGGCTGACCAGGTGCTGCGCGGCCAGGCGGTCGACGATGCCGGTGACGGTGGCGGGCCGTACGCCGAGGACGTCGGTGAGCGCCTGCCCGGACGTGGCGCCGCGGGCGAGCGCGATGAGCACCTTGAGTTGCTGCATCGTCAGCGTGATGTCGAGCAGCGGGCTGGGGCGCATCCGGGCGGCGGCGTGTTGTAGTCGCTGCCCGTCCGCGAGGATCCTCCCGATCAGCTCGTCGCCGGTGGCCACATCTCACCATCCTCTGTGTGTCCGTCCGGTTGCGTTGCGTGTGGCAGTGGGGGGCGGTACCGGCCGGAAACTTCGGGTCAGCCAAACTGTTTGTCTGCACCGTACTAGTGATCGGCGTGGCGTGCCGGGCAGGCGGGCCCGTGCCGGCGGCGGTCACCGGTGCAGATCGTCAGAGGGCGACGCCGCCCGTCGATAGCCCCGGACAACGAGGGGAAAGCCAGCATGTGGCTGCTGTCCCGGCTCAGTCTCGCCAACCGTAGCCTCGTCGCCCTGATCACCGTCGTGATCATCGGCTTCGGGGCGTTCTCCATACCGTCGCTGCGGCAGCAGCTGCTGCCGTCGCTGCAGTTCCCGATCGCCGCGGTCATGATCACCGACCAGGGTGCCTCGCCGCAGGTGGTGGAGGAGCAGGTCACCACGCCGATCGAGGACGCCATCCAGGGCGTACCGAACCTCAAGACGGTGACGTCGACCTCGCAGTCCGGGTCGGCGACGGTGCTCGCGCAGTTCGAGTACGGCACCGATCTGGACGACGCGACCAACAAGATCGAGCAGGCGGTCAACCGGATCGACGGGCAGCTGCCCGACGAGGCGGAGACCAACGTGTTCGCCGGCAGTACCGACTCGCTGCCGGTCGTCACCCTCGCCGCGTCCGGTTCGCTGCCCCAGCAGCAGCTCGGCCAGCGGCTGAACGACACCATCGCGCCGAAGCTGCGCAAGATCGACGGGGTCAAGGACGCCGACGTCACCGGGGTACGCGACCAGCAGGTCACCGTCACCCCGGACACGGCGAAGCTGGCCAAGGCCGGTCTGTCCCCGTCGTCCGTGGTCACCGCCCTGTCCGGGAGCGGTACGCAGGCGTCCGCCGGCACCCTGACCCAGGGCAAGAAGAGCCTGGACGTGCAGATCGGCGGCAAGTTCGACTCGGTCCAGCAGATCAAGGACCTGTACCTGTCGCCGGCCGCCGGCGCCGGCCAGTCCGCCGGGCAGTCCGCCGGGCAGTCCGGCGCGGCGGCTGGGCAGAGCGGTGCCGCGGCCGGCCAGTCGGGTGCGGCGGCCGGGCAGAGCGGCGCGGCGGGCCAGAGCCCGGCTGGCGCGGCGGCCGGCCAGACCGGTACCGCCACCGGCCAGGCGGGGGCCACACCGGTACGGCTGGGTGACGTGGCGAGCGTCAAGGTCACCGAGTCGGCGGCGACGTCGCTGACCCGTACCAACGGCAAGCCGAGCCTCGGCGTGTCGATCACCATGAAGCCGGACGGCAACGCGGTCGCCATCTCCAAGGAGGTCCGCGACGAGCTGTCCGACCTCAAGGCCGACCTCGGTCCCGGCGGGGACATGACGATCGTGTCCGACCAGGCGCCGTACGTGCAGAAGTCGATCAAGGACCTGTTCACCGAGGGCATGCTCGGTCTGGTCTTCGCGGTCGTGGTGATCCTGATCTTCCTGCTGTCGGTACGCGCCACCCTCGTCACCGTCGTCAGCATCCCGGTGTCGGTGATGATCGCGCTGATCGTCATGTGGCTGAAGGGCGACACCCTCAACCTGTTGACACTGGGCGGTCTGACCATCGCGATCGGCCGGGTGGTGGACGACTCGATCGTGGTGCTGGAGAACATCAAGCGACATCTCGGGTACGGCGAGCGCAAGCGGGACGCGGTCCTGTCCGGGGTGCGCGAGGTGGCCGGCGCGATCACCTCGTCCACGCTGACCACGGTCGCGGTGTTCCTGCCGATCGGCCTGGTCGGCGGGATGGTCGGCGAGCTGTTCGCGCCGTTCGCGATCACCGTCGTGGTGGCGCTCGCGGCCTCGCTGCTGGTGGCGCTGACGATCACGCCGGTGCTGGCGTACTGGTTCCTCAAGGCGCCGAAGCGAATGTCGGCCGGCGACGCCGAGGTGGCCCGGCAGCGGGCGCTGGAGAAGGAGCGGCGCAACCCGTTGCAGCGCACGTACGTGCCGGTGATCCGGTTCGCCACCCGGCACCGGTTCGTGACCGTACTGATCGCGATCGTGGTGTTCGTGGGCACGCTGGCGCTGGCGCCGGGGCTGAAGACGAACCTGCTCGACTCGTCCGGCCAGGACACCCTGAGCCTGACGCAGAAGATGCCGGTCGGCTCCAGTATGCAGACCACCAGCGCCGCGGCGAAGAAGATCGAGGGTGTGCTGCGCTCGCACGACGACATCAAGTCGTACCAGGCGACCGTCGGCTCGACCGGCTTCGGTACCGGCAGCTCCAACGAGGCGACCTTCCAGGTCACCGTGACCGACGGCACCGACACCGACACGTTGTCCGACTCGCTGCGGCACGAGATCGACGACCTGAACGGCGTCGGCGACGTGTCGTTCGGCGACGTGACCGGGTTCGGCGCGAGCAACGTCCAGGTGGTCGTGACCGCGCCGGACGACGCCACCCTGCGCCGGGCGGCCAGCCAGGTCGAGCACGCGGTACGCGACACCAAGCACGTCACCGACGTGGACAGCGACCTGGCGCCGACCAACCCGCAGGTCCAGGTGGACGTCGACCACGCCAAGGCGGCCCGGTACGGGCTGACCGACGCGACGATCAGCCAGCTGGTGCAGCAGGCGTTCCAGGGTGCGCCGGCGGCGCGGATCGAGCTGAACGGGGCGGACCGGGACGTGATCGTGCGTACCGGCGCGGCACCGTCCTCTGTGGACAAGCTCAAGGCGCTGCCGGTACCGACCGCGACCGGTACGGTGCGGCTCGCGGACGTGGCCACGGTCAAGCAGGTGAACGGGCCGGTGACGATCTCGCACACCGACCGGAACCGCAGCGCCACCATCACCGGTACCGCCACCAGCAGCAACACCGGTGCGGTCACCAGCGATCTGACCACGAAGCTGGACAAGCTGAAGCTGCCCACCGGCGCGGACTGGAGCATGGGTGGCGTCGGCTCGGACCAGGCGGACGCGTTCAAGTCCCTGGGCATCGCGCTGGTCGCGGCGATCGCGATCGTGTTCATCATCATGGTCGCGACGTTCCGGTCGCTGATCCAGCCGCTGATCCTGCTGGTGTCGGTACCGTTCGCGGCGACCGGTGCGATCGTCGCGCTGCTGGCCAGCAACACCGCCCTGGGCGTCGCGTCGCTGATCGGCCTACTGATGCTGGTGGGCATCGTGGTCACCAACGCGATCGTGCTGATGGACCTGATCAACCAGTACCGAGATCAGGGCATGAGCGTCGCGGACGCGGTGGTCGAGGGCGGCCGGCGCCGGCTGCGTCCGATCCTGATGACCGCGGCGGCCACGATCTGCGCGCTGATCCCGATGTCGCTCGGGTTGACCGGTGAGGGCGGCTTCATCTCGAAGCCGCTCGCGATCGTGGTGATCGGCGGGCTGGTGTCGTCGACGCTGCTGACGCTGCTGCTGGTACCCGCGCTGTACACGATGGTGGAGGGCCGGCGGGAGCGGCGCCGGCTGCGCCGGGAGGCCCGCGAACGGGCGGCCGAGGAGCAGCGGGAGCCGGCCGCCGCCGGCGCGCAGTGAACCGGTAGATACGCCGCGTGGCGCCCGATACCGGACGGTGTCGGGCGCTGCGTACCGTCCGGTCCGGTACCCTGACAGCCCGTGGCGGCGGTCGGCGTCGGCGGCGGTACGCCGCCTGGCACGCCGCCGCCGCTCGGAGGTGACGGATGACAGGCCCCAGGTCCGATCTGCGGCTGATGGTGTGGAACCTGTGCCGCGGCGGCACCGGTACCCCCGCCGGCGACGTACGCGACCAGATGATCGACGTGATCGCCGAGCTCGACCCGGACGTGCTGTGCCTGGTCGAGACCGAGGGTGCGACCGAGCCGATCGTGGCCGGCCTGGCGGCCGCCGGGCGCACCGGCCACCGCGGGTATCGGTTCGCCGCGGACGGCGCCGACGACAACCTGGCGATCGTCACCCGGCTGCCGGTGCTGGAGCGGCTGCCGGCGCCGTCCGGCCGTACCGTCGACAGCTACAACGTCGGCGGCCTGCGGCTGGGCCTGCCGGACGGCGGCCAGGTGGCGGTGTTCGACACCTGGCTGCGGTTCGACGTGGCGATCGTGGACGCGCTGGAGACCTGCGTCGCGGAGCTCGCCGCCGGCCGGGAGCGTACCCGCAGCGACGAGCAGCTGGCGCTGCTGGAGCTGCCGCAGCTGGCGAACATCGAGGAGATCCTCACCGAGTACCTGCCGACCGCGCTGCCGGAGGCGGACGTGCCGGTGCTGTTCGCCGGCGGGTTCAACACCGAGTCGCATCTGGACGCCGGTACCGGCGACGCCGTGTACCGGCAGGGCATCCGGCCGCAGTGGCAGGTCACCGCGCGGCTGGCGAAGGCCGGCTTCGCCGACGCGTACCGGCTGGTGCACCCGGACGCGACGACCGACCCGGGCGGGACGTTCGACCGGCTGGACGGCAGTCAGCGGCTGCCGCACCGGATCGACTACGTGTTCGTCGACGAGCGGCGGATCCGGGTACGCGCCGCCGACACGTTCCGGCGGCGGCTGGCCCGGCACGGCCCGGGCGCGTTCTACTCCGACCACGCCGCCCTCGTCGTCGACGCGACCATCCTTCGGTGACCGCGGCGCGGCGCCGCGATGTTCAGCGCGGGTTCGCGGGTGGGCCGTAGCCTGTGCCGGTGATCGTCAGCCTCCTCGCGGCCTTCGCCGCCGCGGCCCTGTTCGGCGTCGCCTCCGCGCTCCAGGCGTACGCGGCGCGCACCGAACCGCCCGACTCCGGCGTCCGCGGCCTGCTGCGGGTGGTGCTGCGCTGGCCGTACCTGCTGGGGCTGGCCTGCGATCTCGGCGGGTTCGTTGCCGAGATCGTCGCGCTGCGTGGGCTGCCGCTGTTCGTGGTGCAGGCGGCGGTGGCCGGGTCGCTCGCGGTGACCGCGGTGGTGGCGGTACCGCTGCTGGCGGCGCGGCTGTCCGTCGACGAGTGGATCGCGGTGTCGGGCGTGTGCGTGGGGCTCGCCGCGGTCGGTTTCTCCGCCGGTACGGAGGGGACACCCACGGTGGGCCCGGCGTTCCGGTGGGGGCTGGCGGTGGCGACCGGTGTGTTGATCGCCGCCGCGTGGGCGGCGACCCGGTTGCCGGACCGGGCACGGCGTCCGGCACTCGGGCTGGCCGGTGGTCTCGGCTTCGGCATCGTCGCGATCGCGGCCCGGATCCTGCCCGGCCTCGCGCCGGCGCACCTGGTCCGGGATCCGGCCGCGTACCTGGTGGTGGTCGCCGGGGTGACCGCGTTCGCCGCGTTCACCACCGCGCTGCGGACCGGCGCGGTGGCGGCGGCGACCGCGGCGATGGTGCTCGGCGAGTCCGTCGTACCGTCCGCGGTCGGCGTGCTGCTGCTCGGCGACACGACCCGGCCCGGGTACTGGCCGGTCGCCGCCGGCGGCTTCGCCCTCGCCGTCGCCTCCGCCCTCTTCCTGTCCCGCTTCGGCGAACCCGCCAGCGTGTCGGCGGACGTCGGCGTCAGGTGACCGCCGGAGCGACGAGTGCGCGTACCGCCTCGGCCACCGCGTCCGGGCGGTCCAGCATCACCAGGTGCGCCGCGTCCGGCAGTACCACCAGCTCGGCGGACAGGTCGGCGGCGAGCCGGGCGCCGGCGGCGGTGTGCCGCCCGGTCAACACCGTGGTGGGTACGGGCGGGAAGCCGGCCGCCGCGCGCCGGGCCCGCAGCGCGACCGCCTGGTCCCGGTACGCGGCGAGCTCGGCGAGCACGGCGACCAGGGTGTCGGCCCTGCGGTACACGGTCTGCAGCGCGTCCGGTACCGGATCGGGCCGGCGCGGCCAGCCCGGGCGGTCCGGCCCGGCGAGCCGACGCACGGTCGACACCCGGTACGCGACGCGTGCCGCGGCCGGCGCGACCGCCCGGGCGACCGGTACCGCGGTGAGCAGCCGGTGCAGCCGGTCGGCGCCGCGCCGGGTCGCGAACTCGATGGCGCGCAACGGATGCCGGGTCGGTTCCGCGTCGGGTTCGTAGCTGGGGTCGACGAGCACCAGCCCGGCGAGCCGGTGCGGGCTGCGCCGGGCGTACGCCTCGGCGTGCAGCGCGGCGGCCGAGTGCGCGACGAGTACCACCGGGTCGGCGGGCGAGAAGTGGTCCGCCACGGCCGCGATCCTGGCCACCTCGGTGTCCAGTGTGGACGGACGCGGCGAGCGCGGGGACAGGCCGAGGCCGGGGCGGTCGAACCGGACCAGCCGGTACCCGCGCAGCAGCCAGACCACGGCATCCCAGTCGTACCAGGCCTGCCCGAGCCCGTTGCAACACAGCACGGTCGGTCCGGTACCGCCGTGCACCACGTGTACCGGCTCGCCGTCCAGGCGCAGCAGCTCGGACACCGAGTGCATCAGGACCGGCCGGTCGGCCGTACCATCGGGAACGCGAGAGTGTCCCTGATGGACAGTCCGGTGAGCAGCATGACGAGCCGGTCGACGCCGAGGCCGAGACCGCCGGTGGGCGGCATGCCGTACTCCAGTGCGGTGAGGAAGTCCTCGTCCAGTTCCATCGCCTCGGCGTCGCCGCCGGCCGCCAGCAGCGACTGCTCGGTCAGCCGGCGGCGCTGCTCCACCGGATCGGTCAGTTCGGTGTAGCCGGTGCCGATCTCCGCGCCGTACGCGACCAGGTCCCAGCGTTCCGCGAGCCGCTCGTCGGCCCGGTGCGGGCGGGTCAGTGGCGACACGTCCGCCGGGAAGTCCAGGTAGAACGTCGGCTCCACAGTGGACCGTTCGACCAGCTTGTCGTACAGGTCCAGGAGCAGCTCGCCGTGTCCGGCGTCCCGGTCGTGCGCGACGTGCAGCCGGGCCGCGTGCGCGGCCAGTTCGGCGGGCGGGGTGTCGATCGTGACGGTCGCGCCGATCGCCTCCGACACCGCCTCGTGCACGGTACGCCGCCGCCACGGCCCGGAGATGTCCACCTCGGACACCGAACCGTCCGCGCCGGTACGCCGCAACACCGGCGCGCCGAACGCCGCACTCGCCGCACCCCGGATCAGCTCCTCGGTGAGCGCGGCGATGTCCAGGTAGTCGGTGTACGGCTGGTACGCCTCCAGCATCGTGAACTCGGGGTTGTGCGTCGCGTCGACGCCCTCGTTCCGGAAGTCCCGGCCGAGCTCGAACACCGCGCCGACCCCGCCGACGCACAGCCGCTTCAGGAACAGTTCCGGCGCGATCCGCAGGTACAGCTCCAGGTCGTACGCGTTGGACCGGGTGCGGAACGGCCGAGCGTTGGCGCCGCCGTGCACCCGTTGCAGGATCGGCGTCTCCACCTCAAGGAAGCCGCGGCCGGTCAGCGTCTCGCGCAGCGCGGCGACCGCGGCCGCCCGTACCGCCAGCACCTGGCGGGCGGCCGGCCGCAGCGCGAGGTCCAGGTAGCGCCGGCGTACCCGGGCCTCCGGGTCGGTGAGGCCGGAATGCTTGTTGGGCAACGGATGCAGGCACTTCGCGGTGATGGTGAACGAGCGCACCAGTACCGATGGTTCGCCGTGCCGGCTGGTCACCAGCTCGCCGTCGAGGACGACCTGGTCGCCCAGATCGACGTCCCGGTCCCAGTTCCGCATGGTGGCTCTGCCGGTGTCCGCGGCGGTCAGCATCGCCTGCAGGTCGCCGGTCGCGTCCCGGAGCAGCGCGAACCGTACCCCGCCGTGGTCGCGGTCGAGCAGCACCCGCCCGGCGACCCGTACCGCCGTGCCGGTGCGGTGGTCGGCGGGCATCCGATGGCACCGCCGCGACAGCGCGCCGCAGCCGTCGGTCACCGGCGCCACCACCGGGTACGGGTCGGTACCGGCGGCGCGCATCTTCTCCATTGTGGACAGTCGCAGTGCGACCTGCTCCGGGGTACGCGGCCGGCGCGGTACCACCGGCTCCGCGGCCGCGACACCGGCGTAGGCCGCGGTGGCGGTGCCCGGGCCGTCCAGGCTGTCCGCGGACGGCACCGGTACCGGCGGTGTGGGCGCGGCGCCGATCGCGCGGTCCCGGCCCCGGTTCAGCAGCGCGGACAGCCGCGGTACCGTCACGAACCCCTCGGCCACCGCGGACGCGAGCCCGACCCGGGCCACGTCGCGCGTCTCGGCGAAGCACAGGTACCGGGGGAGCCACATCGGGCGGTACTTGACGTTCGACCGGTACAGCGACTCGATCTGCCACCACCGGGAGAAGAACAGCAGCAGCCGCCGCCACAGCCGCAGTACCGGACCGGCACCGATCCGCGCGCCCTCCTCGAACGCCGCCCGGAACACCGCGAAGTTCAGCGAGATCTGGTTCACCGACAGGCCCGGCGCGGCGGCGACGGTCGCCGCCACCATCAGCTCCATCACGCCGTTGTCCGCGGCCGGGTCGCGCCGCATCAGGTCCAGCGACAGGCCGTGCCGCCCCCACGGTACGAACGACAGCAGCGCCACCGGTGCCCCGTCCGCGTCGAGCGCCTCGACCAGGACGCACCGGCCGTCGGCCGGATCGCCCAGCCGGCTGAGCGCCATCGAGAACCCGCGCTCGCTCTCCGTGTCGCGCCACTCCTCGGCGCGCGCCACGATCCCCGCCATCTCGTCGGCGTCCACATCGGCGTGCCGCCGTACCCGGGTGGTGTAGCCGGCGCGCTGCACCCGCCGTACCGCCTGGCGCACCGCGCGCATCTCCCGCCCGTCCAGGGTGAAGTCGGCGACCCGCAGTACCGCCTCGTCACCGAGCTGCAGCGCCCGCAACCCGGCCCGGGTGTACGCGGTCGCGCCCCGCTCGCTCGCCCCCATCACCGCCGGCGTCCAGGCGTACCGCCGGGCCAGGTCCCGCCAGGCCGCGATCGCCGGCGCCCACGCCTCCGGGTCGCCGATCGGGTCGCCGGACGCCAGCAGCACCCCGCCGACCACCCGGTACGTCACCGCCGCCTTCCCGGAGGGGGAGAAGATCGCCGACTTGTCCCGCCGGGTGGCGAAATACCCCAGCGAGTCCCGTTCCCCGTACGCCTCCAGCAGCGACCGGACGCGCGCCTCGTCGTCCGGCGGCAGTACCGCCGCGGTGCGCTGCGAGGCCAGCAGTACCAGCAGCGCGGCGAACAGCGTCACCGCCACGCACAGCCCGGTCACCAGCGAGATCCAGTGCGGTGCGCCGCCCGGCCCGTGCAGCGGGTCGCTGGAGTCCGCCATCCGGCGCAGCACCCAGAACGCCCGGGTACGCGGGCCGGACAGCTCGCCCGGATCCAGGGTGACCAGCAGGTACCCGATGCCGGCCGAGACGGCCAGCCCGACCACCAGGGTGGCGAGCGCCTTGCGCAGGCTGCCGCGCTGCACCCGGGCGTAGAACTCGTGCCGGGCCCGTACCAGCAGGACCACCTCGGCCACCGCGAACACGGTGCCGACCCCGGCCAGCACGATCTCGGTGACCGATACCGGCAGGTGCTGCGGGCGGGTGGCGAGCAGCCAGCCGATCAACCCGTCGATGACCAGATCGACCAGCAGCGCCAGCCCGAACACGATGCCCAGCAGTACGCCGGCGACCCGTTTGCGCCGCGCCACCGCACCGGCCAGGATCGCCAGGAACGCCACGTACGCGAGGTTCACCGACGCCGGCAGGCCGAGCGTCTCGATCAACGCGGTCGGCCAGTACAGGTACTCCCGCAGCGGTGGGATCGCCGCGCGGACCAGACCGTACGCCGCGAGCAGCGTCAGGTAGGTCGCGAACAGTTTCGGTACCTGCGGCCGCAGCCGGTCCCATCTGGTGGCGGTCGCCTGGTTCGTCACCCTTGCTCCAGCCCTGTGCCAGCGGTGGATGCGGCCGCGAGGGGCTACGGGCGGCTGAGCCCGCGGGCAGGGGTCGACGCCGCCGCGACGGTCCCGTACGGACGGGCCGCGGCCGTGCCTGCAGCGTAATTGTGGTCAGGCAAACGCGGGGTAAGTACGCGGCGACGGCACGCCGATGCGTTCACCCGACCGGGCTCGGCGGGGTGCTACTCGGCGTCGTCGGCCGGCTCGTCGGCGTCCCCGGCATCGCCGGCGGGCTCGGCCTTCTCGGCGTCGGCGGCCTCCTGGGCGGCGGCCTCCTGGTCGGCTGCGCCGTCCTTGTCGCCGGCGGCCTCCGCGTCGGCCGGCCGCTTCCGCTTCATCCGCAGCGTGAACGGCCGACCGTCGTCGAAGAGCTGGCCGCTCTTGCCGCTGGGATTGATCATCATCGACATGCCGCGCTCGACCTCCGGTGCGATCTCCCCCGTGCGCATCGCGGCCGTCGGCGCCGCGGCCGGTCGCCATCGACCGCCCGGCACGTGTCGGCCGCCTCGCCACCCAAGCTACCCGACCCGGGCGCACCCGCGCCGCGCCGGCACGCTCGTCGCACGGCCGCCGGAACGTCGCGTACCACGTGGTGGTCGGCACGGTAGGGCAGCACCCGGCCGCGGCGTCGGCGCTGGATAGCATGGTCGGGTGACTCCCGCCGAGCTTGCCGAGACCGTTCTTGCCGCCGCCCGGGCCGCGTTCGACGCGCACGGGCTGGACCGCGCGGTGCTGCCCGCGACGACGACCGTGGAGCGACCCCGCAACCCCGAGCACGGCGACTACGCGTCCAACCTCGCGCTGCAGGTCGCCAAGAAGGCGGGGGCGAACCCGCGGGAGCTGGCCGGCTGGATCGCCGAGTCGCTGCGTGCCGCGGACGGCGTCGACTCGGTCGAGGTGGCCGGGCCCGGCTTTTTGAACGTACGGCTGTCCGCCGCGGCGGCCGGCACCGTGGCCCGGGTGGTCGTCGAGGCCGGCGAGTCGTACGGGCGGGGCGACGCGCTGGCCGGTCAGAAGGTCAACCTGGAGTTCGTGTCGGCGAACCCGACCGGGCCGGTGCACATCGGCGCGGTCCGCTGGGCCGCGGTCGGCGACGCGCTGTCCCGGCTGCTGCGGGCCACCGGTGCCGAGGTGGGCACCGAGTACTACTTCAACGACGCCGGGTCGCAGATCACCCGGTTCGCCCGCTCGCTGTACGCCACGGCCAAGGGCGAGCCGGTGCCGGAGGACGGGTACGCGGGGGAGTACGTCGCGGAGATCGCCGCCGACGTGCTGACCCGCAACCCGGGCGTGCTGGACAAGCCGGAGCCCGACGCGCTGGAGATCTTCCGGACCGACGGCGTCGCGCTGATGTTCACCGAGATCAAGTCGTCGCTGGCCGAGTTCGGCGTGCACTTCGACGTGTACTTCAACGAGAAGGACCTGCACGACGCGGGGGAGCTTTCCGCGGCGCTGGAGCGGCTGCGCAAGCAGGGCACCGTCGCCGAGCGGGACGGCGCGATCTGGCTGCGTACCAGCGAGTTCGGCGACGACAAGGACCGACCGCTGGTCAAGTCGGACGGCGACTGGACCTACTTCGCCGCCGACTGCGCGTACTACCTGGACAAGCGGCAGCGCGGGTTCGACAAGGTCGTGATCATGCTGGGCGCCGACCACCACGGCTACGTCGGCCGGATGCGCGCGATGGCGGCCTGCTTCGGCGACGACCCGGACGCCACCCTGGAGATCCTGATCGGCCAGATGGTCAACCTGGTCAAGGACGGCCAACCGGTCCGGATGTCCAAGCGCGCCGGTACGGTCGTGCTGCTCGCCGACCTGGTCGACGCGATCGGCGTGGACGCGGCGCGGTACGCGCTGGCCCGGTACTCGGTGGACTCGCCGATCGATCTCGACCTGGACGCGTGGGCCAAGCGCAGCCAGGACAACCCGGTCTACTACGTGCAGTACGCGCACACCCGGGTGTCGTCGATCCTGCGCAACGCGGGCGAGCTGGGGGTGTCTCGGGGCACCGAGTTCGACCCGGCGCTGCTGTCGCACCCGCGGGAGACCGACCTGTTGAAGGCGCTCGCGGAGTTCCCGCGGGTGGTCGCGGCGGCCGCCGAGCTGCGCGAGCCGCACCGGGTCGCGCGGTACCTGGAGGATCTGGCCGGGCACTGGCACCGGTTCTTCGACGCCTGCCGGGTGCTGCCGCAGGGCGACGAACCGCCGACGCCGCTGACCGCCGCCCGGCTCTGGCTGGTCGAGGCGACCCGGATCGTGCTGGCCAACGGCCTGCACCTGCTCGGCGTCTCCGCGCCGGAACGGATGTAGCCGTGCGGGTACACGAGGCGGGCGCGCTGCACGCGGACATCGGTCAGCACACCCCGGCATGGCTGCGCGAGCCGCGCGACGTCAACGCCCTGCTGCCGCAGCTGTGGCCGGGTACGGTGACCCGCGCCGGCGACGGTGTCGTGCGGGTCGCCGGCATCCCGGTCACCGATCTCGCCGCCGAGTTCGGCACCCCGGTGTACGTGCTGGACGAGACGGACCTGCGCGCCCGCGCCGCCGCGTACCGGGACGCGTTCGACACCGCGTTCGACGGTGCCGCGGACGTGTACTACGCCGGGAAGTCGTTCCTGTGCAAGGCGATCGTGCGGATG
>Ga0164243_10006007_pt1 | contig 18478 bp, 20 predicted proteins | sample OricompcompostOP_FD_108781 | JGI IMG/M metagenome (GOLD analysis project Ga0164243, IMG submission 108781) | Organic Plus compost microbial communities from Emeryville, California, USA - Original compost - Organic plus compost (OP) | ecosystem: Engineered > Solid waste > Mixed feedstock >... | reverse complement strand
GCGGACCGGGGCGGACGCCGGGACCGTCCGGCCGCGTCGCGCCCGCTGGCCGCGCGTCCTGCTCGGGACGGGCCTCGCGCTGGTGCTGCTCGCCGGGCTCGCCGTGTTCGGGCTCCAGGCGCTCACCGACCGGTACGACCGCACCGTGCTCAAGGAGCAACTGCTCGCCCCGGACGCGCGGAACGCGCGGACCGACCTGTCCGGTCCGCTGAACTACCTGCTCATCGGCACCGACCGGCGGCCCGGGGACACCAACCCGGAGCAGCGCGCCGACACCATCCTCATCGTGCACGTGCCGGCCGGGCTACGGCAGGCGTACCTGGTCTCCATCCCCCGCGACCTGCTCGTCGCCATCCCGGCCGCCAACGGCTACGCCGGCGGCCAGGACAAGATCAACGCGGCGTACGAGCACGGCGGCGGCGGCGAGTCGGGCGCCCAACTGCTGTCGGCCACGCTGGCCCGGCTGACCGGGCTCCGCTTCGACGGCGCCGCGCTGGTCGACTTCTCCGGCATCCGGCAGGTGGTGGACCTGCTCGGCGGGGTACGCATGTGCGTCGACCGCGAGGTCCGGTCGATCCACACCAACCGCGTCTTCAGCCCCGGCTGCCGACAGATGAACGGCGCCGAGGCGCTGGACTACGTCCGACAGCGCTACGACCTGCCCGGCGGCGACTACGACCGCCAACGCCACCAGCAGCAACTGCTCCGGGCGATGCTGGACCGCGCCGGCGAGACCCGGCTACGGACGAACCCGGTCAAGCTCGACCAGGTGATCCGGGCGGTCGGCGACTCGCTGACCGTGGACACGAACGGGGTGGCCCTGGAGGACCTGCTCTTCGCCCTCCGCGGGCTGCCACCCGACGCCCTCAAGGGCGTGCAGGTGCCGTCGTATCCGCAGGTCATCGACGAGGTGTCGTACGTGGTGCTGGACAACGGCGGCAACGGGCTCTTCGACGCGGTCCGCGGCACCCGGATGCCGGACTGGGCGCAGGCGAACCCGCGCTGGGTCGTCCGGTTGTGACGGCGCCGACGGCCGGGTCCCCGGCGATCGGCACGACGAGGATCTAGGCTTGGTAGCCGTGTTCGGACCCCAGGTTCCCACCATGTCCGTGACCGAGGTCGCGGACGACACGTACCTGCTCGACGTGCGCGAGGACGACGAGTGGGCGGCCGGCCACGCGCCCGGCGCACACCACCTTCCGATGATGGAGCTGCCGGCCCGGCTGGCCGAGGTGCCCACCGACCGGGACGTCGCCGTCATCTGCCGCTCCGGCGGTCGCTCCGCCCAGGTCGTCGCCTACCTCGTGCGCAACGGCTGGGAGCAGGTGCGCAACGTCGAGGGCGGCATGGGCGAGTGGGCCGCCGCCGGGCGACCCGTGGTCGGCGAGGACGGGCAGCCCGGCCGGGTGCTCTAGGACGCCGCCATGGGCGACCAACCCCTGGTGTTCGCGCACCGCGGCGCCTCGTACGACCTCCCCGAGCACACCCTCGCGGCGTACCTGCGCGCCCTCGCGGAGGGAGCCGACGGGCTGGAGTGCGACGTCCGGCTGACCCGCGACGGGCATCTCGTCTGCGTGCACGACCGCCGGCTGGACCGCACCAGCAACGGGCGCGGCCTCGTGAGCGCCCGTACGCTCGCCGAGCTGGAGATGCTCGACTTCGGCTCCTGGCACCCGGGGTGCGCCCCCGCGGACGGGGACGAACCGCCGGACGAGTCGCACACCCGGCTGCTCACCCTCGAACGCCTGCTCGACGCCGTGCTGGACGCCGGCCGGCCGGTCCGGCTGCTGGTCGAGACCAAGCACCCGTCCCGGTACGGCGCCGACGTCGAACGGCGCCTGGTCCGGATGCTGCGCCGGTACGGCCTGGCCGAGCCGCGACCGGACGACCCGGTCCAGGTGACCGTCATGTCGTTCTCCCCGCTGGCCGTGCGCCGGATCCGGGAACTGGCACCGACGCTGCCCACCGTGCTGCTGCTGGAGGTGCTGCCGCGCTGGCTGCGCCTGGGCCGGCTGCCCTTCGGCACCCGGATCGCCGGGCCGGGGATCGGTCTGGTCCGGGCCCGCCCGCAGCTCCTGCCGGCCCTGCGCGCGGCCGGCAACGAGGTGTACGTCTGGACGGTCAACGAACCGGAGGACCTCGACCTCGTCCTCACCGCCGGGGTCGACGGGATCATCACCGACCGCCCCGCCCAGACGCTCGCCCGCCTCGGACGCTGACCCGGCGCGGGTACGGGGCCGGTCGGGCGGCCGCGGGACGCGCGTCCGGGCCTGCCTGCCGTGCGGGTGCCGGTCGCATCGGGCGGCGTCCCCGGGACGCCCGCCCGGGCCTGACCGCCACGCGGATCCGGTCGGGCGGGGGCCGCGGGACGCGCGGGGGTGCCCAAAATCCGGTCGGCGGGGCACACTTTCGGACATGCCGGAGCGCATCGACTTCGCCGCTCTCATCGCCGGCCACACCGTGGTGATCGAAATGATCAACTCCGGTGACGCCGGGCTTCCCGTCCTCACCCAGCTGCTCCGGGTCGCCCAGCCGGCGCTCGGCGCGACCGCCATGGCGTTCGTCGAGTTCGGCCCCACCGGGGGTCGGGTGATCTCCGCGACCGGCGCGGCCGAGTGGACCCTCGGCCGGCCGTTCGCCCCCGACGACCCGGCCACCGTCTACCTGCTCAGCGGTCCCCGCGTGCAGCAGGTCCGCCTCGACCAGCTCAACGGCAGGCTGTCCGGCGAACTGGTCGAACGGGGCCTGCGCCGGATGGTCGTCTCCCGCGCGGAGATCGGCGGGCACCCGGTCGGCAGCCTGCACGCCTTCTACTCGGACGGCGAGGACGAGCCGGACGCCGAGCAGCACGGCGTCGTCGCGTACCTCGCCTCCTGCATCGCCCACATGTACGGCGACCAGACCGGGTTGCCGGTGCACGGCGACGGCCCGGTCGTCGCGGCGCTCGCCGACGGGCTCGCCGTGGTCGACCGCGACGGTCGGGTGCGGCTGTGGAACCCGGCGGCGGCCCAGGTGACCGGTCAGGCCGCGGCCCAGGCGCTCAGCCGGCCGCTGCCGTTCCCCATCCCCCCTCCCGGGCAGGTGCTCGACCACCGGCTGCCCGACGGCCGCTGGCTGCGGATCACCTCCGGCGAGCTGCCCGGTCCCGGTTCCCTGCGGGTGGTGACCTTCCGGGACATTACCGACCAGCAGCGCCGCGACCACGAGCGGGACCTCTTCGTCGCGGTGACCAGCCACGAGCTGCGCACGCCGGTCACGGTGATCAAGGGGTACGCGGACACCCTCACCGACCACTGGGAGTCGCTGACCGACGCGGACCGGCGCCAGGCGGCCCGGATCATCGGCCAGCGGGCGAACGAGCTGGCCCGGCTGGTCGACCGACTGCTCTCCTCGGCGGCCGAGTCGGGCCCGGGGGACGAGCCACCGACCCCCTTCGACCTCGGCGACACCCTGCGCGCCGCCGTCGCCGACCTTCCGGCGGAACTGCGCCGCCGGGTCACCGTCGACCTGCCCGTCGACCTGCCCAAGGCCCTCGGTCACCGGCCGAGCCTGGCCACCGTGCTCACCGAGCTGGTCACCAACGCGGGCAAGTACTCGACGGCGGGCACACCCATCGAGGTCAGCGCCGGGTCGGACACGCAGATGGTGTCGTTCCGCGTGAGCGACCGGGGCATCGGCATCCGGCCCGAGCACGTCGAGCGGGCCTTCGACCGGTTCTGGCAGGGCGAGTCCGGTGACCGCCGGGGCTACCCGGGCGCCGGACTCGGTCTCTATCTCGTCCGCCGGATCGTTGAACAGCAGAATGGATGGGTATCCCTCCGTCCGAGGACCGGTGGCGGTACGGTCGCAGAGGTGCGGCTACCGCGCGGGTGACGGGCCGTGGTGGGGGCGTGAAGGGGCGACGGTGGCGACGGGAACGGGTGAACGAGCCTGGTGCGTGGTGGTTCCCCACCACGCCAGTGGAGCGCGGCTGGCTCGGCACCGGCTGGCCGCCGAACTGACCGATCTGGTGCCGCCGACCCTCCTCGCCGACCTGGTCGCGGTCCTGGCCGAGCTCGTGGGCAACGCCGTCCGGCACGCCCGCCCGCTGCCCGGCGGGGTGGTCCGGGTGGCGTGGCGGCTGAGCGGCCCGGCCGACGCGCCCCGCGTCCAGCTCCGGGTCACCGACGGCGGCGCCGCCGAGGAGCCGCGGATGCGGGCGCCCAGCCTCGACGCGGCCGACGGCCGGGGGCTGCACATCGTCGCCGGGCTGGCCGACCGGTGGGGCGTCGAGCGGGACGGGCTCGGGCAGAGCGTCTGGGCCGACTTCGAGCCCGCCGGGTCCGTCCGCCCCGATCTCGCCGTCGCCGGCTGACCCCGCGTGGCCCACGCCGAGCCGCCCATCGCACCGGTGAAACGGGAGGCCCCCGCCCGGGTCCTCCCCACACACGTCGGCCCGGGCCTCTAGGCTGTCTCGCCGTGAGCAAGCGTCGAAAGAGCCAGCGGGCCGCCGAGACCACCCCCAAGCGGGAGAAGGTGCGCGACATCTTCGTCCCGCGCCCGTTCGAGGGGCTCGCCGACGAGCCCGAGTGGATCGCGTTGCGGGAACTCGTCCCGGCCGCGTCCGCGCCGCTGCGGCTCGCCCCCGCCCTCGTGGAGGAGTTCGGCGAGCGTCCGGTGACCCTCGCCACGGTGCTGCCGATGGCCGCCCCCGCCATGACGAAGCCGGACGGCCGCGTGCTCATCGGGCTCCAGCGGCACATCCAGTCCGGCGACGTCTCCCGGGATCTCGCCGAGGCGCTGCTCTGCGCGCTGCGGACCGAGCCGGGCAGCCCCGTCGCGGTGCCGCCGCTGCCCGGGCCCGGGCCCCGGCTGCAGGACGTCCTCGTCGACGGGCCGCTGGAGATCACCATGCACGACGGGTTCGAGTTCTGGCTCGACCCGGGCGCCACCGACGACCCGAACGTGCAGGCGTCCCTGGAGCGGGCGAACGCCGCCATCTACCCGACGGTGCGGCTCACCGCCGCGAAGGCCGCGTACTGGTGCCAGGTGCCGGAGAAGGCGCACGTGCGCTGGGTGCTCCCGGAGGACGAGGACACCGCGCTCGACGCGCTGGCCCGCCTCGGCGCCGCCGGCACCCTGACCTTGGGCGACGACACCCGCTTCGCCGGCATGTTCCGCGCGCACGGGCGCCTGGTGCCGGTGTGGGACCTGCCCGAGCACACGCCCGCCGGCGAGTGGGAGGCCCCGGTGGCCGAGTTCGCCAAGCGGTACGCCGAGGCGCTCGCCGACACCGCACCCCTGGACGCCGCCGCACGCCGCTCCCGCCAGGGCCTGCTAGGCCGCCAACTAACCCTGCGCTAATACGCCCCCTACCCCCCCTCGCCCCCCGCGCCCCCGGCCTCTTCCCGCGATCTTGCACTTTGGGCCCTCGGTTCGTGCCACTGTGTGGCTTTTGTCGGGGCACAAAGTGCAAGATCGCGGGGGAAGAGGGGGTCAGAGCGGCTCGCGTACCAGGGGGCAGGACATGCAGCGGGGGCCGCCCCGGCCGGAGCCGAGTTCCGAGCCGGCGATCGGGATCACCTCGATGCCCGCCCGTTCCAGCTGCGCGTTGGTCTCGACGTTGCGCTCGTACCCCACGCAGAGCCGCGGCGCGATGGCGAGGGTGTTGTTGCCGTCGTCCCACTGCTCGCGCTCGGCGGTGACCGGGTCGAGGCCGGTGTCGATGACGCGGAGCTGGTCGAGGTCCATGGCGTCCGCGGCGGCCCGCAGGAAGGGGGCCGGCCCGTCCACCCGGGGGTCGCCGCCGTCCGCGCCGGCGATCACGGTGTACGCCGACAGCGTGTCGGCGACGTTCGGGTACATGAGGACGGCGTCGACATCGACCATCGTGCAGACCGTGTCCAGGTGCATGGTGGCCCGCTCCTGCGCGATCGGCACCACGAGGATGGTGTGCGCCAGCCCGGCGGCGAAGACCTGCCGCCCGAGCCGCTCGGCGCCGGCGGGCGTGGTCCGCTCGCCCACCCCCACCGCGATCACACCGGGCGCCAGCAGCAGGACGTCGCCGCCCTCCAGGTGCTCCAGTCCCGGGTGGTAGACGAACTCGGTGCCGGCGAAGCGCGGGTGGTGACGGTAGATGGCGTTGGTCAGCGTGCTCTCCCGCCGCCGCGCCTGCATGGCGAGGCTGGTGACACCGACCCGGTCCCGGATCCACAGTGACGAGTCCCGGGTGAAGAGCAGGTTGGGCAGCGGGTCGATGACGAAGTCGTGCCGGTCCATCAGCGTGTAGACGAGCCCGCCCGGGCGTTCCGGGCTGATCCGCAGCTCCTCGTGGGCGAGGCCGGCGATGAGCACGTCGGCGAGCGCGGCCGGGTCGAGGTACGCGAGGTGGTCGGCGACCCGCGCGCGCAGCGTGTCCCCCAGCCGGGGCGAGCTGAGCACCTGCTCGGTCAGCTCGGCCCGGGCGTCGGCGACGCCCAGCGTCTCGGCGAGCAGGTCGGCCAGGTAGAGCACCTCCACCCCACGCTCGCGCAGCGCCGCGGCGAAGGCGTCGTGCTCCTCCTGCGCGCGTCCCACCCACGGGATGGCGTCGAAGAGGAGGGAGTCGTTGTTGCGAGGGGTCAGGCGGGCGAGTTCCGGGCCGGGACGGTGCAGGAGCACCGTCCCGAGCCGGCCGACTTCGCTGTCCACATAGTGGGTCACCCTGGCAGCGTAGGGCAGGGTTTGGCGGCATCCGGGAAAAGAAGTGTGGATGAATATGGCATTCATCCACAGTCACTCCGGCGCTCCACCTTGCCGACCACCCCGACTGGCAACGTAGGGTAGTGGGGACATAACTTCGAGGGACCTTTTGCCGGAGGTCGCGATGACTGTCTTCCCCGCCCGCCGAGCCGTACCGACCAGCCGCGGCCTGCCGCGTGTGGCGGTGCCACACCCCCGCGTGGAGTCGCCGGGGGCCCTCGAGCCGGTCCGTCCGACCCCTCTCGAGTGGGCCCGCCGTCGGCGGGCGGAGCGCGGCGCACGACGACTGGAGGCGGCCGGCGCGCGGGCCCTCGGCCAGCTCGACCACCTCGGGCCGGCGTGGCACGTCATCGAGTGGCCCCGCACCGACCCGGCCGACCTCCTTCTGGACCGGCCGCACGAGGAACGCGCCGGGTTCCTCGCCATCGGGCCGAGCGGTCTCTTCGCGGTCACCATCGTCGACCACGGCCGGGCCCGGGTGCTCGTGGCGGGCGACGTCGTCCAGATCAACGGCAAGCGCCCGCCGTACGTGACCGAGGCGCGCCGCGACGCCAAGCGGGCCAGCAAGGCGTTGTCGGACGCCGTGGGCCTGCCGATCCCGGTGACGCCGGTGCTGACGTTCGTCGGCTCCGGCGTCATCAGCGTCTACGGCCTGCCCAAGGACTGCCTCATGGCCACGCACCGGGAGCTGGACCGCCTGCTCGTCGCCGGCGGAAACCGGATCAGCCCGGCGACCGCCGAGAAGCTGTCCCGGGTGGCACAGCATCCGAACACCTGGCTGAACGGCACCTACCGTCCGGCCGCCGACTACCGGTGGTACGAGGACGGCCGAACGGCCGCTGACAAGCCGGCCAACCGCCGGTAACGTCATCGGGGACGTCACGTGGGCCGGCCGCCGCCGGCGCCACAGGTCCGCGCCGTCGCCGGCCGTCCGGTCCGGTAGCCGCTCGCGCAGCGGTGGTCCGGCGGTCGCGGTGCGGTCGCCGACCGTCTGGACAACCGGCTAGCGTGGACAGTCCGTCGGTGTACATAGGAGGCTCGGTGGCCCACGTCGAACTCTCGCTCTCGGAAGTGTTCGTGCCGGCGGCGCGGGCCTCGACAGAGCCGGAGTTCGACAACGTGGGCCGCTGGTCCTCGACGGTGTCGGAGGCCGACGAGCCCTGCCTGCTCATCGATGCCGAGACCCGGGTGGTGGCGATCTCGGCCGCGGGGTGCGAGCTGCTCTGCCTCGGCGAGCCGCGGACGGTGATCGGGCTGCCCCTGCTCGACGGCGGGCTGCGCCTGCTCGACTTCACCGCCAACCGCGGCGAGCTGACCGAGCAGGAGATCGACAAGATCCCGCCCCTGCTGGCGCTCTCCTCCGGCCGGCTCGCCCGGGGCCTGCTCCGCGTACAGGCGGCGACCGAGGGAGCCCCGGACTCGACGGTGGACGCGATCTCCACACCGGTGCTCACCGACGGCGTCGTGGCCGGCTCGCTGACGTTCTTCTCCGGCGTCTGACCTGCGGCGATGTGTGGCGTTCGCCGCACGCGGCGAAGCCGGGAGGGGTCGGGCCGAGGCCGTAGGGTGCCCTCATGCTCGATATCGCGCTGCTGCCGGGGGAGTACGCCGTGTGCCGGATGGCCGCCGGCTCCGCCCTGCCGCCCGCGTTGTCGAGCGGGCTCGGCGCCGCCGACGTGGTGACGGTGAGCTGGACCGCTGACGGCATCTCGGTGATCTGTCCGATGGACCGGGCCCCCGAGCACGCCGTGGTGGAGACGGCGTGGCGCTGCCTGCGGGTGGCCGGCCCGGACGGCGTGGCCGTCACCGGCACCCTGGCCGCCCTGGTCGACCCGCTCACGGCGGCCCGCGTGAGCGCGGTGGCGTTCTCCACGTTCGACACCGACTACCTGCTGGTCCCGAGCGTACGGCTCGGCGAGGCGACCGCCGCGCTCGAGCGCGCCGGGCACCGCGTGCTCGGCTGACCTTCACCCGCGCTGCGGATCCTCCTACGATGGGCACGGCCACCCCCGGCCCACCGTCCCCGCCCCCTCAGGATCGGCCGTGCCGCCCACCCCGCCCCGCCGTACCGTGCTCCGCCGCTCCGCCGGCCGGCCGTCGACGCCGCCCGGCGCACACCCGACGCCGCCCGGTGCCCCGGGTGCGGCCGGCACGCCGCGGACGCCCCACCGGTGGCGCCGTCCGGCGGTGGCCGTCGTGGCCGCGCTGGCACTGGCCGGCTGCGGGGCCCCACCCGACCTTCGCCAGCCGGCGTCGGCCGCCTCACCGACCGCACCGCCGCCGCCGACCTCGGTGCCCACCCCGGCGGTCCCGCCGGCCACCGGTCTCCCGTCGGGTTTCCCGGAGGCGTCGGCCACGCCGACCGACGCCGGTCTGGTGGCGACACCCTGCCGGAGCGGGCCGACCGGCGAGCGGATCGTCCGGCTGCTGCGTGGCCCCGCCGGGGTGCTCCCCGACGACGTCCGCGTCCAGGTCCGCACCGGGCCGCAGTGCGCCGCGGACTGGCAGTACACGGTGCTCCAGGTGACCGGCTACGAGGAACTCCTGGTGGTCACCCGGGGCCGGGCGACCGCCCCGGAGCTGGTGACGGCCGGCACCGACGTCTGCACCGCCGAGGTGCGGGTGCTCGCCCCGCCCGGCATCCGGACCTTGGCCTGCGACGGCGGCACGGTGGGCGTACCGGGTGCGTAGGCTGGTCGGCATGCCGGGTACGCCGCCGACGCGCTTCGTCTACCTCGGGCCCGAGGGCACCTTCGCCGAGCAGGCGCTGCGCACGATCCCCGCCGCCGAACGCGGCAGCCGTACGCCCGCCCGCAGCGTCGGGGAGGCGCTGGAGAACGTCCGGGCCGGCGACGCCGACGCGGCCCTGGTGCCGCTGGAGAACTCGATCGGCGGGGCGGTCGGGGTGACGCTGGACGAGTTGGCCGAGGGCGAGCCCCTGGTGATCACCCGCGAGGTGATCCTGCCCGTGGAGTTCGTGCTCGGCGCGCGGTCCGGCACCGAGCTGGCCGCGGTCCGTACGGTGGCCGCGCACCCGCAGGCGTCCACCCAGTGCCGGAACTGGCTCCGGGTCCACCTGCCCGACGCCGTCGTGGTCGACGTCCTCTCCAACGGCGCCGCCGCCGCGGGTGCCGCCGCCGGCGAGTACGACGCCGCCATCTGCGCGCCCATCGGCGCGACGCGGCACCGGCTGGCGGTGCTCGCCGACAAGATCGCCGACCATCCGGACGCGGTGACGCGGTTCGCGCTGCTCTCCCGTCCCGGCCCGCCCCCGCCACCGACCGGGGACGACGTGACCTCGCTGGCCGTCTACATCGCCCACGACCGGGTCGGCGCGCTGCTGGCGGTGCTCATGGAGCTGGCCGTACGCGGGGTCAACCTGACCCGCATCGAGTCCCGGCCCACCGGCGAGGCGCTGGGCCGCTACGTCTTCTTCCTCGACTGCACGGGGCACGTGGCGGACGTCCGGCTCGGCGAAGCGTTGCAGGGGCTGCGCCGGGTCTGCGCCGACGTACGCTTCCTCGGCTCGTACCCCCGCCACCGGTGGGCGGAGGCGGCCGGCGAGCGTCCCGTCCCGCCGCCGCCCGGCCTCTCGGACGCCGACTACGCCGACGCGGCGGCCTGGCTGGCCCGACTGCGTGCCGGCGAACTCAGCTGACCGCCGCCCGACCGCGACACACGACCGAGTGCCCCGACCGGGACACACGACCACCCGACCGGGACGCACGACCACGTGGCCCGAGCGACGCCCACGCGCCCGAACCGGGACGCGGAGCTGGGCCGCCGGCGCCCGGGCCCGGCCGGCAGGCAGCCGGCCGAGGCGCCGGGGAGCGTTCAGCTCAGCAGGCCGCCGAGCAGGCCGCCCTGCTGCTCCTGCGCGCCGCTGCCCATGACCGGCGGCTCCTCCGACGGCTGCACCACCACGAACCCCTGCCCGGCGAAGCTCATGGTGAACGCCTCGCCGGTGCGCCGACCGAGCAGCGTGCCGAGGCCGAGCTGCTCGGCCCGGTGGTAGCCGGTCTGGAGGTTCGCCGACCAGCACACCGCCGCCTGCGGGTCGACGTACGTCGGCTGGTCGACGTTGAGCACGACCGGGGTGCCCTTCGTGGTGATCGCGATCCGGCCGTAGCCGGTGAACACGCAGTTGAACAGGCCGGACGAGGAGGCCATGCCAGCGCCGCCGACCATCTTGATGTCGTACTGGAGGGTGGAGTCGAAGGCCAGCACGCTGGAGCCGTTGATCGAGAGCGCGTCGCCCGGCTCCAGGTCGATGATGTGGACGTCCTTGGCCAGCTCGGCGAGGAAGACGTCGCCCTGACCGCTGACCCGCATGAGCGGCACGCCCTCGCCGGTGAGCTTCTGCTTGAGGAACTTGCCCAGGCCGCCGGAGCCCAGCGCCTGGAACTGCACGTTCCCCTGGTAGGCGACCATCGACCCGACCCGGGCCATCGCCTCGCCGTTGAGCTCGATCTTCAACATCTTGGAGTTCTGCAGCCGCATGCCGGGCTGCGCGGACTCCTGCTCCAGGTTCTCGGCCGAGAACAGCGAGCTGCGCATGGGTGCCTCCTGAGTCACGATGCCTGCCACGACGACGGTAGGTGACCGTGACAACGGTGGGCATCGGTCACGCGGCGTGGCCGCCGGCGCGGATCGGTGGCGTCGGGGCGGACGACCGGCGGGTCAGGCCCAGCCCAGCTCGTGCAGCCGCTCGTCGTCGATGCCGAAGTGGTGGGCGATCTCGTGCACCACGGTGATCGCGACCTCGTCGACGACGTCGTCCTCGGTGTCGCAGATGCGCAGGATGGGGTGGCGGTAGATGAAGATCCGGTCCGGCAGCACCCCGGAGTAGTCCCAGCCCCGCTCGGTCAGGGCGTGCCCCTCGTAGAGGCCGAGCAGGTCGTCCTCGCCCGGCGGCGGGTCGTCCTCGACGAGGATCACCACGTTGTTCATGAGGCCGAGCAGTTCCTCGGGCACCTCGTCGAGAGCGTCGGCGACCAGCTCCTCGAAGCGCTCGCGGCTCATCTCCATCGGCACCACGCCATTCTGCCCGACGCCGCCCGTACGCGGCCCCACCAAGATCCCTACCCGCCCACGGAGAGAGCGGCCGTCGCCCGGACGGGGGCCCTCTCCGTGAGCGTGCGGTCGACGGGGGTCAGGAGGCGAGGCGGGCGGTGAGGGTGATCTCGGCGCCCGGCGAGAGCAGGCGGGAGATCGGGCAGTTCGCCTTGGCCGCCTCGGCGAGCTTCTGGAACTCGCCCTCGTCGAGGCCCGGCACCTGCCCGACGGTCTCCAGGTCGATCCGGGTCACGCTGAACCCGGCGTCGGTCTTGTCGAAGTGGACCTTGGCGGTGGTCTCCACGGAGGTGGGCGTCGCACCGGCGTCGGCGAGCGCCTTCGAGAAGGCCATCGAGAAGCAGCCGGCGTGCGCGGCGCCGATCAGCTCCTCGGGGTTGGTGCCCTCCCCCTCCTCGAAGCGCGACTTGAACGAGTAGTTCCCCTCGAGCCCGCCCTTGCCGGTGCGGAGCGTGCCGGACCCCTCGGTGAGGTTGCCCTGCCAACGTGCGGAAGCGGTACGGATAGGCATGGTGCCGACGCTATCGGAAAGCGACACCACCTGCGACGGGCTCCCGCGACGCCCGCGCTGCGATCCCCGTCACCGCCGTCCCCTGTGCCATCATTCGACCAGGCCCGTGACCGGCGGAAGGATGGCGATGTCCCGAGAGCTTCCCATCCCGCGTCAGGACGACCGCTCCGACGGCACGGCCGTCATCGAGTGGGGCGAGGTCGAGTCCGGGGCGCCGGAGCGCCGGCATCCGCTCGCCGCGCTCGGCCGGGACGGGCTGCTGCCACCGCTGCTCGCGGGGCTGGGAGCGGTGGCCGGCGTCGGTTCGCTGTTCGGCGAGTGGGTGGTGATGACCCTGCCCGACAGTGGCCGCGACGACCAGCCGCTCGAGGTGCCCGCCGGGGTCGCCGAGATCGGCGGCCTCGGGATCGGCTACCTGGTGGGGCTGCTCGCCCTGGTCTGCGCCGTGGCTCTCGCGCTGCGGGGCACGCCGGGTGTCCGGCCCAACGCCCGGGTCGCCGGATTCGCCCTGGCCGGGTCGCTGCTCGCGGTGCTCGCCGTCGCCGCGGTCCAACTGGACGACCCGGTGCGGCGCGGGATCCTCTACTCCCCCCAGGACGGCTTCCGCATCGAGTACGGCCGAGGCCTCGTGATGGCCTTCGTGGCCTGCGCGCTGCTCGGCGCGGCGCTGCGGCTCGCGCCGTACGCCGCCGTGCCGGACGGGACCGAGCCGTCCGGGCCCGTGCTCCCGCGGCGGCGCCGGGCGGCGCGGGAGGAGCCCGACGACGTGCCGCCGGCGCCGGCCGACCTGACCGTCCAGCCGACCGTGCCGTTCGCCCGCCCGGAACCGCCGATCTGAGTCCCGGCCGCCGCGCCGTCAGGGCGACGGACGCGGCGAGGCTCCGTGCCGGCCGCCCGGCCGCCGGTTCGCTCCTGGCTCACGGACCGGCCGCCGGCACGGCTCCCGCCCGCGGACCCGCGCCGGCAGGGCTCCGCACTCACGGACCGACCCAGCGCACCTCGCCGTCGACCAGCGCGTCGGTGGCGCGCAGGCCGAGCCGCTCGGCCACCCGCGCCGACGCGCGGTGGTCGGGGTGCACGTGGGCGATCAGCGCGGCGATGCCGTGCCGGTCGAGCCAGCCGACCATGGCGGTGGCGGCCTCGGCGGCGTAGCCGCGGCCCTGCTGCGGCGCGACCACGACCCAGGCCAGCTCGGCCACCGTACGGGCGCCGTCGAGCCGGATCGTGGCCTGCACGGTGCCCACCGCGTCGCCGGTCTCCCGGTGCCGCACGATCCAGTTCAGCCAGCCCTCGGCGCCGTCCGGCGAGTGCCCGGCGGCCTGGCGGGCGTACCGGTACCGCAGTTCCTGAAGCGTTGCCGGCCGGCCGCCGATGAACTCGTGCAGGCGCTCGTCGCGCAGGAGCGGGGCCATCTCGTCCGCGTGCTCGACCCGCAGCGGCTCCAGCACGAGCCGCTCGGTCTCGATGGGCTCCGCCGCCGGCCAGTCGCGCACCACACCCCTCACCGTACGACGACGGGCCGGGCGGGAACGCCGACAACCAGGGTCCGCCGCGGGTTGGCATCCGATTCGCCTGGAAGCCATGGTTGTGACCGGTCGGGCGAGGTACGGTTGCTGCCCGCCGTCACTCCGGGTCGACGATCGACCACTGAAACGGCTGGTTGCGACGGCGGCGGGCGAAGGAGGAACGATGACCCGCCCGGGACTGCCCAAGCTGATCGCCACCGACCTCGACGGGACGCTCGTCCGCAGCGACGACACCGTGTCGGCGTACACCCACGAGGTGCTCGACCGGGTGCGGGCCGCCGGGATTCCGGTGGTGGGCGCCACCGGCCGCGGCCCCCGGCTGACCGAGCTGACCCGCAACGACATCCGCGCGGCCGACTTCCTGGTGATGGCCGGCGGCGGGCGCGTGGTCGACCAGAGCGATCCGGCCGGCCCGGTGGTGCTCCGGGACGAGCGGCTCCCCGCCGAGGTGCTCGCCCGGATCCTCGCCGACCTGGAGGCCGAGGTCGGCCCCCTGACCGTGATGGTGGAGGCGTCCGACGAGCACGACGCCCCGCTCTGGGGTGACCACGACCCGAGCTGGCCCTACCAGGACCGGTTCGAGCCGCGTACCCGGGCGGAGTGCCTCTCCAGCGACGTGATCAAGGCGTTCGCGCGCACGGCGGACCACCACGTCGACGAACTGCTCGACGTGGCCCGCCGGATCGTGCCGCCGGAGGTGGCCACGCTCACCCAGGCGGGGCTCGGGTTCGTGGAGATCTGCCCGCCCGGGGTCGACAAGGCCACCGGGCTGGCCGTCGTGGCGCAGACCCTCGGCGTCGACCCGGGCGACGTGCTGGTCTTCGGTGACATGCCGAACGACCTGCCGATGTTCGCGTGGGCGGGCTGGTCCCGGGTGGCCGTCTCCAACGCGCACCCGGCCGTGCGGGCGGCCGCCGACGAGGTGACCCTGCGCAACGACGACGACGGGGTGGCGGTCTACCTGGACCGACTACTCTCCCGGTGATGGGAGAGACACCTCGACTGGTCGCCACCGACATCGACGGGACGCTGCTCCGGGACGACCGGACCGTCAGCCCGCGCACCGCCGAGGTGCTGGCCCGGATCAGCGCGCGGGGCACGCCGGTCGTGCTGGTCACGGGACGCCCGATCCGCTGGATGAAGCTGGTGTACGAGCAGCTGGCCGAGCCGCTGCCCGCGATCTGCGCGAACGGCGCCGTCGTGTACGACCCGGTCGGTGACGAGGTGCTGCGGGCCGATCCGCTGGCCCCCGAGCTGCTCGCGGAGGTGGCGCGGCGGCTGCGGGCCGAGGTGCCCGGGGTGAGCTTCGCCGTCGAGGTGACCGACAGCCGGCAGATGCGGCACGAGGCGCACTACCCGATGCGCTGGGACGCCGACCACGACGCGATCCGCGCCGTGGAGTCGCCCGAGGAGCTGCTGGAGGCGCCCGCGGTGAAGCTGCTGGCCCGCGCCGGCGAACAGGACCCGGACGCGTTCGTGGAGCTGGTGGCGGCGGCCCTGGAAGGGCTGGCGGAGGCGACCCACTCGTCGTACTCGGGGCTCGTCGAGATCTCCGCGGCCGGGGTGACGAAGGCGGCGGGGCTGGCCTGGTACTGCGGGCGGCTCGGCATCGACGCGGCCGACGTGCTGGCCTTCGGCGACATGCCGAACGACGTGCCGATGCTCACCTGGGCCGGCCGGGCCGTCGCGGTGGCGAACGCGCACCGGGCCGTCCTGGAGATCGCGCACGAGGTCGCGCCCGCCAACGACGAGGACGGCGTGGCGGCCCACCTGGAGAAGGTCTTCGGCGTGGGGTGAGCGCCGGCCGGGGCGGGACGCCCACGGCCGGCGCGGTTCCCCGAGGGCCGCTACCCGGTCGGCCGCGCCGTCGCACGCGGCCGGCGGGATCAGAGGTACTGGCCGGTGCTGTGCCCCTCGCCGCCCTGCGACTGCCCCATGCCCGGCATCCCGGGCGCCATCCCGCCGGGGCCGCTGGGCAGCGCCCGTCCGGATCGCATCTGCTCGAGCTGCACCCGGGCGGCCATCTGCTGGGCGACCAGCGCCGCCTGGATGCCGTGGAAGAGACCCTCCAGCCAGCCGACCAGCTGGGCGTGCGCGATGCGCAGCTCGCTCTCGCTCGGCGCGCCCTCCTCGGTGAAGGGCAGCGAGATGCGCTCCAGTTCCTCGCGCAGCTCGGGGGCGAGACCCTCCTTGAGCTCGACGATCGACCGCTCGTGGATCTCCCGCATCCGGTGCCGGCTGGCGTCGTCCAGCGGTGCGGCCTTGACCTCCTCCAGCAACTGCTTGATCATGCTGCCGATCCGCATCACCTTCGCGGGCTGCTCGACGAGGCGGGTCGGGTCCTCCCCCTGCCCGTCGTCGGTCTGCACGGTGCCGACGGGCCGGCCGTCCGGGCCGACCACCACCACCGTGCCGGAGTGACCGGTGCCCTCGTGGCCCGGCTCGTCGTTCTGTCCAGCGGAGCGCGCTTCGGTCATGGGAACCATCTTTACCCAGCGCCCGGTCCCGACGCTCGCCGGGACCGACTCCCTCACCCCGGCGCCGTCCGGCGGTCGCGCTACCGTCACGCCATGTCCGCCGATCCGCGCGCCGTCCTGACCCGGCCCGCACCGGAGCCCGACCACACGGTGGCGTACGGCGACCATCCCGATCACGTCGCCGACCTCCGCGAGCCGGCCGTGAGCGAGCCGGCCGTGAGCGAGCCGGGTGGGGACGGGCCAGCCCGCCCGCTCGTCGTCGTGGTGCACGGCGGCTTCTGGCGGTCCGAGTACGACCGGCGGCACACCGGCCCGATGGCCGCGGCCCTGGCCGCGCTCGGGTACCCCGTGGCGCAGGTGGAGTACCGGCGTACCGGGCAGCCGGGCGGCGGCTGGCCGAACACCCTCACCGACGTCCTCGCGGGCGTGACCGCACTGCCCCGGCTGGCCGCGTCGGCGATGCCGGGCCGGGTCCCCGACGCCCCGCCGATCCTCGTCGGCCACTCGGCGGGCGGCCACCTCGCGCTCTACGTGGCCGCCACGGCCCCGGCGGCGGTCGGTGGCGTGCTCGCCCTCGCCCCGGTGGCCGACCTCGGGGAGGCGTACCGGCGGGACCTGGACTCCGGCGCGGTCGCGGCGCTGCTCGGCGGCGGCCCGGACGAGGTGCCGGACCGGTACGCGGCGGCCGATCCGCGGGCGTTGGTACCGATTCGGCCACGGACAGTAGTCGTCCACGGGGAGCGTGACCGGCAGGTGCCGGTGGCGATGAGCCGGGGATTCGTGGCGGCAGCCCGTGCCGCCGGTTCCGATATGACCCTCGTTGAGCTACAAGAATGCGAGCATTTCGGGCTAATCGACCCCGAGTCGGCCGCCTGGCCGGCCGTGGTGGACGCGTTGCGATCCCTGCACGAAGATCATCGGCGGATTGACGCAGCGTCGCGGAGCAGGTAGAACGCCGGAGGGGCGACCGACCCCCCACCCCTGTTGGAAGGACTCGGTGTCGCAGATGAACCGCAGACGGGCGCTCCAAATCCTGGCCGCGCTCGGTACCACCGGACTCCTCACGGCGTGCGGCGACGACGCCGCCGACGGCGGGTCGACCGACACCAAGAGCCCCATCAAGATCGGCCTGATCGCACCGCAGGCGGGCGGCCTCAAGGCCATCGGCGACGAGATCACCAACGGCTTCCAGCTCTTCCTCGACCTGCACGACCAGCGGCTCGGCGGGCACCCGGTCACGCTGCTCACCGCCGACGAGGGCGAGACCGTCAACTCCGGCAAGGCCGCGGTCGACAAGCTGCTGCAGCAGGGCGTCCTCGCCCTGACCGGTGTGGTCAACTCCGCCGTCATGCTCGGCATCCGCGACACCGTGGAGCAGGCCCGGGTGCCCCTCATCGGCTCGAACGCGTCGCCGAGCACGCTCGCCAGCGTGGTCTACATCTGGCGTACGTCGTACGTGCTCGACGAGGCGGGGAAGGCGCTCGCGGGCTACCTCAAGGAGAAGCTCCGCCCCGACGACAAGCTGGCGATCATCGTCCCGGACAGCGTCGGCGGCGACGACGTGGTGCGCGGCTTCCGGCAGGAGTTCGGCGCCTCCGACCCCCGCATCGCGGGCGCGGTCATCAAGACCACCGCCGCCGCCAACCCCGGCAAGACGGCGTACGTGCAGGACATCCGGCGGGCGCTCAACCGCAAGCCCACCGCCGTGCTCTGCTTCTACACGGCCGAGGCCGGCGTCGAGTTCATCCGCCAGCTCCGCAACGAGGGCTACAAGGGACCGGTGTACGCACCCGGTTTCCTCACCGAGGGCACGGCGCTGGAGAACATGAAGGGCGACGCCGCCAACATCGAGACCGCCCTCAACTACTCGGCCGACCTCAGCAACACGGCGAACCGGGTGTTCGCCTCGGCGTACCGGAAGAAGCACAACACCTCGCCCACCACGTACGCCATGGCCTCCTACGACGCGGCGCAGGTGCTCGACCAGGCCATCGACCTGGCCGGCGAGAACCCGAACCCGCAGCAGGTCAACCTCGCTCTCGGCAAGCTCGGGCAGATCGACAGCCCGCGCGGCATCTGGCAGTTCAACCAGCCGCGTACGCCGCATCAGAAGTGGTACCTGCGCCGGGTGCAGAACGACGGCCAGGTGCTGTCCAACGTCCTGATCACCG
>Ga0164243_10006006_pt1 | contig 18479 bp, 16 predicted proteins | sample OricompcompostOP_FD_108781 | JGI IMG/M metagenome (GOLD analysis project Ga0164243, IMG submission 108781) | Organic Plus compost microbial communities from Emeryville, California, USA - Original compost - Organic plus compost (OP) | ecosystem: Engineered > Solid waste > Mixed feedstock >... | reverse complement strand
TGCCCACCGTCACGACCGGCGTAGGCGACCTGGTTCGTCTGGCGCTGCGCCGCGACCGTGTGCGACTCGGAATATGGGTCGCGGTGCTCACACTGATGATGGTGTACGCCCCGAACGCCCTGCGCATGGCGTATCCCGAAGAGGCACAACGGCTGTCACGAGTCGAGCTGCTCAAGACCCCGGCCGGCATGATGATGGGCGGCCCGATGTTCGGGATCAACGAGACCGATCTCGGCGCGATGATGGCCAACGAGTTGATGCTGACGCTCATGGTCGCGGCGTCGATCCTGTCGATTCTCACCGTGATCCGCCACACGCGCGCCGAGGAAGAGAGCGGCGCGGCCGAACTCGTGCTGTCCTCGGTCGTGGGCCGCCATGCCCGCACCACCGCGGCGCTGGTCCTGGTGGCGGGTGTCAATGTCGTTCTCGCCGTGGCCATGACGCTGGCGATGACGGTCAGCGGTTTCGCACCGGCCGACAGCGCCGCGATGTGTTTCGGTGTGTCGGGCGTGGCCATGGTGTTCGGTGCGCTCGCCGCGCTCACCGCGCAGATGTGGCGCCAGGCGCGCGCGGCCACCGGCGCCGCGATGGCGGCCCTCGGTGTCGCCGCGCTGGTCCGCGGGGCCGGCGACGTGATCGACAACTCGGGCAGCCTCCTCAGTTGGTTCTCCCCGATCGCCTGGGCGCAGCAGATGCGCCCGTTCGTCGCGCTGCGCTGGTGGCCGTTCGCGTTGCTCGTGCTGCTCGCCGTGGCGCTCATCGCGCTGGCCGCCGTGGCCGAGGCGCGGCGCCAGTACGACGACGGCACCATTCCCGCGACCGGTGACCGGCCCGACGCGGCGCCGATCACCGGGGTCCTCGGTCTGCATCTGCGGCTGCACCGGGGGCAGACGATCGCGTGGGGCGCCGGATTGTTCGTGGCAGGACTGGCTTTCGGGTCGATGACCAAGTCGCTGATGGACGCGGCGCAGACCAACGAGTTGATCGCGCAGGTTCTCGCCGCGCAGGGCCCCGACGGGGCGTACACCACCATGACGCAGTTCCTGGCGGCCGCGGCCGCGGCGTACACCGTGTCCGGCGTACTGCGGTTGTTCGACGACGAGCAGAACGGCCGGGCCGAGGCGGTGCTCGCCGGGCCGGTGTCGCGGTGGCGCTGGCTGCTCGGTGCGACCGTGGCGGCCGTGCTCGGTTCAGCGGTGGTGCTGTTGTGTGCGGGCGTGGGCAACGGCCTGGGCGCGGGACTCACGCTCGGCGACCTGCCGACCGTGGGACGCCTGGCGCTCGCCGCGCTGGCGTACCTTCCCGCGCTGGCGGTCATGGCCGCGGTCGCGACGCTGGCCGTCGCGCTGCGGACGCCCTGGATCGCCTGGTTGGCAGTGGCATTCGTGATCGTCGCGCTCTACCTCGGTGCGCTGCTGCGGCTGCCGCGCTGGCTCCTCGACCTGTCACCGGTGGGTAGGACGACCGCCCCGATGGACTATCCGGTGACAGCGCTGTTCGTGATGGCGGTCGTGGCAGTGCTTCTGGCGTGTGCGGCGGGCGGGCTCTACCGCCGCCGCGACGCCGTCTGATCCTCGGACAGGAGGTTCCCGTGAAACTGTTACTTCAGGCCGTGGCGTCCGGAGTCTTGGGGCTGGCGTTCTTCGCGGTCGCGCTGTTCTGGCCCGCGGGCACGTTCGACTATTGGCAGGCATGGGTTTTCATCGCGGTGTTCCTCGCGGGCACCCTGATCCCGAGCTTCTATCTCGCGGTCACCGATCCCGTCACGCTGCAGCGCCGCCTGCATGCCGGCCCGACCGCCGAGACGCGGAGCGCGCAGAAGGTCGCTGCGGTCGCGCTCGTGGTGGCCGTGCTCGCGGTGCTGATCGTCAGCGCGCTGGACCGTCGCTTCGGATGGTCGTCGGTGCCCGCATGGCTCGCGCTCGCGGCCGATGTCGTGGTGGTGGTGAGCCTGGTGCTGTCGCAGGTGGTCATCTTCCAGAACCGCTTCGCCGCGGCCACCATCCGCGTCGAGGCCGAACAGCAGGTGATCTCGACCGGCATGTACGGCTGGGTGCGTCATCCCATGTACTCCTGGGCCCTGGTCATGATTCTCGCGTCGCCCCTGGCGCTCGGCTCGTTCTGGGCGTTGCTGGCCGCCACGGCAGGCCTTCCGGTGCTGGTTTTCCGCATCCTCGACGAGGAGAAGATGCTGGTCGCCGAACTGCGCGGCTACGACGAGTACCGGCAGAAGATCCGGTACCGGCTCGTGCCCGGCGTGTGGTGATGATAATGACGCTGTGGAGTTGCTGACCGGGTTCGGACTGGCCACCGCCGCAGGCCTGAACGCCTACATCCCGTTGCTGGCGCTGGGGTTGCTGTCGCGGTTCACCGACCTGGTCGCGCTGCCCGCCGGATGGGCCTGGCTGGAGAACGGCTGGGTGATGGCGATCGTCGCGGTGCTGCTCGTGGTCGAGATCGTCGCCGACAAGATTCCCGCGCTCGACACCGTCAACGACACCATCCAGACGTTCGTGCGGCCCACGGCCGGCGGAATCGTCTTCGGCTCGGGCACCGCCGCCGAGACGGCCGCGGTCACCGACCCGGGAGCGTTCGCACAGTCGGGTCAGTGGATCCCGGTGGCGATCGGGGTGGTGACGGCACTCGTGGTCTCGTTGACCAAGACCGCGGTACGACCTGCCGCCAATGTGGCCTCGGCGGGCGTGGCGGCGCCCGTGCTGTCGACGGTCGAGGACGTCACGAGCGTGGGTCTGGTGATCGTCGCGATCCTGCTGCCGGTCCTGGTGCTGGTGGCGTTGGTGCTGATGGCGTGGGGCGCGTTCCGGTTGTGGCGTTGGCGCAGACGGCGCGCTAAATCCACACACCCTTCCCCACCGCAACCACTCCCCCCGCGCTGATCGCGAAGCGTTCGCGGTCCTTGTCGAGATCGACGCCGACCATCTCGCCGGGGCCGACGACGACGTTCTTGTCGAGAATCGCGTGGCGCACCACCGCGCCGCGGCCGATGCGCACACCCGGCATCAGCACGCTGCCCTCCACGATCGCGCCGTCGTCGACCACCACGTTCGACGACAGCACCGAGTTGCGGACCGATGCGGCCGAGATGATGCTGCCCGCGCCGACCACCGACTCCTGAGCCGAGCCGCCGTTGACGAACTTGGCCGGGGCGAGGTTCTCGGACTCGCCGCGGATGGGCCAGCGCTTGTTGTACAGGTTGAACACCGGGTGCACCGACACCAAATCCATGTGGGCGTCGTAGAACGCGTCGAGCGTTCCGACGTCGCGCCAGTATCCGTGGTCGCGCTCGGTGGCCCCGGGCACCTCGTTGTTCTTGAAGTCGTAGACCGCGGCCATGCCGTCGGCAACGAGACGCGGGATGATGTCGCCACCCATGTCGTGGTCGGAGTGGTCGTCGTCGGCGTCGGCGCGGATCGCGTCGATGAGCACCTTCGTGGTGAAGATGTAGTTGCCCATCGAGACGAACGTCTGCTCGGGGTCGTCGGGCGTGCCGGGCGGGTCGGCCGGCTTCTCGATGAATTCGCGGATGCGGCCCGACTCGTCGGCGTCGATGCACCCGAACGCGCTGGCCTCCGAGCGCGGCACCCGGATGCCCGCGACCGTGGCGCCCGCGCCGCTCTCGATGTGGAACTGCATCATCTGCTCGGGGTCCATGCGGTACACGTGGTCGGCGCCGAAGATGATGATGTAGTCGGGATCCTCGTCGTAGATGAGGTTCAGCGACTGATAGATGGCGTCGGCCGAACCGGTGTACCAGCGCGGGCCGAGGCGTTGCTGGGCCGGCACGGGCGTGATGTACTCACCGGCCAGACCGCTCAACCGCCAGTTCTGGCTGATGTGCCGGTCGAGGGAGTGCGACTTGTATTGCGTGAGAACGCAAATTCGGAGATATCGGGCGTTGACCAGATTCGACAGCACGAAGTCGATCAGCCGGTAAGCACCCCCGAAGGGAACCGCAGGCTTGGCTCGGTCGGCCGTCAACGGATACAGCCGCTTGCCCTCTCCGCCGGCCAGGACAATGCCCAGCACATGTGGCAACTCCCTCATGGCTCAAACCTATCCGTCTGCCTGCCGTGCGGCATGCCAATGACACGATTCATCAACGCGATCCGGGCCGGCACGAGTTCGGATTAGCCAAAATCAGCGTGCTACAAACGTCAAACAAATCACCGCTCGGTTCTCTGTCACGATCTCGGTGATCGGCTATGCGTGGGGGCCCGCTCACCATTACCGTTCCAGATATGCGGGTGGCCATGATGACTCGGGAGTATCCACCCGAGGTGTACGGCGGAGCAGGCGTTCACGTGACCGAGCTGGTCGCTCAACTCCGAAAACTGTGCGACGTCGACGTGCACTGCATGGGGGCCCCGCGCGACGGGGCGTACGTGGCGCACCCCGACCCGACGCTGCGCGGCGCCAACGCCGCGCTGACGATGCTGTCGGCGGACCTGAACATGGTGAACAACGCCGAGGCGGCGACCGTGGTGCATTCCCACACCTGGTACACCGGCCTGGCGGGTCATCTCGCTTCGCTGCTGTACGGCGTCCCGCACGTCCTCACGGCGCACTCGCTGGAGCCGTTGCGGCCGTGGAAGGCCGAACAGTTGGGCGGCGGTTACCAAGTGTCCTCGTGGGTCGAGCGCACGGCCGTCGAGGCCGCCGACGCGGTCATCGCGGTCAGCTCGGGCATGCGCGACGACGTGCTGCGGACCTACCCCGCGCTGGATCCCGACCGGGTGCACGTGGTGCGCAACGGCATCGACACCACGGTCTGGTATCCCGCAGAACCCGGTCCCGACGAATCGGTGCTCGCCGAACTCGGTGTGGACCTCAACCGGCCGATTGTCGCGTTCGTCGGACGCATCACGCGCCAGAAGGGTGTCGCGCATCTGGTGGCCGCCGCGCACCGGTTCGCGCCCGACGTGCAGCTGGTGTTGTGCGCGGGCGCCCCGGACACGCCGCAGATCGCCGAGGAGGTGTCGTCAGCGGTCCAGCAGCTCGCGCAGGCGCGCACCGGGGTGTTCTGGGTGCGCGAGATGCTGCCGACGCACAAGATCCGGGAGATTCTCTCGGCAGCAACCGTTTTCGTATGCCCCTCGGTGTACGAACCGCTGGGCATCGTGAACTTGGAGGCGATGGCGTGCGCCACGGCTGTGGTGGCCTCCGACGTCGGTGGCATCCCCGAGGTCGTCGCCGACGGGCGCACCGGCCTGCTGGTGCACTACGACGCGAACGACACCGAGGCCTACGAGGCGCGTCTGGCCGAAGCGGTGAACTCGCTGGTGGCCGATCCGGACAGAGCACGCGAGTACGGCATCGCAGGCCGCGAGCGGTGCATCGACGAATTCTCGTGGGCACACATCGCCGAGCAGACGTTGGAGATCTACCGCAAGGTGTCTGCCTGAGCCGAATCCGGCGCGGCCCGCGTGCAGTGCACGCGTGACCGCGCCGAAAACGCGTCTAGCTGGTGACGCCCTTGAGCTCGTCGCCCAGGGCGGCTGCCTCGTCCGGGGTGAGTTCGACGACGAGGCGCCCTCCGCCCTCAAGCGGTACCCGCATCACGATCCCTCGCCCCTCTTTGGTTGCTTCCAGTGGACCGTCGCCAGTCCGGGGCTTCATCGCCGCCATCGAGTGCTCCCTCCAACTGAGCCGGTCCGCCTCGGCGGGCCAGGTCGGGGCCGACGCCGCCCACTCGTTGACGGCACCCGGCACTGAACTGCTACTGAACTAACCCCTATTGTTCCCTATCCGGGGCGCAGGGTGTGCGAAGACCCTGCCTTGGCCTGCGCGTGGCGCAGATCTTGACCGTGTCGGAGCGGCGGAACCCAGCATGTCGCGACGTGATCGTCGACCATCCCGGTGGCCTGCATCAACGCATATGCCGTCGTCGGCCCGACGAACCGGAACCCGCGACGCTTGAGTTCCTTGGCCATGGCGGTGGATTCCGGCGTCACCGCGGGCACCTGCGACATGTCGGCGGGCCGTGGACGCGCCGGCGGCGCGAACGACCACAGCAGCTCCCCGAAGTCCACATCGAGCTCCTCGACGGCCCTGGCATTGGCGATCGTGGCCTCGATCTTGGCGCGGTTGCGCACGATCCCCGCATCGCCCATGAGCCGCTCGATGTCTTTGTCGGTGTAGCGGGCCACCCGCTCGGGATCGAACCCGTGGAACGCGCGCCGGAAGTTCTCGCGCTTGCGCAGGATGGTCAGCCAGCTCAGCCCGCTCTGGAACGCCTCGAGGCTCACGCGCTCGAACAGCGCATCGCCGTCGCGCAGCGGCCGGCCCCATTCGGTGTCGTGGTAGTCGAGATAGAGCGTCGACCCGTCGGAGCCTGGGGTCGCCCAGCCGCACCGGACACGTCCGTCGGTCACGACGTGCCTTCCTCCCCGCGCAGCTGCCCCGCGGTGGCCGAGACCTCGACGTCGTCGTCCTCGATGTCTTCCGGGGTGTCCTCCGGGACGCCGTAGGCGACCCGCAGCGCGGCGAGTTCCCCGCGCAGTGAGTCGAGTTCATAGCCAAGGCGCTCCAGCACCCAGTCCACCTCGCTGGTCTTGTAACCGCGCAGCGACTGCGTGAACCGCACCGATTCGACGTCGGCGCCGGTGACCCCTGAGGCAGGCAACACCGTCGCGGTGGTGCCCCGCGGCAGCGGGGGCAGCGTCTCACCGCGACCGAAGATCACGCTGCCCAGGGCGAACAGCACCGTGGCGACCAGAACGAGCACCACGAGATACAGCAGTATCAACGTCACGCTTCCGATACTGCCTCACGTGTCCGACAGCGGACGCACCTAGCGCGGACGCAGCGTGGTCATCGGCGGGCGGTCGGCCAGGGACACCGAGGACACCCGAGGGGTGAAGTCGTCGCCGTCGGCGAAGAACTGCGTGAGCCCGACGCCCGAGTCGGAGATGCCGCAGCGCGACAGCAGCGTCGCGATGACCTGGCGACTCATCGAGGCCAACTCGGTCAGCGGCCGGTTGCGATGGGCCCGCACACCCAGGTTGACCTGCGCGATGCCGTCCAGGCCCAGCCGGTCGTAGGTGTCGACCAGCAGGCCGATCTCGACGCCGTAGCCGGGTGCGAACGGCACCGACGTGAGCAGTTCGCGGGTGCCCGCGTACTCGCCACCCAGCGGCTGCAGCACGCAGTTGAGTTCGGGACGCAGCGACGCCAACAGCGGACGGGCGACGAGTTCGGTGACGCGCCCGCCACCGTTGGCGTCCTCGGCACCGCTGACCTTGAGCGGCCTGCGGTAGAAACCCTTGACCAGGTGCACACCGTCGCACGTCAGCAGCGGTCCCAGCAGCTTCGGGACGAACATCGGGTCCGGGTCGATCAGATCGGAGTCGACGAACGCGATGATGTCGCCCGTCGTGGCGGCCAGCGAGCGCCACAACACCTCGCCCTTGCCGGGCTGCGGCGGCACCTCGGGCAGCGCGGCCTCGCGGCTGACCACCTTGGCCCCCGCGGCGACAGCGCGGATCTCGGTCTCGTCGGTGGAACCGGAATCGAGCACGATCAGCTCGTCGACCAGGCCGCCGAGCAGCGGTTTGATGGTCTCCACCACCGAGCCGACGGTTTCTTCCTCGTTGAGCGCGGGCAACACGACCGACACGGTGCGACCGGCTTTCGCGGCCTCCAGGTCGGCGACCGTCCACGACGGCCGGTTCCAGCTGTGGTCGGTCAGCCAACGGTGCCCCACAACCCCGTCCTGAACCAGATCTGCGACGGTCAGAGGTATCGCTGTCATGCCAGTCCCCTCACTGTTCGTGCGGGCTTCCGCACTCCCTGAATCGACGCGACCATTTCGAGCACGCGCCGAGTGGGCCCCACCTCGTGTACCCGGAACATGGCTGCTCCATCCGCGGCGGCAAGCGCTGTTGCGGCGAGCGTCCCTTCCAGGCGTTCGGTCAGGTCCACACCGAGAGTCTCCCCGACAAAATCCTTGTTGCTCAGCGCCATCAGGACCGGCCATCCGGTATTAACAAGATCTTTTACGTGGCGCAACAAACTAAGACCGTGATAAGTGTTTTTGCCGAAATCATGGGTCGGATCGATGAGGATCCGGTCGCGCTGCACACCCGTTGCCACGGCCCGCTCGGCGGCAGCGGTCACCTCCGCGATCACGTCGTCGACCACACCGCGCTCGCTGATGCCGTAGTTCACCCGGAACGGCCGCGTGCGCGGCGTCGCGCCGCCCGTGTGTGAGCACACCAGGCCCGCGCCGAACTCGGCGGCCACCTCGGCCAGACCTGGGTCGGCGCCGGCCCAGGTGTCGTTGATGATGTCCGCGCCCGCCGCGCACGCCTGCTTGGCGACGGCCGCGCGCCACGTGTCGACGCTGATCAACCGGTCGGGGAAGGTGCTGCGCAGCCACTCGATGAACGGGACGACGCGCGTGATCTCCTCTTCGGCGTCGACGTTGCTGCCGGGGCCCGCCTTGACGCCGCCGACGTCGATGACGTCGGCACCTTCGTCGATCACACGGTGCGCGGCGGCCTTGGCTGCCTCGTCGGTGAAGGTGGCGCCGCGGTCGTAGAACGAATCGGGTGTCCGGTTGACGATCGCCATGATGAGGGCACGGTCGTGCGCCACCGGACGACCGCAGAACGTCGAGAACACGCCTCCATAGTGCCTGGACTAGTTCTTGGGGCGTTTACCCGCCGTGACTTCCTCGGGGTACTCGTCGTAGAACGGCACGTAGCCCTCGTCGCGGCCGGCGAGCACGTAGACCGGGTCGGTGACGTCCGGGCCGTATCCCTGTTTGCGCAGGTCCACCTTCTGGCTCTTGAACGTCGAGGTGTGCGCCAGTTCGGGTACGACGCGCACGAACAGCGGTACGGCGTAGGCGGGCAGGTGCCCGTAGAACGCGTCGGCGAGCGCCTTGCCGTCGAACTCCTCGCCGTCCTTGAGCTGGACGGCGGCCATGCCCGCCCGTCCCCCGGCGCCGGGGACCTCGACGCCGAAGACCGTGCACTCCTCGATCTTGTGGTGGCTCGCGACGGCGGCCTCCACCTCGGTGGTCGCGACGTTCTCGCCCTTCCAGCGGAACGTGTCGCCCAGCCGGTCGGCGAACGCCGCGTGGCCGAAGCCCTGCGAACGCATCAGGTCGCCCGTGTTGAACCACACGTCGCCGTCCTTGAATGCGTTGCGCACCAACTTCTTCTCGGTCGCCGACGAGTCGGTGTAGCCGTCGAACGGCTGGAACGAACTGACCTTCGACAGCAGCAGGCCGGGCTCCCCCGACTTGACCTTGCGCAGCTTGCCGTCGGCGCCGCGCACCGGTTCACCCGTGTCGGGGTCGTATTCGACGAACGCCACCGGACTCGGGCAGATGCCGGTGGACTTCGACACGTTGAACACGTTGACGAACGCCGTGTTGCCCTCACTGGCGGCGTAGAACTCGCAGACCCGGGAGATGCCGAACCGCTCGATGAACTCGTCCCAGATGGCCGGGCGCAGACCGTTTCCGACGATCACGCGCACCTTGTGCGCGCGGTCGGTCGGCTTGGGCGGCTGGTTGAGCAGGTATCCGCAGATCTCGCCGATGTAGACGAACGCGGTGGCGCCGTAGTCGATGACCTCGTCCCAGAACCTCGAGGCCGAGAACGATTTGCCAAGTGCCAGAGACGCACCCGAGTTCAGCACCGATCCGACCGAGACCGTCAGCGCGTTGTTGTGGTACAGCGGCAGGCAGCAGTACAGGGTGTCGTTGCTGCGCAGACGCAGCCCGAGACCGCCGAAGCCGGCCAGCGCGCGCAGCCACCGGTAGTGCGTCATCACGCTGGCCTTGGGCAGGCCCGTGGTGCCCGAGGTGAAGATGTAGAACGCCTTGTCCTTGGCCAGTACGGCCGACGCGCTCGCCGGGTTGGTCGTCGGGGCTGTGGTCGCGAGCCGCCGCAGCTCCTCGACGGTCATCAAACCGGTTGTGTCGGCGCCACTTTCGACGATGTGGTCGACGAAGTCCGGTTCGGCCACCACCGCGGTGGCATCCAGCAGGCCGATGCTGTGCTTGAGCACATCGCCACGCTGGTGATAGTTCAGCATCCCCGCGATCGCGCCGCACTTGACGATCGCGAGCATCAGCAGCACCGCGTCGGGCGAGTTGCGCAGCATGACCCCCACGACGTCGCCGTGGCCCACACCCCGGGCGGCGAGCACCGCGGCGTAGCGGTTGACCGTCTCGTTGGCCGTCTTGTACGTCAGGCGCTCGTCACCGAACTTGATGAAAACACGGTCGGCGTACTGCGCGGCACGGTCCTGGAAGACCTTGCCGATCGAGGTCTTGGCGCTGGGCCGGGCCGTGAAACCCGTGGCGACGCCGCGCAGGATGACCGGCGCGTCCATCAGGAAACCCGGTAGCCGCGTCGCGAGGTCGAGCAGGCCGACGGAGTTCCTGGTGGCTTTCTGGTCGGTCATGCGCGCTGTACCCTCCACAGTTTTCGGACGCCGGTGGCCAACACCTTAACCACGGCCGCCGGTTCGCGTTACCGCCGGTTCCGGGCCGGACTACAGCCGGACTACTCGGGCGCGCACGCCTCGAGCGCGGCCTCGACGTTGTCGACCACCACCAGGCTGTCCATGGCCCGTTGCGAGACGTAACCCGTCGGGACCAGCCCCCGCAACCACGTCAAGAGCCCGTCGTAGTGGCCGAACGGATCGAGCAGGATCAGCGGCTTGTCGTGCATGCCCAGATAGCCCGCAGTCCAGGCCTCGAAGAACTCTTCGAGAGTGCCGATGCCGCCGGGCAGCGCGATGAACGCGTCCGAGCGGTGCTCCATCTCGCGCTTCCGCTCGCGCATCGTGTCGGTGACGATGAGTTCGGCCGCGTCGACGTCGGCGAGCTCACGATGCACGAGCGCCTTGGGGATCACACCGACCGTGTGGCCGCCCTTGGCGCGGGCGGCCTGCGCGACGGCACCCATCGCCGACACGTTGCCGCCACCGGACACCAACGTCCACCCCCGCGCCGCGATCGACGAGCCGACCTCTGCTGCCAGCTCGAGCAGTTCGGGATGCGTCGGTCCCGACGCGCAGTACACACACACCGCCCACTGGCGGTCCTGTCCTTCTTTCACATCTCCAACGTAGACGCGCGCGACCACAGCGAACGAACCATTTACGGCTGACGGGCTGCGGTTCCCGTTACATTCGGGGCATGCCAGTCGACTGGGTGATCGCTCCTCATGACCGCGCACTCGACGGCGTCGAGGCCGGCCTGCACGAACGCAGCGGTGCGGTGCTCATGGGCCCCGAAGGCGTCGGCAAGACCTCGCTGGCCCGCAGTGCCGCGGAATGGCTCGGGCCGGAGTTCCGCCGCATCGTGCGGGTGACCGGCACCGAGTCCAACGCCGCCGTCCCGTTCGGGGCCGTCGCGAACCTGATCGACGTGTCGCCCTCGGGTCGCACCGCCGACGTGATGCGCGCGGCGCGCGAGTCCCTGGGTTTAGAGCTGCTTGTCGTGGTCGACGACGCGCATCTGCTGGACCGGCTGTCGGCGGCGCTCGTGTACCAGCTCACCGAGAGCGGCGCGGCCAAGCTGATCGCCACAGCGACCGTGGACCGCGCTGTGCCAGAAGAGGTCTCGGCGCTGTGGGACGAGGGCCTGCTGGCCCGCGTCGAGGTGTCACCCCCGGGTTATGACAGCGCGCGCCTGGCCGATCAGGTAGCGGCCTACATCGCCGATCTTCCGCCCGCGGCGATCCAGACGCTGCAATACCTCGCCGTGCAGGATCCGCTGCCGCTGGCGGATGTGACGGCACTGACCTCGGCCGACACCGTGGCACAGGCGTGCGTAGCCGGTGCGGTGGTGATCGACGAGGACGCCGAGCAGCCCATGGTGCACTGCCGTCATGTGCTGTTCCTCAACGCCGTTCGCGCCAACGTCGGCGGCCCCGGTCTGCGGCGCCTGCGCACGGCCGTCGTCGAGCAGATGGCGAAGACTCCGCGACGTGGCGTGGTGGACCGGTTGCGCCACGCCGTGCTCGCGCTGGACTCCGACGTGGCAGTGCCCACCGAAGACGCCGTCACCGCGGCCGCGGAGGCGTTGCGACTCGGCGACCTCGAACTCAGCGAGCGACTGGGCCGCGCCGCACTGCAGGCCGACGGCGGGTTCCAAGCGCGGCTGACGCTGGCCTATGCGCTGGGCTGGCAGGGTCGCGGACGCGAGGCCGAGGACGTGCTCGCCGAGGTCGATCCCGCGACGCTGGACGAGGCCTCGCTGATGGCGTGGGCGCTGCCGCGCGCGGCCAACCAGTTCTGGATGCGTTCGGAGCCCGAGCGTGCGGTGGCCTTCCTGCGCACCACGCGCAACCGCGTGCAGACCGCACACGCCCAGGTCACCCTCGACGCCCTGCTGGCGACGTTCACCATGAACTCTGGAACCCCGTCGCGCGCACTGGAACTCGCACACCAGGTGCTGGAGTCTCCCGACGCCGACGACACCGCCGTCGGTTGGGCCGCGTCGACCGCCGCGCTCAGTTCGGCGCGCATCGGCCGGTTCGACGACGTCGACGCGCTGGCCCAGCGCGCCATCGATGCGGGCCATCCCGGATTGCTGCGGTTCACCAGCGGATTCGGCCAGACCACGTCGCGGCTGCTTCGCGGGTCTCTCGACGAGGCCGAGGCGCTGGCCCGCCAGCTCACCGATTTCGCGCAGCTGCTGCAACCCGGCCGCGCCATCGGCGAGGTGCTGCTGGCCGACGTCCTCATCGTCCGCGGACAGCTCGACGAGGCGGTTGCGTTGTTACGCAGGGCCACAGTCACTTTGGCACCCACCGGGTACTCGTGGGGCCCGCTGGCGTGGATGTTGTTGGCGCAGGCGCTCGGTCAGCGCGGCATGCCCGTCGAGGCCGGAAAGACGCTGTCCCGCGCGGAATCCCGGCACGGCCTCAAGTCCATGCTGTTCGCCCCCGAACTCGCACTCGCGCGAGCCTGGACCTGCTTTGCCCGCAAAGACCCCGTCACCGCCGTTGCCGGGGCCCGCGAGGCCGCGAAAGCCGCCGAGCGTGGCGGGCAGTCCGCAGTCGCGCTGCGCGCCCTTCACGACGCCGTGCGGCTCGGCGACACCCGCGCGGCCGATGCACTCGCCCGCATCGACCTGACCTGCACGTTCGCCGACGTCACGCGGGCCCATGCCGCCGCGCTCACCGCCGGCGACGCTTCCGCGCTGAACGACGTCGCTGCCCGCTACCGCGACCTCGGCATGCACGCCGCCGCAGCCGATGCGCTGCGTCAGGCGGGTGGGTGAATTCGCGCGTTTCGCGGCTTTTGCCCCGCTTTAGACTGATCGTGCCGTATGCGTTTGGGAGGGGGCGCCGCGATGGGTGCGCTTGACGGGTTCTATTCGACGTGGAACAAGGCCCGTGAAACCTTCGGGCAGGGAGCGCCGACCGATGGTTCGCAGTTCGACCAGAGCCGCAGCCTCACGCAGATGAAGGCCAGCGTCGAGGCCGCCGCGCCCGACGACCGCTGGCAGGGCTCAGGCGCGAACGCCTACGCCGCAGCCAACAAAGAGCACGCGCAGGTCTATCAGAAGCTCGCCGACCTCGACCAGAAGATGGCCGCCGAGGTCAAGAACGCCGCCAACGTCGTCTCCGCCGGGCGCACGAACCTCGACAACGCCAAGAGCTGGGTCGAAGGCATGGCCAATTCCCTGCCCGCCACCAGCCAGCAAGACCGCGAACGCAAGCTCATCCCGATTGCCCGCGAAGGCATCAACCGCGTCGACAACATCGTCAAGTCCGCGACTGCGGACATGATGGGGATCAAAGGCAACGTCGAAAAGCTCCGCGGCGAGTACGACACCATCAAGACCACGATGCGGTTCGGGCCGGAAAGTGAGAAGAAGCCCGGCGACAAAAAAGACGACGCTCAGATGCTTGGGAATGAGGAAAAGGACGACGACGGCATCCCCGAGATGCACGCGCCGAGTACAGAAGACCAAGCTCGGATGGACGTCGAGCAGGTGCTGTCCGAGGGTGACGGTGGCGCCGCGGAACGTGTGGACGAGGTCCTCAGCTCGATCAAGCCGGGAGATGAGTTGACTCCCCAACAGGACGCTTATTTGAGCGAGATGCAGCGTCAGCAGAAGGGAATGAGCGTAGAGGATCTCAGAGCCGCCGAACAGCGCCTCGGTGACCACAAGAACGTCATCGCGGACTCGTGGCAGTTGATGAGTAACGACGATGTCGAATACTCCGCCGGCGCTGGTGACGACAAGAAGGGAGCCGCATCTCAGCTGCCCGACAGCGTTCAGAAAGCACTCACGAATGCCGGTGACACATGGCCGATCGGCGACGGCATCGGCCAGCTCCGTTATGAGGGAGACCTCAAAGCCATCTCGGAGATCGTCAAGGACGGCAATCCGGGTTTCCAGACGGGCACGGAGCTCGACCGCCAGCTCATTGTCGCTGCGGACAAGGCCATGGATGCGCGCGACATCCCAGGCGGCCAGATCCTCGGTCGGGAATCAACTGTCCAGAGCTTGTTCGAAGCAGTCGACGATGACCACCAGATCATCAACGACCACTTGATGGGCAGGAATGGTGTCGACGTTGACGATTTCCTCCGCGACGTAAACACCACCGACTGGCCGGATAACGGGAAGGCAGCTGGCTATCTTTTCAGCTGGACCAATGAGGCCAGTTCAGGACCTGAGGCTCATATCGCTGCCGAGGTGGCCGACAAATATGCGGGATATATCGGCGAACATCGGACGGATCTCATGAATTTCGATGGTCAAACCTTGGGCCAACGCAACCCTGAACTCGTACAACAATACGCGCATGGACTGGTCCCATTTGTGGACGACATGGCGGGCAATAACGGTTCCGGAGGGGAGTTCGAAATTGATACGGAAAAAGACCGCAGAGCGGGGTTGATGCCAAATGCCAAGGGCGTTTTCTCAGTACTAAATACAGATCCTACGGCTGCTACAACAATCAATAGTGCTGCAATCAGCCAGGCCATGATAGCGGAAACCGCTTTTGCTGAGAATCCGAACGACCCGCTCGCTCACTCCTACCTATCCTCGGCTGCGACTCTGCGCGGCCTAGTTGATGTGGGTGCCCACGAAGCGTTCCAAGCCTTCAATGAAAACGGTTACAACGCGGGCGTAGATGAAACTACGTGGAAGAAGGCGGGATTCGACGCGGCAGTCACCGCGTTCAGCACTGGTTCAACGTTCGTTCCAGGCGTCGGAGTTGTCGCAAGCCCAGTGATAAGCCAGGTCGGTTCAATCTTCAGTAACGAATTCTTTGAGAACCCACCGGGTCCGGTCGAACGCCCACTTCCACAATTGTCTGAGCCCGTAGCCACGACGACACTCCTGAACGCAATGCTTGCCGCCAACCAACCCCTTGATCTTCCTCCAGGCTATGTTGTGGGTAACGAAGTTGTACAACCTCCCGGTGTGAGTGATCATGAGTTCGCCGCCACGCTAAACGCGGAAATCGGCCGCCAGACCGTCACAGTGGACGGAGATGGTCCCGACGAAATCTACGCCGACCAGTACAACCTCATAATTCAAGATCCTGACATTCAGGCACCGCCCACGGCCACGAGATCGGAGAATAAGTGAACTCGCCAAGTTACTGTCGTGTGGCGTCAGCGATTCTTGGAATATTCTCGCTTCTCGGCACAGCCGCTTGCAGTACCGCAGAGAATGATTCGTTGAAAGAGACACCTCCTGCGGGTTGGCCCCAATCGTTGAGCGATTTTTCGATGACCTGGACGGCTGAGCCAGGCATTGACTTAACCAAGAGGCCCGCCGTTGTCGCACGCGCATATATCGAGTCGTTCTATCTGGCGGACTTCACCGATGATGAGCGGTACCTGTATCCAGGTTTCGAGGGTTCGGTGTCTCGCAATCAGTCCGATGGTCCGGAGGGATCAGACTCGCTTTGGCCTGCGTCTGACGGCGCAGATGCGGTGGTCGGCACCTTCCGACAGCATCTGTTGCGTATTGACCAATCAGGTCAGGATGTTTCTGTCGTCGGATGCATGTACACCTATGACAGCGCTCTCGAAGTCGGTGGCAAATTCAAGGCAAACACCGAAAACGGGCCGTTCGGCGGCATCAACGCTTTCCGGGTCGAACTTCAAGCTCCGAAGGACGACGACTTACTACCTCCTCAGCAGGGCCCGTCGCGTGCACCGTTTGGAAATGTCTTCGGGAACTGGAAAGTCACCAATCATCAAGGCGGTTACCTCGTGACCGCTGAATGGCCCAACCACTCGGAAGACAACGAACAATGTCTGGCGCGATCGGGAGTGACGCCCGAAAGCCGCAAGTTCTATCCAGGAACCACCTACCAGAGATCAGATTTCCCAGTGCTTCCCGCAACGCCGGGGTGGCCCGCAGAATCCGATACATCCACCCACGAGCCTCGATGACACTGCCTGTCACCAACAGCGTCGAGGTCAGGCGATTCGAGGGCACGGATGCAGGGTGGGAGAACAAGCAAGGCTGCGGCAGCCCTGCCAGACTGCCAACCCGGATCACTTCCAGCTCCAAGCAGGAGTGAATAGCCATGCCACAGATGCGACTTGGAGCAATTGTTATGCTCAGCGCAATCCTGGTGTCGGCCTGCACGTACGGAGAGGAACCCTCACTTCCAGCCGCGAATCCTATACAGATCGCCGAGATGTTGACCGGCGACCACGGGACCGAATTCCTGTACGCCATCAGTGCATACGCATGGGAAGACGGCGGCGAGCATGCGGGCGCACTGTTCCGCTGGATTCCCTCTGCTGCAACGTCTCCGGATACTCAGACCGCAGGACGCGCCGGCGCAACCGCTCACGCGATAGCTGCCTTCCTGGTCGAGAAGGAGGAACAGTTGCTGGACGTTACTTCTGGGTTGTTCGGCCGCGACCACACAACGGTCGGTGGCCGCAACCCGGAGTTGGTTCGTTCCTTCGCTGACGCACTGGCACCTTTCCAAGGTGCTCTGGTGTGCGACGACCGCGACGTCCGCGGATTCGATCTATTCGAGCCATGCGACGACGCCTTGCTCCCGGCTCAGTCTGTTTTCGCGGTGATCAGTACCGACGCGGAAGCCGCTTCGACTTTTTCCGACGCAGCTCGAGCGCGGATTCGAACTTACGTCCAGACGTTCGCCGATACGGACTTGAACAGTCAAGCCATCTATCCAGCCGCACAAGGCCTCACGCATGCTGGGTCTCTTCTCGGGCTGCTGGCGGTCACTGCCACGAAGCACGACGATCTGCCGCCTGTAGATATCAACCGGGAGACGACGGAAGTGCGATACACGCTCGCAAACGCGGTACTGACTCGTGAGCCCGACCCGAGTGTGCCCATGAAGTTTTTTGCTGACGGATCGCTGATGACGCCTGAGGAAGTCCAGCAGAATCTGGGTGATGCCGCGTACAACGAGTACTCCACTGTTCTCGTCAATTTTCTCCTTCAGCGCAAGCTGGAGACCTTCGTCGAACACAATATCGTCGACGTATTCGAGGCCGTTGCCGGCAACGGCTGATGTGGCAGAGAAGTCGCGACATAGTCGGCCGTGCCGGACAAGCGCATGGCGTGAGATCTCAACCTCACCAACCGGTTGGCAAATGCCGTCTTCAGCCGCTGCGTGCACGCTGCTGCAGCCGATGCGTTGCGGCAGGCCGGTGGGTGAACTGGCGCGTTTCGAGGCTTTCGCCCGGCTTTAGACTGATCGTGCCGTATGCGTTTGAGGAGGGGGCGCCACGATGGGTGCGCTTGACGGGTTCTATTCGACGTGGAACAAGGCCCGTGAAACCTTCGGGCAGGGAGCGCCGACCGACGGTTCGCAGTTCGACCAGAGCCGCAGCCTCACGCAGATGAAAGCCGCCGTCGAGGCCGCCGCGCCCGACGACCGCTGGCAGGGCTCCGGCGCGAACGCCTACGCCGCAGCCAACAAAGAGCACGCGCAGGTCTACCAGAAGCTCGCCGACCTCGACCAGAAGATGGCCGCCGAGGTCAAGAACGCCGCCAACGTCGTCTCCGCCGGCCGCACGAACCTCGACAACGCCAAGAGCTGGGTCGAAGGCATGGCCAACTCCCTGCCCGCCACCAGCCAGCAAGACCGCGAACGCAAGCTCATCCCGATCGCCCGCGAAGGCATCAACCGCGTCGACAACATCGTCAAGACCGCGACTGCGGACATGATGGGGATCAAAGGGCGCGTCACCGGTTTCAAGACCGAGTACGACGCCATCAAGAACTCGATCAGGTTTGCGTCCGGGGCCAAAGAGGGCGGTCTACCTGACATCTTCAACCCAGAGGAAAAGAAGGACGAGGACAAGAAGAAGCCGGAACTCAATTCGAAGAACGGCAAGGATGACGGTGCCGCTCTCCGGGATCCGTTGACCCGCGCGATGCTGCCGTCCGACTACCACGACCGTCTGATCGAAGCCACAACGCTCTCTCCCGAGCAACTCGCCGACCTCGCAGAAGGTAAAGATGT
>Ga0164243_10006005_pt1 | contig 18482 bp, 13 predicted proteins | sample OricompcompostOP_FD_108781 | JGI IMG/M metagenome (GOLD analysis project Ga0164243, IMG submission 108781) | Organic Plus compost microbial communities from Emeryville, California, USA - Original compost - Organic plus compost (OP) | ecosystem: Engineered > Solid waste > Mixed feedstock >... | reverse complement strand
GGCCCGATCAATAGTGGCGGAAGTCATTTCAAGTTGGCTCATGCGACAGCCCCGACGCCTTCGTGTTCTGATGTGTGAGTTTGATCCTGCCGCAAATCTTACCGGATGAACCACTTACCAAACATGAAGAGCCGCATCGAAACACGAGCGTTTCGGCGATGCAGCGCCTCTTCAAGAAAAATTAACCACAAGCCGACCACATTGGCGCAGGTCGCGTCGGCGGGGGACTGACGACGTCGACCGTCTCGATTGCCGCATTCGACGGCGCCACATCGCGGACCGCAGAAGCAGTTCAAGCCTGATGTCACACGGCTCGCATTCCCACCACCATCCTGGCGGGCGCCAAGTCGCTACGATTCAGTCCGCGCCTCACCCCGGTCATCGGGTCGCGCCATCAGCCCATCCGCCACGTCCGGCCGCCAAGCGGCCCCGCATTACGGCGTCCGACTATGCCCTGATGCATGGTGGGCGGCTGGTCCGTCTCGGACCAGTTGCGTTCTGGATCTGCACCGGCACGCTCGTGATCATGGCGGGCTGGACGTTGATGACCGCCACCTATTTCGCGTTTCAGGATGACGTGCTGACGCGGCTGATCGCGCGCCAGGCGGAAATGCAGTTCGCGTATGAAGACCGCATCGCGGACCTGCGCGCGCAGGTCGACCGCGTCACCGGCCGGCAATTGCTCGACCAGGAGCAAATCGAACAAAAGCTCGACCAGATCGCGCGCAAGCAGGCGATGCTCGAGACCCGCTCGGCCACGCTTGCCACATTCGCCGATCCGGCGGCGACCGGCTCGATCCGGCCAAGCGTGCGTGATGGCAAGCCCATGCCCCTCGGCGAGGGTGCCTCGCTCCCGGCCAGCCAGCGCGGCGCCCGGCTTGAACCACGGGGGCTATCCGCGATCGTCGCCCGTATCACCGGGCGGACATCCTCGGGCGGCCTGACCGGCACGCTGGCACGATTGCAGGAATCGCTTGAACGGGTCGAGGCGCGCCAGACGACATCGCTCACCGCGATCGAAGACGGTTTCACATCCCGGGCCAAACGCATGCGTGGCGTGTTGAACGACCTTGGGCTCAATCCCGGCAAGCCTTTGCCCGCGGAGACGAGCGGCACCGGCGGCCCGTTCGTGCCGGTTAAGCCGCTGCCTGACAGCGCGACGTTCGAGAAGCGGCTGCAGCGCATCAGCATCGCGCGTGCCCATGTCGAACGTCTCAGCCGGGCCATGCAGAGCGTTCCGATCCGCCAGCCGCTGCCCGGCGAGCTCGATCAGAGTTCTGGCTTCGGCATCCGGGTCGACCCGTTCTTTCGGCGGCCCGCCATGCATACCGGCCTCGACTTCCGCGGCGACAGCGGTGACCCAGTGCGAGCCACCGCCGCTGGCAAGGTGAGCCATGCCGGATGGCAAGGCGGTTACGGCAAGATGGTCGAAATCGATCACGGCAATGGGCTCGCGACACGCTATGGCCACCTGTCGGAAATCTCGGTTCAGGTCGGCCAGTCCATCAAGATCGGACAAATTGTCGGCAAGATTGGCTCGACCGGCCGCTCCACCGGACCACACCTGCACTATGAAACAAGGGTGGATGGCGATCCGGTCGACCCGCAGAAGTTTTTGCGGGCGGGCGCAAAGCTCGGGATGAAATAGTTCCGGCAGAACTAGTTTACCTGATTACTCGACATCCTCGACCTGCGCCGGACCTCCGCCGAACGCGCGCTGCGCCAGCGTCGCTTCCATGAATTCGTCGAGATCGCCATCGAGCACCGCGCCGGTGCTGGATGTGGAGACACCGGTACGCAGATCCTTCACCATCTGATAGGGCTGCAGGACGTAAGAGCGGATCTGATGGCCCCAGCCGATATCGGTCTTGGCGGCATTCTCCGCAGCAGCCTGCGCCTCGCGCCGCTTGAGTTCGACTTCGTATAATTTGGAGCGCAACATGTTCCATGCGGTCGCGCGATTCTTGTGCTGCGAGCGCTCGGCCTGACAGACCACGGCAATACCTGTCGGAATGTGCGTCAGACGCACCGCGGATTCCGTTTTGTTGACGTGCTGACCGCCTGCTCCACCGGAGCGCATCGTGTCGGTGCGCACGTCGCTTTCCTTGATGTCGATGACAATCCGATCGTCCACGACCGGCGACACCTGGATGCTGGCAAACGAAGTGTGACGACGCGCGTTGGAATCGAATGGCGAGATGCGCACGAGACGGTGGACACCCGCTTCGGTCTTCAACCAGCCGAACGCGTTGTGTCCCTTGACCTCGATCGTCGCCGACTTCAGTCCCGCTTCTTCGCCTTGCGTCTCTTCGAGATATTCGACTTTGAAACCGTGCTTTTCCGCCCAGCGCGTGTACATGCGCAACAGCATGTTCGCCCAGTCCTGGCTCTCGGTGCCGCCGGCACCGGCATGCACTTCGAGATAGGCATCGTTGGCGTCGGCTTCGCCGGACAGGAGCGCCTCTTTTTCGCGGCGCGCGACCTCCCGACGCAGTTCCTTGAGCGCATTCTCGGCGTCGGTGACGACCTGCTGGTCCTTCTCCGACTCCCCGAGGTCGATCAGCTCAACATTGTCGGCAAGTTCCTTCTCGATGCGGCCAATTGAGCTGATGCGATCCTCAAGCGAGGTGCGCTCCTGCATGATGCGCTGAGCGCGCTGACCATCGTTCCACAGATTGGGGTCTTCGACTTCCTTGTTCAGCTCATGCAGCCGCGCTTCCGCTGCCGGAAAGTCAAAGATGCCTCCTCAGCAGCCCGACAGACTGCTTGATCTCTCCAACAAGGGTCTCGATTTCCGCGCGCATATGCTTTCTGATTTTCGCTTGAGGGGTCAGGTGCAGATTTGAACGAATAGAATGCCGATGTAGCGATTGCATGCACTGCGCGCAACCGCCACTCGACAAATCAATGACCGTCAGTAGAGACCCGATCCGGTCCGCACAGCGCGATCCGCTTCCGGCGATACTGCTACCGGCGCACTGTCGGCCCCGGCATAGTAATTTCCGTCGGGCGGAGACGTACCAGGCTTGAAAGCTTCGAGGATGGCGCCCGGGGTACCGGGGCCTGCGCGCATGCCAGTCTTCGGATCGATGCGGATGAGCTTGATTCCCGGCGGGACGCGGAACGGCACGGCGGGACGATCCGCCAGCGCCATCTTGAGGAATTCCTTCACAACCGGCGCGGCGGTGTGGCCGCCGGTCGCGCCGCGGCCGATCTGGCGCGGCTTGTCGTAGCCCATGTAGAATCCAACGGCGATCTCGGGTGTAAACCCGAGGAACCAGACGTCCTTTTCGTCATTGGTGGTACCGGTCTTGCCGGCGATCGGCTTTCCGAGTTCGCGCAGCGATGTCGCAGTCCCGCGCTGGACCACGCCTTCCATGATCGACGTGATCTGATAGGCCGTCATCGGATCGAGCACCTGCTCGCGCCGGTCGATCAAGGTAGGCTCGGGCTGATTGTGCCACGCGTCCGCATTGCAGCCGCGGCACTCGCGCTGGTCGTGCTTGTAGATGGTGTGGCCGTAGCGGTCCTGGATGCGGTCGATCATGGTCGGAATGACGCGGCGGCCGCCATTCGCGAACATCGAATAGGCAGCCGTCATCCGCATGACAGTGGTCTCGCCAGCGCCGAGAGCGAAGGAGAGATAATTCGGCAGATTGTCGTAGACGCCGAACCGCCGCGCGTACTCGCTGATCACCGGCATGCCGATATCCTGCGCGAGCCGCACGGTCATGATATTGCGCGAATAGGTAATGCCGAAGCGCAGCGTCTGCGGGCCGTAGTATTTCCCGGTCGAATAGTTTTCCGGCCGCCAGGGCGGCAGGCCTGGACCCTGATCGATTTCGATCGGGGCATCCATCACGATCGAAGCCGGCGTATAGCCGTTGTCGATCGCGGCGGAATACACGATCGGCTTGAACGACGAACCGGGCTGGCGATAGGCCTGTGTTGCGCGATCGAACTGACTCTGATCGTACGAGAAGCCGCCGACAATCGCGAGCACACGGCCGGTGTTCGGGTCCATGGCCACCATTGCGCCGGAAATTTCCGGAACCTGTCGTAACCGATATTGGCGGTCAGCCGGTAGCGGTTCGACGTACACTACATCACCCGGCGAGAGTACTTGCGATACCCGCGCTATTGCCTTGTTCCGGTCGCGCCCCGAGGCGGCCTTCGCCCACTTCACGCCTTCAAGCGGTACGTTGCCGATCTGACGTTCACGTACAACCGCCCCGCCCGGCTCGCGCGCCGGCTGGAAGCCGATCCGCGCCGACTGGTCGTTGACGTCGAGAACGACAGCCAGCCGCCACGGCGTGACATCGGACAACGCCCGAACGTCGGCGAGTTTCGGTCCCCAGTCGCCTTTGATGTCGATCTTGGTTACCGGGCCGCGGTACCCCTGCGTCTCGTCAAACTTCACCAGCCCGTCGGTGACCGCCTTCTTGGCCATCACCTGCAGCTTGGGATCGAGCGTGCCGCGTACCGACAAACCGCCTTCATACAGCTTCTTTTCGCCGTACTTCTCGAGAATCTCGCGCCGCACTTCCTCCGCAAAATACTCGCCGGCGAAGACGTGACTGCCGCTCGGGCGTTGCGCGATTGTCAACGGCGCCTTCCGCGCCGCGTCCGCGTCCGCGGCGGTGATGTAGCCGTCCTCCCGCATGCGGTCGATAACGTAGTTGCGGCGTTCGATCGCGCGCTCGCGCTGTCGGAACGGATGAAGCTGCGTCGGCGCCTTGGGCAGAGCGGCAAGATAGGCCGCCTCGGCGATCGTCAGCTCGTGCACCGACTTGTCGAAATAAATGAGCGAGGCTGCGGCGACGCCATAGGCGCTGACCCCGTTATAGACAAATCCCAGATAGATCTCGTTCAGATAGAGCTCGAGGATCTTTTCCTTGGTGTAGGCGCGCTCGATCTTGAGCGCGAGCAGCGCCTCCTTGATCTTGCGCTGGAACGATACCTCGTTGGTGAGGAGGAAGTTCTTCGCGACCTGCTGGGTGATGGTTGAAGCGCCTTGCGGCCGACGGTTGGTGCCAAGGTTTTGGACATAGAGCATCCCGGCGCGGGCGATGCCGGTGAAATCGAGCCCGCCATGGTCCCAGAAATTCTTGTCCTCGGCTGCGACAAACGCATTGATGACGAGTTTCGGGATCGCCTGGATTGGCAGGTAAAGTCGGCGCTCGCGCGCGAATTCGGCGACGAGCGATCCGTCGGCCGCATGAACGCGGGTCACGACCGGCGGCTCGTAGTCCTGGAGTTGGGAATAGTCCGGCAAGTCCTTCGAAAAGTGCCAAATCAGCCCAGCCGCAGCCCCCACGCCGACCAGGAATACCGTCGTCCCTGCCGCGAACAGAAAGCCAAGGAATCTCAGCAACAGTTTCATGGACCGCCCGTGCGCACCCCTAATGAGCCCATAACCAGTCAGCAACCAGTCAGTCGATAACTGCGCCAGTAAATGCGCTAAACAGCGATCGACATCCCGGCCCGCCGGTCATACCGGGCCGACGTGCCCGAAGCGACATCACAAAGCCAATGCTGCGCCCGCACCCAATGATAACGAATTCGAGGGGTTTCGTCGCGTGGCTTTATGTTGAATTTTTGGCCGCATGTCCATGATCGGCGGCGTTTCCCGGGCACTCTGCGCCCTCAGTTAGCCCCAGCCTGCGCGCCAGCGGCGAGACGTGCCCGAAAAAACCCCTCGATTGCGGTCACCAAGGCATCCCCGGTGCGCTGCCGCCAGGCATCCGATGTGAGGTGTTTGAAGTCGCCGCGATTCGAGACGTAGCCCAGTTCCAACAGGACAGACGGTACGTCCGGCGCCTTGAGGACCCGGAACCCGGCCGATTTCAACGGCTGCTTGTGCAGGCGCGTCGTCCCCTTCAATTCGCTGACGATGATTCGGGCAAACTGGCCGGAGAAATTGCGCGTTTCCCGTTGCGCGAGATCGATCAGAATATCAGCAATCCCGTCGGGCTCGTTCGACAGGTCAACGCCTGCAATGACGTCCGCCTTGTTCTCGGCCTCCGCAAGCCGGGCCGCGGCCGCGTCCGACGCCGTATCCGACAGCGTGTAGACAGTGGCTCCCTGCGCGTCTCCCTCGCCGCGGGAAAGCGCGTCGCAGTGGATGGAGACGAACAACTGTGCTTGCCGGCTGCGCGCGATCCGTACCCGCTCGGCCAGTTCGACGAAGGTATCGTCGGTCCGGGTCATGACGACCCGGTATTTGCCGGTCTTCTCAAGTTTGTCGCGCAGCATCAGGGAGAAATCGAGCACGATGTTTTTTTCCGGCTCGCCACCGCCGGCCCGGGTGCCGTGATCGATGCCGCCATGACCCGGATCGATGACGACGACGGGCCGCGGGTCCCCGTTTGCCGCCGGCTCGCGATCTGGCTTGGGGAAAGATTCGGTCCGGCGCGGCAGCCGGTTGTCGATTGCCGCGGCCCGCATAAAGGTCTCGCGGTCCACCGCTGCAAGTTCAAGTACAAGCCGTGCCGGCTGGCTATCGGCCGGATCGAGCACGAACGCCTTTTCGACCCGCACCGGCCCCGTTGTATCGAGCACGATACGAGAACCGCCGGCCATCACCAGGCCGAATCGGAAAGCCTTGACCAGCCCGCGTCCCTGGTCGCCGGCCCGGGCTGGCAATTGAAACGTCACCTGAGGCAGATCGACCACAACCCGATAGGGGTCGCCGAGGGTAAACGCGCGAATGTCGATCTTGCGGCTGAGATCAACGACAAAGCGTGTATGTCTGGCATCTCCCGCAACGCGGGCGTCGGTGGCAACCGGGAACCCGCGCGCAGCCTGAATATCGGGCGGCAAGACCGGCCGCTCTTGCGCTAGTCCTGGCGCCAAGGCGCGCATGCCAGCCAAAAGACCGCAGACCGCCGAAAGCCAGACTTTATGGCGCGCCAAATATTTCAACGGGATCGGCCCTCCCGGCCGGAAAGGCCGGCCAGCTAGCTCAATAGTAGAGGTCTGGTTAACCATATCTTAGCGGGTTTTGGCCGTTTTTCCGCAAAATCGGCCGGTTATGACCAGATTTACCACCGGTGGCCGTGAAATCCGTTCGAAACCGTTGCTTGCCAATGGCATGGCTGCAGTCCTATGTATGGGGTGCTGATGGTTCCCGATTCCGGCCTTGCCGCGTTCGGGCATACGGCGCGCCAGAAAGTAGCTCAGATCGCAGCTTGAGGAGCCGATTGAGCCGATGATGGCCGTGGCCGATGCCTTTTTAGCCAGGGATGGCCGGAGAGCAGCGCTTCATCCAACGAAACGCGTTGCGTCCCGCGGAACGATGTCAGTAGCGACAACCTGGCGGTGCGATGCGCCGCCGCCCGTCTAAGGGCCGACGAAAAATGCGAGTGAGCACACCGACAAATCCTTGCGCCGCAGCCTTCTGGCTGAACGCAGCGTCGGTGTCCGCCGGTTCACGGCGCAATCGAAGGTCCCTCGATTCTCGTTCAACTCCAATATCGATGCGCCCCTGCGCACGGCCCATGCGGCCGCAGCCAACGCGGCTCGCCCTGAGCGTGCTCCGGCTCATCGCACAGAGACAACTCCATGGCCAACAAAATGCTTATCGACGCGGCCCACCCCGAAGAAACACGGGTTGTGGTGGTCCGCGGCAATCGTGTGGAAGAATTTGATTTTGAGGCAGCAAACCGCCGCCAACTGCGCGGCAACATCTATCTCGCAAAAGTCACCCGGGTAGAGCCTTCACTTCAGGCTGCATTCGTCGACTACGGCGGCAATCGCCACGGCTTCCTCGCCTTCAGCGAAATCCATCCGGACTACTATCAGATTCCGGTTGCCGACCGGCAGGCACTGCTTGCCGAGGACGAGCGCGCCCATCGCGCTGCCGAGGAAGAGCAGGAAGGCCGCTCCAGCCGGGGACGGCCCCGCCGCCGCGGGCGTTCGGCCGCAAGATCGCAGGACACCCTGCGCAGCGGCGTGGTTGAAGGCGCGGCTGAGGATGAAGCCGCGAGCGAACAACTTATTGCGGAAGCGCAAGCCGAAGAATTCGCGGCCGAGACCGCCGTGTTCGATCCGGACCGGCAGGCGCAAGACGGCGACGTTGAACCGGGCGCAGAAACTATGGCTGAGGCCGACGCTCATGAAATTGACGCGCCGGCAGATCCGGCCCGGCTCGAATCTGGAGTTGCCGAGGCTGACGCGGACAGCACGCTGCCGGCCGAGGAAAGCCCTGCCCTCGGGGAAGTCGAAGCATCCGTTGCGGAGAGTGCCGATGCCGCCTTTGAAGTAGCGGCTCCTTTGGAGGCTGCAACCGACGAGTTTGGCGAAACGGTCGACACCGAGCACACCGGCGAGGCGGACGACGAAGACGAAGAGGACGATGAGACCAGCAACGTCCAAACCGCAGAAACGGACGAGGAGGAGGAAGTCGTGGAGTCCGTCGGCGGCGCCGACGCGCTGGAAGAGGTTCCAGATCGCGCTCCGCGTTACCGTCGCCAGTACAAAATCCAGGAAGTCATCAAGCGCCGGCAGATCATGCTGGTGCAGGTCGTCAAGGAAGAGCGCGGCACCAAGGGCGCGGCGCTCACCACCTATCTTTCGCTCGCTGGCCGCTATTCTGTGCTGATGCCGAACACGGCGCGCGGCGGCGGCATTTCGCGCAAGATCACCAACTCGCAAGACCGCGCCCGCCTGAAAGAGGCCGCCGCCTCGCTCGAAGTTCCCGAGGGGATGGGCGTTATCCTGCGCACAGCCGGCGCGTCGCGCACGCCGAGCGAGATCAAGCGAGACTTCGAATACCTGCTGCGTGTGTGGGAGACCGTGCGCGACCTGACGCTGAAATCGACCGCGCCGACCCTCGTTTATGAGGAAGGCTCGCTGGTCAAGCGTTCGATCCGTGATCTCTACAACAAGGACATCGACGAAGTCGTCGTTGCCGGCGACGCAGCCTACAGGGAAGCCAAGGACTTCATGCGCATGCTCATGCCGAGCCATGCGAAGAACGTGAAGCAATACCGCGACCCTCAGCCGATCTTCACCCGCTACACGATCGAAAGCCAGCTCGACGCGATGTTCTCGCCGGTCGTGCAGCTTCGCTCCGGCGGCTACATCGTGCTCAATCAGACAGAGGCGCTGGTCGCGATCGACGTGAACTCTGGACGCGCCACGCGCGAGCATCACATCGAAGACACGGCGCTGAAGACCAACCTCGAAGCAGCCGATGAAATCGCGCGTCAGCTTCGCCTGCGCGACCTGGCCGGGCTGATCGTCATCGACTTCATCGACATGGACGAGAAGCGTAACAACCGCGCCGTCGAGCGCCGTCTCAAGGACGCGCTGAAAAACGACCGCGCGCGCATTCAAGTTGGGCGCATCTCGCATTTCGGCCTGATGGAAATGTCACGCCAGCGCATTCGTGCGAGCGTGCTCGAGAGTTCAACCGACAAGTGTCCGACCTGCGGCGGCACAGGCCATGTGCGCTCGGTGTCCTCGCTGGCATTGCAGCTCCTGCGCGTTATCGATGAATCGCTGTTGCGCGGCGGCACGCACAATATCGTCGTGCGTACCGGGCCGGATGTCGCGCTCTACATCCTCAATCACAAGCGCGGTCATCTGCGCGACCTCGAACAGCGGTTCCAGATCACGATCACTGTTTCGGCTGACGCCGGCATGAGCCCGCAGCAGCCGTTCCTGATCGAAAAAGGCGAGATGATCCATTCACCTGAGCAGGCGCGTGCCATTGCCGCACAGGGCCTCTCCTCCATCCCGCCGGTCGAAGAGGAGGTCGAGGAAGAGGTTGTTGCGGACGACGAAGTCTTTGACGACCAGGATCACGAACAAGACGAAACAATCGAGGCCGAGGCGGACGCCGATGGCGGCGATCATGAACAGGCTGAAGCCCGCGAGGGTGGACGCCGGCGGAAGCGGCGCCGTCGACGCACCAGCCGCAGCGGCGAGGATCGAGAGGCTGCACCGCGACAGCCCGTTTCAGATGGCGAGACCGGCGAGGAGTTGTCAGCCTCCGCGGACGCCGATGCTGAACCTCAAAACGAAGAAGCAACTGATACGGAAGGCTCGTTTGAAGCCGGGGAAGCGCATGGCGGCAATGGCGAAGACGGCAACCGCCGTAAACGCCGGCGAGGACGCCGCGGCGGACGCCGCAACCGTCGCGATCGCGAGGAGAACGGCGCCTCCGAACATGAATCGACCGACCAACCGGATTTTGCGCCCAACGAACGCATGTCGGCGGACGAGGCCGAGCCGGCTCCCTCGGACTTCGAGCCCGCTCCACACGAAGACGTCTCCGTGCAGCCGGCTTCTGAGCCGGAACCAGTCATCCACACGGTCGAACCCGAGTCGGCCCGCGAATCGGTCAATGAGGGGCCGCGCCGGCGTTCGACGGTGCGGGAACGGGCGCCGACCTTCTCCAATGACGAGAGCGCGCCTGTCGTTACCCCCTTGCCGCCGCCCTCGCCTGCATCGGCACAGGCGGAGGCCTCGGCAGAAGCACCGGCGCAGCCGCGCCGCACCGGCTGGTGGGCCAAGCGTTTGCTGGGCGGTGGGTAACGTCACAAAAACATCGCCATCGCAATGATAGCGGTGCCGTACTGATGAAAAGTCGCTACGTCGAAACGGATGCCAATGCACTGGCCGATTCCTACGCACAACGGGGAATCGGCCGCGACTTGGCGCTGCGCGTCTACACGACGCGGCTTCTGGGTAACGATTCAGCCCTCGTGCTGCACGGCGGCGGCAATACATCGGTCAAAACCACCACAATCGACCTGATGGGCGATGATGCAGAAGTGCTCTGCGTCAAAGGCTCCGGCTGGGACATGGGAACGATTGAGCCCGCTGGCCTGCCCGCGGTGCGGCTGGCGCCGCTGCGCCGGCTGCGCGAACGCGATGTGCTGACCGACGAAGATATGGTCGCGGTCCAGCGCGCCAATTTGCTGCGCCCGTCCGCGCCTAATCCGTCTGTCGAAACGCTGCTGCACGCGTTCGTGCCGCACAAGTTTGTCGACCACACGCACTCGACGGCAGTGTTAAGCCTTGTCGACCAGCCCGACGGTCAGGACGTCTGCCGCGAGGTGTATGGCACGAAGATGGGCATCGTGCCCTACATCATGCCGGGCTTCGCACTCGCCAAGAAGGCCGCTGAAGTGTTCGAAGAGAACACGTCGGCGATCGGTCTGATCCTGCACAAGCACGGCATCTTCACGTTCGGCGAAAGTGCTCGGGAAGCCTACGAACGCATGATCGAGATGGTGTCGCGCGCGGAAGACCATATTGCGCGCAACCGCAAGGCCGTATTCGCAACGCGGCAGTTGCCGCAGCAGGCCGCAGCGGTGTCGGAGATCGCGCCGATCCTGCGCGGTGCCTGCGCACTGCCGGAAAAAGCCGAAGGCGCCTGGCGTCGTTTCGTGGTAGAATTTCGCAGCAATCCGGACATCCTGCGTTTCGTGAACGGCGCCGAGCTTGCGCGCTACAGCCAGCAAGGCGTGGTGACGCCGGACCACACCATCCGCACCAAGAACTGGCCGCTGCTCGTGCCGCCGCCGGAACACGGCATGGCGGATAAATTTAAACGCGAGGCCGAGAAGGCTGTCGCGGCGTTCGCCGACAACTATCGCGCCTATTTCGAGCGCAACAATGCCCGTGTCGGCGGCATCAAGAAAATGCTCGATGTCGCGCCGCGCATTGTCCTTGTGCCCGGCGTCGGGATGTTCGGCCTAGGCCGCAGCAAGAAGGATGCGTCTGTCGCTGCCGACGTTGGCGAGTCAGCCATCACCGCGATTACCGATGCAGAGGCCATCGGGCGGTTCGAGTCGATTTCCGAAGCCGACATGTTTGACTGCGAATACTGGTCGCTCGAACAGGCGAAACTTGGCAAGGAGCCCGAGAAGCCGCTCGCGGGCCAGATCGTGGCGATTACTGGCGCCGCCGGCGCCATCGGAGCGGCGACGGCGCGCGCATTTGCGGCGGCGGGCGCGGCGGTGGCGCTGCTTGATGTTGATGTGGACGCCGCCAGGAAAATCGCCGCCTCTCTTGGCAACGCCGCCTTGAGCCTGGCCTGCGACGTCACCGATCCCGCCTCTGTCACAGCCGCTTTCGACAACGTCGCCGAGCAGTTCGGCGGTCTCGATATTTTGGTATCGAACGCGGGGGCGGCCTGGCAGGGCCGCATCGGCGAAGTCGATGAAGAAATTCTGCGCAAGAGTTTTGAACTCAATTTTTATGGCCACCAACGCGCGGCGCAGGCCGCCGTGAAGATCATGCTCGCGCAGGGCACCGGCGGGTGCCTCCTGTTCAACGTCTCGAAGCAGGCGATCAATCCGGGACCGGATTTCGGCCCCTACGGCCTGCCGAAGGCGGCCACGCTCTTTCTCGTACGCCAGTATGCACTCGACTACGGCGCGGCCGGCATCCGTGCCAACGCCGTGAATGCGGACCGCATCCGCTCCGGACTGCTTGACGACCACATGATTGCGTCGCGGGCGAAGTCACGCGGCGTTTCGGAGAAAGAATACATGCAAGGCAACCTGCTGCGGCGCGAAGTTACCGCGGACGACGTCGCACAGGCCTTTCTAGCACAGGCGCTCGCGCTCAAAACCACTGCCGATGTGACGACGGTCGATGGCGGCAATATCGCCGCAGCCTTGCGCTGAACGCTAAGTATCCTGAACGAAGGTCAGGCGGCCGTTTGGTCCCGGACCAAACCGGCCGGAAATCTTCTGTTCGAGCGGGCCTGTGACAAGCGTCATATCGACCTCGAAACTGCAGAGAAACCCGTCCCTCTCCGGTGCACAATCGAGCTTCTTGAAGGTGCGGACGGTGAACTTGTCCATCCCGGCATCGCGGACGCGCGCCACCGCTGCGGGACCGCCGGTCTCGGCGAGAAACTCGAGCACGTTGGCCACTTGCACCTGCAGGCGCTGTTCGAACGCAATACGCATCGCACGCTCGGTCGGCTCCGCGGGATGGTCCAGCGGCACGAGCACATAGGCGACAAGAGGCACAAGAAAGAGACGCATCGCGGTTTTCCGAAATCCGTCGCCAAGTTGCCACAAAGACATTGAGGTCGGTTTGTACCGACCCCCGGGTTTTCCCGACGGGTGTTAACGGCTCGGCAAGCATGCGTTGGGCGGCAGACCGCTTGAATGCGGACGCGTCCTTCAACAAGATGCGGCCCTCGTTGGGGGAAACGCATGTCTGCGAAGTCGAAGCCAAAGTCCGCATCCAAATCCAAATCAAACAAATCCACGTCCCATAAATCGACATTACGCCTGCCGCCGCTGGTCGAGAGCAAACTCACTCCCGCCCAGCAAACGCTGCTCGCATCCATGCGCGCAACGCCGCGCGGTGGGAAACTTTCACTCGACGGCCCGTTTGGCTGTTACATGCATGCTCCGGAGATCGGTGAGCCGATCCAGCAACTCGCCGCATTCTGCCGGTTCAAGACGCGGCTGCCGAAACGGTTGTCGGAATTCGCCATCCTGGCCACCGGATCCATCTGGAAATCGCAGTACGAATTCTTCGTCCATGCCCGCGAGGGCGAAGCCGCCGGCATCACGCCGGAAACCATCCGTGCCCTGAGGGCCGGACGCGCGCCGCAAAAAGCACCGCGTGACGAACGTGCGCTCTACGATTTCATCGCCGAGTTGCACAAGAAGCGCCGCGTCTCGAACCGCACCTATGCGCGGGTGCAAAAACTGTTGGGCGACGGCGGCATGGTTGAGCTTCTGGCGATCATCGGCTCCTACACGCTGACCTGCATGGTGCTCAACACCTTCCGCGTTCCGTTGCCGGCGGGCGCACTGCCGCCGTTTGCCGAGCCAAAGGTATAGGCAGGCTGTCATGCCCCGTTTTCGCGAGGCATGACAACCGTTACGCGGCGGACTAATGACTATGACCGCTGTGCTCTTCCGTCATCGGCTTATGTCCGGACGGCGTCGCACCGACCGCGACGGCGACATACTCCACCTCGACCTTGCCGGCTTTTTCGAATTCCAGCGTGCCCTTGACCCGGTCGCCTTCCTTGATCGGTTCCTTAAGATCCACGAACATAACATGATAGGAACCTGGCTTGAGTTCGACCGTTTCGCCCGGCTTGATGAGCAGTCCGTCCTTGAGCTGGCGCATCTTCATCACGCCGTTGTCCATTGACATTTCGTGGACCTCGAACCGCGCCGCGACCGGCGACGAACCGCCGATCAGCCTGTCGGGTACGCTGCCTGTGTTGGTGATTTCGAGAAAGCCGCCGCCAACGCTGGCGCCTTTCGGTGTTGCACGCGTCCAGGGATGCGCGATCTGAAGTGTACCGACCTTGTAGTCATGGGCGACGGCAATACCCGCAGTCGCGGTCCACAGCGCCACAACGAGCGTGGTGAGAAGTTTCATCGATCTTTTCCCGAATGGAATACAGCAAAAGCATGCGGCCGGCCGAGCGGCGCATGGCACGGATTGGGTTGTTGGAAAAAGCTCAGACCGGAGGTGCGCGGGAGGATCGGGGGCGCTCGCTGGGCCAGCCAATGACCCGATCGTACAAGACGGTATCGAGGCCGGCGGACAAAAGCCGTAAGGTCGGCGCGGCGACAAAAACCCGGTCAACCAGAGTTGCTCCAGGCCCTGAATGGCATGCCGCAACGCAACATAATGCATGGGGATCAGGCGCCGGCGTCGCCGGTCCCTCGCCGCGATTCTGCTGCGAGCACAGGAGCGTGAAGGCGTCCGGCGGTCCTCCTGCTGCGGCAGCGGCTCCGTAGCCGATCAGGGCGGTCTGGAGTGCAATGGCATAGGTCAATACGAAAACGGCAAGCCTGCTATAAAAGCAGCTATACTTGTCTTGGGTCCGCCCGCTCATTGTCGTATTCTACGAGTAATGAAACGGCTCGTCCAACGCGGTGCGGTGCCGGCAATGAAGACCGAACAACAAAAACAACAGCGAGACCCCCGTTCGGACCGATCCGGCGTTATCGTGCCGTTTCCCGTGCGTAAGCCTGTCAACGCACAAACGCCTGCCAAGCCGACCTTCTCCAATCTATCGACCGGGACGCTGACAGGCGACAAGCCTCCGGTTGATGGCATCGACAAATATGCCAAGCGGGGGCCCGATCAGGATGACTATGCCCACCGCATGAAGATGAATGCTCTGGCGGTGGTTCTGCTCACGGCGCTGGTCGCCGGCGGCGTTTGGATCGTCGACGTGATGGCCCAGCAACGCAAGAATCAGGATTGCGTCCTGAGCGGCCGGCGTAACTGCGCCCTGATCAGCCCAGCTATCGGAAAATAGTCCGCTAGCCCATCTGCCCACCGCGCCGTATCTTGCCGCTTGGCGGAAACAGGGGATTCCGGCACTCGCGGAACGGCTGCGGGAGGGCCTGCCATTGCGCTTATGGGCGGTCTTGGATATATCGGCCACTGCACAGCAGGACCGATCGTGACCTGCGATCAGGGTTGGCCCGCGGGGGCGAGGCCGACTGCCAAGTTCTGCAACCCCTTCAGAGAGTTAGAGATGTCGTCGACGTTCGAAACAGTGGCCAATATTATCGCAGAAACCTGCGACATTCCGCGCGAAACGATCAAGCCGGAAAGCCACGCGATCGAAGACCTCGGCATCGACAGTCTCGATTTCCTTGACATCGCTTTCGCCATCGACAAGGCATTCGGGATCAAGCTGCCGCTCGAACAATGGACCCAGGAGGTCAACGACGGTAAGGCGACGACAGAACAGTATTTCGTCCTGCAAAACCTTTGCGGCCGAATCGACTCGCTTGTCGCCGCCAAAGGCGCCTAGGCCGGGCCTAGGCTCCCCCGCCAGATGCGCCTCGAATATTTCCAACTCATTGATCGGATCGTCGACCTCAATCTTGTCGATCGCAAAATCAGCGTGAGTGCGACGGTTCCGCAGGAGAGCACGATCTTCGAGGGACACTTCCCCGGGCACCCGCTGATGCCCGGAGTGCTTCTGATCGAAGCAATGGCACAGACATCGGGTTGGCTGATCATTGCACTCGATAATTTTCAGCGCATGCCGTTCCTGGCTGCGGTCAAGGAAGCAAAATTGCGGTCATTCGTTGCGCCGAATACCAATCTCGATCTCTCGGCTGAGATGCTCCATGACGGCTCCGGTTTCGCGGTGACCAAGGCCTCGATCCGGGTCGACGGCAAGGTGACGTGCAATGCGGAGCTCACTTTCCGCGTCATGCCGTTTCCAGACCCGGCGTTTCGCAAGATGATGGAAGAGACTGCACAGCGTCTTGAATTTCCGATGAAAGCGCTCGCCAATGGCTGACGCGCGACGGGATGTTGTCATCACCGGAATCGGCATTGTGTCCAGCCTCGGCGAGGGACTGGAAGCCCATTGGCGCGGCCTCAACATGGCGCCTGTCCCGCCGGATACGACCACATTCGCACCCTGCGTCGTGCATCCGATCGGGCCGATCAACTTTGACACGCAGATCCCCAAGAAGGGCGATCAGCGGCAGATGGAGGCGTGGCAACGCATCGGCACCTATGCCGCCGGGCTCGCGCTGGATAGCGCCAAGGCCAAGGGTCAGCCCGAACTGGTCAGCAAGATGGACATGATCGTCGCCGCCGGAGGCGGCGAACGCGATACTGCTGTCGACGGGGCGATCCTCACCGGCCTGCCGGGGTCAGCCGATCCGGGGCGTTTCCTCAACGACCGGCTGATGAACGACCTGCGTCCGACGCTTTTCCTCGCACAACTCTCGAATCTCCTGGCCGGCAATATCTCGATCGTCCATGGCGTGACAGGCTCCTCGCGCACCTTCATGGGCGAGGAAGCCGCCGGTATCGACGCGATTCGCATCGCGCTCGCGCGCATAGAAGCCGGCCAGAGCGACATCACGCTTGTCGGGGGCGCCCACAACGGCGAGCGCAAAGACCTGTTCATGCTCTATGAGTCCGGTGGCTATAATTTGAAAGTGCCGTTCCGCCCGGTGTGGGAACGCGGGCCCGACGGCGGCTTCGCGCTCGGCTCGCTCGGGGCGTTTGTTGTGCTGGAGAGTGCCGACCACGCGAAAGCGCGCAACGTCGAGCCGATCGCAAAGCTGTCCGCCGTCCTCTCGACAAGGGCGAGCCGCAAACCGGGGACCGTCACCGCCGCATTGGAAGACATGTGGAGCCTTATGTCTGGTGCGAATCCGATCAAGCCCGATCACGCAGCATTTATCTCCGGTGCAACCGGCGTCGAACCCACCACCGGCGAAGAGCGTACATTCCTTTCGCATCACGCAGCCCTTCCAACCCGGGCGACGGCCACCCATATTGGTCATGGACTTGAGCCGCAATTTACGATGAACATTGCGGTCGCTGCGCTTGCCATCCAGCATCGCAAATTGTTTGCGACATCGGACAGGTCCGGGGTGGAGCAGCCGATGACCAATGTGCTTGAGCAGGCCGTCGTCACCGGTGTCGGGCATTGGCGCGGCGAAGGGCTTGCGCTCGTCGAAGCGGTATAAGGGGGACACGCATGACGCAGTCACAGGACAACCAAGGCCGTCCGATCGTTGCGGTGACCGGCATGGGCATTGTAACCTCGCTCGGCGTCGGCAAGACCGATAACTGGGCGAGCCTCGAAGCCGGCAAGTCCGGCATCCGCACCATCACACGATTCCCGACGGACGGACTGCGGACACGCGTTGCCGGCACCGTCGATTTCATCAAGCTCGACGAGATGAGCGCCCCTGCTCTCTCGCAACGCCTGGCTGAACTCGCCATCGAGGAGGCCATTTCGGAATCGGCGATCGGCGGCAAGGGAAGTTTCCCAGGTCCGCTATTCCTCGCGGTTGCGCCGATCGAAATCGAATGGCCGCAACGCGAAGCCCTGGCGAATGCCGCCGGCGCCAACGCGGCTGTCACTTATGACGATCTTATCCGGGCAGCCGCGTCCGGCAAGTTTCACCACTATCATCAGCGTTTCGTATTCGGCTCGGTCGCCGACCAGCTCGCGGACAAGTTTGGCACACGCGGGTCCCCGATCTCGCTGTCGACCGCGTGCGCTTCCGGCGGAAGTGCCATACAGCTCGGCCTTGAAGCGATCCGCCGTGGCGAGACCGACGCGGCACTATGCGTCGCGACCGACGGCTCCGTGAACCAGGAAAGCCTGATCCGCTTTTCGCTCCTCTCCGCGCTATCGACCCATAACGACATCCCGCATGAAGCAGCCCGGCCGTTCTCCAAGAACCGCGACGGCTTCGTGATGGCGGAAGGTGCCGGCGCGGTCGTGCTTGAGAACTACGATGCTGCCGTCGCGCGTGGCGCGAAAATTCTCGGCATCATCGAAGGCTGCGGCGAAGTCGCAGACTCCTTCCATCGCACCCGTTCGAGCCCCGATGGCAAGCCGGTAATTGGCTGCATGCGCAACGCCATTGCCGATGCTGGGCTTTCGGTCGAAGACATCGACTACATCAACGCCCATGGCACATCGACGCCGGAAAATGACAAAATGGAGAGCAACAGTACGATCGCCGTTTTTGGCGAGC
>Ga0164243_10006004_pt1 | contig 18482 bp, 10 predicted proteins | sample OricompcompostOP_FD_108781 | JGI IMG/M metagenome (GOLD analysis project Ga0164243, IMG submission 108781) | Organic Plus compost microbial communities from Emeryville, California, USA - Original compost - Organic plus compost (OP) | ecosystem: Engineered > Solid waste > Mixed feedstock >... | reverse complement strand
GGACCTCGCCCGGCACATCGCCAAGCGCGTCAAGAAGCTCGCCGACGACCCCCTCGCCTTCCCCGTCCCCGAGCCGCTGGAGACCCTGGCCACGCGGGCCCTCGCCCAGGTCCGCGAGGCGCTCGACGCCCTCACCCAGTGCGACGCCGACCTCGCCCGCGCCGTGATCGCCGCCGACCACCAGGTCGACCGCCTCTACCGCATCGTCCTGAAGGGTTTGAAGCGGTCGATCCGCGCCCACCCCGACCGGATCGACAACTGGCTCCGGCTGATCAACACCGCGCGCAACCTCGAACGGATCGCCGACCACGCCTCGAACATCGCCGCCGCCGTCATCTACCTGAAGGAGGGCGACATCGTCCGCCACGCCGTCCCGCGCTGAGACCGCCCCCCTCCCTTAGCGGAACGAGGCGAGGTGGACCGCCCTGCGGTCGAACGGCCGGAGGCCGCAGTTGCAGTAGAGGCTGTGGGCGGGGCGGTTGCGCAGGTCGACCGCCAATTCGATCCGGGCGGCGTGGGGTCGGGCCGCTTCGACCGCGTAGGCGAGCACCGCCCGGCCCAGCCCGCGTCCGCGCGCCGCGGGGGTGAGGCCGAGGTAGGCGACCTCCCAGGCGTCGCGGTCGAGCACCCCCGATAAGAGCAGCACCGCGGCCGCCTCCGGCTCGCCGCGGACGTGCCCCACCCGCCAGCGCTCGGCGACGAACCGCCCCCCCGCGCGGTGGCTCGCGAGCACGTCGTCGAGCGAACGGAGCCCTTCCAACTCGGGCATGTCGAGGCTGTCGGTATAGGTCGCCTGGAGCACCGCGCGGAAGTCGGCCTCGGTGTCGGGCCCGAACGACCGCCAGTCGATCGGCGGCAGGCCGGGCCGGACGGGGATTTCCCGGCGGGTGTCGCCTTCGAGGTACACCAAATCGGTCACGTGCGGCATCCCGCCGGCGGTCAGGTCGGCCGCCCCCTGCCTCGGGGCCGACTCGTCCAGGAGCGCCTGGGCGAGCAGGAACCCGCGGGCCTTTAGGTTATCGAGCGCGGCGCGGACCAGGGCGACGGCCGTGGCGTCCCGGGCAAAGACCGTGTCGACCTCCGGGGCCCAGACCGCCGCGGCGCGTCCGGCCAGCGGTTGCGTCAGCAGGGCGCCGATCACCCGGCCCCGCCGGCGCGCGACCCAGAGGCCCGAGAGGTCGATCAGGCCCCGGTCGGCCTCCCCCAGGTCGTCGACGATCAGCCGCGGGCGGAGCGACTCCGGCACCCGCCGGTAGAGCACCGCCAGCGCCGCCGCGCGCTCCCCCGGCGGGCACGGTACGACCTCCGGTCCCCATCCTGCTATGGCCATGCCTGCCCTACCTGTGCCTCGAACCGGCTGGGGAGAAGGGTTTCCGGTCGGAGGCGCCGAAAGGAATGACGCCGCGGGTCCTCGCGCGGCCGGTTGACCTGTGGCGAACGTCGGCCGCGGGGCGGAGGGAGCGGGTCGGTCCGGGCGGTCGCGGCCCGCCCTTTGCAGTTCCCCTTCAGCCCCGGGCCCCAGGGCCGCCCGACGGCCCTCGGACAGACGAGACGCAACGTCCGACGGCTTTTTCCGTTCCGTCCGACCGGCCGCCCCGGGGGCCGCCCCCCGGGTTTGGAAAAAACCGCCAACGAAACAAGAACGTCGGACGTATGATACTACGACGGCAGGAGGTCACGCGATGCAGAACCCGATGGAACCCGAACACGTCGCCCGCCCGGGCCTTGAGGATCGGCACGGGCCCGGTTCGGGGTCCGTCCAAGGCCCGGACCCCGTCCCAGAGGCGGGGGACGTCGGCGACGCCCGCTTAGTCGAGCGCGCCCGGGCGGGGGATGATCGGGCCTTCGCCGCCCTGGTGGGGCGTTACGAGCGCAAGCTCGTCCGCGTGCTCGCCCGGCTGGTCCGCGACGAGGAACTCGCCCGCGACCTGGCCCAGGAGACGTTTTGGAAGGTGTACAACCGGCTCGACCGCTTCGACACCTCGCGGCGGTTCGGCCCCTGGCTGTTCCGGGTCGGGGTGAACCTCGGGCTCGACCAGCTCCGCCGACACGACCCGCCGACGGCCCCGCCGCTGTCGATCGACCGGTCGCCGGAGGACGGCCGGGGGGCGTTCGACCTCCCCGACCCCGACCCGAGGCTCCGCGCCGACCTGGCGCAGGAGGTTCAGTTCGTCCTGGAGCACATCCCCGTCCTCTACCGGACGATCCTCGTGCTGCGGGACCTGGAAGGGTTCTCGTCCGCGGAGGTGGCCGCCATCGTCGGCCGCCGCGAAGCCACGGTGAGGTGGCGTCTGGCGAAGGCGCGCGAACAGTTCCGTGAACACTGGGAGCGCCGGCAAGCGTTGGGGTGAACCGGTGAAGCCGTCGGCCGCCGACCGATGAAAAGAGAAAGGGTTCACCGGTTCTGAGCCGTCGACCACGAATGGGCGGTCATCGGCCATCGATCATTGGCGACCCGTTGCGCCCGACCGGTAGGTACATGCGGTCGGCCGCGGGCGGGTGGTGCGACGGACGGAGGTCGGAGGGTCATGGGCGTGGGCTGTTTCCGTTGTCGATGGGTGCGCGACCGTCTCCCGCTGATGGCCGGCGGTGAGTTGACGGGCCCCGACCGCCGCAAGGTCGAGCGCCACCTGATCACTTGCCCCGACTGCCGCGACCATGCCCGGTCGCTCTCCGGGGCACTCGCCGCCTTGCGGGCCGCCGCGGCCCAAGCCCCCGAGGGGGTTGCGGAGGCGCCGTCGCTCTGGCCGGCCTTGCAGCTCCAGATCCGCGAGGCGAAGCACGCGCCCCGCCCCCTGTCGCCGACCTTCCCCTGGTCGGACCTGCTCGCGACGCTCGCCCCCCTGCGGCCTCAACTCCGTACGGCCGCCGTGTTGGCCCTGGGGTTGACCGTCGGCGGGCTCGCCTCGGCGGGGGTCAACGCCTGGGTGCGCCGGCAGGTCGACGCCGCGCGGGCCGAAGTGGCCGCCGCGGCCCGCCCGCTCCCCCCCCTCCCGGTCGCGCCGCCGGCCTTGCCCGGCCCGGTCGACCCCGGGTTTGACCCGGGCACGCTGGCCCGGTCGGAGACCCCGATCAGCCCCTCACGGGCCCCCTCACGGTACGACTACGACCTCGACCGCGGCACCCCGATGGGCGACGGCGGCGACATCAAGGCTTCGTACTAAACTCGCCGAAAACCTTAACTTTCCACGCACTTACAGCCAAACGGCCGGGCGCCGTCCCGCGCGACGCCCGGAGGCTTATTCGGTCCGGCCCCCGCATGGCGGCGGCGTTTCGCTCTGCCTCGGGCGCCGGGCCGAGGGCGGCTCGACGGGCGGCAGAACCGGTTTTGCCGACGTGAGCGCCGTCTCATCGTACAAAGGCGCCGGACCGCCCCGGAGTGTCGACGAGGGTGGCGGGGGTTATTGACCGGTCGAAACGCGGCTCGAACAATCCGCCGGGGCGCGACACGCCCGACCGACCCCGTCCCCGGTCCGGGAGTTCGTCGGTTTTTGAACCCCTCCCCCTTGTGGCCGTGGCGAGGCGGGGGGACATTGGGAACGGCCCCGACCCCTGAACGAACGAGCCGTGAGACCCTGACGCCATGCCCCGCCGACCCAGCACCATAACGACGCTCGGCCTCGCCGCTTCGCTGGCGTTGCTGTTGCCGTCGTGCGGGCCCCCGGCGCCTCCCGCCGCCCCGCCGGTCGCGCCCGAAGACCCGGCCGGCGTCGGGCCGAGGCCGGCGGCGGCGAACGCGCCGGCCGACCCGGTCGACGCCATGGAACGCGTCGTGGCCGAGGCGATCGCGCGGGCGAGGGAGTCGGCCGTGGCGCTGGAGTACTCGTCGGCCACCTCGCCGGGCGGGGCGCGGCGGGTCGCCTCGGGGGTCGTCGTGGGGGATAACGGGGAGGTCCTTTCGGTGCGGATCGACCCGCCGTCGGCCGCCTCGCCGATCGTGGCGCGGGTCGCCTCGGGCCGCCGCCAGCCGGCGCACTGGGTGGCGGCCGACCCGGAGACCGGGCTGACCCTGCTGCGGATCGAGCCGGGGACGACACGGCCGGCGACCCCGTCGACGCGCGGGGCGAGGCTGGGCATGCCCTTGTTGGTCATCGGTAACCCGTTCGGCCTGGCCCATTCGGTCAGCCGCGGGTTCGTCTCGGGGCTCGGCCGGCGTCTCGACCTCAGCCCCCGGCAACTCGGGGGTCTGATCCAGGTCGACGCCGCCCTCCACCCGGGCGACAGCGGGGCGCTCCTGGCCGACCTCCACGGCGCCTGGATCGGCGTGATCCGGAGCGGCCTGGCCACCCCCGACGAGGACGACCGTCGCGCCCGGGGCGACGAGCACCACGACCTCGGGTTCGCGATCCCCGCGGCCGACGCCCTCTGGGTCGCCGGCCAACTCCGGGACCGCGGCCGGGTCGACCGCGCCTACCTCGGCGTCACGATGGACCACGCCGCCGCCTCCGCGGCCTCGACGTCGTCGACCGGCGGCGGGCCGGACGCCGCCGCGCCGGTCGTCGCGACCGGCGCGGTGCTGGGACGGGTCCTGGCCGACACGCCGGCCGACCGCGCCGGCTTGAAAACGGGGGACCGGGTCGTCGCCATCGACGGCCAGACCGTCCGCTCCCCCTATGACCTGACCGACCGGCTCGACCGCACCCCCGCCGACGCCGACGTCACGCTCGACTTCGTCCGCGGCGACGGCCCCGCCGCCCGGGTCAAGCGGCTGACCCTCCGCGCCTCCCGGCGGCCCCCGATCGAGCCTTCGCGGCCCGCCAAACCCCACGACCGCGAGAAGGCCCGGGCCGACGACCCGCGCACCCGCCGCGAACTGGTCGAGACGGTCGACCGCCTCGAACGCCGCGTCCGCGAGTTGGAAAAGGAAAACGGGACGCGCGACGAGGCCGTCCAGGCCCAGGGGAAGCGCGACGAGGCCACACAGGTCCGGCCGCGGTAAGGAGAAGGCGGTAGAGTCCCGGGGGGTGCTCGATGCGGGGTCGGGGATGCTGCCTCTGGGTCGCCGCCGTCGTTCTCTCGGTCGCGTCGTGCGGGCCGGGGACGGGGCCCAAGGGTTCTAACGCACCGGCGCGAGGCCCGCAACCGGGCCTGACCGAAGCGGCGGCCGGCGAGGTCAACGCCGCGACGGTAAAACGGACGGTGTACGTGCCGGTTTACCCGTACGTTTACACCGAAGACCGCGCCCGCCCGTATAACCTCGCGGCCACGCTCTACGTCCGCAACACCGACCCGTCGACGCCGCTCTTCATCACCTCGGTCCGCCTCCACAACGCCGCGGGCCGGGCCGTCCGCGACGACGTGGCGAAACCGCTGCGGCTCGCCCCCCTCGCCGCGGCGGAATTCTTCGTCGAGGAGAGCGACACCTCGGGCGGCTCGTCCGCGAGTTTCCTCGTCGACTGGGCCGCCCCGGGACCGGTCAACGAACCGGTGATCGAGACCGTCATGGTCGGCACCCTCTCGAACCAGGGGATCGCCTTTACCTGCCCCGGCCGTGTCGTCGAACGCCCGGCCGCAAACCCGGTCCACGAACGCCCCGGCCCGTAGCGGCTCAGCCCGGGCCGTCGGGGCGCGCCCGGAACGGTTCGAGGAGTCGGCGCGGGGCCCCGATGTCGACGACGACGACCTCCCCGGTGTAGTCCCGCGCGCCGGGGGCGTCGAAACCGAGTTTGGGGGCGACGAACGTGGCCGTAACCGCCGCACGCACCGCGTCCCCCAGCGGCGTCCCGAGGTCGGCATCGAGCCCCGAGGGTAAATCCAGGGCCAGCACCGGCTTGCCCGCCCGGTTGACGGCCCCGATCGCCGCAAGAAGGGTTCCCTCCACCGGACGGGTCAGCCCCGTGCCGAGCAAGCCGTCGACCACGACGTCCGCGTCCGCGATCAGCGCGTCGAGACGGCCCGGGTCGTCCGGACCGGTCTGCCAGGCGGTTTGGTCGATCCCCGAGCGCTCAAGGACGGTCCACTGCACGGCCGCGTCGCCGCGGAGCCGCCCGGGGTCGGCGAACCAAACGACCCGGACGGGGAAACCCCAGAGGTCCAGGTGTCGGGCCACCACGCCGCCGTCGCCGCCGTTGTTCCCCGGCCCGCAGAGGATCAGAACCCGCGACGGGTTCCCGTCCGGCCCGACGGGGAACCGGTCGCGCAAGAGTTCGGCCGCGCCCCGGCCGGCGTTCTCCATCAAGGCCAGCGTCGGGAGGCCGCATTCGTCGGCCGCGCGGGCGTCGATCGAACGGACCTCGTCGCGCGACAGGGGGCGGAGTTTTGGAAGGGCCATTTTTTAATCCTCCCGGGTCGATTGCGGAGACGCGACTCGATCGGTCGGCCTCCCGCCCGATCGTAACGGACGGCGGGGCGGCCGGCCGCCTACCGCGCCCCCGATTGACAGCCGGCGTCCGCGGGTTCCACAATACCCCCAAAGGCCCCGGCAGGGCCGAACGACCTTCGCGGGAGACGGAACGATGCCGATTTACGAGTACCGTTGTGCGCCGTGCGACCACACGTTTGAGACCCTGATCCGCTCGTCGAGCGACGTCGCCCACTGCCCGAAGTGCGGGAACGTCGAACTCTCCAAAGAGTTCAGCGTCCCGGCCGCCGCCCAGACCTCCGGCGGCTCCAACCCGCTCCCCGTCTGCGGCGACGTCGGCCCGAAGTCCTTCGGCTGCGGCGGCGGGCAATGTGGCACCGGCCTTTGCGGCATGGGCTAAAGGCCCGGATTATCCCCTTTCAACCGCCTCAGCCGGGTGGAACGCACCGGTCCGCCTCGACCCGCGAGCCCGGTGCGTTTCAAACCCCGCGCGTCCCTTCGATTTGCGTCCGCCTGTGAGTCTTTTCACGGTTTTTCACGCCGACGTTTCACGCGCCGGCGCTGAGCCTTTTTGCCGAAAATTTCCCCCTCTTTCCTTCCATTCCGGCCACCCGGCGCTTTCCCCCGAAACCTTCCCAAACGCCCCGAATCCGGCCTTTGACAAGCCGGATATCTGAGCGCATATCACCTTGGCTTATTGGCGCCTCCGTGCCCGGCCCCTGCCCCGCCAAAGCCGTCAAGGCCTGGGGCGGAAGGGGTTCCGGTCGTCTCGTCGGTTGACCGAGGCCGGGGGCGGGCGCCGACGCCGCAGGGGTGCGAGGAACATGGCGGTTCAGCAAGGGACGGACAGAGGCGTGGTCACCACCGCCCAGGCGGGTGCGGGGGGTCTCGAATCCCGGCTACGTGCGGCGGTCGCGCAACGATTGGGCGACGCCCGGTACGGCCTCTGGTTCGGGGAAGGGGTGCGGCTCGGGGTCGACGGCGACGCGCTCAACGTGGGCGTGCCCAACGCCTTCTTCCGCGAGTGGATCCAGGGGCACTTCGCGGGCAACCTGATCGAGGCCGGCGAGTCGGTGACCGGGCGCGCCCTCCGGCTGACGTTTCAGGTCGACGACGAGGCCGAGCCGCAGCCGCAGGTCGGCCGCGTGGTCGATCCGGCCTCGCACGAAGCCCGTTCACCCCAGAAGGTCAAGGCCCCCCCCTCGGCGCCGGCCGGACCGCCTCCGGCCCCGGCGCCCCGGGTGCAGTCCCCTGCCCCGCCCGATCGCGCGGCGGCGGTGTCGACGCCGGCACGGCCGGCGCGGCGGCTCGACGACTTCGTGACGGGGCCGTGCAACCGCCTGGCGCACGCGGCGGCGGTCGAGATGGTGCAGTCGATGGGCGGGTCATTCAACCCGCTGGTCATTCACTCCGGGATCGGCCTGGGCAAGTCCCACCTGATCGAAGGGGTCGGCCACGCCTTGCGGGGGCGCCGGCCGGGGGCGCGGCTGATCCACGTCACGGCCGAGGCGTTCACCAACGGGTTCCTCGACGCCCTCCGCACCAACAGCCTCCATGCCTTCCGGGCGCGGTTCCGCGGGGCCGAGGCGCTGCTCGTCGACGACGTCCATTTCATCGCGGCCAAGCGGGCGACCCAGGACGAGTTCCTCCACACGTTCAACGCCCTGATCGCCGACGGCGTCCCCGTCGTCCTGACGGCCGACCGGCACCCGAGGACGATCGCCAAGCTGACCGACGAGCTGGCCACCCGGTTCCTCGGCGGGATGGTGGTCAAGATCGACGCCCCCGCCCCGGCGACCCGCCGCGCGATCCTCAAGGCCAAGGCCGCCGCCCGCGGCGTGGACGTCCCGGCCGCGGTGCTCGACTACATCGCCGAACACCTCCGCGCCAGCGTCCGCGAACTCGAAGGGGCGCTCCACAGCCTGATCGCCCACGCCGTTCTGACCGGCAAGCGGCTCGACCTGAACCTCGCCAAGGCCGCGCTCCGCGACACGATCCGCCACACCGCCACGGCCGTCGGCCTCCGCGACGTCGAGCGGGCCGTCTGTCAACTCTTCCAGATCGAGCCCGAGCCCCTGAAGTCGGAGAGCCGCGCCCGCGCTTTAACCTACCCGCGGATGCTCGCGATGTACCTGGCCCGTAAACACACCGGCGCCGCCTACAGCGAGATCGGCCGCTTCTTCGGCGGCCGGAACCATTCGACCGTGATCTCGGCCGAGAAGAAGGTCGCCGGCTGGCTCAAGGACGAGCAGCAGAGCCCCCCCCTCGCCGGCTTCGAAACCGTCGCCGACGTCCTCTCCTCCCTCGAACGCACCCTCGGCGCCTGAACCGAACCCCGGGACCGGGTTGAATCGGGGTTGTGGCGCGGCTCAACGCCGTCGGGCCTGTACGCCCTGCCGGCAAAGTCGGAAGTGAAACGTTTCCCCGCGTCACAACCCCGAATTTCATCCGTACAGCGTTCGGGGTGCATGCCCGCAAGGCGGCAAACACCCGCCTTGACGTTGGCCGGCGGACACGCCAACGGCCCTCGCACGCCTGTCATACCGAAAGATCGTGACCCTGACCTTGAAGGCCGGTTGCCAGGGTTGCAACCGACCGCTAGGATTCGATGGATGGAGTCACGAATCGAAAGGCGACGGGCGTCGGCGTGCGGATTTTCCGCGGCCGGGCGGGGCGTTGGCCTGGTCGTGATTAGGTCCGGTCGGGCGCGGGGGTAGTCGAGTCCCCGAGGAGGATCCCGCCGTGCTGCAAAACCTGGTCGAGGTCGAAGCAAACGAACCCGTCGAGGCCGACGCCCCCGAGGAAAAAGGGGTCGGCTGGCGGGAGAGGTTGCGTCGGCTCGACGAGCGTTATCCTCGACTGTCGCGCTGGATGGGCGGACGCCTCGACATCGAGGTGCCGGCCCTGGCGGTGAGCCTGGGGGTCCACCTCTCGCTGATCCTGGCCCTGGGCGTGGTCGGCTACAAGGTGCAGAAGGAAGTCGAGCGCCGGTTCGAGGCGACGACCTTCTCCGACGCGGCGGTCGACACGTCGCTGGACAAGGTCCAATTCCAGGACCTCGACCAGACCGCCGACAAGCCGGCCCTGACCGCGGCGGCCGGGTCGTTCTCGCCGAACCTGAGCACGGTGAACATCTCGGCCCCGCCGGGGGCGAGCCCGACGGTGGTCGCCGACGCCAGCGCGGCCGGGCCGGCCGCGTTGGCGAAGCTCGACGTGCGCCGCGCCACCGAATCGGTCGTCCCCACCGCGACGATGTTCGGCCAGAACGTGTCGATCAAGGGCAACGGCGCCGAGCACGTCGAGAACAGCGAGGGGGCCGTCGACCGGGTCGCCGAGGAGATCCTCCGCCGGCTGGAAAAAGGCCGGACCCTGGTCGTCTGGGCGTTCGACTCCTCCCGGAGCCTCCAGGCCGAGCGCGAGCGGCTGGCCAAGCACATCGACACGGTTTACGCCCACATCAACCAGGGCGACGGGCAGTCGCTCGCCGCCGACGGGGGCCTGCTCACGGCCGTCGTCGCCTTCGGCCAGGGGCGCAAGGCGGTCGTCGACCCCCCGACCGCCGACTACAACACGGTCTCGGACGCCATCCGGTCGATCACCGAACTCGACACGACCGGGATCGAGTCGACGTTCCAGACCGTCGCCCAGGCCGTCGACCGCTGGGGTAACTACAAGGATAAGAAGGGGAACCGCTACCGGACCATGATCATCGTCGTCACCGACGAGGTGGGGGACGACGAGAACTACCTGGAGCCGGCCATCGAGGCGGCCGTCCGGGCGAAGGTGCCGGTTTACGTCCTCGGCTCGCAGGCGATCTTCGCCCGCAAAGAGGGCCGGATGAACTACACCGACCCCAAGACCGGGCACACGTTCTACAACCTGCCGGTCACGCAGGGGCCCGAGTCGTTGATGCTCGAACAGATCCGGCTGCCGTTCTGGTACGACGGCAACCAGTACGACATCCTGGACTCGGGGTTCGGCCCGTACGCCCTGAGCCGCCTGGCGGGCGCCACCGGCGGCATCTACTTCGTGACCCGCCTGGGCCAGACCCGCATGGGGTTCGACCCGGTCGCCATGCGCGAGTACAAGCCCGACTGGTTCAGCCGGGCGAAGTACGAGTCGGAGGTGTTGAGCCGGCCGGTGCGCAAGGCGGTCATCGACGCGGCCCTGATCACCCAGCAGAACAACCTGCCGGGGATGCCCTCGCTGGTCTTCCCGCCGGTCGACGGCCCCGAGTTCAAGGAGGCGATGGAGCAGAACCAGGCGCTGGCCGAGCGCACGACCTATACGGTTAATGAGGCGCTCGGGCCGATCACCGCCGTCGCCAAGCTCCGCGACCGTGAGACCTCCCGGCGCTGGCAGGCCCACTACGACCTGATCCGCGGCCGGCTCCTCGCGGCGAAGGTCCGTACCACCGAGTACAACTGGGCCTGCGCCAAGATGAAGAAGGACGCCCCCAAGTTCACCAAGCCCGACTCGAACGCCTGGCGGCTCGTCCCCGACGCCGAAATCCACTACAGCGACAAGGCCGCCGCCGCCGGCAAGCAGGCCGTCGACCTTCTCAAGAAGGTCGTCGCCGAGCACCCCAACACCCCCTGGGCCCTGCTCGCCCAGCGCGAGCTGAAAGACCCGCTCGGCTTCAAGTGGGTCGAGGTCCACGTCAAGCCGATCGTCCGCAACAACGACGGCGGCGAGGCCGCGGCCAAGAAGAAGGCCATGACGCCCAAGCCGCCGGAACCGCCCAAGCTCTAAGAATGTCCGTCCGCCGCGCCCCCCGCGGCGCCCCACCGCCCGGCAGTGTCAACCCCCCGGCGCCCGAATCGTCGGAGGGGGTTCCGCCCTGCGGCGGAATGTCTTAGACTTGTTCAAGGCTTCCCACCGCCAGTTTTGGTTCGGAGCCCGGTACGCGTCGGCGTCGATGGAGACCCACGCCCAACGGGTCGCGGTCCGGTCCGGCTGAACACAGCCCTGTCGAGGTCGAGGACGAAGCGACATGGACCTGCACGCTCCCGCCCCATCATCGGCTTCGGGCGACGGGATTTACGAGTTGGCCGAGGGGCCCGCCCTCGACCCCGTGCCGCCACCGCCGGCCCCCGCGCCGGGGGCCAACGGATCGGGCGCAGACGACCCGACGGCCGAATACACCCGCGCTCAATGGACCGGCGCCCCGGCCACGCCCCCGACCCCCGCCGCGAAAGATAAAGACGAGGGGAAGGCCAAGGAGGCGGACAAGCCGAAGCCGAAAAAGAAACGGCGGCGGAAGTCGCAGCGGGTCAACGCGCCGGCGTGGGCGGTCTCGCTGGCGGTCCACGTGGCCGTGCTGATGCTCCTCGCCACGTTCACGCTCACGTCCGACGCCGGCAAGAAGCTCATCGCCAATATTAACTCGGCCCTGGTCCCCGCCCCCCAGGGGGACGAGGCCAACATGACGCCGATCTACGCCGACCCCGGGACCCAGCGGAGCGAGCAGGCGGTCGGCGACGAGACCGCCCAGCAAGGGGGCGCGGGGGGCGAGAGCAACGGCACGGGGGCCGGGTTCGGCGGGATCGGCACCGGGCCGCCGTCGGCCACCCCGTCGATCGGCAAGGTCGGACGGGTGGCGGAAGGGGGAGGCGGAGGGGCCGGGGTCGGCTCGCTGAAGATCGCCGCCAACGTCTCGGGCCTCTCGATGATGCCGGCCGCACCGGGCCTCGACCTCGGGGGAGGCGGCGGGGTCGTCGGCGACGTGACGTACGAGGCCGGCGACGTCGGCGCCTCGCTCGACCAGATCGCCCGGGAGATCCTCCGCCACCTCACCAAGCACAAGCTCACGGTCGTCTGGCTCTTCGACGAGTCGGAGAGCATGAAGGACGACCAGAAGGCGATCAAGCAGAAGTTCGACCGGATCGTCAGCGAGTTGAAGGTCCACGCCGAGAGCCAGGAGAAGAAGAAGGTCACCGAGCCGCTGACGCACGCGATCGCCGGCTTCGGGGCCGACATCCACTACATCCTGGAAAAGCCGACCGCCAACATCGAGTTGATCGGCAAGGCGATCGACAAGATCCCCGTCGACGAGAGCGGCACCGAGAACACGCTGCACGCCCTCGCGACCGTGATCGACAAGTATTCGGGCCAGATCAAGAAAGACCGGAAGCTGCTGATCGTGCTGGTGACCGACGAGTCGGGCGACGACGGCGGCTACGTCGAGGAGTCGCGCCAGGCGGTGGTCAGCCGCGGGGTGCCGATCTACGTCATCGGCCGGCAGTCGCTGTTCGGCGCCGAACTCGCCCACCTCGAATACGTCGACCGGATCACCAAGGACGTCTACTGGCCGACCATCCGCCGCGGCCCCGAAACCGCCGACGTCGAACAGCTCCAGTGGGACGGCCTGCACGACCGCTGGGACGAGCAGCCCTCCGGCCTCCCCCCCTACGAACTGGCCCGCCTGACGAAAGACTCCGGCGGGATCTACTTCCTCCTCCCGAGCGAGGAGAACATGCGGGTCCGCCAGCGGGAGAAGGCGTATCGGATCGCCGACCTGAAGGAGTACGCCCCCGACTACAAGAGCCGGACCGCCTACGTCGAGGAGCGGACCAAGAAGGAGTTCCGGCGGACCCTCTACGAGGTCATCCAGATGACCAAGTGGCAGGCCGGCGCCGATAAGCCGCTCTACTACCCCCGCCACTTCCCGATCGACCCGGCGCAGATGGTCCCGGCCGCCCAGGAGGCCGTCGCACTCTCCACCGAGCGGCTGAACCTGCTGCTGGCGATCCAGACCCGGCTCGAAAAGCTCCAGAAGCTCCGCGACCGGGAGCCGGAAAAGCGCTGGCAGGCCAACTACGACCTGATGCTCGCCCAGGTCGTCGCCTACCAAATCAAGTCGTACGAATACCGGGCCTGCATGGAGGACATGATCAAGAACCCGCCCCGGCCCAAGGTCATGCCCAACCAGGACCTGGTCGTCGAGTGGGTGATCGACCACGCCCCCGACCGCCTGGCCCCCAAGGAGCGGACCGAGAAGAAGTACGCCGAGGCGACGCGGTTGCTCAAGGAGGTCATCGCCCGCCACCCCAAGACCCCCTGGGCCGACCTCGCCCAGGACGAGCTAAACCGCGGCCTGGGCGTCCGGCGCAACGAGTGGCACCACAACCCCAAGTACGCCGAACGGGCGAAGCTCGTGCCGAAATACTGATTCGGCACGGGCCTTTGGCCGGTCGAACGCCGACGGTTCCTTCCCCACGCCGGGTAACCTCGGTAAGCTCAATTCGACCGCCCTGCTGTCGGCCAACAGGCTAAGCGGGGCCGGTGACCGTGCGCGGCCATGAGGCCCAGCCGCCCCGATCGACCTCCCCGACCAAAGCCGCGAAGGGCAGCCGGGGCCGGGGCGCCGGCCGTCGCACGTTCTAAGGCCCGAACGGACGCCGGAGCCCCCCGATGGCCCACGCCAAGACGACGGACCGCACCGCGGTCCCGCGACCGATCCGCAAGGCGCTGGCGCGGGTCGACCGGCGACTGAAAGGTCTGGCGGCGTTAAACGGCCTGGGGACGTCGGGGCTCGTCGCGGCGCTGGGGGCGGTGGCGGGCATGGCGGCCGATTTCGCGTGGGGCCTGCCGCAGGCCGCGCGTTGGGCGACCTGGGGGGCGTGGGTCGTGGCCGCCGCGGTGCCGGCCGTGGCGGCGCTGGGGCGGGTGTTGTCGCGGCGGTCGAACGACCTCGCCCTGGCGGCCGTGCTGGAAAAGGCCGACCCGACGCTCGGGGAGCGGCTGACGGGGGCCGTCGACCTGCTCGAAGGCCCCGCGCACGGCTCGTCCCGGTTGATCGCCGCGCTGGCCGACGACGCGGCGGCGCGGGTCGCGGCGGTCGACCCGGCGGTCGCGGCGTCTTCGGAAAAAGCGAGGCGGCGGTTCGCGCTGGGGTTCGCGGCCGTCTGCCTGGTCGCCGCGCCGGCCGTCCCCTCGGAGGATGCTTACGGCCGACTCGCCCGGCGGTTCCTCGCCCCCTGGGCCGAGTCCGACCGCGTCGGGCTGTTTGAAGTATCGGCCGCGCCGGGCGACGCGGTCGTGGCGCTCGGCGTCGATTTCCGGGTGACCGCGAAGGTCGTCCCGAGGTTCGAACTCAGCCCTCCGGCCGCGCCCGGCTCGGTCTGGGTCGAATGGACGGACGCCAATACGGGGCGGACACGGCGTATAGCCATGGCCGAGGAAACGGCTGAGGCGAAGGCGGGGCCGCGTTTAGCCGATCCGAAGGCGGATCCGGACGGGAACGCCCGCGCATTCGCGGCCGTCCTGCCGAGGCTGACGGGGTCGCTGACGTACCGCGTGGTGAGCCGGTCGGGCGAGAGCCCGCGTTACCAGGTCACGGCGGTCGAGCCGCCGACCGTAGAGACGGTCGCGGTGCGGGTCGAACCGCCGGCCTACACGAAGCTCCCCCCCTTCGACGTCCGCGACCCGTCGCGGATTGAGGCGTTCGAGGGGAGTTTGATCAGGTTCACCGTCACGACGTCGGCGTACCCCATCGAAATGCATATCAACTACTGGCCGGTCGGTACGGAGCGGACCGTGGGAGTAGGACCGCGGAGTGAGCGATCGGTCGGCGGGGGACAATTGATCGACCGGTTCACCGCCTCTCAGTACGGCCCGGGTAACCGAGCGGCCCTCTCGTCGAGCTACATGGGGACAAGCTTCAGTGTGACCCGTTTCCATGAATTCTCCTACGAGATCCGTTTTCGCGAATTCCGCGGGGTCTGGAACCGCCCCGAACCCCCGCGCCGGCTGATCGTCCAGCGCGACAAGCCGCCGACGTTGACCGTGCGGGGGCCGTCGGGGGCCGAAGCCGAGGAGGCGCGGGGCGACGACACGTTGCGGGTTGGTCTGACCGCGCGCGACGACATCGCGGTCGACTCGGTCCAACTCCATTACAAGGTCGAGCGGGCCGACGGGCCGGGGCCGAGCGGGGCGGCCGCTCAAGACACAGGGCATATCGACGCCCGGGTGCAGGGGCTCGGGACGGCGTCGGCGACGGGTGAAGCGGTTCTGGGACTAAAGTCGCTCGGGCTCAAGCCGGGGGACGCGGTGACCTGGCGAGTCCGCGTGGCAGACAACCGCCCCTTTCCGAACAAGCCGAACGTCGTCTGGTCGGCCGAGAGGCGGCTCGCCATCGTGGCCAAAGCCGACCCGCTCTCGACGCGTCGGGGTGAGGCCGAGAAAAAGGCGCTACAGGCCGAACTCGACGCCTTGAAGAAGGGCGTGGCCGAGAACCGGCAGGCGACCGAACTCCTCCGCTACGCCGCCGACGCCGCCCGGAACGGGAACGGGACGTTCACCCCCGACAAGGTGCAGGAACTCGCCCGCCGCGAGGCCGCCGCGCGCGGGGCGGTCGACGGCCTGCGCGAGTTCGCCCGACGCCTTGATAACACCCCCGCCTTCCGCCCCCTCGCCCGCACCGCCCGGCAGGCCGCCGACGTCGAGGCCGAGGCCGCCCGCGCCACGCTCGACCAGGCCCGGCAAGACGACGACCCCGCCAAGCGGTTCGCCGGCCTCCGGCTGGCCGACGCCCGGCTCAACGCCGTCTCCCTCCGGCTCGACGAACTCCAGCGCGACCTGAACACCCTGGCCGAGCGCGAGGCCGAGGTCCGCCGCCTCCAGGCCCTCGCCGACCGCCAGGCCGAGGTCGCCGCACGCGCCGGCGGCAACGAGAACGCCCCCGAACGCCCCCAACTCGACCGGCTCGCGGCCGAACAGAACGCGGTGCGGAACGAACTCGACGCCCTGCTGAAGAAGTCGCCCGACCTCCGCGCCGACGTGCTCGCCGCCGAGGCCGAGAAGGCCGCGGCGCTCGCCCAACGCGCCCGCGGCCTGGCCGAACGCCAGCGCGGGGAGGCGCGGCGGGCCACCGACCTGACCGATAAGGCCGCCGCCCTGCGGGCGCTCGCCGACGAGCAGCGGGCCGTCGAAGAAGACGCCCGCCGCCTGGCCCTCGACGTCGACGCCCCGCTGGCCGAGAGCGGCCGAGGGCGGCTCAACGTCGAGCCGATCCGTCAGCCCGTTGGGCCGCTGGAGCGCGGCGAACTCGCCTCAGCCCGCGACCGGCTCGCCGGGGCCGAGGCCGAACTCCGCCGGCTCGCCCGCGACCTCGAAGAAACCCCCGGCGACCTCAAGGCCCTCGCCTCCCGGCTCGCCCGGCGTCAGGACCAGATCGTCAACGACCTGGCGCAAGCCCTCGGGGACGTCCGCCGCGCGAACGACCTCCTCGCCGACGAGCGCGCCGCGGTCGACCGGCGCCTCGCCCTGATCGTCGCCCGGCAGAAGGCCGTCGCCGGACTCGCCGCGACCGCCCTCAAGTCCCACGAGGCGAAAAACGGGGACGCGGAGCCGAAGTTCCCCCGCGAAGCCGCCGAACAGGCCGCCGCCGCGGCGACCCGCGCGGCCGACGCCGCGGCCCGTGCGGCCGACAACCCGCGCGAGGCCGAAGCCCGCGCCGGCGAGGCCCGCGCCGCCCTGCACCGGCTGGCCGGCGAGTTGCCCGACGTCTGGCGGCGCGAGGCCCCGGCCCGCCAGGCGTTCGCCCAGGCCCGCCAGGACGCCGACGCCGTCGCGAACGAGGTCGACCGGCACCTCCGCGAGACCGACCGGCCGCACGACAAGGACTTCACCCCGGCCCGCGCCGCGGCCGACCTCGCCCAGCGCCTCGGCCCGCTCGCCGGCCGTGCGGCGAAGGCCGCGGACGTCCTCGCTTCGGCCCCCCCCGTCCCCCGGGCACGCCCCCAGACCGACCGCGCCGCACGCCGCGCCCGGGCCCTCGCCGACGCGATCGAAGCCACCCGCACCTGGGGCGAACGTGTCCCCAACGCCCCGCCGTCCCCTGAACTCGACGCCCCCCGCGCCCGGGCCGTCCGCGACGCCCTGGCCGCCGCGGCGTCGGAATCGCGGCTCGGTTTCGAACGGCTCGAACAGAAGCTTAACGGTCAGGCCCCCGCCGACGACGTGGCCGACGAGGTCCTCGCCGAACTCCGCGCCCCGGCCGACCCCGACCCCGCCGCGCGGGCCGAAGGGCAGCGCCGGCTCGCCGCGGCCCTGCGGGGCCTGCGTGCCCCCGACGCCCCACTCGAACAGTCCGAGGCGGCCCGATACGCCGACCTTGCCGCGGACGCGCTCGCCCGACGGGCGACGAAGCCGGATCAGACCAACACCGTCAGCGAGGCCGTCCGACGGGCCGTCGCCGCAGCCGAAGCGCTGGCCGACCGACTGAACGACCGCCTGTCCCCCCGCGACCACGTCCGGATGCTCGCCCGCGTCGAGCGGGCCGAGACCGCCCCGGGTGAGGAAGCCGGTCGACAGCGCGCGGTCGCCGCCGCGCTCGCCCGGTTGCAGGTCGCCAAGATTGAAGGCGAAGCCGCCGCCGCGGACAAAGCCGCCGAAGCAGTCCGCGAGGCCGGCGCGCTCGCCGAACGTGCAAACGCCCCCGATAGGCCGACACCCGAAGAGCGCTCGGCCGCCCGCGCCCGGGCCGCCGAAGCGCTCGACGCCCTGGCCACCCGCCTCGGCCCCGGCGAGGACGAGCCGGCACGCGACCAGGTCGGCAACCCGCCGCCACGCGACCCCGACCTCGCCATCGACGCCGGCCACGCCGCGCGGGCCCAAGACCTCGCCCGCCGCGAACGCCGGCTGCGGGAGAAGGTGCTCGCCGTCCTCGCCGACCGGGTCCGCCCGCAAGACGACCTGCGGCGCGAGGCCGAAGGGGTCGGCCGCGACCTCGCCGACCTCCGCGACCGCACCCGCGAACTCAGCCCCCGCGCGTCCGGCTCGGCGCACGAAGCCGCCGCTCTTCTCGGCGAACAGGCCCCGCAGGCCATGGGCGACGCCGCCGGCCAACTCGCCCAGGGGCAGACCGACCCCGCCCGCGAGGCCCAGCGCCGCGCCGCCGAACTCGCCGAGCGCGGCGCCCAGCGGGTCGACGACCTGGCCGCGGCCCTCCGCGCCGAACGCCCCGCCGACGCAGACGCCAAAGCCCCCGCCGAGCCCGACCCCGAGGCCAAACACCGCCCCGGCCCCCGCGCCCTGACCGCCGCCCGCGACGCCATGAGCCGCGCCGCCCGTTCGCTCGAACAGGCGCGTCCCCAAGGTTCCGAGCCCGGCGACAGCCCGAGCCCCCCCCTCGCCGACGCCCGCCAGGCCATGCGCGACGCCGCCGACCGGCTCCAAG
>Ga0164243_10006003_pt1 | contig 18485 bp, 20 predicted proteins | sample OricompcompostOP_FD_108781 | JGI IMG/M metagenome (GOLD analysis project Ga0164243, IMG submission 108781) | Organic Plus compost microbial communities from Emeryville, California, USA - Original compost - Organic plus compost (OP) | ecosystem: Engineered > Solid waste > Mixed feedstock >... | reverse complement strand
GCGGTCCTGCGAGATCACATCCCCCGAACCCAGCCGGCCCTCCGGCGCATCCGGCACATCCAGCGACACGTACCGCTCACCGAACAACGTCCGCGGCAACAACCGCGCCGAGACGTTCTGCGGTAACAACTTCGCCTTGTCCGGCTCCAACGCCAGGTGCAGATCCGCACCCTCCGACGTCGGATCCACTTCGGACACCCGGCCCACGATCATGCCGTGCACCTTCACGTCCGAATCCGGCATCAGCTGGTTGCCGGTGGAAGCGGCCTTCAGCACCACGTCGGTCGTCGACTCGAACGCCCGCTGGTACGTCAGCACCGAGAACGTCAGGAACATGACGATGCACATCAGCAGCGCCAGACCGAGAAGTCTGCGCCGCACCGTGAACAGCGCGCTGCGAGTACTCATCCCGTGATCCGAACCGTCGTCGTGGTGCCCCAGATCGCGAGGCTGAGGAAGAAGTCGAGCAGGGCCGTGGTCACGATCGCCGTGCGCACCGCACGACCGACCGCGACGCCCACGCCCGCCGGGCCGCCGCTGGCCCGGTAGCCGTAGTAGCAGTGCGTCATGATCACCACGACGCTGAACACCAGCACCTTCCCGAAGGACCACAACACGTCCTCGGGCGGCAGGAACAGGTTGAAGTAGTGGTCGTAGGTCCCGGCCGACTGCCCGTACATCTGCACGGTCACCGTCCGCGCCGCCAGGTACGAGGTCAGCAGGCCCAGCACGTACAGCGGCACCACCGCGATGAACCCGGCCGTCACCCGCGTGGTCACCAGGTACGGCAGGCTCGGCACGCCCATCACCTCGAGCGCGTCGATCTCGTCGGAGATCCGCATCGCGCCCAGCTGCGCGGTGAACCCGGACCCGACCGTCGCCGACAGCGCCAGCCCGGCCACCAGCGGCGCGATCTCCCGGGTGTTGAAGTACGCCGAGACGAACCCGGCGAACGCCGACGTGCCCAGCTGGTTCAGCGCCGCGTAGCCCTGCAGCCCCACCACGGTGCCGGTGAACAGCGTCATGCCGATCATCACGCCGACCGTGCCGCCGATGACCGCCAGCGCCCCGCTGCCGAAGCTGACCTCGGCCAGCAGCCGCATCGTCTCCTTGGCGTACTGGGTCACCGACTTCGGCACCCAGGCCAGCGCCCGGAGGTAGAACGACATCTGGTCGCCCAGGTCGTCCAGGAACTCCAGCGGCCGCTTGGCCGCGCGCTTCGCGCGCTGCGAGATCGTCGTCATGCCCCGCTCACATTCCCTTGGGCGGCACGAGCTGCAGGTAGATCGTGGTGAGGATGAAGTTCACCGCGAACAGCAGCAGGAAGGTGATCACCACTGCCTGGTTCACCGCATCGCCCACGCCCTTCGGCCCGGGCGGCGGGTTGAGCCCGCGGTAGGCGGCGACCACCCCGGCCAGGAAGCCGAAGATCACCGCCTTCAACTCCGAGATCCACACGTCCGGCAGCTGCGCCAGCGCGTTGAAGCTGGCCATGTACGCACCCGGCGTACCGCCCTGCATGATCACGTTGAAGAAGTAGCCGCCCAGCACGCCCACGACGCTGACCATGCCGTTGAGCAGCAGCGCCACCAGGATCGCCGCCAGCACCCGCGGCACCACGAGCCGCTGCACGACCGAGACCCCGAGGACCTCCATCGCGTCGATCTCGTCGCGGATCTTGCGCGAACCCAGGTCGGCGCAGATCGCCGAACCGCCGGCGCCCGCGATCAGCAGCGCCGTCACGATCGGGCTCGCCTGCTGGATGATCGCCAGCACGCTGGCGCCGCCGGTGAACGACTGGGCACCGATCTGGCGGGTCAGCGAGCCCAGCTGCAGCGCGATCACCGCGCCGAACGGGATCGCCACCAGCGCGGTCGGCAGGATCGTCACGCTCGCGATGAACCAGCACTGCTGGATGAACTCGCGGTACTGGAACGGCCGGCTCGGCATCGCGCGCACCACGTCGATGCCCAGCGCGAACAGCCGTCCCGTCTCGCGCAGCCCTCCCGAGCCCGGGAAGGATCGAGACGGAGCGCTCACTGGTCACCGCCCTTCTGCCGGCCGAACCAGCGGCGCCGCGCGCTGACCGGTTCCTCGTCCGGCTGGTAGCCGGCGGAGAACGGGGGCTCGCCGGAGTTCGGCCGCGGCCGCGGGCGCGGGGACGGACGGCCCTGCGCGCCCGGCTGCTGCTGGTTCTGCTGCGGGGTGTGGTACCGCGGCGTGTTGTGCTGCGGGACCTGCTGCTGCGCCGGCTGCGGAGCGGGCGGCTGCTGGGCCTGCTGCGCCGGCTGCGCGTTCTGGGCCTGGGGGTTCTGGGTGTTCTGCGGCGGGACCTGGGCGACCTCCCCGGTCGGCAGCGAGCTCGTCGTGGCCGCCGCAGGAGCCTGGTGACCCCGCGGGCCGTGGTAGATCCCGTCCGCGCCGATGCCGTAGTGCGCCCGCTCCTCCGGCGTGAGGCTGCGGATGATCTCCTGCTGCGCCTCCGGCGTCAGCGTGCCCAGGTTCGCCATCACCCGGTCCTGCCTGCGGCGTACCGCGGCGCGCTCGGGCAGCCCCGAGGCGGCCTGCAGCTGCGGGATGATCTCCGGAACCCCGGCCTGCCCGCGCAGCTCGGCGAGCTCGGCGGCCGCCTGCCCGGCGTCCTTCTCCTCGCTCATGCCGATCGGGCCCTGCCGCCGGCCGTTGAGGAACTGCTCCACCACCGGCTCGGTCGAGGTCAGCAGCACCTCCCGCGGCCCGAACATCACCAGGTTCCGGCGGAACAGCATCCCGATGTTGTCCGGAACCGTCCGCGCCGTGCCGATGTCGTGCGTGACGATCAGGAACGTCGCGTCGATCTGCGCGTTCAGATCCACGATCAACTGGTTCAGGTACGCCGTGCGAACCGGGTCCAGACCCGAGTCCGGCTCGTCGAACAGAATGATCTCCGGGTCCAGCACCAGCGCCCGCGCCAGGCCCGCGCGCTTGCGCATACCGCCGGAGATCTCCCCGGGAAGTTTGTCCTCGGCGCCGATGAGCCCGACCATCTCCATCTTCTCGAGGACCACCTTGCGGACCTCGGACTCGCTCTTGCGGGTGTGCTCCCGCAGCGGGAAGGCGATGTTGTCGTACAGGTTCATCGACCCGAACAGCGCGCCGTCCTGGAACAGCACGCCGAACAGCTTGCGCACCTCGTAGAGCTTGCTCTCCGAGCAGTCGCAGACATCCACGTCGTTGATCAGCACCCGGCCCTGCTCGGGCTTGAGCAGCCCCACCAGCGACTTCAGGAACACCGATTTCCCGGTGCCCGAAGGGCCGAGCAGCACGCTGATCTCACCCTTCGGCAGGGTCAGCGTCACGTCCCGCCAGATGGTCTGCGCGCCGAAGGACTTCGACAAGCCCTCGACCCTCACCTCGACACCCATCCGGCACCTCCGCGTTCCTCCGTTGGCCGCGTTGCTCGTCGCACCGCTCCGCCGCGCGCATCGCGCGCACCTGATCGGGGAGCTTCGCACATGTGACCCGGCTAACGAACGTCAGTAGCGTCACACCTGAGCAACGAGCGAGACGCGCACAGGTTACTCACGAGTTCTTCGATTCCCAAGGGGGCCGTCGAGGCTTTCGGCGAAGTGTCCGGAATTCCGCGGTCCGCGGCGCGCACACCGCTGCGCACGCATATCCGCAATGCGAAAAAAGGCGGCCGCCGGCACGGCGACCGCCCGCGAAAACCCCGGGCACAAAGCCGGGACGGCGGAGAGATCGATTCGGCGAACGTGCTGGCGCAACGAATCCGAGGCACTCCGGATCGTTACCGAATCGAATCGAAGTCCGCGCGATCAACGACCGCGAATGCGGGGCGCGCGGAAGAGCAGAACACAGCGCAGCCGAATCGACACTGCTCGTGACAAGAAAAAGGCCCGGGATTTTCCCGGGCCCGGAAAACCGTTCGGTCCCGGGGCGCGACGCCGCCGGGACCGAACGGTTCGGATCACTTCAGGGTGATCTTGGCGCCGGACTCCTCCAGCTTGGACTTGGCCTCCTCGGCCTTCTCCTTGTCCAGCTTCTCGACGAGCACCTTCGGCGCGCCCTCGACCAGCTCCTTGGCCTCCTTCAGGCCCAGGCCGGAGACGACCTCGCGGACGACCTTGATGACCTGGATCTTCTTGTCGCCGGCGTCCTCCAGGACGACGTCGAACTCGTCCTGCTCCTCCTCGACCGGGGCCTCGGCGCCACCAGCGGCCGGGGCGGCCACGGCCGCGACCGGGGCGGCGGCGGAAACGTCGAAGGTCTCCTCGAACTGCTTCACGAACTCGGACAGCTCCAGGAGGGTCATCTCCTTGAAGACGTCCAGCAGCTCTTCGTTGCTCAGCTTCGCCATGTCGGCATTCCTTTCAGATCTGCGCTCGCCGCCGAGGACCGGCGTGCCGGCGAGCGGTGCGGTGGACGGGCGTGCTCCCCGCAAGGCGTGCTGCGAACGGGGACGGACGGATCAGGAGTCCGCCTCGCCGCCCTTCTTCTCCTGCAGAGCGTTGGCCATGCGAGCGACCTGCGAAGCGGGCGCGGCGAACAGGCCGGCGGCCTCGTTCAGCTTCGCCTTCATCGCACCGGCCAGCTTGGCCAGGGTGTCCTCGCGGGAGTCCAGGTCGGCGATGCGCTCGACCTCGGAAACCGAGATCGGGCGGCCGTCCATGTAGCCGCCCTTGATGACCAGGGCCTTGTTGTCCTTGGCGTAGTCGCGCAGCGCCTTGGCGGCGTCCACCGGCTCGCCCTCGATGAAGGCGATCGCGGTCGGGCCGACGAACAGGTCGTCCAGCCCCTCGACCCCGGACTGCTCCGCGGCCCGCTTGACCAGCGTGTTCTTCGCGACTCGGTAGGTCGTGCCCTCACCGAGGGCCTTCCGCAGCTCACCGAGCTGGGCCATGGACAACCCGCGGTACTCCGTCACGACAGCGGTCGTGGCGGTGTTGAACCGCTCCGCGATCTCGTTGACCGCGTTGACCTTGTCGGGCTTTGCCATGTCGCCTCCTCTCTTCTGTCGACTCGGAACCCGGTGCGCGGGCTCCTCGCCGGTAAGTGATCCCGAGGAGACGAAAAACGCCCCGGCGCAGCAGGGCACGGGGCGATCAAGCACCGGCGCAACAGACTGCGCACGGGTGCTGCCACGTCCTCCTGCGCGGGCCGCCCGCTTCGCACGGGACCTTCGTTCCCCTGGCCGCGGCGAACCGCGCGGGGAAAGACCAGCGGTCTTGGGTGGAACTGCGAACAGAATACGCCCGCCCCCGCGCCGACCTGCAGACACCCCCGGTACGAGCCCGACGACCTTGCCCCGCACGGCAAGATGTCAGGCGTGGCCGACCCGAACGAGTCGCAGCGCGACCACCGAACGCAGCAGGCAGCCGGTACCGACCCGGACTCCGCCGAGATCGTCGAAGCCGAGATCGTCGACGACGAACCGCCCCGGTCCTCGGCGGCCGGATCCGCCTCGGCGGCGCGGGAACCGCGCACCGGCCCCGCCGACGACGAGGAGTTCCGGCAGTACCAGCAGTTCCTCGAATTCCAGCGCTTCCAGGAATGGCAGCGGCAGCAGGGCTCCGGCGGCGCGGACACCTCCGCGGGCTCGCCGTGGCCGTCCGGGCCGGCCGCGCCCGAGCCGGAGCAGCGCCGCCCCTGGTGGCGCCGGGCGCTGCGGCTGCTGCGCTACAAGTTCGTCCGGCGGCTGCTCTACCTGCTGATCGTCCTGCTGGTGCTGTACTACCTCGTCAGCTCCATGCTCGCGTCGTTCACCGGCGGCGGAGGCAGCGGCGACTCCAGCCCCGGCACCGGCGGCGCCCCGCCCAACGCGGCGCCGGTCGCGCCCGGCAGCCCGCAGCGCGTGGTGCGCGCCCTCTACAACTACGTCGCCAACCAGCCGGAACAGGCGTGCGCGCTGTTCACCGAGACCGGCAAGGCAGCATTCGCCTACAGCTACGGCGTCGGCGACTGCACCACCGCCGCCCAGCGCGCCCACGCCCAGGTCGCCACCCCCGCCTCGTTCGGCAACCCGCGGGTGGACCAGAACGTCATCGTGGTCGCCGCCGGTGCCGGACAGGCCCAGGTGGACTCCTGCGACCTCGGCGTCAGCGGCGGCAAGCCGCTCGGCAAGTTCCGCATGACCCGCCAGCCCAACGGCGGCTGGCAGATCGACCAGTACGAGAACCCGCGCTGCGGCTGAACGCGAAAAAGCAGGTGGGCCGCCCCGTTGCCGGGACGGCCCACCTGCTGCGTCGAGACTCCGCGAACCGCGGATCAGGCCGCGGGGGCCTCGCTGTTGAGGTTGCGGGTCAGGTTCGGGTCCACCGGGATGCCCGGGCCCATCGTCGTGGTGAAGGTGACCTTCTTCAGGTACCGGCCCTTCGAGGTGGACGGCTTGGCCCGCAGGATCTCGTCCAGCGCGGCCGAGTAGTTCTCCACCAGCTGCGCGTCGTCGAAGGACGCCTTGCCGATGATGAAGTGCAGGTTGGCCTGCTTGTCCACCCGGAAGCTGATCTTGCCGCCCTTGATGTCCTGAACGGCCTTGGTGACGTTCGGGGTGACGGTGCCGGTCTTCGGGTTCGGCATCAGGCCGCGCGGGCCGAGCACCCGCGCGATCTTGCCGACCTTGGCCATCTGGTCCGGGGTGGCGATCGCCGCGTCGAAATCGAGCCAGCCGCCCTGAATGCGCTCGATCAGATCTTCCGAGCCGACCGCGTCCGCCCCGGCGGACTCGGCCTCAGCGGCCTTGTCGCCGGTCGCGAACACGATGACCCGGGCGGTCTTGCCGGTGCCGTGCGGCAGGTTCACGGTGCCGCGGACCATCTGGTCGGCCTTGCGCGGGTCGACGCCCAGGCGCAGGGCCACCTCGACGGTGGGGTCCATGTTCGTCTTGGCGGTCTTCTTGGCGAGGTCGATCGCCTCCAGCGGCGCGTACAGCCGCGAGCGGTCGACCAGCTCGGCCGCCTGCTGGTATGCCTTGCTGCGCTTGCTCATGCTTCTGTCCTTAGTGGTGGATCAGTCGTGGTCGTGCAGGGCCGCGCGAGCCCTCCCACACGTCGCCGGGAGCTCAGCCCTCGACGTTCAGGCCCATCGACCGGGCGGTGCCGGCGATGATCTTCTCGGCCTGGTCCATGCTCCGGGCGTTGAGGTCGACCATCTTGGCCTGGGCGATCTCGCGGATCTGGTCCTGGGTGACCTTGCCGACCTTGGTCTTGTGCGGCTCGCCGCTGCCCTTCTGCACGCCCGCGGCCTTCAGCAGCAGCTTCGCCGCCGGCGGGGTCTTCAGCTTGAAGTCGAAGGAGCGGTCTTCGAACACGGAGATCTCGACCGGCACCACGTCGCCGCGCTGGTTCTCGGTGGCGGCGTTGTAGGCCTTGCAGAACTCCATGATGTTCACGCCGTGCTGACCCAGCGCGGGGCCGACCGGCGGGGCCGGGTTGGCCTGGCCGGCCTGAATCTGCAGCTTGATGATCGCTGCGAGCTTCTTCTTCTTGGGCGGCATCTCTAGCTTCCTGTGTCTTCCATCTGGTTTCCCGGCCCGCTCACCGGGCCGAGCGGGCGCGTGCCACGGGAGGTGGCCCGGCCCGTCACCGCGAGCGGTCCTGCCCGGTCCGCTCGCGGCCGCCGGAATCCTCGTGTCGCTCGGTGGCGGCGCGGGGAGCCGGTCAGATCTTGGAGACCTGGTTGAACGACAGCTCGACCGGGGTCTCCCGGCCGAAGATCGACACCAGCACCTTCAGCTTCTGGTTGTCCGCGTTGACCTCGCTGATCGTCGCGGGCAGCGTGGCGAACGGGCCGTCCATGACGGTGATCGACTCGCCGACCTCGAAGTCCACCTCGACGGAGGGCTTGGCCTGCGAGCTCGCCGCGGCGGGCTGGGCGGCCTTCTTGCCCTGCTCCGGCTTGGACTCCTTCTCCGCCTGCGGGGCGAGGAACTTCAGCACCTCGTCGATGCTCAGCGGGGACGGCTGCGAGGTCGCGCCGATGAAGCCGGTGACGCCCGGGGTGTTGCGCACGGCGCTCCACGAGGCGTCGTTGAGCTCCATGCGCACCAGGATGTAGCCGGGCAGCACCTTGCGCTGCACCATCTTGCGCTGGCCGTTCTTGATCTCGGTGACCTCTTCGGTGGGCACCTCGACCTGGAAGATGTAGTCCTCGACGTCGAGCGTCTGGGCGCGGGTCTCGAGGTTGGTCTTGACCTTGTTCTCGTAGCCCGCGTAGGAGTGCACGACGTACCACTCGCCGGGAGCGCGGCGCAGCGCGGCGCGCAGCTCCTCGACCGGGTCCGCCTCCTCGGCCTCGTCCTCCGAACCGGAGTCGGCCTCCGCGGAGGTGTCGTCGGCGTCCGCCGCCGAGCCGGTCTCGTCCTGCTCGCCGACGCCGGTGGTCTCGGTCGAACCGGTGTCCTCGCCGGAGTCGGCGCCGTGCGCGGAATCGACGGCCTCGGTGTCCGCGGCCGCCTCGACGGCGTCCGGCTCACCGGTCCGGCCGGTCAACTCCTGGCCCTCGTGGGAGGTCCCCTCTCCTGAGGTCACAGTCGGTCTCGCTTCCTCTCGTGCGTTGTGCGCCGGGTCGATGGCGGCTCGGCCCGCCGATGTCGCTGTTCGCGGTCGCGGGCCGGGTGGCGCTCAGCCGAACAACCAGAGCACGCCCTTGGCGAACAGCACGTCCAGACCGGACACCAGTGCCACCAGGATGCTGACGAACACCAGCACCACCAGCGTGTAGGTCACCAGCGTCCGGCGTGTCGGCCAGATGACCTTGCGCAGCTCGGCGACGACCTCCCGCAGGAAGCGCCACGCCTTGCGGAACGGCGAGACCCGACCCTGCCGACCATCCCGGGAGGGCGTCGGCCGGCCCTTCGACTCGGTTGTGCGCGTCGAGCCACCCGGCTCGCCCGCGCGATCCTGCCCGCCCTTGCGGGCGGCGGCACGGGCGGAGGCACGGCGCTCACGTCGTGCGGCGGCGCTGGAGGGCTGAGCGGCGTTCTCGCGCTGCTCTTCCGGGCCCTGCTCGCGGTCGTCGCTCACGCCTGCATCCTCCGCTCACCGTGTGCATCGACGCAGGGGTGACAGGACTCGAACCTGCAACCTGCGGTTTTGGAGACCGCTGCTCTGCCAATTGAGCTACACCCCTTCGCGACCCGGCCGGTCGCGACGGAACACACGATACAGGCCGCCCGAACGCGGCCGACGCCGAGTTCGGGTGACGGGTGCACCGGCATCCCGAGAAGAGAAGTGTACGGCACGGCACTGATCGCCCCGCAGGCGCATCCCCGTTCCCGCTCGCCGCGCAGGTGGGGAGCGTGCCCGGGGCTTCCGACCTCTGCAAGGATGCCCTCATGGCCGCACCAGAAGCACAGTCCGCTCAGCAAACCGCGAAGCCGCGCGTGTCGGCGCGCATCGGAGGGATCAGCGAGTCCGCGACGCTCGCGGTCGACGCGAAGGCGAAGGCGCTCAAGGCAGCCGGGCGACCTGTGATCGGTTTCGGTGCCGGCGAGCCCGACTTCCCGACCCCGCAGCCGATCGTCGACGCCGCCGTCGCCGCCTGCGCCGACCCGCGCAACCACCGCTACAGCCCGGCGGCGGGCCTGCCCGAGCTGCGGGAGGCGATCGCCGCCAAGACGCTGCGGGACTCCCGCTACGAGGTCGAGCCCGGCCAGGTCCTGGTCACCAACGGCGGCAAGCAGGCCGTCTACCAGACCTTCGCCGCGCTGCTCGACCCCGGCGACGAGGTCCTGCTGCCCGCGCCCTACTGGACCACCTACCCGGAGGCGATCACCCTCGCCGAGGGCGAGCCGGTCGTCGTGCCCACCGACGACTCCACCGGCTACCTGGTCAGCGTCGAGCAGCTGGAGGCCGCGCGCACCGAGCGCACCAAGGTCCTGCTGTTCAACTCCCCGTCCAACCCCACCGGCGCGGTCTACCCGCCGGAGCAGGTCGCCGCGATCGGCCGCTGGGCCGTCGAGCACGGCATCTGGGTGATCACCGACGAGATCTACGAGCACCTCGTCTACGGCGGTGCCGAGCACGTGTCGATGCCGGTGGCGGTGCCGGAGCTGGCCGACACCTGCGTCGTGCTCAACGGCGTCGCGAAGACCTACGCGATGACCGGCTGGCGGGTCGGCTGGATGATCGGCCCGAACGACGTGATCAAGGCGGCGACGAACCTGCAGTCGCACCTGTCGTCCAACGTCGCCAACGTCTCGCAGCGCGCAGCGCTGGAGGCCGTCAGCGGCTCGCTGGACGCGGTGGCCGACATGCGCTCGGCGTTCGACCGGCGCCGCCGCACGATCGTCGAGCTGCTCTCGGCGATCCCGGGCGTGTCCTGCCCGGAGCCGCAGGGCGCGTTCTACGCCTACCCCTCGGTGAAGGGCCTGCTCGGCAAGGAGATCCGCGGGCAGCGGCCGCAGACCAGCGTCGAGCTCGCCTCGCTGGTGCTGGAGCAGGCCGAGGTCGCGGTCGTGCCGGGCGAGGCGTTCGGCACCCCGGGCTACTTCCGGATGTCCTACGCGCTCGGCGACGACGACCTCGCCACCGGCGTCGGCCGGATGGCGGAGCTGCTGTCCGAAGCCAGGTGACCGGTCGCTGACGAGGGCCGCGCACCCCGGCGGGTGCGCGGCCCTCGTCGCGTTCAGACCGCGATCACTCCGGCAGCCGCACCGTCGCCGTCGCGCCGCCGAGCACGCCCTGCCCGCCGCTGCGAGCGGTGATGGCGACCTTGACCGTCCCGTCCTCGTTGATCGCCGAGACCTTCCCGGACAGCTCCACCACCGCCCCGGTGCCGTCGTCCGGCACCACGACCGGCCTGGTGAAGCGCACCGAGTGGTCCACGATCGCCCCCGGATCCCCGGTCCAGTCCGCCACCAGCCGGCCGGACAGCGCCATCGTGAGCATCCCGTGCGCGATCACGTCCGGCAGCCCCACCTCGGCGGCGAACCGCTCGTTCCAGTGGATCGGGTTGAAGTCCCCGGACGCGCCCGCGTAGCGGACCAGGTCCTGCCGGGTCAGGGTGACCTCCAGCGGAGGCAGCTCGTCGCCCTTGGCGACCTCGGACGCACGCACCTTCACGCCTGCTCCCCCTCCTCGGCGGTGCCCCGCGCCACCAGCGTGGAGATCGCGGTGCACACCGGCTCGCCGTCCTCGGTGCCGATCTCGGCGCGCACCGTCAGGAAGTCGTTGCCCGCGCGGGCCTTGATGTCGTCCACCACCACCGCGGTGCGCAGCCGGTCCCCGGCCCGGATCGGTCGGTGGTGGGTGAAGCGCTGGTTGCCGTGCACGACCCGGCTGAAGTCCAGCCCCAGCGCCGGGTCGGCCACCACGGCGTCGTGCGCCCGCATCGACAGGATGATCGCGAACGTCGGCGGGGCGATCACGTCGGGATGCCCGGCGGCCTTGGCCGCTTCCGGGTCGCGGTGCAGCGGCGAGTCGTCCTGGATCGCCTCGGCGAACTCGCGGATCTTCTCCCGCCCCACCTCGTACGGCTCGGTGGGCGGGTACTCACGTCCGATGAATGCTTGGTCGAGCGGCACGGCGCGCAGATTACCGGCAGGCCCCGGCGCGGCGGTGCGAGAGGCGGCTCAGCGCGCCGCTGAGCGCCGCGCGGCCGCACCCGCGAGGTGATCACCGGCCGGGCCCCGCGCGGCCCGGAGATCGCGAATGCGGGCCCGAACGCGAAGAACCCGCCGCGGCGAGCGCCGGGCGGGTTCCTCGGAATGCTGCGGGACCGCTGCGATCAGCGGGTCTCCTTGTGGGTGCGGTGGGTGCCGCAGGTGGAGCAGAACTTCTTCATCGCCAACCGGTCCGGGTTGTTGCGCCGGTTCTTGTTGGTGATGTAGTTGCGGTTCTTGCACTCCTCGCAGGCCAGCGTGATCTTGGGGCGAACGTCGGTGGCGGCCACAGAGGTGCCCTTTCTCTCTCGTACTGCGTCCAAGGGGCCCGCTCGCGGAGTGGGGCGAGTCCCGCTGCTGGTAGCGGTGGCCGGACTTGAACCGACGACACAGCGATTATGAGCCGCTTGCTCTACCGACTGAGCTACACCGCCGCGCTGAGACCACCGCCTCGGCGGGTCGTCAGCACCACCGAGGGTATCTCATGCAAAACAGCCACAGCACCCAGCTAACCGAGCACCGCGGCTGTTCTCGAGCCCCAATACGGAATCGAACCGTAGACCTTCTCCTTACCATGGAGACGCTCTGCCGACTGAGCTATTGGGGCATGTCCTTGCGGAGCGATTAGAACTCTACACACCGCCTGATCGGGCTCTGCAACGGGGGGTCCCTTCTTGCGAACGCCCAGGTCAGGGCGGATGTTCCGGCTCCGGCGGGCGGTTCGGGCCCACCGGAGCCCGCTCAGTGCTCCAGTGTGAGGACGGTCTCGGACCGCGGGCCGCGCGCCTTGATGGTGCGGGCCTGCAGCCACGCCTCGAACCGGTCCTCCGGCAGCGGGCGCGAGATCAGGTAGCCCTGCGCGATGTCGCAGCGCATCCCGACCAGCTGGTCGCGCGCGGCGTCGTCCTCCACGCCCTCGGCGACCACCACGAGGTCCAGCGAGTGCCCGAGCTCGACGATCGTGCGCACCACGGCCATGTCGCCGAGGTCGGTGCCCATGCCGAGCACGAAGCTCTTGTCGATCTTGACCTCGTCCACCGGCAGCGAGCGCAGGTACGCCAGCGACGAGTAGCCGGTGCCGAAGTCGTCCACCGCCAGCACCACGCCCAGCGCGTGCAGCCGCCGCAGCACCGGCATGGACCGCTCCGGCTCCTCCATCACCGAGGACTCGGTGAGCTCGAAGGTCAGCAGCTCCGGCGGGATGTCGTGGCGCAGCAGCGCCTCCGCGACCCGGTCCGGGAAGTCCTCGTCGTTGAGGTTGCGCACGGACAGGTTCACCGCCACCGACATGCGCAGCCCGCGGTCCAGCCACTCCCGCACCTTGATCAGCGCGCGCTCCATCACGAACGACGTGAGCGCGTCGACCAGGCCGGTCGCCTCCACCACCGGCACGAACTCGTCCGGGTCCAGCCGGCCGTACTCGGGGTGCCACCAGCGCACCAGGGCCTCGGCGCCGACGACCTGGCGGCCCGGCAGCGCGACCTTCGGCTGGTAGTGCACCTCGACCTGGCCGGTGTCCAGCGCCTGCCGGAACTGGGTGACCAGCTGGAAGCGGCGCAGGAACACCTGGCCCATCGCCGGGGCGTAGCCGCGGATCACGTCCTTGCCGTTGCGGGCCGCGCGGACCGCCACGTCGGCGTGCTGCAGCAGCGTGTCGATGTCGCTTTCCGACTCCGCGTCGGCCGGGTCCGAGGAGGCGTAGCCGGCGACGCCGGTGGCCTCCACGACCAGCCGGTCCAGCGGGTACGGCTCGGCGATCACCGCGCACAGCCGCTCGCCGAGCTCGTGCGCCTGCTGCTCGGTGCGGTCGACCAGCAGCACCGCGAACGAGTTCGCCTCCAGCCGCGCCAGCGGGATCTCCGGGCCCAGCGCGTCGCGCATCCGCTGCCCCGCGGCGACCACCATGCGATCGCCCCAGGTGTAGCCGAGGGCCTCGCTGACCGTGGTCAGCAGGTCCAGGTCCACCCGCAGCACCACCGCGGTCCGCCCGTCCCGCAGCTCCTCGGCGGCCATCTCGCGGAACCCGGCGCGGTTGAGCAGGCCGGTCAGCAGGTCGTGGTAGGCGTCGTGGCGCAGCCGCGCCAGCAGCCGCCGGTTGTCCATCGCCGTCGCCAGGTGGCTGGCCAGCGTGTGCAGCAGCCGCACGTCGGCCCGGCCGAAACCGCGCCAGCGGCTGACCCGGTCGTGCGCCTCCACCGCGCCGAGCAGCTGGTTGCCGCCGCGCAGCGGCACCACCAGGGACTCGTAGGCCCCGCGCAGCCGCAGCGCGCGGCGGACCTCCTCGGGTGCTTCGAGGGTGCGGAACGAGCGGACGTGGCTGCCGGGCAGCTGCAGCAGCGGGTCGTCGCGCAGCGCCTGCGGGCCGGCGAGCTCGGCGGCCTCCGGCAGCGGCGCCCCGGCGACCAGGGTGCTCACGTCACCGCGCGGATCCAGCCGCAGCCGGATCACCACGCGGGTCGCGTTCAGCTGCTCGCGGATGCGCTCGGCGACCGGCTCCCACTCGCTGACCGAGGTCTCCGGGTCGGCGGCCTCCGCCGGGGCGCGCACCGCGGCCTGGCCCGAGCGGGCCACGCTGAGGCTGACATCGCTGAGCGCCTCCAGGTCCCGCTGCTCGCGCAGCAGCCCCGAGTAGGCCCGGTACAGCCCGATCACCGCGACCGCCACCAGCGCCACCAGCAGCCAGCCCCAGCGGGTGCTGCTGGCGACCTCGTAGCCGATCAGCCCGACCGAGGTGTTCAGCAGCCCCACGGCCAGCGTGCGCACCGCCAGCCGCACCGCGGCGTTGACCCGCATCCCGCCGCCGAGCACGTGCAGCGCCGCCAGCGCGAACGCGCAGCTGATCAGCGGGGAGGTCAGGGTGCCCACGACCGGCCCGAACCACGCCGGCGCCACGTGCAGCAGCGCCTGGTTCACCCCGGTGGCCACCGCGAACGGGACCGCTATCTCCAGGCAGAAGACCCCGGCGTTGTAGACGACGTGGGTGGCCGCGCGCCTGCCGACCTGGGCGCCCAGGCCCGCCAGCAGGTTCGCCGCCAGCACCACCTCGAACGGCGCGGTCAGCAGCCCCAGGATGAGCGGGATCTCGGTGAACGAGATGGTCCAGCCGACCCGCTTCACGTCCACGTCGATGGTCAGCTGCTCGGCCAGCAGGAAGCCGACCGCCAGCAGCGGGCCGATGACCAGCAGGTCCGGGGTGTACTCGAACGGCAGCCAGCGCGAGGTCAGCCCGGACACCAGCAGCCCGGCCAGCAGCGTGACCACGGAGAAGGCGGTGAAGGTGCGCCGCCGCGCAGGGTCGACCTCGGCTCGCACGGGCGGCCGCGGGGTGTCCAGCGTCGCCTGTGGACCGAGGGTGTGGTGACTCTCGATCATCCACCCTCCTCTGCCCGGCGACACGAATGTCGCACCGGAATGCCGCGCCGATCGTGACGCACTCGGGGCACGGTTGGCCAGGGTCGAGTTCGCCCGGAGCAGCGAACTTGATCTTCCGCACAGCCCGCGGACGCTCCGCGCCGCACCGCGTTCACCTGCGCAAATTCCGGGCTGACCTGGGAGTTCCGCCGGAGCGGAATGCCGGGTTCCGCTCCGGTGGGGCGCTCACGTCCCCGCGCGCGGCGCTGTGAAATAGCGCGCAACAACCGATCAAGGGCCATGCGGAGAGTATCCACGAAACACGGGCGGTAATAGAACTTCCGTCAATCGGAGCAGCCGATTTCGAGAGCTCCTGAACCCGCTGTCGCCACCGCTCGCGCTCGCCGCGCCGCCCGCTAGGCCACCCCGAGCTCGTCCAGGTAGTCCCGCAGCGCCCGGTCCAGGTCCGCCAGCCCCGACTCCTCCGAAGGCAGGTGCCCCGCGCCGTGCAGCAGCGCCAACCGGCCCGCCGACCCGAGCCGGTCGAAGAACTCCTTGGACAACCGCGGCGGCGTCCACCGGTCCTCGGCCGGGTGCGCCAGCAGCAGCGGCGGCCCCTCGTAGTGCTGCGGTTCCACCGCGGGCGCGGCCCCGACGAAGCTGCGCAGGAAACCCAGCGGCATCCAGTTCGCCCCGCCCAGCGGATCCGCCCAGATCGCGTGCGCGAACTGCGCGTGGTTCGACATCGCCGCGATGTTGACCAGCCAGCGCACCGGCGCCCACGCCGGCGGCAGCGGCAGGTGCACCGAGCCGGGCATCATCCCCAGCAGCACCGACCAGCGCCCCAGCTCCGGCGTCGTCGCCAGCAGCCGCCGCACCTCCGGGCGCCGCGGATCGGCCAGGCCCGTCGCCACCGCTCCCGCGACCGGCACGCCCGAGGTGCCCGCGCGCGCCGCGACGTCGTAGGCCAGCCGCCCAGCCGAGCCCACGCCCATCAAGACGATCGGCCGCTCATCCGTTCGCCGCTCGGCCGCCACGAGATCGGTGACGCACCGCAGCCACGTGTCGTAGGTCACCTGCCGGAAACCGCTGGTGGTCAGCCCGAAACCCGGCAGGTCGGGCGCGACGAACTCGGCGTCCACCGAAGGCAGCCGGCTGTAGGGCGCCAGCATCCGCCCGTAGCCGCCGATGCCGTGCAGCGCGATCAGCTTCGCCGGCGCGCCGGGCCGGCGGACCCGGTCCACGTGCACCCGCCTGCCCCGCCAGGACCACCAGCTCTCCTCCGGGGCCTCCGCGGCCGATTCGATGCGGAGTCCGCTGGGGAAGTACTCCTGGTAGCGCAGCCAGTGCTCGTGCTGCGCATAGCTGGGACCGACCACGCTGTCGGAACTTGGGGAATAGAGGGCTCGCACCCCACAGAAAATACGGATTGGGTTCACCGATGCGCATCAGCCGGCAGAAGGCACGCTACTGGTTCTCCACGGCCCGATCGGCGCGCATGGGCACCGCCGGTGCGGACGGAACTCCGCATCTGGTGCCGGTGACTTTCGCGGTGGTCGGGGAGGTCGTGGTGACCGCGGTCGACCACAAGCCGAAATCGACCACGAGCCTGAAACGCCTGCGCAACCTGGCCGCGAACCCGCGGGTGTCGTTCCTGGCCGACCACTACGAGGACGATTGGTCGGCGCTGTGGTGGGTGCGCGCGGACGGTTCGGCCGAGGTGCCGGACGCGGCCGAACGGCCGGACCTCGTCGCCGCGCTCGCGGAAAAGTATGAGCAATATCGCAACCAGCCGCCGCACCATTCGCTCATCGTCGCGCGGATCGAGCGGTGGAGCGGCTGGAGCGCCTCGGGAAAATTGCGAACGGACTGAATGGGCGCGAAATCGGTTCAGCCGTTCAAGTGGAAGGTGCGGCCCTGGTCGTCGGTGCACGTCGCCAGCCGCCCGTAGGGGCGCTGCTGCGGTTCCTCCGCGGTGCCGCCGAGCCGCCGGACCCGCTCGACCGCGGCGTCGATGTCGTCCACGTGGAAGCACAGCGCGATCTCGCCGGAGCCGCCGCCGTGCATCCCCGCCATCGGGCGCACGCCGTGGATCTGCCAGCCGTCCGGCACGCTGCCCGGCTCGAACCGCCAGCCGAGGAGTTCGCCGTAGAAGCGGCGGGCGGCGGCGGTGTCGGCGGTGGAGATCGTCAGGTACTCGACGTCGCCATGACGGGCAGCGCCCTGCTCGGCGGCTCCCTGCTCGCCGGCTCCCTGCTCGCCGGCGCCCTGCTCGACCGCGCCGGTGCCGGCCGGGCTCGCCGCTTCGGCTTGGGCCGGGACCTCGGCGGGCGGGGTGAGCACCTGCCAGCGGTGGCCGAACGGGTCGTCGAACCGGCCGCTGCGGCCGTAGGGCTTGTCCTCGGCGTCCCAGACCTTCGGCGCCCCGTTCTCCCGCGCCCGCCGCAGCACCGCGTCGACGTCGCCGAGCTGCAGGTTCAGCGTGACGCTGCGCGGCCCCGAACTCGGCGGGGCCTCGACGTCCACCTCCGGGAACTCGTCGGCCAGCATCAGCGCGGCCCCGCCGAGGTCCAGCTGCGCGTGCCCGATCCGCCCGTCGTCCATCACGTACGGCTCGCCCCGGACCTGCGCGGCGAACACCGCCCGGTACCAGTCCATCGCCCGCCGCGCGTCGGAGACGCACAGGTACGGGGTGAGCAGCGTGCTCGTCCTGGTCGTCGTGGTCATCTTCTCCCCCTGTCCGCAGGCCCCCTCCACACCCATCGTCGCGCCGGGCAGCGGCTCCGCGCGGCCTTCGCCCGCGGCTGCATCGGGTGAACCGGGCGCGCCGTAGGCTGCGGGGCGTGTCCGATCCCTTCGAGCAGCAGGTCGCCTCGGCCTCGCTGGGCCGGTTGGCGGCGGCGCTGGACGTCGTCGACGAGCGCGCCGAGCTCAACCACCGCTACCGCAAGCTGATCACCGACTCGCGCGCGGCGCTGGCGGCGCCGCAGGTGCGGCTCACCCAGGCCCGCGGGATCGGCAAGAAGTTGCTGGTGCTGGTGAAAGCCGCGGGGCCGGACTTCCGCTCGGGCCTGGCCGAGGCCGAGCAGGCGGCGCTGGACGCGGGTCTGGCGCAGGCGAACGAACTGATCTACGAAGCTTGATCGGCTCCGCGGGTGGGCACCCTGGCGGTGCACCCGTCGAGGAGGAGCCGATGAGCACGCCCGAACCGGACACCGAGCAGATCACCGCCTGGCGCAACCTGCTCGACTCGTTCGCCCAGCTCAGCGCCGCCTGGCAGGCGGCGGAGGAGACCAGCCCGGACCGGCCCGGGCCGATGCCGGAACCGCTGGCCACCTCGTTCTCCCGCGCGGGCGCGGAGGCCGCCGACGCGCTGGCGGGCGTGGCCGCGGAGCTGGCCCGGCAGACCGGCAACGCCACCACGTTCGACCAGGTCGCCGACTCCCAGCGGCGAGCCCGCGACGCCTGGCGCGCGGCCCACGACAGCCTCTCCGACGCCGAGGACGACTGACTCAGAACAGGTTCTCCACCAGCG
>Ga0164243_10006002_pt1 | contig 18486 bp, 19 predicted proteins | sample OricompcompostOP_FD_108781 | JGI IMG/M metagenome (GOLD analysis project Ga0164243, IMG submission 108781) | Organic Plus compost microbial communities from Emeryville, California, USA - Original compost - Organic plus compost (OP) | ecosystem: Engineered > Solid waste > Mixed feedstock >... | reverse complement strand
CCCGCAGACGCTCCCACTGATCGTCCCGCAGTACCTCGCCTTCCACACCAGCCTCCAAAAGCCAGTGTTGAATCACAAACCCGCACCGCCGTGAATCCCTAAAATGTCACTACAGCCTAGAGCTATTCTATAGGAGAAGCCACCCCTCACTACGGAGATGGTGGCTTCGATACCCAAATGGCCGGTTGGAAAGCTATCCGCGGATGCGCATCCAACCGGCGAATTCGATTAGCCGCGAACGCCACCGTTCGACTCGTTGTTCGGCCCACCGCCGGCAACGACGTCGATCTCGCGCTCGTTGAGCTCCTCGACGACAACTTGATCCTTGGTCATGGACGACTCCTTTTATGTGTCGGAAAGGGCCCGACATGGTCCCCGATATCCCAAGGTTAAGGATTGGTAAACTCGGTTAACAATTATCGCCAAGTTTATCATTGAGCTGCTGGTCGATTTTGGCGGATTTCCGCGGTTGCCATGGTGCCGTGCCTGGCCGCGCCGGCCTCCTGGGAGGCGTAATTGGAGGCCATATTTCTCCATTGATACGCGTTCCCAGGTCGCGACTCGGCATTGGAATAGCGGCGATTCGGCTTTGGAAACAATCCGTTCGCCGCACTTCCGTTTTCCTTGAGCGATGACGTGCGCGGACTTCGATGCGATAGGTTGACGAGCGATGTCGATCGTTGTCGATGGAGCAGTTGTCCCCGGCGCCCGGAATTGGATCAATTTGGGACAGCGGATGGCCGCGCAGACGATCTTTTTTGCGGTATCGAAACCTGCGCTCGTAGCGAGGGTCACTCCCCAGGCGCGATCAGCACCTTGCATTGATGGGTGCGTCGTTTGAGGCCCTCGAATATGTCGGGAGTCTGCGCCAGGCCGATCGTCTGCGTCACCAGCGCCCGGGGCTCCGGCGCACCGCGCTCGAGGGCGTCGAGCGCCGTCTCATATTCGCCGCGCTTGAAGAAGGCGGAAGTGACGAGGCGCACTTCCTTGGTCAGCATGGCGAAGCTGTTGAAGGTGTCGGGCTGGTTGCACAGGCCCAGCAGCAGGATGGTACCGCGCGGCCGGACCTGCTTCACGGCCTGCGCGATGAGGCCCGGCACGCCGACGCACTCGAAGACGATGTCGGCGAGCCCGTCCAGAGCGCGCGCGGCCGCGCCCACCGGGTCCTCCGGATCGACGATGAACTCGGTGGCGCCCATCTCGATGGCCCGCGCGCGCTGCCAGTCCGCAATGTCCTGCACCACGACGCGGGACGCGCCGGCCCGGCGTGCCCAGAAGGCGACGGCAAGGCCGATGGGGCCGGCGCCGAGCACCAATATCCTGTCGCCCGGCCGGATGCCGGATAGCATCACGCCATGCAGCGCGACGGCCAGCGGCTCCACGATCGCGCCGTCCGCCAGGCTGAGCGAGGCCGGCAGCCTCACGCACTGGTTGGGGCGGGTGAGGGCATATTCGGCATAGCCGCCCATCTGCAGGCCGAACTGCTCGCACCAGGCGACCTCGCCGGCGCGGCAGGATGCGCACTGGCCGCAGCTCTTGAGCGGGCTGATCGAAACGAGATCGCCCGTGGCGAGGCCTTCGACCCCCTTGCCGATCGCGACGATCTCGCCCGCGAATTCATGGCCGAGCACGGTGCCGGCGGGCCGGCCGAACCCGGGATCTTCGGTCATGTGCAGGTCCGAGCCGCAAATGCCGCAACGCCCCACCTTGACGACGAGTTCACCCTCGCCGGGCGTAGGATCGGGAAGGGTCTCGATGGCGAGAGGCTGGTGCAGGCCCTGCATCACGGCTGCGCGCATCGCTGATCATGCTCCTGTCTTGAGGCGGGGAAGAACCATGCCGGTCATTCGATGACCAGCACGGATTTGACGACCTCGCCGCTCTCGCTGGCCCGGAATGCTTCGTCGATCCGCTCGAACGGGAAAGTGCGGATCAGCCGGTCGTGCGGGAAGCGCCCGGCGAGATGATGCGCGATCAGTTCCGGAAGGAACGTGACCAAGTCGGAATCGCCGCCCAATATGCCCATCAGCCGCTTGCCGCCGCCCATGAACGCCGTTTCGTTGAAGCTGATGACATCCGTGGGTGGCGAGGCCCCGACAATGCCGATGATGCCGAGCGGCGCGACCAGATCGGCGGCCTGCTCGATGATCCGGGCAATGCCGGTCGTGTCGAAGGCATAGCCCAGGCCCTGAGGGCAGAGCGCGCGGATCGCGGCCGGCGCATCCTGGCTACGGCCATGGATGCCATGCGTCGCGCCCAGTTCGCGGGCGAGTGTCAGGCGGCTCTCATGCATGTCGACGGCGATGATCGGGTTCGCGCCGGCGATCTTCGCGGCCATCACCGCGGCCAAGCCAACCGCGCCTACGCCGAAGATCGCGATCGGCATGCCCGTGCGGACATTCATGCTGCGCAGCACCGCGCCCGCGCCGGTCATCAGTCCGCAGCCCAGCGGCGCCAGCGTGGCGAGCGGCACATGGGCGGCGCTGTCGGGCACCTTCACTACATTGCGGGCATGGCCGATCGCATGGGTGGCGAAGGACGACTGGCCGAAGAAATTGGCGTTGAGGCTGGCGTCGCCGCGATGCGCCGTGAAGCTGCCGTCCGGACGCGTGCCGGTCCAGTTCTCGGGCACGAAATTGTAGCAGTAGGTCGGCCTGTCGATGGCGCAGCTCGGGCAATGGCCGCAGCTGTTGAAGCTCATGATCACCCGGTCGCCGGGCCGGACATGCGTCACCCCTGCGCCGACTCTCTCGACGATCCCCGCGCCTTCATGGCCGAGTATGGCGGGCAGCGGCGTCGGCAATTGCCCGTCGCGCACGGCCATGTCGGTATGGCAGATGCCGCATGCGGCGATCCGGACCAGTATCTCGTCGGCGCGCGGCTCGTCGAGCGTCACGGTCTCGATCGCGAAGGGCCGATCGGCGCCGTAGCAGATGGCAGCCTGGGCATTCGTGCTCATTAATCGTCTCCGTCAGGTCCGCAGGAATTGGATGCCGGGAAAGCGCGTGGCACGCCGCGCCTATCTGAATTTCCCCAGCGCCATGCCGCCGTCGATCAGCATCTGGCTGCCGGTCACATAGCTGGAGGCGTCCGAAGCGAGATAGAGGGCCAGCGGCTTCATCTGCCAGGTCTCGGCGATCCGCCCCATCGGCGTCGACTTGTCCCATGCCTCGCGCACCACGGGATCCTTGAGCGAGCCGTCCGCGATGTTGGTGACGAACGGGCCGGGCAGGATGGCATTCACCCGGATCCTGTATTCCGCCAGCTCATAGGCGAGATGCCGGACCATATGGCTCACGCCTGCCTTGGCCGGCATATAGGGCATGGGCACGATCGCCTCGCAGATCACAGCCGCGTTGGACGAGGTTGCGATGATGGAGCCGCCCTGTCTCCCATTTCTCTGGCCCTGCTTCTTCATGAGCCGGGCCGCATCGCGCATCGTGTTGTAGACGCCGGTCAGGTTGATCGCGATGATCCGGTCCCACAGGGCGGGATCATAAGTATCGACCTGCCCATCCGGCGCGCGGTGGCCGTTGGGATCCCAGAAGCCGGGCCCCATGCCGACGCCGGCATTGGCGAAGGCGATGTCGAGTCCGCCATAGGCCGCCTCATGCGCATCGAACACCGCCGTCGTGCGCGCCCGGTCGGAAACGTCGAGCTGGTCGGCCCGCGCTTCATAGCCCTCGTCACGCAGCCGCGCTGCCTCGCGTTCGGCCGCTTCGCCGTCGATATCGGTCAGCGTCACCCTGGCGCCTGCCTCGGCCATCGTCTCGGCATAGGCGAGGCCGATGCCGGAGGCCGCGCCGGTGACGATCGCGCTGCGTCCCGCTATGTCGAACTGCTCCAGTGCCTTGGGCCCATTCGCGGATGCGACGCCGCTCACAGATACAGCTCCGCATTGATCGGCAGGCCGTTGGCGCGGCAATAGCTCTCATAATGGTCCATGAACCACCAGACGTCGGCCGTCATGACCAGATTGCCGTCGGCATCGTAGAATTCGTTGGGGCCCTGCATCCAGCCGAACAGCTTGACGCCGTCGGGATGGTCCGTGACCAGCGTATGGGCCTCACCGGGCGTCTCGTAGATGAAGCAGCCGGGCGTCGCGAGCCAGTCATATTCGAGATAGTGGACGCTGCCCTCCAGGCACATCATCACCACATAGCCGCGATGCTTGTGCGTGCCGACGACGCTCGGGCCCTTCATCCACAGGATGTTGGAGTAGATATTGTGCCGGGTGTCGAACAGCAGATGCTTGATGGCCGCATTCTCGCCGAACGGCACCCACGGGCTGTCCTTCTCGTCGATGTCGACGAAGCGGCCGGCATGGGCGTGCTTGGCGATCAGGTCCGGGAACAGCTCGGGCACCTTGACGATCTGGCGCACTTGCGAGGGCGGCGCGGTCATCTTCGTTTCGGGCTTGTTCATGCCATCTCTCTCCTGCGTCTTTTGTTTGTTCTGTCTTGAGGGCCGCGCCCTGGTCAGCCGCCAGGATCCTCGTCGAAGACGTTGAGCTCGATCTGCACGCCCGTGGGGTCGTGCAGGAATACTTGGGTCATCTTGATGACCTCCACCCGGTTCTGGCGCCACGGCACGCCATGCCGCTCCAGTCGCTCGACCAGCGCGTCGAAGCCGGTGCACTGGAAGGCGATATGGTCGAGCCCGCCGGTCGTGCCGGTGATCTTGTCATATTGGCCATGTTCGGAAAGCGCGCCGGGCGTACTGATGTGGACGATCGGATCATCCTTGTCGTCATACATCCAGCGCACCATCATCTTGTCGAGATTGGACGGCGGGTCGCGTTCCTCGAGCTGCAATATGTCGCGATAGAAAGCGACGACCGGCGGCAGGTCCCGCGTGCGGATGTTCACATGGTCGAGCCGTCTGATCAGCATGATGCTCTCCTGCCTTTTTTCCTTGGCGCCGCGATCGCATGAGTCTTCGAGGGCGATACTATCTACCATGATAGAAAGCAGCGGAAGGCCGATGGATCAAGCCATTTCCTATCATGGCTGCCCCGCGGCCACATCGGAAATCGGTCGATTTCCCTGATCGAAACGACGAGCGCCCGGACGGAAAAGGCGCCGCATCGCCCCGGCCCCTTTCCGTTCGACCGGTCGCGCGAGCCGGTCAGAAGTTGCGCTTGACCGAAACCATCCAGGTGCGCGGCAGGCCCGGCACGCCTGTGGCCTCGCCCAGCGAGTTGGTGACGTCGCTCTTGGACAGGAAATAATAATGGTCGAACACATTCTTCACTTCCACGGCGACCTGCCAGTCCTTGTCGGCCGTCGTGAAGCTGAGGCGCGCATTGCCCAGGAAATAGGGCTTGATCCGGCTCCAGTCGGAGTTGGAGGTCTCGCCGTAAATGTCGGACTGGTAATTGCCGTCGAACCGGACGCTGATCGTGCCCGGACGGATCGCATAGTCATATTGGACGCCGAAGCTCCAGGTCCATTCCGGCGTATAGGGCGTGATGCCCGTGATCGGGACGCCCGTGACGGCTGAATCGCCGACATCCTTATATTCGAAATCGATATAGCTCAGCGAACCGTCGAGCGTCAGGCCATCGACCGGCCGGATCGTCGTCTCGATCTCGAAGCCCTTGACGTCCGCCTTGCCGACATTGGTGGGCTTGAGGCAGGGTGCCGACGGGCAGGAGGTGAGCTGCAGGATGATGTTGTTGTATTTGTTGAAGAATACGGCGCCGTTCAGCCGCAGCCGGCGGTCGAACAGATCGGACTTGAAGCCGATCTCATAGGTGGTGATGGTTTCCGGCTCGAAGCTGCCAAGCTGGTTGCAGGGCGCCGGCGCGACATAGCCGGGCGCATTGCAGTCGCCCGCCGAGGGTCCGAAGAAGGGTCGCGGATTGACGCCGCCGCCCTTGTAGCCGGTCGCGATGGAGGCATAGGCCATGAAGGCGTCGGAGAAGCGATAGTCGGTCGAGACGCGCCAATCCCAGCGATCGCCCTTGAAGGTGTCGGAAATGTCATAGAGGCCGGCGAGCAGGCAGTTCGGCGAGTTGCCGATGCCGGTCGGACCCGCCGTCGGCGCGCCCTGGAAGAACTCGCAGATCGGGATCGGATATTGGGGCGAGGGCGGCACGGTGACGAACGGGATCGTCAGGTCCGGGTTACGCCGGAAATAGGTGTAGGTCTTCTCGTCTCTTGTATAGCGGACGCCGCCCGAGATGCTCCAGGCCTCCGTCGGATGCAGTGTGCCGTTGGCGAACAGCGCCTTGGAAGTGGACGGAGTCGTGTCGGGTCCGTGGACGAAGTCGATACCGGCATAGTTGAGGTCCACGCGCGCGGTGTAGCGGCCGTCCTGTTTGAAGTAGAAACCGCCCAGCGTATATTCGAGCAGCTTGTCGCCCAGGCTGCCGTTCAGGCGGATCTCCTGGCTCCAGGCGTGGTGGTTCATCTGGTTGTCGAGTTGCGCCACCGGGATCGGCGTTGCGTCCTGGTCCTGGCCCCAATGCGTCACATATTCGCGATAGGAGCTGATCCAGACCAGTTGCAGCGTATCGCTGATGTCGAACCGGACATTGCCCTGCACGCCCCAGCCCTCGAAATCCTGGTTCTGCAGGGCGGTGTATGGCTTGTAGGGGGCCTGCGAGGTCGGCAGCATGCCGTCCTGGAAGCTCGCATAGCTCACATAGCGCGGATCGACGCCGAACTGGCCGGCATTGAGCGTGTCGCAGCCGAACTTGCCATAGGGCACGAAACGGCAATCGAGCGGGACTGGATTGCCGTCCTTGCCGGCCAGCCAGGCGCCGCCGTCCGCGTTGGTCGCCGGATAGGGGACGGTCGGATTGAAGGGCAGCGGGTTGGTGCTCGTCGGGCCCGGCAGGCCAGCGGCCAGCACGATGGTCGGCGCAGGCTCCGAATGATCCGACGTATAGTCGCCGGAAATATTGATCTCGAGCCTGTCGGTCGGCACCCAGCGCAACGCGACGCGGCCGGCGACATAGGACTGGCCGCCCTGCGTACCCACCTTCGGATAGGCCCCGCGCGAATTGGTCGGCAGCACGTTCGAATCGGGATGCGTGAGGCCATAGTCGAGGATGTCGACATAGCCGTCGCTGCTCTTCGCCACGCCGGAGATGCGCGCGAACAGAGTGTCCGTCACCTTGAAATCCGCCGTGCCGCGAATGTCCAGCCGGTTATAGGCGCCATAGCCGACCTGCAGCGAGCCGCCGCCGGACCCGTCCGGCTTCACGGAGAAGAGCTTGATGGCGCCGCCGATCGAGTTCTTGCCGGCCAGCGTGCCTTGCGGCCCGCGCAGGATCTCGATCCGCTCCAGGTCCATGAGGTCGAGCAGCGAGCTGGTCAGCGTCGGGATGTAGACGTCATCGACATAGATGCCCACGCCCGGATCGACCGCATAGTTGAAATCGACCTGGCCGACGCCGCGGATGAAGGCGATGAGGCCGGCGCCGCCATTCTGCGGCTGCGGCTTCAGCGTCACGTTCGGTGCTTGGGCCGCGACCTGTGCGATGTCGGTCTGGCCGCGCTGTTCGAGCAGTGCCGCATTGACGGCGGTGATGGCGATCGGCGTGTCCTGCAACCGGGTCTCGCGGAACTGGGCGGTCACGACGATGTCGTTCACGTCACCCGTGCCGGCCTCGGCGTCCGTATCCGCCTGCTGGGGTGTCTGATCCGCCTGTGCCCATGCCGGCGCCGCTAATGATGTCGCCAATGCAAGCGCACATGTCGAAAATGCGTGGAACACGCGCATAAGCCTCTCCTCCATTGTCGGTATGATTTAACTGCCTCGAAATGGGCAAATGCCGACAATTATGGCTACTAACACGCTTCTCTGTGCCTAGTAAGTAACACGGGCTTTTAAGCAATGGTTGATTTCACGAGATGAAATAGACTTGTCCATCATCATGCGTGTAGGAAAGGATGATCGGAGATTTCGTCCTTAGCGCTTCCCCATTTGGCTCGGCGCGGTCTCCCTGAGGAACAGCGCGAAGATTCCCCCGGCGAGCGCGAGGCCGAACATCATCCAGAGCGGCGCGTCCAGCCCGTGCGCGTCGGCGAGCATCCCCGCGATCTTTGGCCCGAGCGCGCCGCCCAGTATCTCGCAGCTGCCCATGCACAGGCCGAACACCGTCGCCGCTTGGGTCGGGCCCACGCTCTCCGAAGGGACGGTCGCCATGAATAGCGGGAAGATGCCGTTGAGCGCCCAGCCGAAGAAGAAGATCGCCACCATCACCCAATAGGCGCCGTGGAAGAACATCGCGCCCAGGGGCAGCAGCATCGAGAGGAGCGGCATGGCGATCATCACCGGGCGCCGTCCGATCCGGTCCGAGAGGCCGGCGGTGACGAAGCTGCCGATGGTGGCCGAAATACCGAGCGTGCCCATCAGCCAGCTCTGCTCGCTGTCGCCATAGCCGCGCACCTGCGTCAGGTAGAGCGGCATGAACGCCCAAGTGATGACCAGATAGGCGACGAGCAGGATGCCCATCACCACGCAGACCCAGATGTTGCGGATCTGCATTACCGCCGCTACCGCGCGCAGATAGTCGCCGAATGCCGCGAAGAGCCCCTTGCGATGCGTCTCGATCCGCGCGCGCGGCGGCCGGGCAGGCTCGTCGATCAGGAACCAGATGAGCAGCCCGCTGATGATGCCGGGAATGCCGGCGATGTAGAAAGCGTTGCGCCAGCCATATTCGGCCGCGAGCCAGGTCAGCACCACCGGTGCCACGAAGGAGCCGAAGAAGTTCGACCCGAAATTCTGCGCAATGCCCTGCGCCAGGCCCCGCCGCTCGGGCGCGACCTCGCTGGCGACCATGGCGTGGCTGATCGGCATGACGCCGCCTTCCGCCACGCCCATCAGGATGCGCGCGCCGATCAGCATGGCGAAGCTGGCGGCGAGTCCGGTGAGGAAGGAGCAGGCCGAGAAGGCGAGGGTGGAGATGACCAGCAGCAGCTTGCGGTTGCCGACGATGTCCGAGAGGCGCCCGACGCCGAACGCCGCGATCGCCCAGAAGAAGGAGAAGACGCCCGCGACGCTGCCGACCTGGTCATAGGAGAGGCCCAGATCCTCCTGCACGAAGGGCATCAGGAAATTGATCGAATTGCGGTCGAAGAAGACGATGCCGAAATTGAGGCTGAGCAGTCCCACCACCAGGGCCTGATAACCGGCGCCGCGCCGTGTCGCGCCCTCCGGCGTCGCGCTCGTCTCCAGGTCCATGTCCGCGCCCCTCTCCAATCCGGGCCTTGCCCGCCTGTTCGTTCGCTTGTTTCTTATTGACTTAGTCCGCTCATGTCGCGGCTCGAATTTCGGACACGAATCCTCGATCCGTTCGGGCTGAACTTGAGAAGGAAGACAGCGAAGGAAAGCCCTTCGACAGGCTCTCAGGGCGAACGGTGCCTTGGAGGCTATGATTGGTGCCAGGCCAAGTCCGCCCGCGCTCCGCCCTATATCCCTATGAAATAAGCCGCCACGCGGAACTCGACGCTCTCGCGTGGCACGGCGTCCGCCCTGCTTTCATCGCGGAAGGCGCAGTGCGGCGCGCGCCAGGCGCGGCCATGGTCGCTGTCGTGGAACTTGATGGCGATGATCTCGTCCCGCGTCATGTCGGGATAATAGTGCCAGCGATGCGCGGGATTGAAAGTGAAGAGCCCGCTCGCGCCCATCTCCGCCTCGCCCTCGATCGGCGCCAAGCGCGCATCGCCTTCCGGCAGGCGCGCGACGTCGATCTTGACTGACCGGATCTCGCGATCGTCCCGGCAGCTCTCGAAATCGCACAGCGCGATCGGCCAGTCCTGCGGCGGCGGCGAGAAGCAGCGCCAGATGCTGAGCAGGACGAACCGCGCCGGATCGGGCCCATCGGGCATGGCGCGGCGAAAGCGGCGCATGGCGATGCGGTTGGCGGTCGGTGCGTCGTAATCGACATGCGCGCGCCCCGCCGGCGCATGGACCCGCTGGCTGTCCGGCGCGGACGAGCGAATTTCCGCACCCATCGGGATCACCAGATCGGCGCCGGTCAAGGCCTTGGCGATCTCTTCCACCTCGCGCGCATAGAAGCCCTCGATGCCGGCGCGATCGCCGATGCCGGCGAGGCTGGTCGGATGGCGAGCGAGCGTAAAGCCATGCCGGTCCAGCGTGAATGCGTGCCCCGCCATGCGGGCGTTGCGGATGGTCACGCGCTCGGCGACCGCGATGCTGGTGGAGAGCCGGCCCTCAGGCGCCCAGAAGAGACGATTGATATGCGAGTCCGGCGAGAGATAGCCGATCATCGCCTCGATGCTGTCGCCGGCCGCCATGTCCGCCGCCGCCATGCCGCGCCGCGTCAGTCCGGCTGCGCGAACCGGGCCCGGACCGCGTCGGGCACGCGCTCGGCGCGCATCCCGCCGGGCCGTTCGGCATCGTGCACCGTCCATACACGCTTCTCCACGCCCTCGACGCAGACATGGCCGTCCTTGAGCAGGCGATGCCGGATCGAGAAACTCGAATTGCCGAACTCGGGCGCCGCGGCCTCCAGCGTGACGGCATCGCCATAGGCCGCCGGACGCAGGAACCGCGCCGACACGTCGACCATCGGGAAGCCGACCACGCCATGGCCCTCCAGCATGTCCCGCTTGCGCACGCCAAGCGCGGCTTCGAACAGCATGATCGTGCTTTCGCCGAACATCTCGAGGAAACGCGGCGCATAGACGATGCCGGCCGGATCGCAATGCCCCCACTCGATACGATAGGGGCGCGTGAGGAACGCTGCGAAATCGTTCATGCTGCAAGCCCGATGGACCGCCGGTCCAGTGCGCTGGATCGGATCATCGGGCAGAGCGCATGGCGGTTGCCGAGCGCCGGGCGGGCCAGCCGGTCCCGGTCGTCCAGGATCGCGCCCGCGTTCATGCCTGCTCGGTTTCCTCCGGCAGCAGCTCGGTGTCGATCTGCGCCTGGACGGCCGGCGCATAGCGATGCCCCGCGACCGCGCCGGGCGTGAAGATCGCATCCACTTGCGCGATCACCTCGGTCGGCAGCGTCACATGCGCGGCGCCCACATTCTCCTCCAGATGCGCGATGCTGCGCGTGCCGGGGATGGCGATGATGTTGGGCGCACGGGCCAGCACCCAGCCCAGGCAGAGATGAGCGGGTGGGATGCCGAGCTCCGCTGCCAGCGCGTCGAAACGGGCGGCGAGGGTCAGGTTGTGGCTGAAATTCGGCTCCTTGAAGCGCGGCATCGGGATGCGGATGTCACCCGGCGCGAAGTCATTGGTCTTGAGCTTGCCGGTGAGGAAGCCGCGCGCCAGCGGCGAGAAGGCGACGAAAGCGATACCGAGGTCCCGGCAGGTCTCCAGCACCGCCACTTCGGGATTGCGCACCCAGGGCGAATATTCGGACTGCACCGCCGCGATCGGATGCACGGCATGGGCGCGGCGGACCGTCTCCGCCGACATCTCGGAAAGGCCGATAGCGCCGATCTTGCCGGCTTCCTTAGCGCGGACCAGCGCGCCCACCGACTCCTCGATCGGCACGTTCCGATCGAGCCGGTGCAGATAATAGAGATCGATATGGTCGGTATCGAGGCGCCCCAGCGAGCGTTCCAGCGATCCCGCGATGGTCTCGGGCCGGCCATCCAGCACGCGCTCGCCGTCGATCTGGTCGAGCACGCATTTGCTGCCGAGCAGATATTCGCCCCGCCGGTGGCCGACCGCCTTGCCCAGGAGCCGTTCATTGCCGCCGCCGCCATAAAGGGCCGCGCTGTCCAGATAGCTGATGCCGAGATCGAGCGCATGGTTGAGCAGGCGAGCGGCATGGGCCTCGCTTGGCGTCACGTCATAGGCATGGGAGAGGTTCATGCAGCCGAGGCTGATGACGGAGACGGGCGATGTGCCGATCATGCGGGTCGGCAGGGTGGGGAGAGAGGCGGCCATGCGCGGCTTCTCTCCCCGCGCGCCTCAAAAATCAATCCCGCTTCGAAACGGATAGCCGATGGGATGCGGCGCGCCGTCGATTGGTCCGGCGCGCGCCTTCATCCTGTCATGGGATGATCCCAAGCTCGCGATCGACCCACTGCCAGAAGATCTGCGATTGTTCAGAGACACGGCGCGATGCGCGGCGGTAATTCTCCGTGTCGTCCCGCGCCCGGATGGCCGGCCACTCCGCCTGATTGATCGCGTTCTGCGTGCGGAAGGCGGACAGGAGGCGCGTGGCCTGCGCCATGCGATCGGGATCGGCGCGCAGCGCGGGCTCGCGTTCGAGCGCCGCGCTGATGGCGGCGAATTCATCGACCAGCTGGCGGCGCAGGCGGACGAGCTCGCCCGGATCGGTGATGTCGCGATGATCGCTGAGCGCGACGATCTGCCGTTCGACAGATGCGAAAGCGCGCAAGGCATTGGCAAGCGCTGGACTTGCGTTCATCCATCCCTCTCCTTCCGGGCCGGGCGATTTTATCGCCTCATGCCGATCATTTCATGATTTGCCGGCTTGTACAGCAGAAAACCCTGCCGAAATGCTTCGACAGGGCCTCTGGTTCCTCGATTCAATTCTTGGCCGTTCAACCGTCCTTGTTGAGCTGCACTTCCAGCTCGCCCAGCACGCGATAGCAATCCAGCACCTTCCCGACCGAGCTGTTGGGCTCGCGGCCTTCCTGGATCGCGGCGACGAACTCGCGGTCCTGCAGCTCGATGCCATTGTCCGAGACGGCGACGGCGGAGAGGTCCACAGGCTCCTCCTTGCCGGTCACCAGATCGTCATAGCGCGCGATCCAGGTGCCGTTGTCGCCGATATAGCGGAAGAAGGTGCCGAGCGGCCCGTCATTGTTGAAGGAGAGGGAGAGGGTGCAGATGGCGCCGGTCTCGCTCTTGAGCTGGATCGACATATCCATGGCGATGCCCAGTTCCGGGTGGATCGGGCCCTGCACGGCATGGGCCTGGATGATCTTGCCGGTCTGATAGGCGAACAGGTCGACCGTGTGCGCGGCATGGTGCCAGAGCAGATGGTCGGTCCATGAGCGCGGCTCGCCCTTGGCATTGATGTTCTTGCGGCGGAAGAAATAGGTTTGCACGTCCATCTGCTGGATCGTCAGCTCGCCGGCCACGATCTTGTTATGGATATATTGGTGGCTGGGATTGAAGCGCCGCGTATGGCCGACCATGCAGACGAGGCCGGTCTCCTGCTGCTTCTTCACGACCGCCTCGGCATCGGCCCAGCTGTCCGCCAGCGGAATCTCGACCTGGACATGCTTGCCGGCCTCCAGGCACTGGATCGCCTGGGCGGCGTGCATCTGCGTCGGCGTGCAGAGGATGACCGCGTCGACATCGTCGCGTGCGAGGGCTTCGCCCAGGTCCGTGCCGCTATGCTTCGCGCCATATTTGGCGGCGACTTCGGCGGCCTGCTCCGCCTTGCGGCTGATGATCGAGACGATCTCGACGTCGTCGATATTCTTCAGGCCATCCAGATGCTTTTCGCCGAACGCGCCGGCGCCTGCGAGGGCAATTCTCATGAGCGGTCCTTTCCAAACTCAACCCCTCCCAAGGGAGGGGGCGATCAGAGGCACGTGCCACTGATCGCGGGTGGGTGAGGAGCGACGGGGCTCGATGCCCCGGCGCGAGTTCCGTTGGGCAGGGCAGAACCCCACCCCAACCCCTCCCCTGAAGGGGAGGGGCCAAAGGTGGCCTATTATGCTGGCTCCAGCACGAGCTGGCCGAGCGCGGTGTTCGAGGCGGGGATGTGATAGAAGCGATGGATCTCCTTCGCCTTCTCGCCCAGCGCGCCGCGCATGATGAGCCACATCACCAGCTCGATCCCTTCCGAGCCCGCCTCGCGCAGATACTCGATATGCGGCATCTTCCTGAGGCGCTCGGGATTCTTGATGAGATCGTCGATGAAGGCGAGGTCGAACTCCTTGTTGATGAGGCCGGCGCGGGGCCCCTGGAGCTGGTGGCTCATGCCGCCGGTGCCCCAGATATGGACCTTGAGGTCCTCCTCGAAGGATTCGACCGCGCGCTTGATCGCCTCGCCCAGCATCCAGCAGCGATTGCCCGAGGGCGGCGGATAGGTGACGACATTGACCGGCATGGGGATGACCTTGCACGGCCATTCCTCCGGTTCGCCGAAGATCATCGAGAGCGGCACGGTGCAGCCATGATCGACATCCATCTGGTTCATGATGGTCATGTCGAACTCGTCGAGGATCAGGCTCTGCGCGATGTGCCAGGCGAGGTCGGGATGGCCGATCACGTCCGGCACCGGACGCGGGCCCCAGCCTTCATCGGCGGGTTTGAAGCGCTCCGCGCAGCCGATCGCGAAGGTCGGGATGATGTTCATGTCGAAGGCGGAGGCATGGTCGTTATAGACCAGGATCACCACGTCCGGCATATTCTCCGGCTGCTTGATCCAGTCCTTCACCCATTGATAGCCCCGGAACACCGGGCCCCAATAGTCGTCCCCGGTCTTGCCGGTCTGGATGGCGGCGCCCAGCGCCGGGATATGGCTGGACGTGATGCCAGCGGTAATGCGTGCCATGGCTTAGCGTCCTTCCTTGATGGAGCGTTGGCCCTCGGGCGAACGGCCGCCCTTGAGCATCATCTCGGCATATTCCTCCTGCGTCATGCCGGTCATGGAGCCGGCCGCATATTGGAAGCTCTTGCCGTCGGTCGAGAAGAGCTTGGAGAGGAAGTAGATGTTCCCGCCCTCGTCGATCATGGCGTTATAGTCGCGGGCGAGCACGGCCTGCTTGGCCGCTTCGCTCATGTCCCATTCGTCGAGATAGGCACGTTCATTTGCCTTGAAGCGCTCGCGATTCTCCGCCTTCATGAGGCTCATCGCGAACTGGTTGAGCCAGTAGCCCTTGCGGGCGCGCTTGGCGGTGAACACCCGGGTGCCCGGAATGTCGTCAAACTCGGCGAGATATTCGTGAATGTCCTTCGGGCCGCTCATAGGCCGCGCTCCTTCAATTTGGCGTCGAGCCTTGGGAAGACGCGACGCGTGTTTCCTTCAAATATGGCGTCGCGCTCCTGGTCCGTAAGGTCGAGCGCATCGATGTAGCGCTTCGTATCGTCGAAATAATGGCCGGTGGTCGGGTCGATGCCGCGCACGGCGCCCACCATCTCGCTGCCGAACAGGATGTTCTTGTTGTCGATCACGTCGGCCAGCAGGTCGATGCCCGGCTGGTGATAGACGCAGGTGTCGAAGAACACATTGTTCATGAGCAAGGTGTCGAGGCTCGGTTGCTTGAGCATGTCGGCAAGGCCCCTGAAACGTCCCCAATGATAGGGCACTGCGCCGCCGCCATGCGGGATGATGAAGCGCAGCGTCGGGAAGTCCGCGAAGAGATTGCCCTGCAGCAATTGCATGAAGGCGATGGTGTCGGCGGCGAGATAATAGGCGCCGGTCGCGTGCAGGCCGGGATTGCAGCTCCCCGAGACATGGATCATCGCCGGCACGTCCAGCTCGACCATCTTCTCATAGAAGGGATACCAGAATTTGTCGGTGAGCGGTGGATGCTTGAAATAGCCGCCGCCCGGATCGGGATTGAGATTGCAGCCGATGAAGCCCAGCTCGGTCACGCAGCGCTCCAGCTCGGCGATCGAGCTGGTCATGTCGGCTTCCGGCGACTGCGGCAGCATGCAGACGCCGACGAAAGTCTCCGGGAACAACCCGACCACGCGCGCGATGAGATTGTTGCAGACCTGCGCCCAAGGGACCGCGACGGACTGATCGCCGACATGCGGCGCCATGGCGCTGGCGCGGGGCGAAAAGATCGTCATGTCCGCGCCGCGCTCCTTGATGAGGCGGAGCTGGTTCTGCTCGATCGTCTCGCGGATCTCGTCGTCCGAAATCTCCGGATAAGGCGGGGCGGGCTGGCCGGCCTTGAACGCGGCCTTCTGCTGCTCGCGCCACTCGTCATGCGCCTTGGGCAGGACTGTATAGTGGCCGTGGCAGTCGATGATCATGGTCATTCAGTCACCTTCCAGCTCTCTCATTCTCTTCGTCATGCTGAGCTCGTTTCGGCATCCATCCCTCGCTTCAGGCCGCCGTCTGCTTGGGCGGAATGGATCCTGGAACAAGTTCAGGATGACGGTTGCCCAATAGTTCCAGCTTGCTTTCCAAACCCCCGGGCATCGCCGCGCCGCCGAGCAGAGTGCCCATCGCCCGTTGCCGCTCGACCGTCCCGCGCGTCATCAGCGGTTCGATGCCGAGCTCTTTGAGGGTGGCGACGACTTCCTCCATCTCGGCCGCGCGGCGCGTGCCATGGGCCAGCATCCGGTCGAGATTATAGTCCGCCTTCTGCGGCCAGTCGCCGCCGAGCGAGGCCAGCACGCCCTCGGTCACGCCTGCCGCGCGTGCCGCCAGCAACATCTCGGCGGTCAGCGCCTCGATGCCCTTGACCATCACCGAGCGGACCATCTTGGTCGCGCTTGCCGCGCCGATCGTCGCGCCGCAAATCTGCACGCGCGTGAAGCCGATGCTGCGCAGCATCTCCGCAGCATCCTCGGCATGGGGGCCGCTCACCAGCAGCGGCGCGGCGAGCGCGGCCGGCTGCACTGGCGACATGACGGCGACATCCGCATAGCGCCCGCCCGCCGCTTCGATGAGCGCGGCATTGCGTTGCTTGGTGCCGGGAGAGACGGAGTTGAGATCGCAGAACAGCGCCGCCGCCGGCAGATGTTGCGCTGCCGCCTGCGCCGCCACCGTCGCCTGGTCCGCCGTGACGAGGCTGAGCACGATCTGCGCGTCCGCCAGCACTTCGGCCAGGCTCTCGCGGCCCTCCACGCCTGCCGCCGCATAGGCTGTGCGCATAGGGCCGGCCGTCGCGGCGCTGAGCGTCTTGATGTCGAACGCGCGCGCCACATCGCGCCAGCCACCGGCCGTCGCAAAGGTGCGGCCGGCCTCGCCGAAGCCGATCAGGGCGATCCTCTGACTCATGGTTTCCGATGTGGCGCTTCGCCCCCGGAACCGCAAATTTGATCCCGCGCCGGGATATAAGGTGAGGCGAATGGTTCGGTCGCGGCCCTGTCCAGCTCGGCGATGAAGGCAGCTTGCGCCGGGGCCGGCCGCCACTGCGCGCGCGTGGTGATGCCGATGGTGCGCGCGAAGGCGCCCGGCGGCTCGCCGAGCGAAACCAGCCAGCCGGCCTCGCGCTCCACCGCGACCTGGTCCGGCGAGAGCAATGTCAGGAAATCGGTCTGCATCAGGATCTCGCGGATCATCATCACCGATCCGCACTCGATCGGCACCACCGGCACGGCGAGGCCGGCGGCCCGGAACATCGCCTCGAAGCCCGTGCGCAGCGGTGCGCCGGGCGAGGGAACGATCCAGGGATATTCGGCAAGCTGCGCAAGAGGCAGCGGCGCAATCTTTCCCTCTCCCGCCTGCGGGAGAGGACCGGGGGGTGGGCCCGGGACTTCGCCATTGTCCGCCGCCGAAACCTCGGAAGCCCACCCCCGAACCCCCTCCCGCAGGCGGGAGGGAGAATCCAGCAGCGGATGCCCGGCCCGTGCCAGCATGATGACCTGATCCTCGAACAGCGCGCGCTGGACCAGATCGGGCCCGGGCGGCGGATCGCGCAGCGCGCCGATCATGAAATCGAGGCTGCCGTCGCGCAGTGGCTCGGCCAGTTCGCTGTGCGAGCCTTCGACGATCACGATCTCGACATCGGGATGGCTGTGGTTGAACCGGGCGAGCGCACGCGGCAGCACACGGGCGCGCGAAAGCGGCATGGCGCCGATGAGGATGCGCGCCGGCCCGCGCTGGGCCTCGCCCAGCGCCTCGCTGATTCCTGCCTCCAGCTCGGCGCGGGCGAGGCGGAAGGCGCGGGCGGTGCGCTTGCCCGCCTCGGTGAGCGCGATGCCGCGCCCGCGCCGCTCGACCAGCGTCCGGCGCAGGATTAGCGTGAGATCGGCGATGGCGCGATGCAGCGTCGGCTGGGAGAGGTTGGTGAGCCCGGCTGCGGCGACATAGCTGCCCCCGTCCGCCACGGCGAGGAAGGCGCGCAGCTGGGCCATGGTGACGCGTCGCGAGCCGACGAGATCGAGCGCGCGCTCGACCCGTTCGGCCAGCGCCCGTGCGCTTGACAGCGGCGTCATCCCATCGGTGCGGCGCTCGAACAACTGCAGGCCGAGCAGCGCCTCGACGCGCGCGATCGCCTGGGTGACGGCCGGCTGGGTCAGATGCACGGCGGCCGCGGCGGCCGAAACGCTCCCGCGCCCGACCACGGCGGCAGTGGCGGCCAGATGGCGCAGATTGAACGACCAGGGCGAGAGGCGCTGCGCTTCCATGGCATGAGACTTAGCAGAAGCTTATGGTCCGGGCAAAGTTCCCACTTGCCTCGCGCGGGCGCGCGGGTGGATTGAGCGCGGCAAAATCACCATCTTCGTGATTGCGTCGGGTTTCGAGAGCGAGAGGAGCAGCCATGGGTGTCGTGGTCCAGAATATCGAGCGCGCGGAGATGGCCGTGATTGACGGGCTGGCGGCGTGCGGGGTGGCGACGGTGCATGAGGCGCAGGGGCGCACCGGTCTGCTGGCGAGCTACAT
>Ga0164243_10006001_pt1 | contig 18487 bp, 16 predicted proteins | sample OricompcompostOP_FD_108781 | JGI IMG/M metagenome (GOLD analysis project Ga0164243, IMG submission 108781) | Organic Plus compost microbial communities from Emeryville, California, USA - Original compost - Organic plus compost (OP) | ecosystem: Engineered > Solid waste > Mixed feedstock >... | reverse complement strand
CTGAACTGGCTGCACAGAAGGCGCCGAGGATCCATCCATGCGGCTTGTGATCGAACGTGGTGAACTCTTGCGGGCGCTCGGCCACGTGACCAGCGTCGTCGAGCGGCGCACGACGATCCCTATTCTGTCGAACGTGCTGCTCCGCGCACGTGAATCGACTTTGGAATTTAAGGCGACTGATCTCGAGCGCGAGGTCATCGAAGGCGTCGCCGCCGACGTGCAGCAGCCCGGCGCCGTCACCGTGCCCGCGCATATGCTGCACGACATCGTCCGCAAGCTGCCCGACGGCAGCGAGGTCGACATTCGCAAGGAAGCCGACAAGGAGCGCCTGACGCTCACTGCCGGCCACGCGCGCTTCGCGCTGCAGACGCTTCCCGCTGAGGACTTCCCCGACATCGGCGTGGGCGACATGGGCCAGGAGTTCGAGCTCACTGCTCAGGACTTGAAGCGCCTCATCGACAAGACGCGCTTCGCCATCTCCACCGAGGAGACGCGCTACTACCTCAACGGCATCTATTTCCACACCGCCCAGTCCGACGGCGCGCCGACGCTGCGCGCTGTTGCGACCGATGGCCATCGTCTGGCTCAGGTCGAGCTGCCGCTGCCGCAAGGCGCTGAGGGCATGCCCGGCGTCATCATTCCGCGCAAGACCGTGCACGAGCTGACGCGCCTCATCGAGGACAGCTCCGCGCCGGTGAAGATCGCGGTCAGTCCGTCCAAGGTGCGCTTCGAGATTGGCTCCGTCACGCTGACGTCGAAACTCATCGACGGCACCTTCCCCGATTACGGCCGGGTCATCCCGCAGGGCAACGACAAGTCGCTCACCGTCTCCAACGCCGAGTTCATGAGCGCCGTCGACCGCGTTTCGACCATCGCCTCCGAGCGCGGCCGCGCCGTGAAGCTGAACATCAAGCCCGACAAGCTCATCCTGTCGGTCAACAACCCCGAGGGCGGCAGCGCCACCGAGGAGATCAGCGTCGATTACACGGCCCAGCCCCTTGAGATTGGCTTCAACGCCAAATATCTGCTCGATATCGCCAGCCAGCTCGAAGGCGAGCGGGCGACATTCAAGCTCGCCGATCCCGGTTCGCCCACTATGGTCAACGACCCGGGCGACGAGACGGCGCTTTATGTGCTCATGCCGATGCGCGTGTAGCCGTGGCTGCATTGCTCGGCGCAGCGCTTCACAACGCTTAGCGAACGCATGCTTTGGGTCGAGCGGCTCACGCTCACAAACTTCCGCAACTATACCGGGGCCGCCGTCGACGCGGGCCCTGAGCCACAAGTGCTGATCGGCGCAAACGGCGCGGGCAAGACGAACCTGCTCGAAGCCGTATCGCTCTTGGCGCCGGGCCAAGGCATGCGCCGCGCCTCCTACCCCGATATCTCGCGCGGCACGGGCGATGGCAGTTGGGCTGTCGCCGCGCGCACACACACGCACGCCGGCCCCGTCGACATCGGCACCGGCCTGCTCGCAGAGAACGCTGGCAACGAGCGCGCCGGCCGCATCGTGCGCATCAACGGCGAGACGATGGGCGCGGGCACCCTCGCCGATTATGTCGAGGTCGTCTGGGTGACGCCCGCGATGGACGGTCTCTTCACCGGCCCGGGCTCCGATCGCCGACGCTTCCTCGATCGCCTCATCCTGTGCTTCGACCCTCAGTACCGCACTGGCGCCTCGCGCTTCGAGCGCGCCATGCAGCAGCGCAACCGCCTCCTCGCCGACGGCGTGCGCGATAACGCCCGCTTCGAGGGTCTCGAACTGCTGATGGCCGAGACCGGCGTCGCCATCGCCGCGCAGCGCGCTGAAGCCGTGGCAGCGCTCGCGTCCATCATGGCGGAGCGCACCGAGCGCGATCCATCTTCGCCCTTTCCAGCGGCCAGCTTGGCGCTGGAGGGCGCGCTGGAGACGGACCTTGCGCACCTGCCGGCCATCGAGGTGGAAGACCTTTACCTGCAGCGCCTGCGCCAGGGGCGCGAGCGTGATCGCGCCGCCGGCCGCACTTTGGACGGCCCGCACCGATCCGATCTCCTCGTCGCGCATGCGCCCAAGGCCATGCCTGCGCGGCTCTGCTCCACCGGCGAGCAGAAAGCCCTGCTGATCGGCCTGGTGCTCGCCCACGCCGAGCTTGTCGCCCGCCGCCGCGAGGCAGCGCCGATCCTTCTCTTGGACGAGGTAACGGCCCATCTCGACGCCGAACGGCGTGCCGCGCTGTTCCAGGAAATCATCCGCCTCGGCGCTCAGGCATGGATGACTGGAACCGACGCCGAAGCCTTTTCCTGGCTCGCCGGCAAGGCCCGATTCTGGCGCGTCGAGGATGGGTTTTTGACCAGTTTGGCCAGTGCGCCCGAACAAGGTGCCGCAGTGCCTTCTAACTAGCGGAAAATATTACTATTTATGTTGGGGTTGAGCGGCGCGGCAACGTGCTTTTTGCGGGCCTTCGTGCTATACGTAATTAGAGCCCGATTGACCCCTAGGACAATTCGATAAATGAGCGCTTTGCCCGCGAAGAAAACCACGGGTGCCGAGGAGTACGGCGCCGAGTCGATCAAGATGCTGAAGGGCCTGGACGCTGTCCGCAAGCGCCCCGGCATGTACATCGGCGACACCGACGATGGGTCCGGCCTCCACCACATGATCTACGAGGTCGTCGACAATGGCGTCGACGAGATCCTCGCTGGCCACGCCAAGACGTGCCTCGTCACCCTCAATCCGGATGGCTCGTGCACCGTGCGTGATGATGGCCGCGGCATCCCTACTGGCATCAAGAACGACGACGACCACGATCCCAAGCGCTCCGCCGCCGAGATCGTGTTTACGGAGCTGCACGCTGGCGGCAAGTTCGACCAGAACTCCTACAAGGTCTCGGGCGGCCTTCACGGCGTCGGCGTGTCCGTGGTGAATGCTCTCTCGACCTGGCTCAAGGCGCGCATCTGGCGCGAGGGCAAGGAGCACCTGATCGAGTTTCGCGACGGCGTGCCCACCGGCCCGCTCAAGGTCGTCGGCGACGGCAATGGCGAGCGCGGCACCGAAGTATCCTTCCTGCCGAGCCCGAACACCTTCACGCAGACTGAATTCGATTTCGGCACGCTCGAGCACCGCCTGCGCGAACTCGCGTTCCTGAACTCTGGCGCCAAGATCGTTCTCACCGACGCCCGTCATGCCGACATCAAGCGCGAGGAAATGCTCTACGAGGGCGGCACGGCCGCGTTCGTACGCTATCTCGACCGCTCGAAGCAGTCGCTGATCCCCGAGCCGATTATGCTCAACGGAGAACGCGACAAGGTGGTCGTCGAGGCGGCCATGTGGTGGAACGACAGCTACCACGAGAACGTGCTGCTCTTTACCAACAACATCCCGCAGCGCGACGGCGGCACCCATCTTGCTGGCTTCCGCGCAGCCCTGACGCGCGTGATCAACAAGTACGCGGTCGACAGCGGCATCGCCAAGAAGGAGAAGGTCGATATCTCCGGCGAGGACGCGCGCGAAGGCCTCACTTGCGTGCTCTCCGTGAAGGTGCCCGATCCCAAGTTCTCCAGCCAGACGAAGGACAAGCTCGTCTCGTCCGAGGTGAAGCCCGTCGTCGAAAGCGTCGTCGCCGATCAGCTCAACGCCTGGTTCGAGGAGCACCCCAAGGAAGCCAAGGCCATCGTCGGCAAGATCGTCGAAGCGGCGCTTGCTCGCGAAGCCGCGCGCAAGGCCCGCGAGCTGACGCGCCGCAAGAGCGCGCTGGACGGCCTGCGTCTGCCTGGTGGTCTCGCCGAATGCCAGGACCGCGACGCAACCAACACGGAATTGTTCATCGTCGAGGGTGACTCGGCAGGCGGCTCTGCCAAGCAGGGCCGCAAGCGCGAGTTTCAGGCCGTGCTGCCGATCCGAGGTAAGATCCTCAACGTCGAGCGCGCGCGCATCGACAAGATGCTCTCGTCCGAGCAGGTCACCAACATCATCGGCGCCCTCGGCACCGGCATCCGCGACGACTTCAACGTCGAAAAGCTGCGCTACCACAAGATCATCATCATGACGGACGCCGACGTTGACGGCGCCCACATCCGCACGCTGCTGCTCACCTTCTTCTATCGGCAGATGCCCGAGCTGGTCGAAAAGGGCCACGTCTACATCGCCCAGCCGCCGCTCTACAAAGTTGCGCGAGGCAAGTCCGAAACCTACTTGAAGGACCAGCGCGCTCTTGAGGATTACCTCATCCAGACCGGCTTGGAGGATACCGTCCTCTCCACCGGTCAGGGCGAGCGTGCAGGACGCGACCTGCGCCAGATCGTTGATCTGGCCCGCGGGATCTCCTCGGTGATCGATGGCCTCCATTCGCGCTATTCGCGCCTCGTCGTCGAGCAGGCGGCGATCGGTGGAGCCTTCGACACCAAGATCACCCAGTCTGCAGCCAAGGCCAGCGAACTCGCTGGCAAGATCGCCGAACGGCTCAACGACATTGCCGAAGAGACCGAGAAGGGCTGGGAAGGCCGCTACGGCAACGACGGCTACCACTTCAAGCGCGAGGTGCGCGGCGTCACCGAGGCGCACTCGCTCGACCTCGCCCTTCTGGGCTCGCTCGATGCGCGCCGCCTCAACGAGCGCACCGAGCATCTGTCCGAAGTCTACGGGGTGCCCGCCAAGCTGCGCCGCAAGTCCGAGACGATCGACGTCTACGGGCCGCGCACGCTGCTCGAAGCCATCTACGAGGCGGGCCGTAAGGGCCTCTCGCTGCAGCGCTACAAAGGCTTGGGCGAAATGAACCCCGATCAGCTTTGGGAAACAACGCTCGATCCCGCCATCCGCACGCTGCTGCAAGTGAAGATCGGCGAAGGCTCCGAGGCCGACGAGATCTTCTCCAAGCTGATGGGCGATGTCGTGGAGCCACGCCGTGAGTTCATCCAGGACAACGCTCTCACGGTGTCCAACCTCGACGTCTAGTCAGATCAAAGCTTTGCCCGGCGGCGGCATCATCGCCGTCGCCGAGGCTCGCCTGACACGCCGACCCGATCAGGCGACGCGCTCGTATTCGCCATCGATGACGTTGCCCCCGGGGCTGGTCGCGCGATAGCCGCGCTTTTCAAGGTGCCGCTGCAAAAGCCGCATGTTTTTGATGTTGGCCTTGAACGCCACGTCGAAAGCATCGCCGACGAGCGGCACGGCACCGACCACCGTGTCGATCAGCGAATTGCCCACCATGCGCCACAGCACCAGCTTCGAGACGCCGAGCCGCTTTGCCTCCATGATGAGATAAGCGGAGACGAGCTGGGCTGCGAGATCGCCGACCACCGGCACCAGCCCCAGCAACGCATCGACACCGAGGCGCAGTCGCGTCCCGGGTATGACAAACAGAGAATCCATCAGCCGCGCTAGCGCGTTGAGCCGCGCAAGCGCCGCCTCGACCTCCGCCTGCTCCAGGCGCTCGATCCGCTCGAATGTGCCCGGTGCTCCGGGTTTCACGTAAGCCATGGCTATCCCGCTCCATGCGCAGCCTCGCTGATCGCAACCCGGCCGGCCCTGCGCTCGTTCCATATGGGGATGCACTTCAGCATCCTGTTAGGGTTGTTTCGTGGCTCGGGCTCGGATGCTAGGCTGCAGCCCTTGGGCAGGTTGGGGGGATTTTCCAGTGCTGCGTCTCGTGCTTTCGATCAGCAATCTCGTCTTTTCGCTCATTCTCGGCGCGCTTCTGATGGCGGTTGTCGCCATTTACTCGCCGGAAACGCTTTCGATGATGCTCGGCTGGGCGCGCAGCTTCAAAGGGCTGATCACCTCGACTGGGCTCGCTGCCAAATACAACATCTGGCTCGAGCTTCTGCTCGAGGAGCGCCAACTCCTACTGATGTTCTTTACCGTGATCGCCCGCATCATTCTCGCCGTAGTCCTCTATCCTATTGTGCTTCTGCGCGAAAAAACTTGACGTTACAGGTTTTGGCCAGGTGCGACTCAAGGTTTACTGCGCCTTAGACGCTGTGGGGTTAGGTTGGCAGCCCGACAGAAATTTGCAGCAACCTTTCGTCAATAACTTTTCTCGCAGGAGCAGGGCCTGACGATGGGCCTATTCTCATCATCGCCGGCACGGGGGCAGTCGTCGCTGCTCTACCGCCTAGTGCTCGTCCCGCTGCTCGCGCTGACGACGGCGGGCGCGCTCGCGATCGCTGCGTTGATGCTCTACTACTCCGCCATCTATCCAAATCCCCTCTCCCTGCGGCCCAAGCAGACTGTCCCTTACGTCAAGATCCTGGCGCGCGACGGGGCGGTGGTGTCCGAGCACGGACGCGAAGACTATGTCCCGATCGGAATGCTGCCGCACTACGTCGCCGATGCCGTAATCGCGACCGAGGATCAGCGCTTCTATGACCACCACGGCGTCGATCCATTCGGCATGCTGCGTGCCGCCTTCATAAATCTGCGCGAAGGACGCACCGTTCAGGGCGGCTCGACGCTCACCCAGCAGCTTGCCAAGAACCTTTACCTGACCTCCGATCGCACCTTCGCTCGCAAGCTTGAGGAGTTCACTCTCGCGCTTTGGCTCGAGATGAAGCTCTCCAAGGAAGACATCCTCGAGCTGTACCTGAACCGCGTCTATCTTGGCTCCGGCGCCTACGGCATCGACGCAGCGGCGCGGCGCTACTTCCGCAAGTCTGCGCGCGACCTGACGCTCGCCGAGGCCGCGATGATCGCGGGCCTGCTCAAGGCTCCCTCGCGTTACTCGCCTCTTTCCAATCCGGCCCTTGCCCGCACCCGTGCGCGCCTCGTGCTCTCGCAAATGGAGGACGTGGGCTCCATCACCGAGGAGCAGGAGCATCAAGCAGCCGACGAAGTGGCTCGGTCATTTGAGAACTCTGCGCGGGCTGAGGCGGTGGGTGCCGACTACGCCGTAGACTACGTGATGGATCAGCTCGGGCCAGCGTATTTGGCGGGTGTTGCCGGCGGAGCGGAAGGCCTGATCGTCGAGACGACGATCGACCGCACGTTGCAAGCCAACGCATCCGCCGTCGTTGAGCAGGTGATCGCCCTTCGCGGCCCTGAACTCAACGCCAGCGAGGCGGCAGCAGTGGTCCTCGATCACGATGGAGCGCTCCTGGCGCTTGTCGGCGGACGCTCTTACGCCGAGACCCAGTTCAATCGTGCCGTTAAGGGAATGCGCCAGCCCGGCTCGACCTTCAAACCGTTTGTCTACCTGGCCGCGCTGGAAGCCGGCTACACGCCCGACAGCGTTGTCGACGATCTTCCGCTGAGCATTTCGGGATGGGCGCCTCGCAACGATAACGGCCAGTACCTGGGGCCGATGGCGCTGCGCACGGCGCTGGCAAAGTCGGTGAACAGCGTAGCCGCGCGCCTGACGCTCAAGGTCGGAGCCAAACGCGTCGCCGAAGCCGCGCGTCGACTCGGCATCAAGTCTGCGCTGGCCAAGGATGCAACAATCTCACTCGGCACCTCCGAGGTCTCGCTACTCGAGCTGACGGGTGCGTACAACGTCATCGCCAATGGTGGCCGCGCCGCCGAGCCTTACGTCGTGCGCCGCGTGCGCAGCGCCAAAGGCGAGGTTCTTTTCACGCATCCTGATGGGGCACCACAGCAGGTCGTCGCGCCCGCGCAGATAGCTGCCATGAACGACATGCTTGCCGCCACGCTTTCCGAAGGCACGGGACGCCGCGCTGCGATCCCGCCTTACCCAGCGGCCGGAAAAACCGGAACCTCGCAAGGATTCCGCGATGCCTGGTTCATCGGCTACACCGCGTATCTCACAGCGGGCGTCTGGGTCGGAAATGACGATGGCACGCCAATGAACCATGTCGTTGGCGGCGCACTTCCTGCGGAAGTCTGGCGCTCCATCATGCTCGGCGCGCATGCGGGCCGGAAGCCCTTGCCTCTGGGTGTCTCCTCGGCCGCTACCGCGGTGGCCGGCAGCGCCCATCCGGGCGAGCGCATCGGCGATGACTTCTTCGCCCGCGCAACGGACGACACGCCGGTCTCTGACACTGGCTCAATCAGTAAATTTCTCGACGGACAATAACCCGCTTCAGTCGGCGGTTGGTCCGTAACGGTGAAGCTCCAGCCCGTAATGCTGCAGCCACAGCTTGTCTTCCTTCATGCTAGGAACGAGCCGCTCCACATGCGCCCAGAAGCGCGGGCCGTGGTTCATCTCGGCCAGATGCGCAACCTCGTGCGCAGCGACATAGTCGAGAATGCGCGGCGGCGCGAGGATCAGACGCCACGAGAACGACAGCACACCCGTCGTCGAGCATGAGCCCCAACGCGTTGCCTGATCGCGGATGGCGATACGCTTCGCCTTGACGCCGAGTGCGCGCGTATGCACCTGCACGCGTTCGTCGAGATCGCGCCGCGCCTCTTCGGAGAGCCAGTCGCGCAACCGACGCGGAGCGTGCTCCTCCCGGCCCGATATGCGCAATTCCGGAATGTCGGAAGTCCGATGTGCGCGCACTACGCCACCGCCGGCGGCGCGCCGTCCCGTAAACGTCAGCTTGTGGAACTCACCGCGCACCGGCAAGCGCTCGCCATCGACGAATTGCACTGGCTGCGGGATGCTGTTGAGGCGCTCGCGCACCCATTCGATATTTCGGTCGAGAAACGATCCAGCTTCGCCAAGGTCACACTGCACAGGAAGAGTCACGATGACGGCGCGTCTCGTGCGACTGACTCGTAGCGTCAGGCGGCGCGCGCCAGGATGTCGTCGAACTTCAACCGGGCAATCGAGCTCTTCGATGCGCGGACGCTTCAATGCAGGCCCCCGAACTGACTTCCGCACCGACTTCCCCCTCGTGCAAATTCGAACAACACGACGTTGGTCGGAAACTCAACTCAACCAAAGCGCCACACTTTGGAAGACGAGCACTTCCTCACCTAATCGAAATTACAGCGTCCCGCCAGTGACAAAGCCATGCGGCATAGTCGATGGAGCAACACTGTGGCCGCATCGCAGCGCGCAGCGCGTGTCCGCTAGAGAATCTTGCCCAGTTTAGCGGCCATATCATCGAGGCTCGTCATAGCCGTGAAGTGCGAGACATACTCGCCGTCCGGTCCCATGAGGTAAATGATCGATGTATGATTCATGCCGTAAGACGATGGATCGTTCTCATTCGGCGTCTTCTCGTAGAAGACGCGGTAAGCCTTGGCGATAGCTGCGACCTGTTCTGGTGTGCCGGTTAGGCCCACGATACGGTCGTTGAAGTTCTTCACGTACGTCGCGAGCGTCTCGGGCGTGTCGCGCTGCGGATCGACGCTCACGAAAATCGGAGTGACCTTGTCTGCCTTGCTGCCGATCTTGTCGAGCGCTGCTGAGATGAGTTGCAATCCGGCAGGGCAAATATCTGGACAGTGCGTATAGCCGAAGAACACCAGCATGTAGCGGCCGCGGAAGTCTTTGTCGGTGACGGTCTTCCCCGCCTGATCGGTGAGTGTGAACGGCCCACCCACGAGCGCCTTGCCCGACCCTGCCGTGCCCGCTGGGCCCAAGACCCGATCTTGCACTCCAGGAATGATCGCGATGGCGGCAATCCCGCCGAGAACGAGACCTGCGATGACGCTCGCAATTATCTTTGCACGCATTGGGCTGGGTTTCCTCTTCCGCCACCGCAGTTAAGCCGTAACAGCGCTTCGCGCAACTCTGCCTCGCCGCCTTAACCGGCGCGGAGGAGCCGAGCGACCCGAACCCTGCGCCTTGTGCTAGTTGCCTCAGACCGGCTCTATATTGGGGCGCGCGTAACCGCGATTTGAAATAGCTGGTGGATCATCGGGCCCCGCTAGCATATTCGAGGGACGAGCCGCCCCAAGGAAACGACCGTGCTGAAGACCTCCGACCGCCGCAAGAAGAAGCTGGGCCAGCAAGTCCTGGCCGATCCGATCAGCAATCGCCTTCGCCTGCACACGATCATTCGCTTGCGCTGGATCGCCGTGCTCGGCCAGTTCGCCGCGATCTCGTTCGTCTCGTTCGGCCTCGGCTTCTACGTGCCGATCGGCGCCTGCCTGACGGTCATTGCACTCTCGGCGTGGATGAACGTCTTCCTCGCGGTCTGGTATCCTTCGCGCCACCGGCTGACTGTTGCTTACGCCACGGGCCTGCTCGGCTACGACATCCTGCAGCTCGCAACGCTGCTCTTCCTCACCGGCGGCATGGACAACCCGTTTGCCATGCTGATGGTCGCCCCGGTCGTGGTTTCCGCGGCGACCCTGCCGCTGCGCAACACCATTGCGCTCGGCTTGCTGACACTGATGTCGGCTGCCGTTCTCGTCGTCGCGCACGAGCCCCTGCCCTGGTATCCAGGCGTCGAGCTGGAGCTGCCGGTCATCTACAAGGTGGGCGCGTTCGCAGCACTGTGCGTATCGACCACATTCATCGGCCTCTACGCGTGGCGGCTGACGAAGGAAGGCCGGCAGATGTCCGCTGCGCTCACCGCGACCGACGTCGTGCTGGCACGCGAGCAGAAGCTGCACGCCCTCGATGGTCTTGCGGCCGCTGCCGCTCACGAACTCGGCACGCCGCTGTCGACCATCGTGCTCGTGACCAAGGAGCTCGAGCACACGATCAAGCCGGACGACCCCATCCGCGAGGACATCGTGCTCCTCAAGGCGCAGGCACTCCGCTGCCGCGAGATCCTGCAGAAGCTGACCCGCCATCCGGGAGAAGAAGACCCGATGCACGCAAGGGTCAGTGTGCGTGCGATGCTGGAAGAAGCGGCCGCTCCCTATTTCTCCGACAAGGTTGCCATCAATATCACCGCGGCGCCCACGACCGAGATGGCCAATGCCGGCCGCCGCCAGGCAGAGCTCGAGCGCCGCCCAGGCGTCATTTACGGATTGGGCAATATCATCGAGAACGCGACCGAGTTCGCCAAGTCGCGGGTGGACGTCGGCGCTGAGTGGGGCCCATCAGGCCTCGTGGTCACCATCGCCGACGACGGCCCCGGCTTCCCCGCCGAAATCATGGACAACATCGGCGAGCCCTATGTCACCACGCGGCCGGCTGAGCGCGTCGATGGGGTTCTGGAGGAAGATTCAGCGGGATTGGGGCTTGGCTTCTTCATCGCCAAGACACTGCTGGAGCGCTCCGGAGCGACCGTTAGCCTTGCGAATCGCACCCGCGGGGGCATGGGTGCCGTGGTCACCGTGAGCTGGCCGAGGGCCTTCATTCTCACTTCGTAGCCGCTAAACAGAATAAATCTTTGACCTTTTTAGGCACTTAGGCCGCTCCAGGGCTAATTCCGCGTTGACAAAATCCCTATCTTGATGCTGACAGACCTGCGACAAGGTGCGACCTTACCGGGTAAATCTAGCAAGGCTCCGCACGAGCCGGTCCCAACCCGGGGCCGGCCCCTTGAAGACAACCACGCTTAAGTAGGAGGCGTTCGTGGAGGCGAAACACGCTGCCGCCGATTCCGGGCTGGCCGGAGGAACAATGAACCAACCTGAAGATCTTTCCTTCCGTCAAGACGAACTGCCCGAGGATCGATCGCTGATCATCGTCGATGACGACCGCGCGTTTGCGCAGCGTCTCGTCCGCGCCATGGAGCTTCGCGGCTTCGAGGTGCGTGGCGCACACTCGATCGCCGAGGGCATCGACCTCATTCGCGAACGCGCCCCCGCCTTCGCCGTGGTCGACATGCGGCTTGAGGATGGCAACGGCCTCGACGTCATCGCAGAGCTTGCTCGCGCTCGCCCGGATGCTCGCGCCATTGTGCTGACCGGCTACGGCAACATCGCGACCGCGGTGACCGCCGTGAAGCTCGGCGCCGTCGACTATCTCGCCAAGCCGGCGGATGCCGACGATGTGACCGACGCACTGCTTGCCCCTTCCGACGACAAGGCCCCGCCACCGGAGAACCCGATGTCGGCCGACCGCGTCCGTTGGGAGCACATCCAGCGCGTTTACGAGCTGTGCAATCGCAACGTGTCGGAGACGGCGCGTCGCCTCAACATGCACCGCCGTACTCTGCAGCGCATTCTCGCCAAGCGCGCGCCGAAGTAATTTCGGCGCGCAATTCGCGTCACAGGACGTTGAGACTTGGATCGGCCAGCAACTGCAGGCTGAATGCGGCAGAGCGCGCAAAGCGCAGCGTCATCGCCTTGCGTCGCGCACCTGGCAGCCGTGAAAGTGGGGCCTCGCGGATAATCTCGCCGCCGTAGCGGTCGGCGAGAATGAGACCGGTGTCTTCGGGAAGGGCCTCGCGCGGAAAGTGCGGTGCCACGGCGAAGAACAGGGCATCCGAGTAGTCGCGATACTCTGGCCACTTCGCGTCGACGCGCAGGTCGTCGAGGCAGGACTTTACCTCCACGATCCAGATGTCGCCCGATGGCGACAACCCGACCACGTCCGCGCGGCGGCCATTTGGCAGCGGCAGCTCGGTCACAATCGCGAACGACATGGCCCGCAACAGGCGGCCCACCCCGCGGCACACTTCGCGCGTCACGGCATCGCGGCCTTCGCAGACGCTTTCGCCGTCTGAATCCGATGTGGTGGCTTCCGTGCATGCAGGCTCTGCCACACCGTTGCCAGTTTCCCCGGCTTTATCGTTCATTGCCGTCATTTGACCACCATGGGCAGGTGAGCATTGCCGGCAGCAGCTCTGGGAATGAGTCGCACACACATCGACTCGGGCCCTCTGCCGATCGAGCTGGCCCACGCCGGCTCGAATCTGCTCTTAGGAGTCGCGGGCAACTCATCGAGGGACGAGCGCCTGACCTCATGTTCTTCAAACTCTTCAAGTCAGACAAGAGCAAGGCCGCCGAGGCCCCATCCGACAGCAGTTCAAGCGAACAAGCTGTAGCGGAAAAGCCCGCCGAGGCAGATGGCGAGCCCGGGCTGCCTCTTGGCGCCTACATGGATTCGGCTGGCGCCACCGTTGCCGACAGCCTTGGCTTCAACACCACCGCCGACCTTAAGCCAGCCGATGGACCGCTCGGGCAGGAGAAGGCGATCGAGTCGATCGACTTCGCCGCCGGCATCAAAGGACCTGGCTATCACCTGCTGGTCGTCGGCCCGACGGGCTCCGGCCGCCGCACGGTAGCGCGCGCGCGTCTCCAGCCTGCGGCGGATAAGTCGGCCCGGCCGTCCGACTGGGCCTATGTCAGCTCGTTCGACCCGACCGGCGGGTTCCGCGCGCTGAAGCTTCCGTCCGGCACCGCCAAGCGCTTCGCCGAGATGATGGCGCGGGCCATCGACCAACTCGCGGACGCCCTGCCCGCTGCCTTCACCGCCGACGACTACGACTTGAAGCGGCGCACCATCGAAGAAGAATTCCGCTTCAGCCGCGAGGATGCTCTGGAGTCACTCCGCCGCGAAGCCGAAGCCCAGAACATTGCCCTCCTGCGCACGCCGGCAGGTATCGCCGTCGCCCCGGTCCTCGAAGGCAAGGTCGTGAAGACCGACGTCTTCAATTCCGTCCCCGAGGTGCTGCGCCGCGAGGTCGAAACCAAGATTGCCGCTCTCGAAGCGGAGATCGAGGCCATTCTGACTGAGCGCCCGGAAGCTGAAAAAGAACGCCGCGCGCGCCTCGTCGCACTCAACGAGCAGGTCGCCGGCCGCCACGTCCGCGCCGCGCTCGACGAGATCAAGGCAGACTTCGCCGAGGTTGCCGGTGTCGAGAGCTACTTGAAGGCAGCCGCGCGCGATCTGGTGCGCAACGCGGCGATGTTCGTCTCAGGTGCGACAGGATCATCAGGCGCGCAGGCCGCGCGCGTATCCGCCTCGCATCCAAGCTTCGCACGCTATCTGGTGCACGTACTCGCGACGAGCTCAGAAGGCTCAGGTGCCCCCATCATTCACGAGCAGAACCCGACCTACGCCAACCTCTTCGGCCGCATCGAGCTCGGTACCGCTGCCGACGGCAGCACCCAGGTGGTCCGCATCAAGCATGGCGCGCTTCATCGTGCCAACGGCGGCTTCCTGCTGGTGGACGGTGACGCGTTGATCGACAGCCCTGCCGCCGCCGATGCACTGCGCCGTGCTCTCGAAGCAGATGAGATCCGCTTCGACCCGCCCGCAGGTCCCGTCGGTGCCGTGGGAGATGAGGTGCCTGACCTCGAACCCATTCCGCTCAACCTCCGCCTTGTCGTCTTCGCCAATGCCGGAACGCAGCGCCGCCTCGCGGCGAGTTTCCCGGGACTGCGGCGCCTGTTGAAGGTCGAAGCGGTGTTCGACCACGCTGTCGATCGCACCAAGGAGACCGTCGACACCTTCGCGCGCATTGTCGCCGGCGTCGTCGACAAGCAGAACCTTCGTCCCATTGATGCAGCAGGCGTTGCCCTGTTGATCGACGAGGCCGCACACCGGGCCGGCAGCACGCGCAAGCTGTCGCTTCTCATCGGCGATGTGATTGATGTCTGCCGCGAAGCCGATCACTGGGCCGACACGGAGAAGCGCAAAACCATTTCCGCCGCTGACGTCGAGCGTGCCCTGAAGCAGCGCCGTGCGATAAACGCCGCCGAGTTGGCGGAGGCATCATGATCGCCCACGTCGCAGCTGCCGACGAGCGCTCAGGGCGCGTGGTGCTCTGGCATGGCGGCTCGGCCTCGGTGAGCCGCATCGCCATCGACGCCGCGATGCTTCTGGCGCAGTCATTTCAGGCGGAAGTCGAAAGCCTTTACGTAGAGGATACGCAGCTCTTCGATCTCGCCGCGTTTCCCTTTGCGCGCGTCATTGGCGCATCGGGAGGCTCATGGCGCGCGCTTCCGCACGAGACGCTAGAGCGCGAGATGCGCTTTGCCGCTGCGGCCTTCCATCGGCAGGTGGCAGAGGTGGGCTCGGATGCCTCCGTTCCTTGCCGGTCGCGCATCGTGCGCGACGAGCCCTTGCGCGCTGTCTCGCGTGCCTGTGCCGAGAATGGTCCTTGGAACCTGGTCGTCCTCGGCGAACCGCTGACCCCGAGCGATGGCCCGCGCCTCGCACAGCTGTTCGAGCGGGTGCGCGATACCACGGGTGCGGTCATCACCGGTCCGCTCGGCCGCCGCTCGCAAGGCTCTGTTGTCGCGGTCGTTGAGGATTTCCAGCGCCTCGGGCCCATGTTGCGCGCCGCCCAACGGCTAGCGCCCGCGTGTGGCGGAGACGTGAAGCTGACGCTCGTCGGCGATCGCCGCGACGAGCTGAGCTGGATGGAAGGCGAGGCGCGCCTCCTCTGCGCCACTGGACGCGAAGACGACGTCATCGCCTTCGAAAGTGTCCTTGCGGCCAACGATGATCCCGCGCCCCTTGCCGCCGTGCTGCAGCGCTACAAGCCCGGTTTCGCGCTCGCGCAATATGGTGGCCGTCTCGTCGCTACTGGTGCCAGCCTGCGTCCGCTGACGGCCGCCCTGGAATGCCCGCTGCTGCTCGTCCGTTAGCCGAAGAGTGCAGCTAGTTCTTTTCCCGGTCGTAGTAATCTACTGTCTGCTCCGCCCTGAATATTTTCCCCAGGCGTTGCTCGCCGTCGCGCACCGCAACCGCCGAAACTTTGCCCGAGTCCGGGTACTCGCAGATTTCGACCTCACATAGGTTCGACAGCGCGAGGTAGCGCATGTCGGTCGCGCCCGTATTGATGATCTGGTGCGCAACCTCGGCGCCGCCGGTAGGACAAGCAATGATGTCGTGCTTGCGGATCGGGTAACGCTGTTCCCCGAAGCGCAGCTCGCCCTCTCCCTCGAGGATCAAGAACATCTCCTCTTCTCCGCGATGAGAGTGAAAAGGACACTGCGCCTTGCCGGGAGGCAGAACGGTCAGATTGTAACCGAGCTTCCGCGCGCCGATACCGGCGCTGAACAAGGCACGTTTGGACGTGAAGAGGCCGTTCTCTTCCACGTCATCGAATTCGACGATCTCATCGAGGTTCAAGAACGGCTTCATGCTGCATTCCCCGTCGGCGCGTTCGCCGCCAGTGTGAAACTCAGGGCGCGGTATCGAAATACTTCGCGCCTGTGCCGATTATCTTCGGATCCGGCTCGCCGACAATCTTTGCGTCCTTTCCTTCGTACTCCGAATGGAAAAGAACCCAGCGGATCGTTTCGAGGCGGGCGCGCCGCTGATCGTTGGCCCTCACCACGATCCACGGCGCTTCTTTAGTGCTGGTGCGCTTGAAGATCTCGCGCTGCGCGCGCGTGTAGTCGTCCCACTTGTCTATGGCTGCGAGATCGATCTCGGTGATCTTCCAGCGCTTGAACGGATTGTGCCGTCGCTCATGAAAGCGCTCGAGCTGCATTTCGCGCCCGATCACGAGATAGAATTTGAACAGGTTAGTGCCATCGCGCACCAGCAGCGATTCAAAGTCCGGCGCCGCTTCCAGGAAGGCCTCCACTTGAGCCAGCGTGCAAAAGCTCATCACCCGCTCGACGCCCGCCCGGTTGTACCAGGAGCGATCGAACAGGACCATGTCGCCGGCCGTCGGTAGGTGGCAGACGTAGCGCTGGAAGTACCACTCGCCGCGCTCCGTCTCGGTCGGCTTCGTCAGCGCCACTGATCGCGCATGGCGCGGATTGAGCCGCTCCAGGAAGCGGCGGATGCAACTTCCCTTGCCCGAGGCGTCGCGCCCTTCGAACAGCGCCACAACCCGCCCGCCCTCCGCCTCCACAAACGTCTGCAGCTTCAATAGCTCGAGCTGCAGAGCCTCAAGCTGTTCTTCGTAGACCTTCTTTTTCAGCTGCTGGTCATAGGGAAAGCCCCCCGATGTCAGCGCCTTCTCGATGATCTCCGGCGCCAGCACCGGGTTTTCGATGTCGAACCCATAGGGAAGTGCTGATTTCGCATTGTCGCTCTTGGCATTCATGTCTTTGGCCCGCCCGGCTGTGTACGATCATCGTAAGGTGAATCGCTTGACGTCAGACTGTCATGTTTGAAAGGCGTTATGATCCCCGGTATTTAGCAGCAATGGCGTTATCGAATGATCGAAAGCCCGGATGGAAGATGTCGTTAGGTACGGTGCTCGCCGGGATGCGCTGGACCGAGCGCAGGGCCGAGTTCGAGACTTGGGCGGCTGAGGAATGGTGCTCTGGCAAACGCCGTTTGGCAGCGCGCTGGATGCCAGTCGCCGCTGCCATGGCAATATTCGCAGTTCTCGTCCTATTCGGTGCACTCGGCTCGCTCGCAGCCATCATCGCTACACTTTCCTTGATGTTCGCAGCCGCGATATGGCCGCTCGACGCGAGCACCATCATCGACGCACTCGCAGGGACGCCGACAATGGATGTTGGGGTACGTGTCACGGAAGAAAAGCGTAACAGCTGGCGCGCTGTCGTCGATGCGATCCCAACGGCCGCTCTGGCCCTCGACGCGGCCGGAACGCTGTTGCACCACAATCGCCTGGCGGCCGAGATGTTCCCGAAGACCCGTGACGGCATGCCAATGAGTCAGGTCTCGCGCAGCCCCGATCTGCTCGTTGCCGTCGATCAGGCATTGTTTGGCGACGAGGATCGCATCGACGTCGAGCTGATCGAACGGGTGCCGGTCGAGCGCCGCATAGCCGCCACGGTATCGCGTCTAGCGGGCTCTTCCCGCCCCTCGGCACCGCATGTGCTCGTCACCTTCCGCGACCTGACCGAGCAAGACCGCCTTGGCCAGATGCGCACGGACTTCGTCGCCAACGCCAGCCACGAGCTGCGTACTCCGCTCGCCTCCTTGCGCGCCTTTGTCGAGACCCTGCAGGGCCCGGCGCGGGACGACGCCAACGCCCGCAAGCGCTTCCTGCAATTGATGGCCAGCCAGGCCGAGCGCATGACCCGCCTGATTGACGACCTCCTTTCCCTCAGCCGTGTCGAGATGCGCGTTCACCTTCCGCCGCGCGGCATCGTCGACCTCAACGAGACCGCCGCTTACGTCTGCCAGTCGCTGGAGCCCGTCGCCGAGGCGGCCAAGGCCAAGGTGAACCTCGTTCGCGATGACGCACCTGCGCGCATCCGTGCCGACCGCGAGGAAATCGTCCAAGTCCTCCAGAACCTCATCCAGAACTCGATCAAGTATGGCCGCGAAGGCGGCGCCATCGAGGTCCGCGTCGGGCGCGACGCTCCGCGCAGCTCGGGGAGCAACAAAGTCTGGGTCAGCGTCACCGATGAGGGCCATGGCATCGCCCCGGAGCACCTGCCGCGCCTCACCGAGCGGTTTTACCGGGTGAATGTCGCCTCCAGCCGCGAGAAGGGCGGCACCGGGCTCGGTCTCGCCATCGTCAAGCACATCCTCAATCGCCATCGCGCCGAGTTGCGTATCGCCTCGCGCCTCGGCGTCGGCTCGACCTTCACGGCAATTTTCGACGAGCTTGGCGGAAATTCTTGATCCGGGCTAAATCCGCCCTGGGCCCTGCGACATGCGTGCAAATCTAGAATAGACAAACAAGTTCAACGCATTAACCTGTCACTAAAGTATAGCTGCATTGGTCTATCTAAGCCCCACGGCGCAAAGGCGCCGGGCGGGGGGAGGTTACGAGGTGCGGGTAGGCCGCACGCCCCGTTAGTCACCTCCAGGATCAGGAGATCAGTGTGAGCAACAAGCTTATCGCCATGACGGCCGCGGCGGCCGTCGTT
>Ga0164243_10006000_pt1 | contig 18487 bp, 15 predicted proteins | sample OricompcompostOP_FD_108781 | JGI IMG/M metagenome (GOLD analysis project Ga0164243, IMG submission 108781) | Organic Plus compost microbial communities from Emeryville, California, USA - Original compost - Organic plus compost (OP) | ecosystem: Engineered > Solid waste > Mixed feedstock >... | reverse complement strand
TGAACGGAATCTCATGGCTGCGGACTTCCAGGACGGCGCGGCTCCCCGCCCCGCCCGATCCGCTATGGCCGAAGCCGGGGTCGGAGAAGCCGGCATAGTGGACGCGGGATTCGCCGACCAGCGGGTCGAAAGGAACCATCTCGGCGGCATAATCCGGCGGGATATGCACCGCCTCGCGAGACACGAGGATGTAGAACTGGTCGGGGTCGAGCACGAGTTCGGCGCGGCCATGCTTGCGGATCGGCTCCCAGAAATCGAGCACGTCGCAGGCGGCGCGCTTGTCGACGTCGATCACGCTGGTGTGGCGCTTGGCGCGGAAGCCTACAAAACCGTCGCTCGAGCCGGCAAGATCGATCGAAACGGCGATGCCGTTGGAGATGTTGGGCACGCCATTGACGAGGTGGGTCGCCTCGTGAAGCGCGAGAAGCTCGCGATCGTCGAGCCGGGCGAGGCCGCGGCGGAAGCGTATCTGCGACAGGCGCGAGCCGGCACGAACGAGGATCGGGAAGGTGCGCGGGCTGATCTCAAGATAGAGCGGCCCCTCATAGCCCGCCGGCACGGTGTCGAACTCCCGCGCCCGGTCGGTGATCACGCGGGTGAAGATATCGAGGCGGCCGGTCGAGGATTTCGGGTTGGCCGAGGCGACGATCTCCAGCGGAAGCCGCAGGCTCTCCATCAACGGAACGATGTAGACACAGCCGGTTTCGAGGACCGCGCCCTCGCCGAGATGGACCTCATGGAGGCTGAGCGTGGTCAGCCGGTCGGCGACCGACATTGCCGGCCCCGGCAGGAAGCTCGCCCGCACGCGATAGGCGATGCTCCCGAGGCGCAGATCGAGGCTCGCCGGCTGGACCTGATCGCTGTCGAGCGGACGGGCCAGGCCGATATGGCCGGTTTCCACAAGGCTGGCGATCTGGTGCGCCGGAAGAATGCCGGCTGTCGGACTGTCCGTCATGAGGTCCCTATACCGCCAAAGGAGCGGCCGGGGAGGCTTAGCCCATGTCGCGATTGACGCCAAGGTCGGACGGAATTAAACGATAGCCACTTCGTGGTCATTTGAGCCGGCCGGCTTGCAGCCACGTAAAATAAATCGCTAAAAGGCCGGTCGGGGATCGACCCGGCCTGCCTTGCCGCGGCCGGGTTTTTTATTGGAAGGAAAGCGCGATGGCCAGGAAGCCGAAAAGCGTCAAGCAGAGCCCCGTAAAGCAGACCCTGAAACCCGCAACCCAGCTCGTCCATGGCGGCACGCTCCGATCCCAGTTCGGGGAGACCTCCGAGGCGCTCTTCCTGACGCAGGGCTTCGTTTATGCCAGCGCCGAGGAAGCAGCCGCCCGTTTCTCCGGCAAGGACCCCGGCTTCATTTATTCCCGCTTCTCCAACCCGACCGTCGCCATGTTCGAGGAGCGGATGCGGCTCCTCGAGGGCGCCGAAGCCGCCCGATCGACGGCAAGCGGCATGGCCGCGGTCACGGCCGCCATGCTCTGCCAGCTCAAGGCCGGCGATCATGTCGTGGCGGCGCGGGCGCTTTTCGGCTCCTGCCGCTACATCGTGGAAGACCTCCTGCCCCGATACGGCATCACCTCGACGCTGGTGGACGGCAAGGATCTCGGCCAGTGGAAGAAGGCGGTGAAGCCGACGACCAAGGCTTTCTTCCTCGAAAGCCCGACCAATCCGACGCTGGAGATCGTCGACATCCGAGCCGTGGCGGATATCGCCCACAAGGCCGGCGCGCGGCTGGTGGTCGACAATGTCTTCGCGACGCCGCTCATGCAGAAGCCGCTCGCACTCGGCGCCGATGTGGTCGTTTACTCGGCGACCAAGCACATTGACGGCCAAGGGCGTGTCCTTGGCGGCGTCATCCTCTGCGACAACACCTTCCTCAACGACCATCTCCATAATTTCCTGCGCCAGACCGGCCCCTCTCTCAGCCCCTTCAACGCCTGGGTGCTGCTCAAGGGCCTTGAGACGCTGGCCGTCCGGGTGGAGCGGCAGGTGGCGAGCGCGGCGAAGATCGCGGACTTCCTCGCTGGCCACAAGAAAATCCGCCGCCTGATCTATCCCGGCCGCGACGACCATCCGCAGGCCGAGATCATCCGGCGGCAGATGACCGGCGGCTCTAACCTCATCGCCTTCGAGGTCGCCGGCGGTCGCGCCGGCGCATTCCGGGCCGCCAACGGTTTCAGGATCATCGGGATTTCCAACAATCTCGGCGACGCCAAGAGCCTCGTCACCCATCCCTCGACGACCACGCATCAGCGCCTCAGCGAGGAGGCCCGGCGCGAGCAGGGCATCACACAAGGCCTCCTGCGGCTTTCGGTCGGGCTCGAGGACCCGGACGATCTGATCGAGGATCTCGATCGCGCCCTCAGCGCCCCGCGCCGGGCCGGGCGTTGACGCCGCGCCCGCCCGCTGCTTAATCCTGCCGGAGAGGGAGGGTTGCCAACAACCCCGGACGGACTATCCATGTACCGAAGGATCACGCGGGAGATACAGGTCACCGTGCAGCCGAGCTTCGTCGAGGCGGAGTCCTCGCCCGACGACGGCCGCTATTTCTGGGCCTACAAGATCGATATCGAGAACAAGGGCTCGGAAGCGGTCCGGCTCCGGTCGCGCCACTGGCAGATTACCGACGCCAATGGCCGGACGGAGGAGGTTCGCGGCGCCGGTGTCGTCGGCAAGGAACCCGAACTGAAGCCGGGCGAGTCCTTCACCTATACCAGCGGCTGCCCGCTCAACACCTCGTCGGGCATCATGGTCGGCACCTACCAGATGGAGAGCGAGAGCGGCGAGACCTTCTCGATCGACATCCCGGCCTTCTCGCTCGACATGCCGGGCGCGCCACGAACGGTGAACTAGCCGAGGCTTCCGTCCTCGCCATTCGCGACTTCGGCGGGGTCGAAGACATATTTCGTGCCGCAGAACTCGCATTTCACCGAGATGACGCCGTCCTCGGTGCTGGCCTCGATCTCATCGGCGGAAAAGCCCCGGAGAAGGCCGAAAATCTTCTCACGCGAGCAGGAGCAGCGGTCGAGCACCTGCGTCGGCGCGAAGACGCGAACCCCGCGCTCGTGGAAAAGGCGGTAAAGCAGGCGCTCGACCGGTACCGAAGGGTCGATCAGTTCATGATCCTCGACCGTGGCGACAAGGGATTGCGCCTCGGTCCAGAACTCATCTTCCTCAACCTCATCGTCGGTGATTTCGACACCTTCCGGCACATCGCCGCCGGGCAAATCCTGCTGCGCCCGCTCGGAAGCCTCGGGCAGGAACTGGACGAGCAGGCCACCGGCCCGCCAGCCATGCCGCAACACGCCATCCTCCCGGACATGCATCTCGGCCACGGCGAGACGGACGCGCGTCGGGATCTGCTCGGACTGGCGGAAATAGGTATGCGCGGCCTCTTCCAGTGAAGCGCCCTCAAGCGGAACCACGCCCTGATAGCGGCTCATATAGGCGCCCTGATCGACCGTCATCGCGAGGACGCCCTTGCCGAGCAGCGAGGGCGCATCCGCTTCGCCCGCCTCCACGGCACGCTCGACCGCATCGGCATCGAAGCGGGCATAGGCGCGGACTTCATCCGGCGTGCGGAGATCGACCACCAGCATGTCGACCGGACCATCGGTCTCGGTCTGCAGGATGAACTTGCCTTCGAATTTCAGCGAGGTGCCGAGAAGGATCGCGAGGACAACGGTTTCGCCGAGAAGCCGCGAAACCACAGGCGGATATTCGTGCCGGGAAAGGATCGCATCCAGCACCGGCCCCATCTGGATGGCACGGCCGCGGACATCGAGGGCAGCGACTTCAAAGGGGCGAACCGCGTCGTCGCCGGCGGGCGCCAGCGTGTCGCCGGCATCGCTCATCCGTTCACCCCGAAGCACCAGGCGAGGATGCCCTTCTGGGCATGCAGCCGGTTCTCGGCCTCGTCGAAGACCACCGATTGGGGGCCGTCTATGACCTCGGCCGTCACTTCTTCGTCGCGATGCGCCGGCAGGCAGTGCATGAAGATCGCATCCGGCTTTGCCGCCGCCATGAGCCGGGCATTCACCTGAAAAGGCTGCAGGAGCTTGTGGCGGCGCTCGGCTTCGGCGTCCCCCATCGAGACCCATGTATCGGTGACGATGCAGTCGGCACCATCCGCCGCCTCGAAGGGATCGGTGACGACGTGGATATCGGCCTTCTCGTCGCGCAGCCAGGCAAGCAACGCAGGCGGCGGCGCAAATTCCGGGGGCGAGGCGATGTTGAGGCGGAAGCCGAAGCGGGCGGCAGCATGGGCCCAGGAAGCCAGCACATTGTTACTGTCGCCCATCCAGGCGACAGTCTTGCCGGCGATCGGCCCGCGATGTTCCTCGAACGTCATCACGTCCGCCATGATCTGGCAGGGATGCGTCCTTTTCGTGAGCCCATTGATGACCGGGATGCTGGCATTCGCCGCCAGTTCCTCGACCATGTCGTGCTCAAGAGCGCGGATCATGATGGCGTCGACATAGCGGGAGAGAACCCGCGCCGTGTCGGCAATGGTTTCGCCGCGGCCGAGTTGCATCTCCTGGCCGGTCAGCATCAGCGTCTCGCCGCCGAGTTCGCGCATGGCGACATCGAAGGAGACGCGGGTGCGCGTCGACGGCTTGTCGAAGATCATGGCCAGCACATGGCCGGCAAGGGGACGGTCGAGCGGCGGCTTGTGCCGATCCCTCTTGAGACGGGTGCTTTCGTCGAGGATCGAACGCAGGGTTGCGGAATCGATCTCGGAAAGGTCGAGGAAGTGCCTTGTCACGATCCTGTCCTAGGCAGCTTGAACGGGTTTCAGCGCCGCAAGGGCGCGATCGAGCCGCTCGACGGCTTCGTCGATCTCGGCTTCCGATACAATCAGCGGCGGAATGAGGCGTACGACATTCTCGCCCGCCCCGACGCCGAGGAGATGCTCGCCGCGCATCGCCGCGATCACGTCTCCGGCCGGCACGATGCAGCGCAGGCCGACCAGAAGCCCTTCCCCGCGAACCTCGCTGACGAGCTTCGGGTGGGCATCGACCACTGAGGCGAGCCTCTGCTTCAAATAGAGCCCGACCCGGCGGACATGATCGAGGAAACCCGGAGCAAGGATCGTCTCGACAACCGCAATGCCCACAGCCATCGCCAGAGGATTGCCGCCGAAGGTGGAACCATGGGTGCCGGGCGTCATTCCCTTCGCAGCTTCCGCCGTGGCGAGGCAGGCGCCGATCGGGAAACCGCCGCCGATGCCTTTTGCCGAGGCCATGATATCGGGCGTCACGCCCGACCATTCATGAGCAAAGAGCCTCCCGGTCCGGCCGATCCCGGTCTGCACCTCGTCGAAAATGAGGAGAAGGCCGTGCCTGTCGCAAAGCGCACGGAGATCGCGCAGGAACTGGCCGGGAACGAGACGCACGCCGCCCTCGCCCTGGATCGGCTCGATGAGGATCGCCGCCGTTTCGGGACGGATCGCCCCTTCGACCGCCTTCATATCGAGGGGAACCTGATCGAAGCCTTCCGGCGCCGGGCCGAAGCCTTCGAGATATTTCGGGTTGCCGGTGGCGGAGAGGGTCGCGAGCGTGCGGCCATGAAAGGCCCCGGCGAAAGTGATGATCCGGTTCCGCTCGGGCTGCCCGCTGACGAAATGATAGCGGCGCGCCGTCTTGATCGCGCATTCCATCGCCTCCGCGCCAGAATTGGCGAAGAAGACTTTCTCGGCAAAGGAGTTGTCGCAAAGGAGTTGCGCCAGTTGCTCCTGTTCCGGAATGCGGAAGAGGTTGGAGACGTGCCAGAGGCGGCCGGCCTGGTCGGTGATCGCGGCGACGAGCTTCGGGTGGGCATGGCCGAGAGAATTGACGGCGACGCCGCTCGAAAAATCGAGATAACGATCGCCATCGACCGTTTCGAGCCAGCAGCCCTCGCCCCGCGCGAAAGCCACCGGCGCGCGGGCAAAGGTATCGTAGAGGGGAGAGCGGGTCATGATCCGCCTGAAACCGGTTGTCCAAAAATCAAAAGCGCCGCCAAAGGCGGCACTTCGTTGCCCTCTCTTATACCATTGGAGCCCGGATTTCTGTCAAATGCGCCGCATCCGCTCCCGCTTCGCGGAACGATTCCACATTATGCCTGTGATTTGCGCACCACTTGGGGAAAACAACGCGAAAGCGATCGCTGTTGCATCCCGACTCTTGTCAGGGAGTCAGTGCATATTGTAGCGTCCGTTTCGTCAAATACGACATATCGTGCGGCGGACTTGGTAACCCTCCTGTCAAAGCGTTTGGCGTCGCCCATGTGTGCGGGCAGCGCACGGGGAGGGATTCTGACTCACGCCGCGTCATGAATACGAGGTGATGCGAATGTCCTGGACCGAGGAGCGCGTCGAGTTACTCAAGAAACTTTGGGCGGATGGCCTCAGCGCCAGCCAGATTGCCAGCCAATTGGGCGGGGTCACCCGCAACGCCGTCATCGGCAAGGTGCACAGGCTCAGCCTTTCCGGCCGGGCGAAGCCGGCCTCGAGCACCCCTCGCCCCCGGAAGGCGCGGCCCGCCTCGCCGCATCGGCCGGCCACCCGTTCCTTCATTGCCGGTAATACCGCGCTCAAGCAGCAGGTCCAGCCGGCGCCGCGCCGTTTGCCGGCTCCCATCCCGCAGGAAGATGTTGTGGTTCCGATCAGTCTCCGCGTGCCGCTAATGGCGCTGACCGACCAGATGTGCAAATGGCCGATAGGCGACCCCAGCACGGAAGATTTCTGCTTCTGCGGTCACAAGAATTACAACAGCCTGCCCTATTGTGAGTATCACAGCCGGGTCGCCTACCAGCCGGTGACCGACCGGCGGCGGGACAGGCGCGACTAGGCCCGGAAGGGCGTAGAAACGCCTTCCGGGACAGGCTGGATATGGCGTGAAACAGTAGTGAAGCGCCCATGGGCGCTTCCGTTTCAGTTTGATACAGATGATTGCCGGGGGTCAGGCCGGAACGACGAAACTCTCGTCGAAGGAATAGCCCGAACCGCGCACGGTGCGGATCGGGTCACGGCCACGGCCGAGGCCCTTGCGGAGCCGGCCGATATGAACGTCGACGGTCCGCTCGTCGACGAAGACATCGTGCCCCCACACCCCGTCGAGGAGCTGGGCCCGCGAATAGACGCGGCCGGGATTCTGCATGAGGAATTCGAGGAGCCGGAATTCGGTCGGGCCGAGATGAAGCTCGCGGCCGTTGCGACGAACGCGATGCGTCTCCCGGTCGAGCTCGATGTCGCCGGCCCTGAGCACGGCGGCGATGAGATCGGGCTTGGTCCGGCGGAGGATCGCCCGCACCCGCGCCATCAGCTCCGGCACGGAGAAGGGCTTCACGACATAGTCGTCGGCCCCGGTGGCAAGGCCGCGAATGCGCTCGGATTCCTCGCCGCGCGCCGTCAGCATGATGATGGGCAGGGACTGGGTGGCCTCGCGCGAGCGCAGCCTCCGGCACAGCTCAATGCCGGAGACGCCCGGCAGCATCCAGTCGAGGAGCAGGAGATCCGGCAGGCTCTCGCGAAGGCGGGTTTCGGCGTCATCGCCCCGGGCGACGGTATCGACCGCATACCCCTCGGCTTCGAGGTTATAGCGGAGCATCAGAGAGAGCGGCTCCTCGTCCTCGACGATCATTACCTTTGGAACCATCCAGGCGCTCCGCTGCTGTTTCAGCCTTCCTTGTACTCAACCGCCGTCAGGCTCGAATTATCCTTCTTCGGCCGTTCGTCGGTGAGAGCCATGCCGGTGATCACGTAATAGATCGTCTCGGCGATGTTGGTCGCGTGATCCCCGATCCGCTCGATGTTCTTCGCGCAGAAGAGGAGGTGCGTACAGAAGCTGATGTTCCGCGGGTCCTCCATCATGTAGGTGAGAAGCTCGCGGAAAAGAGAGGTGTAGAGGGCGTCGATCTCGTTGTCCTGCCGCCAGACGGCAAGAGCCTGGTCGAGGTCGCGGCTCGCATAGCAGTCGAGCACGGTCTTGAGCTGGCCGAGGGCGAGCTCGGAAAGATGCTCGACGCCATGAACGAATTGCTGCGGCTGGAACTGGCCGCCGATCGCGATCACCCGCTTGGCGGTGTTCTTGGCAAGATCACCGACGCGCTCGAGGTCGTTGGCGATATGAATGGCGGCGACCACCTCGCGCAGATCCTGCGCCATGGGCTGGCGCCGGGCAATGGTCAGGACGGCCTTCTCCTCGACCTCACGCTGGAGATCGTCGATCCGCTTGTCGTCCTCGACGATCTTGCGCGCAGCGACAAGGTCCACCTTGGTCAGAGCACGCACCGACAGGTCGACCGACCTTTCGGCCAGCCCTCCCAATTCGCTGATATGCCGAGCCAGATCCTTCAAGTCGTCGTCGAAGGAGGTGACGATATGATCCGACATCGCAATGATTCCTTATGCGTCAGCCGAAGCGCCCGGTGATGTAGTCCTGGGTACGCTTATCCTGCGGATTGGTGAAAATCTGGTCCGTGTCCCCGGTCTCGACGAGCGTTCCAAGGTGGAAGAAGGCCGTACGCTGGGAAACGCGCGCTGCCTGCTGCATCGAGTGGGTCACGATAACGATGGTATAGTTCTCGCGAAGCTCGTCGATCAGTTCCTCGATGCGCGCCGTGGCGATCGGATCGAGCGCCGAGCAGGGCTCGTCCATCAGGATCACCTCGGGGCTCACCGCGATCGCGCGGGCGATGCAAAGACGCTGCTGCTGGCCGCCCGAGAGGCCGGTTCCCGGCTCATTGAGACGGCTCTTGACCTCTTCCCAGAGGCTGGCCTTGCGAAGACTGCTCTCGACGATGTCGGCAAGCTCGCCCTTGCTGCGCGCCAGACCGTGAATGCGCGGGCCATAGGCGACATTCTCGAAGATCGACTTCGGGAAGGGATTGGGCTTCTGAAACACCATGCCGACGCGGGCGCGGAGCAGCACGACGTCAAGCGAACGGTCATAGATGTCGTTGCCATCCAGAAGGACCTTGCCGGTGACCCGGGCCCCCTCGATCGTGTCGTTCATGCGGTTGAGGCAGCGCAGGAAGGTGGACTTGCCGCAACCGGAGGGACCGATCAGGGCGGTTACCGTCTTGACCCTCATGTCGAGGTCGACGTCGAAAAGCGACTGCTTCTCGCCGTAGAAAACGGAAACCTTCTCGCCCCTCATCTTGATGGGCGCTTCGTTCGGAATATTTCCCGGCTTCACTTCGGTCGAGAAAGCGATCTGCTGGTTCATCATGGCACAGGACTCCTTTCCTACCAGCGCCGCTGTATGCGCTGGCGGAGGAAAATGGCGATGGCGTTGAGCAACAGCATCAAGGCCAGGAGGACGATGATCGCGGCATTCGTCCGCGACAGGAAGAAATTGTAGTTCTCGTTCGCCTGCCAGAGATAAATCTGCACCGGCAGCGCCGTGGCCGGGTCGACAGGGCTGGCCGGAATGTTGGCGACGAAGGCGTTCATGCCGATGAGAAGCAGCGGCGCGGTCTCGCCGAGTGCCTGGGCGACGCCGATGATCGTCGCGGTCAGGATGCCCGGCAGGGCCAGCGGCAGGACATGGTGGAAGATCGCCTGGGTGTGGGAGGCCCCGAGGCCGAGCGCCGCCTGGCGGATCGACGGCGGAATGGCCCGCAGCGTGCTCCGCGTCGCAATGATGATGGTCGGCAGGGTCATCAGAGTGAGGACGAGACCGCCGACGAGCGGAGCGGAAAGCGGCAGGTGGAACCAGTTGATGAAGACCGCCACGCCGAGAAGACCGAAGACGATCGAGGGCACGGCAGCGAGATTGTTGATGTTGACCTCGATAATGTCGGTGAGCCGGTTCGTCGGCGCGAATTCCTCAAGATAGATGGCGCTCGCAACGCCGATCGGGACCGCGAGAAGGATCACGATCAGCATCATATATAGGGAGCCCATGAAAGCCCCCGCAAGGCCCGAGGAGGCCGGCGAGGACCGGGAGTCCACGTTGAGGAAGAGGCCGGGATTGAACTTCTGCGTAATGATCCCGCGCTCGGCAAGATCGTCGGCAAGTTCGCGTGCGCCGGGCGAAAGCTGCTGCTGGGCATCGCCGAGATTACGGTCGATATTGCCCTTCAGCCAGTTGTCGACATGGGCGCTCGCCAGCATGTTGAGCCGGACATTCGTGCCGATGATGCTCGGATCCTTCAGAATCATGTCGCGAAGCGTGAAACGCTCGCCGCTGGTGACAATCGCATTGACGTCACGGGCCGTGATCTCAACGTCCGCAGGAAGCTCGGCGCGGATGGCTTTCTCGATCACCTGATTCCAGTTGACGAGGCTGAGAGAGCGCTGCCAGGCCGTCAATTGCTGCCGGTATTCGGCGGGAGACTGCCCTGCCGCCTGCACGGGCTGCGGGTCGATGTTGATGATCTCGGGATCGAGATTGATGTCCAGCGACAGCGTCGCCTGCCAGAAAGCGGGAAGACCCTGCTTCAGCACCGATCCGAAAAGGAGCAACACCATCGCAACGGCGAGCCCGATGGCCAGAATGCCATAGAAACGGAAGCGCTTCTCTCTCCCATGACGGGCGCGCAGGCTTCGGATGACCAGGTCCACCTTGGATGCATCGCCAGAAAGCGCGCCGGGCGCGATTTCGCTCATCGCGGTCATTCATACTGCTCCCGATAGCGGCGCACGATATAGAGCGCGACAACATTAAGCCCGAGAGTCATCACGAAAAGGGTCAGACCAAGGGCAAAAGCGACCAGGGACTGCGGACTGGAGAAGTCATTGTCGCCGGTCAGCTGGTTGACGATCGACACCGTCACCGATGTCGAGGGCTCGAAGGGATTGAGCCGCAGAAGCGGGCTGTTTCCGGCCGCCAGAACGACGATCATCGTCTCGCCGATCGCGCGGCTGACGGCCAGAAGGAAGGCGCCGACAATGCCGGGAAGCGCCGCGGGAAGGACCACCCGCTTGATCGTCTCCGAGCGGGTGGCGCCAAGACCGAGGGAGCCGTCCCGCATGGCGCGCGGCACCTGGGTAATGATGTCGTCGGACAGGGACGAGATGAAGGGGATGATCATGACGCCCATCACCGCGCCCGCGGTGAAGGCGGAGGTCGCCCGGATGTCGAGACCGAACATCGCACCAGCCGCCGCGAAAGCCGGACCGGCAACGGTCAGGGCGAAAACGCCATAGACGATGGTGGGGATGCCGGCGAGGATCTCGATGATCGGCTTGGCGACGTTCCGGACCATGGGCGAGGCATATTCGGACATGTAGATCGCGGTCATCAGACCGATCGGCAGCGCCACCGCGATGGCGATGATGCTGATCATCAGCGTGCCGGCAAGAAGCGGCAGAAGGCCGAAATCTCCCGAAGCGGAGCTGCCGGTGGAGGAAAAGGCGGGATTCCACACGGTGCCGAAGAAGAAATCGATCGGACTGACAAAAGAGAAGAAGTGGATCGCCTCGCCGAGAAGCGAGGCGACGATGCCGACCGTGGTCAGGACGGCGACGGCCGAGCAAAGAATGAGAAGGAGCGAAATCGCCCGCTCGACCTCATTGCGGGCCCGCAGGCTCGGGCTGATGCGATTACGGGCGAAGAAAATGCCGACGATGCCGGCAACCGCGACCAGACCGATCAGTGCCAGCGACCAGATCGTCTCCATCGTGCGGAGGCGGGTGGCGGCGACATTCTCGTATGGCTGCGTATCGCCCACAACGCCGAAGCCGGACGCGATCTGCTGGATGCGACGCATCACATCGGCGAATTGCGCATCGGGCAGCGCGCGCACTTCGGGCGGCAATTGGGAGGCGACGAAATAGCGGTCGATGAAAGGCTCGAAGAACCAGAAGGCGAAGATGACGGCCAGCGCCGGGACGGCGCACCAGAGAGCGACGAGCAGGCCGTGATAGGGAGGCCGGGAATGCGGCCGGTCGGCAATCGGGGCTCCCGCGGGCACCAGCGACCTGATCCGGGATGTCCCGATCTGATAGCCGACGGCCATAAGGGCCAGAAGGATCGCGACGAGGAGATAGTCGCTCACGTGTGAAAGGCCCCCAAAGCCATAGCGGAAACCAACAGGAGGAACCGGCGCCGCCAAGCGGCGCCGGTCATTACAGGGATGCGATTACTCGGCAGCCGCAAGGTCTTCCGCCTTGAGGGCGGTCTTGGCGGTGATCTTCTCGCGCTGGGCGGTGATCACGTCTTCCGGCTCGGGGATCATACCGGCCTCTTCGAGACGGCCGCCGGAACCGGCGATGGCGTCGGACATGAAGAACTGGGCATAGTCCTCAATACCCGGGATCGTGCCGATATGCTCGCCCTTGATGTAGAAGTAGAGCGGACGCGACACCGGATACTGACCGGCCGCAACCGTCTCCAGGCTCGGCGTGATGCCCGACACGGTGGCAACCTTCAGGCGGTCACGGTTTTCCTCGTAGAAGGAAAGGCCGAAAACACCGACGGTGTCCGGGTTCGCCTCAAGACGGGCAAGCGTCTCGGTGTAGTCACCGGCGATCTCGGTCACGACATCCTGACGGAAGGTCTTGCACGCGGCCGCCGCATCTTCCTTGCTCATCTCGGGCAGGCCAGCCGCCTTGCAGCCAGCGGCCGTGACCTTCTCCTCGAACACTTCGCGCGTGCCGTGGTTGGAGGCCGGAATGGCGAGGGAGATCGGCTGATCGGGGAGCGAAGAGTCGATCTGGTTCCAGTTGGTATAGGGGTTCGGAACCATCTTGCCGTCCTGCGGAACCTGGGCGGCGAGGGCCTTGTAGACGTGGATCGGCTCGAGGGCGAAATCACCCTTGCTCGCGTTCACGGCAAAAACGATGCCGTCGAAACCGATCTGGACCTCGATGATCTGCTTCACGCCATTGGCGTCGCAGGTCTCGAACTCCGTCGGCGTGATGCGACGCGAGGCGTTGGCAATATCGATCCTGTTCTCACCGACGCCCTCGCAGAACTGACGGAGGCCGCCGCCCGTGCCGCCGGAGCCGACGACCGGGGTCTTGAAGTCCGGGAACGCGTTGCCGAACTCTTCCGCGACGATGGACGCGAACGGAAGGACGGTCGAGGAACCGGCGATCTGGATGGTGTCGCGGCCCTGGGCCGAAGCGACGACGGTCGACGCGGCCAAAGCCAGCGTCGCGACGCCCATGACGAATCTCGTTTTCACCTTATGTCTCCCTGTTGCTGGGATCATGAAACGGGCGCCGATCGCGCCCGGGATACGGGCGGACCCTAGAACCTGGCCTTAACGCTTCTATGACAGGGAAATGACAGTTTAACGACAGATCAAGTATTTGATCTTTATATCGTTTTCTCGACAGACTCTTTCGCGGCCGAAGGCTCGGCCTGTGCAAAAACCACCGTGAAGGTCGCCCCGTCGCCAAGCCTGCTTTCAATGTTCAGGCGCGCCCCGTGGCGGGTCAGGATATGCTTCACGATCGCAAGACCGAGACCGGTACCGCGATGCTGGCGGCTGGCCTCCACATCGATGCGATAGAACCGCTCCGTGAGTCGCGGCAGATACTCCTCGGCGATGCCCGGCCCGAAATCACGGACGGAGACGGATGGCCCCTGCCGGGGCGCCGGCTCGGCCAGCGACACGACCACGCGCTTCCCGCTCTGGCCGTATTTGATGGCGTTCTCGATCAGATTCTCGAAAACCTGGATGAGCTCGTCGCGCTCGCCCGTCACATTGACCGGGTCAGCCGGGAGCCTTTCCTCGATGACAACGCCGAGTTCCCTAGCGCGCGGCTCCAGCGCATCGCGGACATGGTGCAGAACGGCGACGAGATCGACCGTCCCCGACGGGCGGACATGGGCCTTCAACTCGATGCGCGACAGGGAAAGGAGGTCGTCGATGAGCCGGCTCATGCGTGTCGCCTGGTCGTGCATGATGGCGAGGAAGCGCGTGCGCGCGGCGGGATCGTCGCGGGCCGGCCCCTGCAGGGTCTCGATGAAGCCGGCAAGCGAGGCAAGCGGCGTGCGCAGCTCATGGCTGGCATTGGCGACGAAATCGACGCGGATGCGGTCGATCCGCTTCTGTTCGCTCAGATCCTGCAGGATGAGCACGATGAAATCGGCGGAATCGGACAGGCTGGCGAACCAGGCCGCGAACCATCGCTCGGCCGGGACGCGCTCGGAAAACTCGACACGCTCCGGCGGGCCGCCCTTCGCCACCCGCTCGAAGGCGGCGATCAGCTCGGGAACGCGAAGGCGGAAGGTCAGCGGATCGCCGGGGCGAATGCTGAAATAGGCCGGCGCATTGCTGTTGGCGTAGCGGACGATGCCGCGCCGGTCGAGGACGAAGCATGGGTCGGGAAGCACCTCGGCGAAAAGCTTGATGCCCGTCTCCGGCCAGGCGCCGGCGGGGCGGTCGACACTGCGGAGCGCTGGCTCGGCGACGCGCCTGCGGCTCGCGAGCACCGCGGTCGCGACGACCGTCGCCGTGAGCGAGAGAATCGCCGCCGCAGGGGTGAGCGCTCCGATCACATAAAGGAGAAGCAGCGCGGCCGCGGCGCCGACGGTAAGCCAAACGCTTCCGGCCGGCACGAATGAGGGATTCCGCTCCTCGGCCTGGCTGGTCGTCCTTTCGGCATGCGCATCGGCCATTTCCGGTCCGGTCTCCCTTGAGGAAAGCGAATCACCACCTAGTGACCCATCGATGCCCGCGAGGATATAAGATGGCAGGAAAATCGCGCCAAGCATCGCGAGCGGGGATACATCCTAGATGGCGAATAAGAAGGACAAGCGAAAGAAGAACGGCAACGAAAAAAAGGACGTCAAGAAAAAGGACGACCTGGAACTCGTTCTGCCGCCGATTCTCGTGCCGAGCGAAAAGGCGCCGCTGATCGAGACCGAATACGGAATCTTCGACCTCGACAACCCTGTGCTGCCCGACTGGATCGACGCGCACGCCCTTGCCTCGGGCGGCTATCCCTATGGCGACGATCTAGACAAGAAAGACTACGAGCGCGAACTGGAACCGCTCCAGGTCGAGCTCATCAAGATGCAGCACGACTACGGAAAGACCGGAAAGCGCCTCGTGGCGGTCTTCGAGGGCCGCGACGCCGCCGGCAAGGGCGGCGCGATCTCAGCCGTGCGCGAGAACCTCAACCCGCGCAGCGCGCGGATCGTCGCCCTGCCGAAGCCTTCCGAGACGGAGGCCGGCCAGTGGTATTTCCAGCGCTACGTCACACAGATGCCTGCCTCCGGCGAGATCGTGCTCTTCGACCGCTCCTGGTACAATCGCGCCGGCGTCGAAAGGGTCATGGGATTTTCGTCGAAAAAGGACTACAGGACGTTCTTGCGGCAGGCTCCCGCATTCGAGAAGATGCTGGTCGAGGCTGGAATCACGATATTCAAGTTCTGGCTCGATATCGGACAAATCATGCAGTTGAAGCAGTTCCACCAGCGCCGGCACGATCCGTTGAAGATTTGGAAACTATCCGCGATGGACTATGCCGGCATGCAAAAGTGGAACGATTATACAGTGGCCCGCGACAGGATGTTCGCGGAGACCGACACCAAGCACGCGCCCTGGATCGCCGTTAAGTCGAATGACCGGAAGCGGGCGCATATCAATGTGATCCGCCACATGCTCCGCTCCGTCGACTATGAGGGCAAGGACAAGTCGGTGATCGATGCCGTCGATCCGTCCATCCTCGGTCCGGCCGCTTCCGTGCTCGGCCGTAACTGAGCGCGGTTCATGACCGATTTCTATACCGTCCTCAAGAATTCCATCATCAAGCGCGGCCTGCATTCGGCCGATGATCGCGAGCAGGTCTACAATCAGGCGCGGCAGGCCATGGTCCAGCGCCTGTGGTCCTTCGACCCGCCGCTGTCGGAAGACGAGATCGACACGCGCATCGGCCTGTTCGATGCCGCCGTCGAGAAGATCGAGGTCGATCTCGAACGGACCTTCCGGGCCGAGACGGCCAAACCGCGGACGGAGACCGCGAGGGATCTCGGCAAGCCGGCTCCCATGGCCGCCAAGCCGAAGCTCTCCGCCCCGCCGCCTAGAGTACAGCGCCCAGCGCCGCCGCCCGCGCCCGAGCCAGACGTCTATGAAGGCTATGACCAGGAGGCCGACTACGCGCCGGCCCATGCCGGGAACTCCGACTGGCGCAGCGGCCGGGAGGAAATCCCGGAGGACCATGACGAGCCGGAGGCGCCGCCCTCCCGCATCGCGGCCCGCTCTACGAGGAAGACCGAGGCGGAGCGCCGGCCGGCGCCGGCCGTTTCGCAGCCTCCCGCCCGCGCACGCCCCTCATCTTCGCCGCTGACCGCCTCCCGCCCGTCATCCGAGCCGCGCGGGCCGGAATCGAAGCTGGAGCGTTACCGGCGCCCCGAGCCCGAACCGGAGCCCGAGGAGGAAGAGACCGGACGCCGCAGCAAGGTGCCGGAAAGCTTCCCCTTCATCCGGCGCGCGGAAATGCGGCGCCAGCGCGCCGGCGAGGAACCGGCAAGCGAGCGCTATGCCGCGCCGGCCCGCCAAACGCTGCGCGACAGGATCGAGCCCGCCCCCTCCGCCGACAGCTGGGAGGACGAGGAAGAGGACGATCCCTATCGCGAGCCGGCCCGCGAACCGGCGACGAGCTACCGGAGCCGGGACGACCGCTACCGGGACGACGACTATCCGGATTATGAGGAACAGGAGCCGGAGCGCCCGAAGGCGGCACGGCGGAAAAGCCAGTCGCGGGAAAGGCTGGACGACGCCCCGCGCAGCAGCGGCCGGGACCCGGTCCGCATGCTGACCTGGATCATCGTGGTGCTGGCGGCGCTCCTGATCGCCTTCAACGCCTATGTCTTCCTGCCGCTTCTCTTCGGGCCGTCATCGCCGTCCCCCTCCCCGTCCGCGCCGACCTCGGCGCCTGCCAAGATCGACGACCGGATTCCGGGCGCGGGGGCCGATGCTTCCTCCCCCGCCGTCCAGACACAGGCCGGCGGCGACAGCGCGACCGCCGTTGAAATCCCGGAAAGGGCCCTGCAGGTTGCCGAAACGCTGACCATCTTCGACGGTCGCGACCCGACCGTCTTCGAGGGGACCTCCGGCAATCCGATCCAGTTCGACAGCGACACCGATGGCGGCTTCGCCCGGGTTGCCTCTTCCGCCAGCGCCGCCGGCGCACGGGCGGTGATCGGCCCCGGCCTTGCCGAGCGGATCGCCGGGAAAACGATCCGCGTGACGCTGCTTGCCCGTTCCTCACGCGAGAACGGCACCGACAGCCTTCGCTTCGCCTATCAGAGCGGGGTTGCCATCAGCCACTGGCAGAGCGCCGATCTTTCCGGCAATTACGGGACCTTCGGCATGATCTGGCGCGTCCCCTCAATGCGGACGAACTCGGCCAGCGATTATCTCCTGATCGAGCCCGGCGTGCCCGGCGACGGCACACGCGCCGATATCCGCTCGATCAAGATCGATGTGGTCGCTTCCTGACCGGAAGCTTTCTCTCTTCGATCAGTTCCGGCCGAGATAGCCGCTGTCGCGGAGGCGTGCGACGATGCGGTTGGCAAGCTCCTCCGGCGTGGCGCTCGTCGTGTCGAGCCTGAGATCGGGTTCGAGCGGCGGCTCATAGGGGGAGTCGATGCCGGTGAAATGGGCGATCTGCCCGGCCCGCGCCTTCTTGTAGAGGCCCTTCGGGTCGCGCTGCTCGACCACCTCCAGCGGAGCGTCGACATAGATTTCCAGAAACTCGCCATCCTCCACCAGCTCGCGCGCCAATTGCCGCTCCGAGCGGAAGGGCGAGATGAAGGAAACGAGCACGATCAGCCCGGCATCGACGAAGAGCTTGGCCGTCTCGGCAACGCGACGGATGTTCTCGACGCGGTCGGCATCGGTGAAGCCGAGATCGCGGTTGAGGCCATGGCGGACATTGTCACCGTCGAGAAGATAGGTATGGCGGCCGATGCCGTGCAGCTTCTTCTCGACCAGATTGGCGATGGTCGACTTGCCGGCGCCGGAAAGCCCGGTGAACCAGAGGATGCAGGGCTTCTGGTGCTTGGCGGAAGCCCGCGCCGCCTTGTTCACATCGACCGACTGCCAATGGACATTGGTGGCGCGGCGCAGCCCGAAGCGGATCATGCCGGCGGCGACCGTCGCATTGGTGAAGCGGTCGATCAGGATGAAGGAGCCGGTGGCACGGTTCGCTTCGTAGGAATCGAAGGCGATCGGCTCGGAGAGCGAGAGATTGGCAAGGCCGATCTCGTTCAGCGTCAGGGTCTTGGCGGCGAGCGGCTTCAGCGTCTCGATATCGACGCGGTGCTTCAGCTCGCTGACCGTCGCTCCGACGGTGCGCGTGCCGGCCTTGAGGAGATAGGGGCGTCCGGGAAGAAGCTCCTCGGTCCCCATCCAGATGAGATTGGCGGCGATCTGGTCGGAAAGTTCCGGCCGGTCGCCGGGCGGTGCAAAGACATCGCCACGGCTTGCATCGAGTTCGCGGTCGAGCGTCAGTGTCACGGCATCGCCGGCGACCGCCAAAGCGAGATCGCTGTCATGGGTGACGATACGGGCGACGCGCGCCCGCTCGCCGGTGCGG
>Ga0164243_10005999_pt1 | contig 18487 bp, 18 predicted proteins | sample OricompcompostOP_FD_108781 | JGI IMG/M metagenome (GOLD analysis project Ga0164243, IMG submission 108781) | Organic Plus compost microbial communities from Emeryville, California, USA - Original compost - Organic plus compost (OP) | ecosystem: Engineered > Solid waste > Mixed feedstock >... | reverse complement strand
GGAGCCCATCGGCAACATACCGCCTGCCGAAGCCGAGGACCGATACTACGCCATGCTCGACGACACGCCCATGGCCGCGTAACTTAAATCCCGAAGCCTCCGACAAACCCGGGGCGGTTCAAAGTCCAAAAGCTGTTGTGCCTGAAACGCTGGGGGCAGCCGGAAGAAATCGGGCATGCCGCGGTTCTCCTCGCATCAGACAAGGCAAGCTATATCACAGGCCAGTAGATCGCCGTTGCGGGAGGTTTCGGCATCTAGTCAATACCAGCATTTATCATTATAACCGCTCTGGTGAACTTCGGCTCGCGTGAAGGGATCTGACAAGCAATGTGGATGTAAGGACTGGTATCGAGGTTCCCCATCTGTCGTCGCTGGCTCAATCGCCATTGCGATCTGCCGCTCTGTAGAACAAGACCGGATCAACCAATCGACGCAGCCAATTCTGCGGCCGAGCGGATCGCTCCCTCTATAAAACCTATAGTGCCGCAATCGCCGATAGCATGGACATCGAAACCTTCGCCGCGGAGCTCTTCAGCGAGAGCGGTATCGGGCTGCGCTCCCTTGGCGATGATGACCTGGTCGGCGGGCCAGCGGCCGACCGATCCGTCCCTGGCCGTGGCTTGCACCGCCCCTTCCAGAAGGGTGATCCCGCTCGCGCCCGGCACCATCTCCACTCTCAGGCGGCGCAGTTCGTCCAGCACGCGCCAGCGCCTCACGATCTGTAGGCCCCGGCCGAATTTGGGGCTGTCGTCAACGACCGTGACAGTGCGGCCACGCTCCGCCAGAAACTCGGCCAGTTCCAGGCTAACTAAGTCGCCGCCGACGATCACGATCCTGTCGCCGAACGGCATCCACCGACGCGATGCATCGCGCATCAGCGCGGGCCGTGCCGTCGCCCCCAGGGCAGCCGCCGCCTTCGTCACGGCGCGCGCTTTCCAGTCGAGCTTCGGCGAGCCTTTCGAAGAGGACTCTCCCAGCATCATCCGGCGAAGCTCGTCACCGTTCAGGACATTGCGCCGATCGGCGTCGGCGATGACATATCCGTCCCGCCGCGCACCGGTGGCCACGATCACCCGCGATGGCGAGAGCTGCCTCAGCAGGTCGGCATCGGCCTCGATGGACAGGCGGACATCGACATCCGATTCCTCGATCTCCCGAACGAGCCAGTTCAATATCCGCTCATTGGGCTCATAAGCGATGGCGGCGAAGCGCAAGGTGCCGCCGAGCCAGGGCGATCGTTCCAGCAAGGTGACCCTGAAGCCCCGGATTGCCATCCTCCGCGCTGCTTCCATGCCCGCCGGGCCGCCGCCGATGACGATGACATGCTCCGGCGCGGGCGCGGGCGGCAGCCAGTTCCGCTGCTCGAAGGCGGTTTCGGGATTGACCGCGCAGCGGACGGACCCGCCATAATAGATCGAGCTGATGCAGGTGTAGCAGTAGATGCAGGGCAATATCCTCTCGCTTTCGCCGGCCGCCAACTTGGCGGCCAGCGACGGATCGGCAAGGAGCTTGCGGCCCATGGCGACGAAATCCGCCTTGCGGTCCCGGATCACGGCGTCGCCGACCTCCGGCTCGATGCGTCCCGAGACGATGACCGGGATCGACACGGCCGCGCGCAGGGCTGCCGCCCGATCGATGTTCAGGCCGGGCACGTCGGGCGTGTGCGACCCGGAATGGAGCGCGCCGCGCGTCGTATCGTGATAGGCCGTCACCGTGATCGCCTGGGCGCCCGCAGCTTCGGCGAGGCGTGCCGTCTCGATGGCATCGGCCAGGCGGATGCCACCTAGGCGCTCGATTTCCTCGGAATCGATCTTGCACCAGACTGCGACATCCGGCCCGGCACTCTCGCGCACCGCCTTCAGGATTTCGACGAGGATGCGGCTGCGGTTTTCGATGCTGCCGCCATATTCGTCCGTTCGCCTGTTGGTGGCGGGGGAGAGGAAGGACGAAATGAGATAGCCGTGACCGGCATGGATCTCGATGCCGTCCACCCCAGCGGCGCGGGCTCTCGCGGCGGCGGCGCCGAACATGCCGACCAGATCGGCGATATCCTCGCGCGTCATCACCTTGTAGCGGACTTCGCGAAGGTGGAAGAAGGGCGCGGCGGCCGCCTCCTCGTCCAGGAAACCTTCCATCATGTCGCCGGCCTCTTCCGGCGTTTCCGGCACGGACGGTGTCCAGGCGGGACGTCCGTTCAGCATGTCCTCCATCGCGACCAGGCCGCCGAAATGGAGCTGAACGGCGAATTTGGCGCCATGCTGCTGCACGGCCCGGGCCAGCGCGGCGATACCCGGAATGTGCCGGTCCTCCGACAAGGCTGGCTGGCCCTTCATGTTGGCACCGATCGGCCAGCCCACTCCCACCACGCCCAGCGTGGCGAGCGCCACGCCGCCTGCGGCATGACGCTCATGAAAGGCGCGCACGCGGTCGCCACAGCTTCCGTCCTCCTCGGCGAGCCCGGCGCCCATCGCGGTCAGCAGGATCCGATTGCGCAGCTTCATCGGACCGATGCTGCCCACGGCGAGGAGACGGTCGAAGCGCTCCGCCATGGTCAGAACCTCACCCGCATGTCGATGCCGTAGGTGCGCGGCTGCGCGTAGCCCACCGTTCCGAAGCCGAGGGAGCCGAAGTCGACACCGCCCAGCAGATAATTTTCGTCGGTAAGGTTACGCACCCAGGCGGACAATGCGACATTCGCGCCGCCGACATCGATGTCGTTCAGGGATATCCGGCCGTCGAGCAGCCCCACCGGGGCGTCGGACAGCACGTCGTTAAAGGGGTTGAGCAATGTCGAACTGTGCCAGTACATGCGGCTGCGGTAGGAATAATCCGCCCGCAACACGAGCTGGCCCGGCCCGACCTGCCCAGCGCGATATTCGGCGCCGAGATTGACGGTCGTCCCGGGCGAATAGATGAAATGCGCGTCGGACGCGATATCCACCAGCTCATCGGTAGCCGGATCGCGGATAATGAAGGATTTGTACTTCCTGTCTACATAGCCTACATTACCGGAGAAGGTGAGACTATCACCGATCAGCGCCTCGAACTCCGCCTCAATGCCATTATACTCGGCCTTGCCGGCATTCACCGTGATGCCGATCGAGCCGGCCGAGCCCGCCAGGAACTGGCCGACCTGCACGTCGCGATGCTCGGCATGGAACAGGGCCAGATTGAACCGTAGATGTCGGTCGAGCACCTCGCTCTTCAGCCCGACCTCGTAGCTCGTGAGCGTTTCTGGAGCGAAGCCGTCATTCTGTGACCGGGCGTTGAAGCCGCCGGCCTTGTAGCCGGTGGCAATGCGCGCATAGGTCATCACGTCGTCGTTCCAGCGATAATCGAGGGTCGCCGCCCAGTTGATCTTGTCGAAGTCGCGGTCGAGTGATCGGGAATAGGGCAGCGTCTGCGAGAGCTGCTTGTCGTCGCGCGTGTATCTAAGGCCGCCGGTCAGGCTGAGCGCGTCGGTGAAATGGACGGTCGCCTGCCCGAAAAGCGCCTTGGATTCGGATTCGAAGCGGTAGTTGAAGTTGCTTGCGAGATTGACGCCGAAGGAGTTGATGAACACGCCCGGTGCCGCCTCTGTCGGCCTTGGGGACGGGAGGATGAAGGTGAGGAACGTCGGATTGTCCTCCCTGGCCACTTCATGGAAGTAGAAGGTGCCCAGAACGAAATCGACACTATCCCCGATCTTGCCGATCAGGTTCAGTTCCTGGGTCCACTGCTTCTGGCTACGTTCGAAGGTCAGGTTGAACAGGCTGATTGGCTGAACGCCGAGCGGAATAAAGGGGCCGCCGGCCAGGATACCCGGATCGATGACATAGCCGACGAGCCCGCCATTGCCGTCCTGATCGTTGACGACGCGGTTCTTCCAGCGCCGGTGACCGGTAAGCGACCGGATCGTGATATCGTCGGTCAGGTCATATTCGAGCGTCAGGGCGTGCCCGGTCACGCGATCCTTGATCGGCCCGTCCGTATCCAGGCGGATGGGATCAATGCGATTGCGCGAGATGAGCAGCGGCTGGCCTCCGAGCGCTTCCGATGCGCCGGCATAAGCGAGGATGTCCGGCCGGGCGACCGCAAGCTGCATGGGGTTGCCCACGCTGCGCCGGTCGTTGAAATCATAGGCATAGTTCAACCGGAACGGGCCTGACCTGTCATATTGCAGGGCGATGCGGAAGGCATCGACGTTGAATGCGCCCGGATCCCGGCGGCCGGATGCCAGCACGTTATCGACATAGCCGTCCCGCTGCTTGTGAAGATAGGTCACCCGCGCCGCCAGACCAGTGTCGCCGAGTTCGCCGGTATCGAGGCTGATCTTCCCAAGCGCATAATCGAGATTTCCGTAGCTGAGCATGCCTTCGACGCCGAAGGTCTTGCTCGGCTTCTTCGAAATGAGGTTCACGGCCCCGCCGGTCGTGTTGCGGCCGTAAAGCGTGCCCTGCGGCCCGCGCAGCACCTCCACCCGCTCCAGATCGACCAGATCGAACACGGCCCCCGAGCTGCGGCCGAGAACCACACCGTCCACATACAGGCCAACCGGGGAATCGACTGTCAGGATCGTCTCCGACTCCCCGATCCCGCGAATGAACAGCGCGATGTTCGATGTCGAGGCACCCGTGACCGTCACTGACAGGTTCGGCGCCGCCGCCGTCAGCGTGGACACGTCGCTTATCCCGCGGCTCCGCAATGTTTCCGCCGTCATCGCACTGATCGCCAGCGGCGTCTCCTGCAGATTTTCCGACCGTTTCTGTGCAGTGACGACGATCTCCTCAAGCGCGCCGCCTTCGCCCGTCGCCGTCTGCGCCTGCGCCTGCGCCGCACCGGCGGCCGCCATGGTGATAGCGACCAAGCCCATCCCTTTGCCGATCATGCCCATCCATCCCCCTTGTTATTTGCGGGCAAATTAACCGTGCCGTGCGGGCTCAACGGGGATATTATCGTTCGATTGAAGGGATATTTTCGTTCATCCGGACGCATCACGGATTGGCTGATGAGACAGAAGGCAATGGCAAGTGCGCTGGCTGTGCCGGCCTCGGCGATGAACGTCCTGCTCGACACCCTGGAATCGATCGGCGGAGATGTCGCCGGAGCGCTTCGCCGTTCCGGGCTGACCATCTTCGAAAAGGCGCTCGGCGAAGGGCGCGCCGAACTCGTCCCCCGCGCGGCCTTCGCCAAGCTCACCTCTGAATGCGTGCTTGCATGTTACGCCGAAAGCTGTCGCCGCAACGGTTTGAGGCCTTTTCCGGTGCGCAATCACCGCATCCTGCTGCTCGCCATGCTGAACTGCGCCACCTTGCGCGAAGCGGTCGGCGTGATCGTCGATTTCTATGAAATTCTTGGCGAAGATGTTTCCAAATGGCGGATGATCTCCGAGGGCAATGTCACGCGACTCGTCCTGGAACGAAGGGTCAGGGAGAAGAGCGCGGCGGAACTACTGGTGACGCTTTATGGCCTCGCATCCTATCTGCGGTTGCTGGGATGGGTCATCGGACAGGAGATTGCCGCCATGGACCTGACCCTTTCCTATCCCGACCTGCCGGACTATCGGACGATGGCCGACCTGCTGGGCCTCAATGCCTCTTTCGAAAGAGACTGCGACAGCTTCGCATTCGAAAGCCGGCATCTCGACCGATCAATCGCGCGCCGGGCGGCGAACATCGACAATCTCTTCACGCTCTTTCCGTTCGACCTCCTTCCGCCCGACTATGGCGACAGCCATCTGGCCCCTCGCGTGAAGGCATCGATCCGGTCGGCCCTTTCGCTGGGCGAGCAGCCTATCGGTCTCCGGTCCCTCGCCAAAACATTCGGATTGAGCGAGAGCACTTTCCGGCGGCGGCTGGGGGCCGAAGGCGTGTCCCTCACCCGATTGAGGACATCCTGCAGGAACGAGATGGCGATGGAACTGCTTGGCCAGACGCGCCTTTCGGTCCGCGCCATAGCCGCGCATCTGCAATATGCCGACGCGGCCACATTTCGGCGCGCCTTCCTTCAGTGGACCGGGAAAACGCCCCAGCAGTGGCGGGAGCAATTGCAGGCCGACGGCAATAATCGGGACAGGGCGCCGGCGCCGGATAACAAAGGAGCCATTTCGAGGAGCAGGAGAGATGCACATCTGGAGGCTTCCGGGCAGAAGGACGATGTTGAACGGCTGCTTTCCGCTCTGAGGCGGACATGATGGATTTATAACGGCCCGCTGGCAATCTGGAGCTCGAAACCCTTAAACTATCGCCGGTGTCGATGGTCCAGCTCGACCTGCTGATGAAGGATTTCATGGCGTCGGTGTGCGCCTTGGCGCTCGACGACCGTCGCCAGCATCGCGCCTCGACTGAATGGCATTGCATCATAACGGCGGCCCATCCCGTCGAATTGAAATAGATGTTGCAAGAATAGCTGTTTTCACGCCGCAGGGCACGCCTGACTCTGTTCCAAAGCATAGATCGACATAGCCATCGGCGTGCGGCGGCTAGTCTCCCGCACGGTAGCGGGCCGGTGCGTCGTTCGCGATCCTCCTACCTGTCCTCCAGGTCCTGCGAGAGCGGCGGCGCGGAGGCACGGCATTCACCGACCCTGCCCACCAGGAGATATCGCATGGCACTGCATATTGTTATCATTGGAGCCGGCTTCGCCGGTCTCATGGCCGCACTTTCGGCCGCACGCCTGCGCGACGAAAAGGGCACATCGCATGGCGACCTGAAAATCACCGTCGTCGCTCCCAAACCCGCGCTCGTCGTCCGACCGCGCCTCTATGAACGCAATCCAGAGACGATGGTCGCCCCGCTAAGTGCGCTGTTCGCGGCGACGGATATCGATTTTCATGCTGGTTTCGCGGATACGCTCGACCCCGAACGGAAAACGGTCGCGGTGACCGGAACCGACGGCAAAGCCTCTAGCCTATCCTATGACCGATTGATCATCGCCTCGGGGAGCCACTGCTTTCAGCCTCCTATACCCGGACTTTCCGAATTCGGCCACAGCGTGACGGATCGTGACGGTGCGGTGGCACTCGATAAGCATCTGCATGGGCTTGCGAACAGGCCCGCCTCACCGGCTCGCAATACGGTGGTGGTCGGCGGTGGAGGGTTCACCGGAATAGAGGTGGCGACCGAAATGCCGGATCGGCTGCGAGAGATTCTCGGACATGACGAACCGGTGCGCGTCGTCATCGTCGAGCGAGGGCCCGTTGTCGCTCCGGATATGGGAGCCGAACCGCGCCCCTATATCGAGACCCGGCTACGCGACATCGGCGTTGAAACGGTACTCGGCTCGGGCATTACCCAGATCAGCGAAGGCAGCGTCACGCTCGAGAACGGCGAACAGATCGAAACCGCGACGGTGATCTGGTCGGCGGGCATGCGCGCGTCGCCACTGACCTCTCAATTACCCGCCGGCCGCGATAATCTCGGACGCATTCTCGTCGATTCCGATCTGCGCGTGCCTGACTGTCCGCACATTTTTGCCGCGGGCGATACGGCGAAAGCCGCGACGGACCAGAATGGTCATTTCTCGGTGATGTCATGCCAACATGCACGGCGCCTGGGATCGTTCGCTGGCCACAACGCCGCGGCCGATCTTCTTGGCGAACCTGCACTTCCCTATGATCAGCCTTCCTACGTGGTCTGTCTCGATCTCGGTCCAGACACCGCCATTTTCACGCGCGGCTGGTCCCCCCGCACGGTGGAACTGACAGGCACCGATGCGAAAAAGGCTAAGATGGATATCAACGCGGTGTGGATCTATCCGCCGGCGGCAGAGCGGCAAGCTGCGTTCCAGAACGCATTCGAGGCCCGGACGGTCGACTTCTGAAAACCCGGGACCGGTCGGATCGCAGCGTCCGACCAGTCCGCCACAGCCAATTGAAGCTGAATACGTTCATGCGAATTTGTGTCTTTTCCGGTTCCAGCAATGGTTATTTGCGAGAACATCAAGCCGCTGCGACGGCGCTCGGCAGGCTACTGGCCCGAAATTCTATCGAGTTGTCTATGGCGGAGCCGCCGTCGGTTTAATGGGCACCGTTGCCGACGCCGCGCTCGCGGAGGGTGGCCGGGTGACGGGAGTCATCCCGCAGGCGTTGGTAGACAAGGAGGTCGCTCACCTTAGCCTGACTGACCTGCGCATCGTGCATTCCATGCATGAGCGAAAGGCGCTGATGGCAAATCTTTCGGACAGCTTCATTGCTTTGCCCGGAGGCATTGGCACATTTGAGGAACTGTTCGAGGTCTGGACATGGGCTCAGTTGGGAGGTCACTCCAAGCCTTGTGCTCTTCTGAACATACTGGGCTTTTATGACCGGCTGCTGGAGTTTCTGGATCAGGTGGTTGAGCAAGGCTTCCTGAAGGCTGTGCATCGCCAGATGTTGCTCGTGGAGGAAGACCCGGCCCATCTGCTGCGCGCCATCAGGCAATATCACGCGCCTGCCGAAACCAAATGGATCAGGCCGACTGAAACCTGATCCGCCATGCCCGTGGGCGGGATGTTCGGAAAAACCAGAGAGTGGCCCCGGACATGTGCGGCTGTAGAAGATTTACGCCCCGTTCTCTCGGCTGACCTGTTTCTGAGCTTGGCGCGGCGTCACGCCTGTAATCCGGCGAAAGGCAAAGCCGAAAGCGCTTTCCGAACCATAGCCAGCCTGCTCTGCAATGGCAGCGATTGTCGCATCCGGTTGCGTGAGTGCAACTGAGACAGGAGATGATGAATGCCTTCATCGCAAAAGCCCCTCGGCACCGGCTTTGGGCCGTTCACCACGGCTGCGGAGGTCGCGAGTGGCGTCGACCTTTCGGGAAAGACCGTCATCGTGACGGGAGGAGCGTCCAACCTCGGCCGCGAAACTGTCCGAATCCTTTCTTCGATCGGCGCGCGCGTCATCATACCTGCGCGCGATACAGATGCTGCGCGAGAAGCGATGTCGGATCTGCCGGATGTAGAATTGTCTCCGATGGACCTGCTTGATACGTCATCGATCAAGAGTTTCGCGGCTGGGGTGATCGACAAGCTAGGATCGCTCGATCTGCTGATTCTCAGTGCTGGCATCATGGCAAGCCCGCTATTTCGCGATGCGCAAAGTCATGAGGGCCAGTTCGCCACGAACCACCTCGGGCACTTCCAGCTGACTGCCGCACTCTGGCCAGCGCTTCTGCGTGGGGAGACAGCGCGCATTGTGGTGCTTTCCTCGCGCGCACCAGCTCGGTGGCTTGGACCTCTCCGATCTCGACTTCCGGCAGCGCGTCTATGACAAATGGCTCGCCTACGGACAGGCGAAAATAGCAAATGCTCTCTTCGCCGTAGCACTTGATGCTCGCGGCAGTACCCACGGCGTCCGCGCCTACTCCGTCCATCCCGGTTCCATCCTGGGTCCGCTTGCCCGGCACCTTACCCGCGAAGAGATCGACCAATTTGGCGCTCTCAGAGCCGACGGATCCCCCGTTGTCGACCCAAGTCGTGACCTCAAGAGCCCGCAGCAAGGTGCGGCGACAACGATATGGTGCGCCACTTCGCCGATGCTGAGCGATATCGGCGGCGTCTATTGCGAGGACTGTGATATCGCACCAGTCGTAGCAGATGGACAACTGGGTAGTCTTGGCGTCCGCCCGTTCGCGATCGATCCAGAAATGGCAGAGGCGCTGTGGGCTGAGAGTGTCCGGCTGACCGGCCATGATATCCTGTGACTTGCTATGTCACCCCAAGGCTATTGTCGGTCCGACCGTCAATGCGCCATCCTGTCGGCGTCGATGATCGCGCGGGCAAAAGCGTGTGGCGCTTGTGGATGGTAATCGCGACATGATCGGGATTATCCAACGCGACAGCTGAACGTGGGAAGGTCGGTTCATCGAAGGTCCAGCGGGCGATGCGCTTTTCCATATCAGCTTTGCGAAGTCATGCGCGTGTGCCGCATAACCCTGCCGCCCCCGCTCATAGGTGTGGATGTCATAGGACCAGCCGTGGAGCAGCAATAGGGGGCGACCACGCGATCTCCCAGCTTCAACATAGGCAATATCGCGTGTGCTGGTGCGGACCCGTTTCAGCGGGCCAAGGCCCGCCGATCGCGTTCCCGCGTCCACAACTGCTGACGATGCGCACACGGGCTTGGTCGTTGCCGCCAGAAGCGCTGTGCCGCCCAGGATGGAAGCAAGGAAGCTGCGCCGCTCGAAGCGCGAGCAGGCCGGAGCAAACAGTTCCTTCAGATGAGACGGATGTTTGATATCATACAAGATATTCCGCCATTCGTCTCCGCCAGGCATTCTCATCCTGCCATCTCCGCTTCTGTCTCGACGACAGCGTCATGCCGGGACGAACACGCCGATCCGTCCCGGCCTGCGCATCAGCCGCGGATGAAGGCCAGCATATCCGCGTTGATTACATCGGCATTGGTAGCCGCCATGCCGTGCGGATAGCCATCATAGGCCTGAGCACCCCCTTCGCGAGCAGCTTGGCCGACAGCGGGGCAGAATCCGCGAAGGGCACGACCTGGTCATCCGTTCCGTGCATAACGAGCGTCGGCACTTGGATCTTCTTCAGATCTTCGGTGAAATCCGTTTCCGAAAACGCCTTGATGCAGTCGTAATGGGCCTTGGCGCTGCCCACCATGCCTTGGCGCCACCAATTCTGGATCAGGCCCTGGTTGACCTTCGCGCCCTCGCGGTTGAATCCGTAGAACGGCCCCGCCGCGATATCGAGGTAGAATCGAGAGCGGTCTTCGGCCAGGGCCTTGCGGAACCCGTCGAAGACCTCGATCGGCAGCCCGCCGGGATTGCTGGCCTTCCTGACCATCACGGGCGGCACCGCCCCGACAAGGATCAGCTTTGCAAGCGTCCCGGCTTGGCGCGCGCCGCATAGTGGGCCGCCTCGCCGCCGCCGGTGGAATGGCCGATATGGACAGCATCCTTGAGATCAAGCGCGGCGAGGCACAGGCGTTCTCGATGCGGCGTCTCCGTCATGGCGGAAAGGGATCAGGCCGCGTTCGGCGGGTGAGGAACGAAAGACCGCGGCGCATTTCCCGTCAGCCGACCGACTACCGCATGACCTCCGGCACGGGGCAGGACAACGCGGAATTCCGCTCCGCCGCCAGGCCGGTTCGACGCCGACACCTCACCGCCATGGGCCACGACGATCGACTGGCATATGGCGAGACCAATGCCCATGCCTTGGGGCTTGGTAGTGAAGAAGCTGTCGAAGATGTGATAGACATGATCCGCCGCGATCCCCGGTCCGCGGTCGCGCAGCGTGAATAGAAGGTTGCCCTTCTCGTCGGTCCCCGTAGCGATCGCGATGTCACGATCGTTTTCTTCGCCGCACTCGACCGCCTGCACCGCATTGATAAGCATGTTCACGATCACTTGCTGGAGCTGAATGCGATCACCGATGACCGGCGGCAGATTGCGGGCAAAGGAAGTCGTTACACGAATCGAGCGCGTTTCGACCTCGTGGCGCACGAAGAGCAGGCTTTCCTGAATAATCTCATTGAACGCGAGCTCGACGGGTTCGGGAGCCTGCTTGACCGCCATGTCCCGCGCGCGTTGCACAATATCATCCGCCCGCCGCGCGTTCGCTGCGATCCTTGCGGTGAGTTGCGCAACCTTGCCAACATCGGGAGTATCGCGTGCCAGCCAGCGTAGGCTGGTCTCGGCATTGGTCACAATGGCGGCAAGCGGCTGGTTGACCTCATGGGCGATCGAACTTGCCAGTTCGCCGAGCATCGAGACGCGCGCCGCATGGCTGAAATCGGCCTGCAACTGGCGTAACTGCGCTTCCATGCGCAACCGGTCGGTCACATCTTCCAGACTGAAGATTGTGGTGTCGAGTTCGAGCAGCGGTTCCGGATAGGTGACGGAGAGGCGCACGTCGAGCGCGCGGTCGTCGAGCGTGCGAAGCTTCATGAACTCGCTGTGGTTCTTCAGGCCGGTGAACCGCCCGATCATTATACGCCGTAGCGATGCGGGGCTTTCGGCAAAAAGATAGCCGACGGGCCGGATCAGATCCTGCACACCTGCCCCGCCAACAAGTTCGATCGCGCTGCGATTGACATCAGTGACGGGAACCGAGGTCGCCGCGAGTTCGGCTAGCTCGGGATGCTGTTCCAGATAGCGTTCGAAGTCGACAATGCCCTGCGCCTTCAACCCCGCATAGATCTTTCCCATATGGCTCGCATCGACCTGCCAGAGAGCGATCGGCATATAATCGATCAGGTTGCGGTAGCGGGCCTCACTTGCGCGCAGGAACGGATAGGAACGATCGTCATCGGCTTCCCCGTAGACTGCAATGAACAGATGGCCCAGCTGTTCGCTGCCCGCACGCCACACGCTGACGACCGGATCGCGCAAAATGCCGTCCGAGGCGAGCTGTCGGCGGCACACGCCTCCGTTCTTGTCGTCCAGTGCTTCCAGGATAAGTTCGGCCAATATACCGCGACTGCCGACCGGCCAGAAAGCGGCGACGGATTGGCCTGTCATGAGGGCACGTCCGCGATTGCCGCCGACGAGGCGTGCGGTACGCTCATTGACTTCGACGATCCGGGCGATTTCGACGAGGTGATGATGAAGCCTGCCCATCTCGTCCTCGCCTGCAACGTCGGCGCGTTCAGCGATCTCGGCGATCGTCGCCGAGGCAGGCGAAATGTCGATTCTCCAACTGGCCGCCATCATCCCGTCGGGAACGGCGCCCCCATGGGCATGTGGATTCCCGGCATCCGTCGCCGGCCGCGCGAATTCGATAACGTCGCGATGTTCGCCCGCCGCGCCATACCGCTGGTGACGCCGCACATCAGCAAAAACGATGTTGCCATCGGGGGTGCACCGTCCCACACGGCCCTGCCACGAGCCTTCCTGCAACAATTGGGTCCAGGCTCGCTTTTCATCCGCCGGTGCCGATGAAAATTTAGTGATCGAGGTCCCACGCGCTGCAAGCGCGGGCCAGCCGAAGAGTCGTTCCGCAGCGGGGTTCCAGTAGCGCACCTTTCCGTGCCGATCTAGAATGACGACACTTTCCGCCGCAAATTCGGCAATCCCCGTATCGTCATGCTCCTGGAGGCCGGGAACGATAGTCATCGTCAGCCACCCGGCCCTGAGTTATTCTCGATAGCTATGGTGATCGCGCCAAGCAACTGCTCGTCCGAGACTGGTTTGGTAAACCAGGCATGGACTCCAAGCGAAAGGGCATGCGCCCGCGTTTGCTGATCGAGTACCGATGAAAGGATGATCACCGGCAGTTTGGCGCCTTCATCATGCAGGCGCTCCACCAGTTCGATCCCGGTCATTCCGGGCATGCGGATGTCTGTGACCAGACAATCGAAATGGCATTCTGTCCATGCGGCAAGGAAGGCCGCTGCACCGGCGAAAGTGTGGCAGGTGAGCCCCGAGACCATCAGCAGGTCACCAAGGGCTTCGCGCACAGCCTCGTCATCGTCAACGATGGCGACGGTCGGCAATTCAAGCAAGGGGCGACATCCTCTCTAACGCAGGCTCCGGTACAGAAGCCGTCAATGTCGCGCAGCTTGTAAGGCATTGTTACCATACCAAAGACTAGGCCGGGACGACTTCGCGTATATCGAGAGGCAGCTTCTCCCAGGCACGAATCAACTCGCCCACAGACGATGCCTCCATCTTGCGCATCACATTGCTGCGATGCAGCTTCACAGTGATTTCGGTTATGCCGAGGTCGAACGCGATCTGCTTGTTGAGGCGGCCCATGGCCACTTCCCGCATAACCTGACATTCGCGCGGAGTCAGGGTCCGGTAGTGCTCGACATGCTTCTGGACGGTACGAGCATTCGCGCGATCCGAAACATCGCGCTCGATGCCAGCGGCCACTGCGTCAAGCAGGGTCTGGTCGCGCACGGGCTTGGTCAGAAAGTCGACGGCGCCCGCCCTCATCGCCTGAACGGACATCGGAATGTCGCCATGGCCAGTCAGGAACACGATCGGCTTGGAGATACCGGCGGAGGCCAGGTGCTGCTGCAGATCCAGCCCACTCGCTCCGGGCATGCGTACATCGAGGATGATGCATCCTGGCCGTTCAAGAAGCGGAGATTCCACTAGGGCGCGCGTCGAGGAACAACATGCTGCCTCTATTCCGACCGACAGCATCAGTTCACGGATTGCCGCGCGAACCTCCTTGTCATCATCGACCACGAAGACCAGCGGGGTTTCCTTTTCAACGACCTGACTGATCATGATCCCATGTCCTTCGTTTGCGCCAGCCTTCCCGAGCGTCGCTCCGTCATCCGTTGATCGAACCATGCCCTGGTATCTGCGCCGAATGTGGCTGGCGCCTTGCGCTCGAGCCGTCCACCGATGTCCGCGAGAGTCTCGCTTGCGAGCGCATCGCGCATCGCTCTTTCGGCTTTGAGCATGACGGCGTGTATCGAGCAGACACCGCGTGTTGCCCACTTTGGCGCACCGTCTTCAAACAGCGCGCAGCGGCTGCGGATTTCCTGGCAGTCAAAGAGCGGCTTGCGTCCCTCGATCGCGTCGACCAGTTCGAGCACGGTGATTTTCTCCGGTCCGCGAGCGAGGCGATAGCCGCCGCGTACTCCCTCCTCGGCTTCCACGATCCCGGCTTTCTCGAGCTTCAGGAAAATCTTCGCAACGAAGGTAGGCGAGATGCCCTGAAACCGGGCGAGGTCGCGTGCACTACGCGGCTGCTCGCCGGCATCAAGCAGCCCCAGCAGGCAATGCAGCCCATATTCCACGCTTGCGTTAAGGTGCGCCATAACGACGACTATAATTGTCTGCGTTTGGCGAGGCAAGGAAATCTGGCCCTGCTTCGCCTTGCCAGTGGATGTCGCGCGCGGTGGGATCAGGCGGTTTTCCGCCGTGGAGGAAGAACGTTACCGTCGATCCCGCCTGGCCAGGGCGTCACTGTTTCGCCGGCCACCATCCAGATGCCGGAATTCCTGCGCAGGCGGAGCTCGTACATCGCCGGCGGCGCATCTGGGCTCATGCGGCGATAGAGGATCGCGGTGGCATGATCGCCTTGCTGTTCGACATGGAGGACGCGATGTTCGGTCGAAAGCGGATTCTCGCCCGCGTCCCGACGAGACCGGAACTCAGCGATCGAATCATCCCGGCGGACACGGGTCACCTCGCCATCGCTGCCGAGAACCAGAAAAATCTGGTCCGGCGTATAGAGCTTCTCCATGCCTTCGATGTCGTAGGCACTGCCGACGTGAACGACATCGTGGATCAAGTCATGAATTGCGGGATCAATTTCGGATTGTGCCATCATAGAGGTTCCTTCCAAGATTAACGAGCATGATCAGAGCAGCGCCATGCCGCCATCGACGCGCAGATTAATGCCGGTGATGAAACTGCTGGCATCCGACGCGAGGAACAGCGCTGCGCGCGCGAGCTCCTCGGGCTGACCGAGCCGGCCGAGCGGGATCGTTCCCGCCATCATGGCGGTGAAGGCATCGCGCTTCTCCACAGGGACGCCGAGCTTTTCGAGTATTTCCGTTTCGGTGGGTCCCGGGCTCAGAATATTGACGCGGATGCCACGTCCCTTGAACTCAAGCGCCCAGCTCCGCGCAAAGGCCCCGATCGCCGCCTTCGTGCCGGCATAGACCGCATGACCCTCCAGCACCTTGTCGCTTGCAAGCGAACCAAGCAGGACGATCGACCCGCCGTCACGTAGCGTCGGACCGATGGCTTGCACGCCGAAAAAGGTACCGCGGGCATTGACGCTGAATTGAGCGTCGAATTCGACCTCCGATACCTGATCCGAAACCGTAATGGTGTTGATCCCGGCATTTGCCATGTAGATGTCGGCGCCGCCGAAGCGCTCGCGAATGACCCGCGCAACCTCACGATGGTGCGCCGGATCGGCAACGTCCCCCCTGATTGCAGTAGCCGCCGGGCCGATCGACCGGACGGCGTCGTCAAGCGCCTGCTGTCTCCGCCCGGTGATCACCACGCGTGCGCCCTGCCCGGCAAAGAGCTTCGCGCTTGCGAGTCCTATGCCGCTGTTGCCGCCGGTGATGACGGCGACCTTTCCGACCAGACTTGCCATGATCTCACTCCGATGTTGAAGACAGACCTGCATCCATCATTTCCATTATGGAAAATTAGACTCGACTTTGGCACATGATTTTTGCCAAAAACGCTCGAATGAGCGTGGGCCACGAGCAAATCACCGGGCTTCAGGCCTTTATTCGGACCGTAGAGGCTGGTTCGTTCAGCGCCGCCGCCCGGCTTGCCGGCACAACGCCCTCGGCCGTTTCGAAAAGTGTCGAGCGGCTTGAAAGGCGGCTTGGCGTGAAGCTCTTTCTACGTTCGACCCGATCGCTCACGCTGACGGTCGAGGGGACGGCCTATTACGAGCGGGTAGCGCCGTTGTTGCAGGCTCTCGACGAAGCGGGAGATGTGCTGGGCAAGACCGCACGTGCGCGCGGGTCGCTGCGTGTCAGCCTTCCGGGCGTGCTCGGCCCGACGCTCGTCGAACATTTGGCGAGCGGTTTCGTACAGCGCTATCCCGAGATCAAACTCGATATCAGTATCACCGATCGACATGTCGACCTCGTGCGTGAGGGATTCGACGCAGCGCTGCGCGCGGGTGCGGCGGACGCGGCCGGCTGGATGGTCCGGCGCATCGCGACACTGCCACTCGTGCTGGTCGCCGCGCCTTGCTGGCTTGAACGGTCCGGACATCCCGAAACGCGCGAGGATCTCCTGCGGGCCGACCATATTCGCTATCGTCTCGGTTCAAGCGCCTATCCGATCCGGTTCGCTGACGGCTCCGCATTTGAGACGGACGGGGTACTCGACACAGACTCCGGCCAGGCCATGCGGATCGCCGCACTTGCGGGCGTGGGGGTGGCACAGCTGCTTCGGCTGGCGGTGGCAGATGATCTTTCGGATGGTCGACTCGTCGAAGTGCTGCCGCGAGATGCTCTCGCGCCGATCCCGGTCCTGTCGTTGCATGCCTTCGGACGCCTCGTACCGCTGCGCGTGCAGTTATTCATCGATTTCCTCTCCGAAGTCCTGGCGCCGCAATCGGTTTGACGGCAACGGAGCCAGGGCCCACGAGTTGTGGCGTTTTGCAGGGATTGCTGAATGTGCACAAGTACGGGGCGGACCTGCAGACCATTGCAAGCACGCGCCCCGGTCCTCACCGAACTGTCATCAATAGTCCCAGAAGGATGCCACCCAGCGGAACGCATCGCCCTCGATGGCGACATGGCCGACCGAAGGAAACGGCAGGTGCGTAGCGACCAGCAGTTCGCCGCTCGCCACCGCTTCCTGCAGAAGGCGGACGCGGATGCGGACCGATTCCTCCGGGTCATGCTCAAAGCCGTTGTGCCAGTCGGGATGGTCGAAGCCGACAGGGAACAGGGCGTCTCCGGCGAAGGTCAGCCGCTCTCCACCTGAATTGAGATGGACCACGCAGTGTCCGGGAGTGTGGCCGCCGGTTAGCTTCGCGATCACGCCGGGCGCCACTTCATACTCGTCTTCGAAGGTTCGAAGATTGCCACGATACGCCTTGATGAACTCCGCGGCGGTGGAACGAAGGACCTTCGGCACCGGCGTCGGCATAGAGGTGAACGAGAAATCCGGCGCACCCCAGAAGGCGACTTCGGTCGCCGAAACGTGAATCCGCATATCCGGGCTCAGCCGCTTCTTCACGTCCTTGACCAGAAGCCCACCAACATGGTCCATATGCATGTGCGTGATGATGACATCGGTCACCGATGCAAGGTCGATACCCGCTGCCTCCAGCCGCCGGGGAAACAGGCCTGCCCGGGGGAAACCAGGAAATTGCCCGCCCAAGCCAGCATCGACGAGAATGGTCTGGTCGCCGCTTCGGACGACAAGGACATTCAGCGCCCAATCGAACATGTCGGGCCCGACGAACATGTTCTTGAACCAGGCTGCACGAACGGCCGGGTCCACATTGGTGGCCATCGTTTCCGTCGGCAAAGGCAGAACACCGTCGCTGATAACGAGGACATCGAGGTCGCCGACACTGAGGGCGTATCGTGAGGGGACAAGATCATCGGCATCACTCCTGCCGGGATTGGCGATGGTTCCGAGTTTCATGCTTAATTCCTTTCGATTGCCGTCAATGCCACGGCAATAGTCAGGCTACGTGGAGGCATTTGATGGATCGATTGGGTGGAAGCATCGTCAGACATATACGAGAGCATAGGCTCGTAGAGCCGCAGAGGTTACGGGAAGTCACCCTCTCGGAGGGCATGTTCAGGCAATTCCCATTGGGAGCCGACAGTTTGCTGATCCTGCCGAAAGAAGCAGCACCATCTCCGATCAAACACCTCAAATTGATCCCGGACTTCTGCGTGCTGTCACGATTCGACGCGCTCGCCCCACTGGGACTATAGCTATCGAGGAGAGGAAAGATGTTGCCGAAAAGGGCAAGAAGTTGCACTGAGGTGGTCTCATCTTCTTGGACAGGTTTGCGGCTAAGTTGAGCTAATCCCGGTTGTCATTCACGCCGCCTGTTTGATCATCAGATCATGGGGGGCATGTCCTCCCTGATCTGATTGTCC
>Ga0164243_10005996_pt1 | contig 18490 bp, 16 predicted proteins | sample OricompcompostOP_FD_108781 | JGI IMG/M metagenome (GOLD analysis project Ga0164243, IMG submission 108781) | Organic Plus compost microbial communities from Emeryville, California, USA - Original compost - Organic plus compost (OP) | ecosystem: Engineered > Solid waste > Mixed feedstock >... | reverse complement strand
CGATAGAACGGGTACGTGTGGCGGAACGTGCCGGTCGTGGACGCCTGGATGATCACCGGGATCATGCACGCGAACAGCAGCGCGTAGATCCACAGGTGCTTCCAGAACCCCTGGAAGGAGATGTGATAGTCGCGCAGCCGCTCACCGGGGAGCAGCAGGATGCACACGATCGGCAGCACGACGTAGCCGATCACGCGCCAGCCCGACCACCACACGAACCCCCACAGCTCCCAGTAGGTCGCGCCCCGCTCGCGCGGGAACAGCTTCATGTACGTGTCGTGGCCGCCGAAATACTCCTGCAACGTCAGCGACAGGCACACCGTGATCAGCACCGCGAGCACCGCGATGCTCGTGCGCCCGGCCTCGTCGGGCACGCGCACGGTCTCGCGATCGCACGTCCGACGGACGTCGGGCGCGCAGCCCTCCGGAAGAGAGGGCGGAGATCGATCGATGGCGCGCCACTGGTCGATGCTGACGGCGCGGAGCCAGCGCCACAACGTGGACATCGCTACTTGCCGATCACCTCGGCGGCGCGACGGAGGCGCCGGCGCGTGATCTCCTTGCCGAGCACGGCCATCGTCTCGAACAGCGGAGGCGACGCCTTGCGCCCGGTCGCCGCGAGCCGCAGCAGCATGAACGCGTGCTTGGTCTTCCAGCCGAGCGCCTCGGTCCACTTGCGGGCCTCTTCCTCGAGGATCTGCGCGGTGAAGCCTTCGCGCGCCTCGAGGTTCTCGACGAGCTGGAGCAGCGCCTTGCCGACGTCACGCGGCGCGACGTCCGGGATCTTCATGTCGGCGAGCACGTTCGTGTAGTCGAGATCGCCGGAGAAGAAGTACTCGATCGCGGGCACGAGCTCGTCGAGCTTCTTGATGCGCTCGCGGACCAGCGGCAACACCTTGACGAGGAACTCCTTGTTGAGCCGCCAGGCGATGACCGTGTCGGCGAGCTGCTCGTAGTCGAGATCGTGGATGTACTTCTCGTTGAGCCAGACGAGCTTGTCGAGGTTGAACACCGGCCCGCCGAGCGAGACCTTCTCCCACGCGAACGCCTCGACCATCTCGTCGAGCGTGAACTTCTCGCGGTCGTCGCCGAACGACCAGCCCATGAGCCCGAGGAAGTTGAGCAGCGCCTGCGGCAGGATGCCGACGTCCCGGTAGTAGTTGATCGAGACCGGGTTCTTGCGCTTGCTGATCTTCGACTTGTCGCTGTTGCGGAGCAGCGGCATGTGCACGAACACCGGCGGCTCCCACCCGAACGCCTGGTACAGCAGCACGTGCTTCGGCGTCGACGAGATCCACTCCTCGGCGCGGATCACGTGCGAGATCTCCATGAGGTAATCGTCGACGACGTTCGCGAGGTGATACGTCGGCAGGCCGTCCGACTTCAGCAGCACCTGATCGTCGATCTGATCGGCGTCGATCGTGACGTCACCGCGGAGGAGGTCCTTGACGACCACCGAGCCCGACAGCGGCGCCTTGAGCCGGACGACGTGCGGCTCGCCGTGCGCCGCGCGGTTGCGCGCCTCGGCCGGATCGAGATCGCGGCAGTGGCGGTCGTAGCCCTGGTTCTTCTTCTCCGCCTGCTGCTGGAGCCGGACCTTCGCGAGCCGCTCGGGCGTGCAGAAGCAGCGGTACGCCTTGCCCGCCTCGATCAGCTCGCCCGCCGCGGACTGATAATGGTGCGCGCGCTCGCTCTGCCGGTACGGCGCGTGGGGCCCGCCGACATCCGGCCCCTCGTCCCACGACAGGCCGATCCAGCGGAGCGCGTCGAAGATCATCTGCTCCGAGTCGGCGCGGGAGCGCGTCTGATCGGTGTCCTCGATGCGGAGCACGAACTTGCCGCCGTGCTTCCTGGCGAATACGTAGTTGAACAGCGCGATGTACGCGGTACCGACGTGAGGATCTCCGGTCGGCGATGGAGCGATGCGCACGCGCACGGGCCGGTTCGTGGGGGCCCCCAGGGACGACATAGGTGCGACCTTGTAACACGAGGGAAAGGTGATGATAAGGTCGGGTGAATGCGCGCCCGGATGAGGATCTCGTGGGGGCTCGCGCTCGGGGTCGCAGTCCCTGCGATCGCCGCCGCGACACCGATGACCGTCGAGGGCGAGGTCATCGCCACGTCCAGCCGCTGGACGAGCGACCGAAGCCGCATCGTCACCGAGGCGACGGTGCGCACGCCGGCCGGTGACGTGGTCGTCAGCCAGCTCGGCGGCACGGTCGACGGGCTGACGATGCGCACGATCCCGGGCCCCGAGATCCTCGCACCGGGGATGCGCGTCGCCGTCGCGGCACGCCGCGCACGCGATCTCTCGGACCGCGAGCACGTCGTGGTCGACCAGGTGCGCGTGGTCGCCCTCCCCCCGGGCTTCGTGCGGACCGGCCCGACGAAGGCCGGCAACTTCCTGTACTGGGAGTCCGGCTGCGTGTTCGTGCACGCCGCCGACGACGGCACGAAGCAGCTCCCCGGCGACGTCGAGCTCGACGTCATCCAGCAGGCGATCGACAACTGGAACACCGCGATCCAGGGATGCTCGTACATGGAGCTCCGGTACGGCGGGACGGCCGAGGCGGAGGTCGGGCGCGACGCGATCAACCTGATCAAGTTCCGCGACGCGTCGTGGTGCCGTCCTGCCACGGGAGACGACCCGCCGCGGTGCCATCCACCATCGGCCGCGGGCCTCACGACGGCGACGTACGTCGACGACGCGACGAGCCCGCGCGACGGCGCGATCGTCGACGCCGACATCGAGCTCAACGGTGTTCACTTCGCGATCGCGAACGACGGCACGACGCTCGGCGACGCGAGCTGCCTCGCGGATCTCGAGAACACGCTGACCCACGAGCTCGGTCACTTGCTCGGGATCGAGCACCCGTGTCGCGCGACGGGCGATCCGCCGCGCGTCGACGACATGGGGCAGCCGGTGCCGTCGTGCTCGACCGTGACCGAGCCCGCGATCACCGAGTCCACGATGTACAACTTCCAGGAGTGCGGCGAGACGAAGAAGTCCTCGCTCGAGGCCGAGGACGTCGCCGCGGCCTGCGGCATCTATCCGATCGCCGAGGATCCCGGCGAGTGTGCCCCCGTGGACCTCACCCCCGGCGGCTGCTGCAGCACCTCGAACCGTCCGCTGCCGGCGCTGCTCGCGGCCGGCGTGACGCTGCTCGTGCTCGCGCGACGGCGTCGCCCGCGGGTGTCGCGTCGATCATGAGCGCGACGTGCGCGGCCTGCGGGGTGGCCGTGATCCCCGGGTACGTCCGCTGCCCGCGGTGCGGAGCGCAGCTCGCGGGCGCGCCCCAGCGCCGGCTCGTCGCGACGCCGGCAGGCGGGACCGCGATCGCGCGCCGCGGCGTCCCGGTGGTTCCGATCGTGCTCGGGCTCGCGGCCCTCGCGGGCGTGATCGCCGCGGTCGTGCTGTTCGGCGCGGACGAGCCTGCCGCGACCGCGGAGCCCGAGCCCGTCGCGGGCGAGGCCACGCCCGCTCCGCGCACACCTGCCGCCGCCGACGACGAGGAGCCCCCCGGGACCGCGTCGGCGCCCACCGGCGCACCGGATCCGTCGGTGCCCGCCGGCCATCTCCGCCGAGCGCTGACCCGCGAGCGCCTGTGGGGCACCGTCGAGCTCAGCGGAACGCGCGTCGACGTGCGCAGCGGGGCGTGCGACGATCCAGCCATGGGCCCCGTGATCGACGCGGCGGCTTCACCGTTGCGCGAGGCCGGCTTGACCAGGCTGCGGTGCCTGGAGCAGAGTGGCCGCGTTGTCTTCGAGCGAGACCTCTGACGAAGCCCCGACCACCGGCAAGCGCCATCGGCTGATCTTGCCGCTCGGCCTGCGCGTGCTCGTGCAGGTGATCCGGATCGACGAGCGCACCGACGCCGGGCTGTACCTGCCCGTCGGCGCCAAGGAGGCCTCCGACGATGCCTTGTACGGCAAGGTGATCGAGGTCGCGCGCGACCGCCCGACCACCGACGAGGCCACCGAGAACGTGTCCGGGGTCCCGCAGGGCGCACACGTCCTGTTCCGCAAGGAGGCGGGCGTCCGCGTGCCATGGGACGACCGGCTGCGCCTGATCGACGTCAAGGACATTCTCGCCACGGTCGAGGAAGTCGACGTCACGGCCGCGCACTGACGGAGCGCGACCCCTAGGATTTCTTCGCAGACGCGGCGAGGATGGGAGGCATGCCGTCTCCGCCTCCGCGTTCCAGGCCGCCGCAGCTGTCCGCGCTCGATCTCGAGATCGCGACGGAGCGACTGCGCTTGCGACCGTTCCTCGAGACCGACGTCGAGGACATCTGGCCGACGGTGTCGGATCCGACGTTCCCGGTGCAGATGAGCTGGAACGCGCACGCCGAACGCAGCGAGACGCTCGCGTTCATCCGCGCGCAGGCCGACGCGATCGCCAGCGGCGCCGGTGTGACCTGGGCGATCGTCCACGACGGACGCGCGGTCGGAGCGATCAGCCTCCTGGGCATCCGGTGGCAGGTCCTGGCCCTCCGCGTCGATCGCGCCGAGCTCGGGTTCTGGCTCGCGCGGTCGCTGTGGGGCCAGGGCCTCGTCACGGAGGCCGCGCGCGCCGTGGTGCAGTTCGGGTTCGACGATCTCGGGCTGCACAAGATCACCGTCGGCTGCTTCCCCGACAACGCGGGCTCGCGGCGCGTGATCGAGAAGATCGGGTTCCGCCACGTCGGCCGCCAGCGCGAGGACGTATGGCGCGACGGCCAGTGGCACGATCACCTGCGCTACGAGCTGACGATCGGCGACTGGTCCGACGTCAGCACGACGATGCCGATCGCGATCAGTAGACCTCGCCCGACTTGATCCGCGCGATCATCGCGCGCAGCGTGGCACGCGAGACGTCGGAGCACTCGATGATCTTCACGCCGAAGCCGGTCGGGAACCGCTCGCTCTCGGCGCTCCCCGCCTCGACGACGCGCACCACGACGACCTTGCAGTCGACGTGTTGATCGAAGTCGTAGAGCTCGAGCTGGAGCGTCGATCCGACCTTGATCGGGTAGACGCGCGCGACCTTCGTGTACAGGAACAGACCGTGCTCCGAGAGATCGCGCGTCCGGAACACGAGCTCCTGCCCGCGTTCGCCGTGAACCTTCACGAACGCATCGACCTGGACGCGCTCCGCGGCGCGCTCCCGAACCTCGGTCATGGATCGACCATAGAACATCGACGTGGTAAGTTCCGCCGCTAAGGCACGGAAAACTATGGACGTCCGCTGCGAGAAGTGTCAGACCGAGTACGAGCTCGACGAAGCTCGGCTCAAGCCCGGCGGTGTCACCGTCAAGTGCACCAACTGCGGGCACATGTTCAAGATCCGCAAGCGGACGACGACCCACGTCGGAGCGAACGCCGGTGCATCAGGGAGCGTCCCGGTGGCGCCCGAGCGCTCGCGGTCCCCGTCGGGGCGACCGGGCACTCACGCGGACTCGTTCCTCGGTGACGATGCGAGCGCGCGTCCCGGCGAGGAGCGGCAGTGGCTCATCCGCCTCGAGAACGGCGAGCAGAAGAGCTGTCGCGAGCTCGCCATGCTGCAGCAGTGGATCGTCTCCGGCGTGGTGACGCGCGAGTCGCTGATCTCGCGGACCGGAAAGACGTGGAAGCGGCTCGGCGACATCGCCGAGCTCGCGCAGTACTTCACGATCGCCGACGAGGCACGGTCGCAGCGCCAGCAGCGGCCGACGAACCGCCCGCCGACGAAGGACGTCCCGGGCACGCTGCTCGGCGTCGGCGTGTCGGCGTCGGGCGGGCACGTGATCCCCGACGACGAGGACGGGCACACGACCGGGAGCTTCCGTCCACCGGCGCAGCGACCGCCGAGCTCCCCGCCGCCGGCCCCCGCGCCAGCCCCGGTGGCAGCCCCCGTCGTGAAGACGCCGCCGATGGGCTCGAACGCGAGCCGTGACGACCTCGCCGTCGCCGAGACCCAGGCGGTGCCGCGCCGCGCACCGACGCAGCCACCTCCGCCTCCGAGCAAGCTGGCGAGCGACGGCCCGGTGCCGAAGGCGCCCGCGCCGAGCCCGCCGGTCGGCAACCGCAGCACCGCCGCGTGGGCGTCGGATGGGTTGCCGGCCGAGGTCCCCGCCGAGGAGGGGCCGTCGGGTCCGTTCGGTGGGCGGCTCGAGGCGTCGCAGGAGCCCGCGTTCGCTGGTCGCGTGCGCGTCATGCCCGGCGACGACGCCTCGTTCATCACGGGCAAGGTCCAGCCGCCCGAGGACGACGACGACGTGCTGCCCGAGAACCGCGGCTCGCGCGGTGGCCTGCTCCTGGCGCTGATCGCGCTCGTCGTGATGGCGGGTGCGGCCGGTGCGGCGTACGTGTTCGTGATCAAGAACGACGAAGGTCCCGCGCAGGCCGTCGCCCCCGTCGCCGATGCCGGCGCGGTGGCGCTCGCGGGCGACGCGGCGCCGGCGGTCGTCACCCCGATCGACGCGGCGGTCGCGCCCTCGATCGTCGAGACCACGCGCGGTGTGCTCGGCCCCGATCTCGAGGGGCGCCTGCGCGACACGCTGACCTCGCTCGCGAGCCAGACCGGGGCGGGGGCCGCGCCCGAGGCCGTGATCATGCGCGTTCATGTCGCCGCGGCGCTCGCCCAGGCGCTCCGGGATCGCTCGGCGCTCGTCGAGAGCCGCACGGACGCCGCGAAGCTCGACAAGGACGCGACGCAGCTCGTGCTCGACGTCGCCGCGGTCGCGCAGCGCGCGCACAAGGCCGCGCCCGACGATCCGGCCGCGAACCTCGCGATGGCGCACGTGCTGCGCCTGCAGGGCAAGTCCGCCCGCGACCTCAAGCGCTACCTCGACAAGGCGAAGGCGAGCGAGGCGTGGGCGAGCGAGGCCGCGCTCGCGGAGGCGCTCGTGCTCGCGCGCGACGGCAAGCTCGACGAGGCAATGGCAGCGCTGACCGCGCTCGACCAGGGCGAGCACGCGCTCGAGGCGTCGGGTGACGTTCGCGCGCGGTTCCAGCGCGCGCGCGTCGCGTTCGCGCAGAACCAGCCGGCGGCGGCGAAGACCTTCGTCGAGCAGGTGCTCGCGGCGCAACCCGAGCACGCGGGGGCCAAGACGCTCGCCGCGCGGCTCGAGACCTCGGTGGCGCAGTCCGACCCGTTGCCGCCGGAGGATCCGAAGCCGGCGCGCGGTGGTAGCTCCGGTACGAGTGGCGGCGGTGGTGGCGGCGCGAGTGACGCGGCGCCCGGCGACTCGTACGATCGTCTGCTCGCGAAGGCGAACGCAGCCGCGGAGAGCAACTGCACGAAGGCGATGGATCTCTACGCCAAGGCGCTCGAGCAGAAGCCGAACGGCGTGGAGGCGCTGACCGGCATGGGCTACTGCCACATCGACGCCAAGCAGTTCGCGAGCGCGTTTTCGAAGTTCCGCGCTGCGCTCGCGGTGTCGCCGCGATACGAGCCGGCGCTGTGGGGCATCGGCGAGGCGTACCAGCAGCAGGGCCGCAAGGATCAGGCGATCGAGTCGTTCCGCAAGTACCTCGACGTGTACCCGAACACGCCGAAGGCGCTGAAGGCGCTCGACCGGCTCGGCGCGGGCGCGAGCAGCGAGCCGCCGACGCCGACGCCGACGCCCGCCCCCGCGAGCGGGACCGCACCGGCGACCGAGCCGGCCCCGGCTCCGGCTCCGGCTCCGGCCCCGGCTCCGAGCGCACCGTCACCGACACCGGCGGACGAAGCCGCGGGCGACGACGCGGCCGAGTAAGGTGTTATGACTGGGCACCATGAGTGCCCGTCGATTCGTCGTGTGGTTGGGAGCGGCGCTGCTCGCCGCCTGCTCGAGCAAGGAGCCGTCGCGGCTCGATCACGTGGTCGCCGCGACCGATGATCCGTGGGCGCGCTCCGGGGACGAGAGCTCGGCGGCGCCGGAGGCTGGCGGTGACGGCGCGCTCGGGGGGATGGACCTCGAGGGCATGCTCGAGAAGGTCCAGCAGGCGATCAAGAAGCCCGGTCCCTACGAGGCACCGACCCGGTCGAAGTCGTTCGCGGAGGACAAGCCACGCTGGGGCGTCGTGAAGCTCGCGGGTAGCATCGTCGAGCGCGAGGCGTTCTCGTGGTCCGGCGGGCAAGGCACCGAGCTGCGCACGGTCGTCGATCGCCTGCGCGCGCTCGCGGCGGACGACCAGATCGAGGGCCTGCTGCTCCGCGTCGGCAGCCTCGACATCAGCGTGCCGGACGCGATCGAGCTGCGGATCGCGATGCACGACGTCCGCAAGGCGGGCAAGAAGCTCGCGTGCCACACCGAGGGCGCGGCGAACGTCACGTACCTCGTGCTCGCCGCGTGCGAGCAGATCGGCGTCGCGCCGCTGGGGCAGATCGCGATCACCGGTCCGTCGGCGATGCCGATCCACGTGAAGCCGCTGCTCGACAAGCTCGGTGTCACGGCGGACTTCCTGCACGTCGGCGCGTACAAGGGCGCGGCCGAGCCGCTGACGCGCACCGCGCCGTCGCGCGAGATGCAGGAGACGCTCGGCGCGATCCTCGACCGCCGATACGAGACGATGGTCGACGTGATCGCGTCCGAGAGGAAGCTCGAGGACGCGCGGGTCGCGGCCCTGATCGACACCGCGCTGTTCCCCTCGTCGCAGGCGAAGGCGGCGCGGCTCGTCGACGAGGTCCTCTCGTTCGAGGCGTTCCGCGACCAGCTCGTGGGCGAGGGGCAGTGGGCCACGCTCGAGCTCGAGCCCGACGGCGACGACAGCCTCGCCGCGATGATGAAGGTCGCGCGGTTCCTCGGCGCGATCCCCCCGGAGAAGCCGCTCGGCGATCACGTCGCCGTGGTCTACGCGCTCGGCGACATCGTCGACGGCGGCGGCGAGGGCGTGCTCGGTGCGCGCCAGGAGATCGCGTCGCACACGCTCGTCGCGGCGCTGCGGGCGATCACCGACGATCCGGCGGTCAAGGCCGTCGTCCTCCGCATCGACTCCGGCGGCGGCAGCGCGCAGGCCTCGGAGCTGATCTGGCAGGCGGTGAACGCGCTCGTGGCGAAGAAGCCGGTCGTCGTCTCGATGAGCGACGTCGCGGCGAGCGGCGGCTACTACATCGCGAGCAACGCGACCAAGATCTTCGCCCTCGAGGACACGATGACGGGCTCGATCGGCGTGGTCGGCGGCAAGATCTCGCCTGCCGGGGCGCTCGCGAAGCTCGGCGTCAACACGTTCCCGATCGGTCGCGGCAAGCGCGCGACGATGATGGCGAGCATGGAGCCGTGGACCGCCGAGGAGAAGCAGGTGATCCAGGCGTCGATGGAGGACGTCTATCGGACGTTCGTCGGGCGGGTCGCCGAGGGGCGCAAGAAGAAGGTCGAGGACGTGCTGCCGATCGCGCAGGGCCGCGTGTGGACCGGCGCGAAGGCCAAGCAGCTCGGCCTCGTCGACGAGATCGGCGGGCTCGACGCGGCGATCGCCGAGGCGCGCAAGCTCGCGCAGCTCGCGGACGACAGCGGGCTCGCCGTCTATCCGCCCACCCCGACGTTGCGCGACTTCGTGACGAGCTTCGGTCAGGTCCAGGCACCGCTCGGCGCGCACGTCCGCGACGCGCTCGTGGCGCTCGGCGCCGCGGATCCGGTGATCGCGCGCGAGGTCACGCGGCTCGTCGAGCTGGCGCTGTCGTTCCGCGCGACCACGATCCAGGCGGTCGCGGTGCTGCCGGTGGTCCGCTGATGCACGCGAGCGCGGGCTCCGTGCTCGCGGCGCTGGTCGCGGTCGCCGCGTGCGGCAACGGCGGGCCCGCACCGGCGCCGGCGCCCACCCCCACGGCCGCCGTCGCGCCCGTCGCACCGGCCGCGCGCGGCCGCGTCGTCACCGCTTCGTTCGCGAGCGCGGCGCTCGGCGTGACGAAGGACGTCGTCGTCTATCTCCCGGCCGGCTACGACGCCGCGCCCGACACGCGCTGGCCGGTGTTCTATTACCTGCACGGGCTCGGTGGCGACGAGACCAACTGGATCGAGGGCGGCAAGCTCGCCGCGGCCGCCGACGCGCTCGGGCTGGCGGCGATCGTCGTCATGCCCGACGGCGACAACAGCTTCTACGTGGACGCGCACGCCCCGGCGCCCGACTACGCGGCGTGCCTGCGCGACGGGACCGGGCTGCTCATCCCGAGCGCACCGAAGAAGAAGACGTGCGTTCGCACCGCGGCGTACGAGACGTACATCACCCAGGATCTGATCGGCTGGGTCGACGCGACGTACCGGACGATCGCCGGGCGCGAGGGCCGCGCGATCGCGGGGCTGTCGATGGGTGGTTTCGGCGCGCTCTCGCTCGCGATGCGGCACCCCGACCTGTTCGCGGCCGCGGCGAGCCACTCGGGGATCGACGCCCTGCTCTACGCCGGGCCGTTCCCGTACGAGCGCGGCAAGGTCACGCTCGAGACCGAGCCGCGCAACTGGGGCGGCGCCGCCGGTCCGTTCGGCGCCTGGGTGCGCGGCCTGTTCGGGCCGGAGCTCGCGCGGTGGCAGGCGCACGATCCGGCCGTCCTCGCCGCGAGCCTCGCGCCCGGTCGCCCGGCGATCTATCTCGACTGCGGCACCGAGGACGAGTTCATGCTGCACGACGGCGCGCAGTACCTCCACGATCTGCTCGTCGAGCGCGGCATCGACCACGCGTGGTATCTCGGCCCCGGGCGGCACGACTTCGCGTTCTGGTCGGCGCGCCTGCCGCACAGCCTCCGGTTCCTGCGAGAGCACACGAGCGACCCGCGGTAGCGCATCCGAGTTTCTCGTCGCAGCGCGCCCGAGATCCGCGAGGCACGTCTCGTGCAGCACGTCGAGCATGGATCAACTGCGTGCGGTCGTCGCCGACGACGACCCGGAGCTGCTCGCGATCGTCGCGAGCACGGTGGAGCACTTCGGAGCTCATGTCACGACGGCGGTCTCCGGGGACGACCTCCTCGACAAGCTCGCTCACGAGGGCCCCTTCGACTTCGTCGTGACCGACGTGGCGATGCCGTGGATGACCGGCCTCCAGGTGCTGCACTCGAGCCAGACCGCCGGGCACGCGATCCCGGTCGTGGTGATCACCGCGCTGCGAGACCCCAAGGTGTTCGCACAGGCGGCGTCGCTGGGTGACCACGCGATCCTCCTCCTCAAGCCGTTCACGCAGGAGCAGCTCTACACGGCGCTACAGACCGTTCTGAAGGATCTCGATGGCAAGCTGACGAGCCCGCCCGTCGCCGAGCGCGCCTGAGCACGCCGGCGTGAGCGCCGTGCGCGAGCGCGCGGTCACATGCCGATCGTGCTCTGGAGGGACCGGATCGCCGCGCGCGCGCGTTCGATGTGCTCGGCCGCCGAGCTGACGGCCTCCGAGATCGCGACGACCGAGGTCGTCTGATCCATCATCGCGGTCTCGTCGCTCGCGGCCCGCATGTTCGCGCGCAGCGACTCGATCGCCTCCTCGAGGATGCTGACCTGCTCGGCGAGCTCGATCGGCAGCTGCGAGCCGGTCTGCGTCGAGTCGCCGTCGGCCACCGCGCGCAGTCGCTCCTCGGCGCTGGCGAGCTGCCGGCGGAGCTCGGCGTCCTCCTGCTCGAGCAGCCGCACGCGCTCCTGGAGCTCGGCGGAGCGCGTGATGACCGCCTCGTAACGCGACAGATCCGCCTGCGCGGTGACCTCCGGGTCGAAGTGACCGCCGCGCGCCGCGAAGCTGGTCGTCTCCTCGTCGCCGCGCGCGTCGCGGAGCTCGCTCTCGAGCCGGTCGCGCTCGAGCGTCACCTGCGTCAGCTGCGTCCGCGCCTCGCGCAGCTCGCGCTGGAGCTGCGCGATCTCGCGCTCGGTCTCCGCCGCGAACGAGCGCACGTTCTCCGCAGCGTCGACCTCCCGCTGGAGCATCGCGATCGTCGCCTGCGCCTGCGCGAGCTGGGCGGCGAGCTCGGACGTCTGCGCGTCGGTCGCCCGCGCGGCCGCGGCGAGCTGGGCCGCCTCCTGCGCGCGCTGCTCGGCGTCCGCGAGCCGTCGCGTCGCGTCGTCGAGCGCGGTCTCGGCGCCCTCTGCGCGCGCTTCGGCCTCCGCGAGCCGGGTCTGCACGTCGTGCACGCGCAGCTCGGCGTCGCGCACGCGCGCCTCGGCGTCCTGTGCGCGCAGCGCGGCGTCCTGCGCGCGCGCCTCGGCGTCCTGCACGCGCGCCTCGGCGTCCTGCGCGCGCGCCTCGGCGTCGGCGAGCCGGGTGGTCGCGTCGTGGACCAGCGCCTCGGCCTCGTGCGCGCGATGCTCCGCCTCGACGGCGCGCGCCGCTGCCTCCTCCGACGCGCTCGTGCGTGCCTCGCCCTCGCGCGCGAGCTCCTCGAGCTGACGCCGCGCCTCGCGCAGCTCGCCATCGAGCTCCTCGCGACCGGCCACCGCGTCGCGGAGCTGGGCCTCGAGCTCGGCGATCTGCGCCTCGAGGGTGGTGATCGTGCCGGCGCGCTCGGCGACGTCGGTCGCGGCCTCCACGAGCCTGGCTTCGACCGCCGCGAGCTGCCCGCGCAGCTCGTCGACGGCCGCCTGCGTCACGGAGGCCGAGTCCGCCATCCCGCTCTCGAGCTCGGCGATCCGCGCCTCGAGCGCCTCGATCTGCTGCTGTGCCGCGGCGAGCTCCTGCTCGGCGGTCTCGGCGCGCTCGGTCAGCGCGGGGAGCTGCGCCGTCGCGGCCGCGAGCTCTCGCTCGAGCTGCGTCTTGCGATCGACGAGCGACAGCAGGCCGGAGCGCTCCGCGGCGAGCTCGCGCTGCGTGGTCTCGAGCTTGGCGCCGAGCTCGGCGCGCGCTTCGGCGACCTGCGCCGTCAGCTGCTGCTCGAGCTCGGCGACGCGCGCCTCGGCCTCCCGCGCGCGCGCCGCGATCGTCTCGAGCTGGGTCGCGCCGTCCGCGAGCTTGGCCTCGGCCTCCTCGGCGCGGCGGGTCGCATCCGCGAGATCGCGGTGCACGCCCTTGGCCTTCTGATCGGCGTCCGCCGCGCGCCGCAGCGCCTCGGCGACGTCCTTGGCCATCGCCTTCGCCATCGTATCGGCCGCGCTCGCGCGCTGCTCGAGATCTGCGGCGCGGCGCTCGGCATCCGCGATGCGCTGCTCGGCGGACGCGGCCGCGGCGAGCGCCTCGTCGCGCGCGGCCTTGGCCTCGGCGACCGCGACGTCGGCGTTCGCGAGCTGATCGATGCGCGCCTGCAGCTCGGCGAGGCGCCCCTCCGCCTCCGCGAGCTTCGCGGTCGCGGCGGCGACCTGCGCCTCGGCCTCGCCGACGCGCGCCTGCGCCGCCTTCGTCGTCTCCTCGGACTCGGCGCCAGCACGCTCGAGCTCGGCGTTGCGCGCGCGCTGGGCCTCGAGCTGGCTCGTCACCTCCGCGAGCTCGGTCGCGAGCTGGGCCGCGCGGGCCTCGGCGGCCGCGAGCGGCTCGCTGACCGCCGAGGTGCGCGCCTCGAGCTGCGCGATCCGCTCGCGCGTGCTCGCGACCTCGCGCTCGGCGGCGAGCGCGCGGGCTTCGGCCTCGGCGACCGACGTCTCGAGCTGGGCCACGCGGGTCTCGGCGTTCGCGGCCTGGGTGTTCGCGGCGGCGAGGTTGCGCTCCGCGCCCTGCGCGCGGATCTGCGCCGCCGCGAGCTCGCGCTCGGCCTTCTCGGCGCGCGCCGTCAGCGTCGTGACCTGGTCCGCGAGCTCCTGCGCGCGCTCGCTCGTCGCCGCGCCCGGTGCCGCGGCGGCCGCCTCGAGCTCGCGGATCCTGTCCTCGAGCCCGCGGATCACGCGGTCGGACTCGGCGAGCTTCTCCGCGGCGGTGATGCCTGCCGCGGTCTCCGCGACCATGCGCTCCTCGCGCGCCTTCGCCGTCTCGAGCCGGGCGATCTCGAGCTCCGCCGCGCTCTCCCGGCGCAGCACGTCGAGCTCGCCGCGCAGCGCGTCGGCCTCGCGCACCACCTCGCCGTGCGCGTGCTCGGCGGTCGACCGGGCGGCCTCCGCCTCGTCGAGGCGGCCCTGCAGTCGCGCGACCTCCGCGCCGAGCTGGTCGACCTGCTCGCGCAGCCGCGCGAGCTCCGCCGGATCGACCTCGGCGGCCGGTGCGCGCCCGCCGAGCTGAGATGCGTGCGCCTCGCGGAGCGCGTCGAGCTCGCTCTGCAGCGCGGCGAGCGCCTGCTCGAGCGCCGCCGAGCGCGCGACCGCCTCGTCGCGCTCGCGGAGCGCCTCGCCCTCGAGCGCGGACTCCGGTCGCAGCGTCTGCGCGCTCTGTGCGCCCGCGAGGAGCTGGTGCAGCTCGCCGACCCGTCGCGCGAACGCGTCGCGCTCCTCCTCGACGGCGATCCGCGCCTTGCGCTCCTGGTCGAGCCAGGACGCGAGCGTCCCGTGCAGGCCCATCGGCGGCGGAAGCGTGCCGGTCGCGGGGGCCAGCCGGATCATCAAGCTGCCGACGAGGACGATCTCGCCGGTCGGCACCGGCGCGCGCTGGACCTTGTTCGGCCCGACGAAGATGCCGTTCGAGCTGCCGAGATCCTCGACCCACAGCGCGCCTTGATCGAGGAAGAACCGCGCGTGCAGCCGCGAGACCCGCGGATCCTGACTGCGGATCGCGCACTCCGGGCTGCGCCCGACCATGACCGGCTCGCTGCCCAGCGCGAAGGAGCGATCGACGCCGTCGACGTCAGAGTAGACCAGGGTCGCCATTCCCCACCGGCGAAGCTATCACGAACCGGGCACGGGCCGGGTGCCGGGCGGTCACGCGCGCGGCGTCAGTGCGGAGATCAGCGCCTCGGCCGTGTCCAGCGCACGGTCCGTGTCGTCATCGAGCAGCAGGACGTGGCCCATCTTGCGTCCCGGCGCCGGCGCGTCCTTGCCGTAGAGGTGCAGGTGGGCCTCGGGACGGGCGAGCACGTGCTCCCACGGGGGCCGGCCGTTCGCCCACAGATCGCCGATGAGGTTGACCATCACGGCCCCCGACAGCGCGCGCGGATCGCCGAGCGGCAGCCCGCAGACCGCGCGCACGTGCTGCTCGAACTGCGAGGTCGCGCACGCCCCGTACGTGTAGTGGCCGCTGTTGTGCGTGCGGGGTGCGATCTCGTTGACGAGCAGGCGACCGTCGGCGAGCTCGAACATCTCGACGGCCATCACGCCGACGTGCCCGAGCGCCTCGGCGACCTCGATCGCCATCCGCTCGGCGCGCGTGCGCTGCGCGTCGGACATCGGCGCCGGCGCGCGCGTCGTGTGCAGGACGTGCCGCCGGTGCGCGTTCTCCGCGATCGGATACAGCTGGATCTCGCCGGTGAGGCCGCGCGCGAGCACGACGCTGACCTCACGCGTGAAGCGGACGACCGCCTCGGCGACGGCCGGCTCCCCGCGCAGCGTCGCGAGGCACGCGGCCGCGTCGGCCCCGGCATCGACGCGGACCTGGCCCTTGCCGTCGTAGCCGGCGCGCCGGACCTTGAGGATCGCGGGCCGCCCGACCTTCGCCAGCGCGCGCTCGAGCTCCTCGCGATCGCCGACGGGCGCCCACGGTGCTTGCGGCATCCCGATCCGATCGAGGAACTGCTTCTGGACGAGCCGGTCCTGGATCGTGCGCAGGACGTCGGCCCCCGGCCGCACCGGCGCGAGCTGCGCGATGTCGGCGAGGATGTCGGCGGGCACGTGCTCGGTGTCGAGCGTGATCACGTCGACCTGGCGTGCGAGGTGGCGCGCGGACTCCAGATCGTCGAGTGCGCCGACGACGAAGCCATCGGCGACCTGCGCGGTGGGACAGCGTGGGCTCGGGTCGAGGACGACGATCCGGTAGCCCATCTGCCGGGCGGCGATCGCCATCATCCGGCCGAGCTGACCACCACCGAGCACGCCGATCGTCGCGCCCGGTCCGAGGACGTTCACGTCAGCGTCTCCTGGAGCACGCGCTCGGTCTGCGCCTTGCGATACGCGTCGAGCTTGTCGGCCACCGCGGGATCGTGAAGCGCGACGATGGCCGCGGCAAGCAGCCCCGCGTTGATCGCGCCTGCCTCGCCGATCGCGAGCGTCCCTACGGGGATCCCCTTCGGCATCTGGACGATCGAGAGCAGCGAGTCGAGGCCGTTCAGCGCCTTGCTCTGCACCGGCACGCCGAGCACCGGCAGCCGCGTCTTGGCCGCGGTCATGCCCGGCAGGTGCGCGGCGCCGCCCGCGCCCGCGATGATCACCCAGATGCCGCGCCCCTCGGCCTCCTCGGCGTACTCGAACAGGAGGTCCGGCGTGCGATGGGCGGAGACCACCCTCGCCTCGTGGCCGACGCCGAGCTCGGTGAGCACGTTCGCCGCGTGCTTCATCGTGTCCCAGTCGCTCTGCGAGCCCATGATGATGCCGACGCGTACGCTGGTCATGAGTTACGTCCTCCTCGGCCCGGCCGCGCGCAGCAGCCGATCGCCGACAGCTTCACCCAGCCCCGCCGCCGGTGGCAACGCGGCGATCACGACATCGACGCCGCTCGCGTCGAGATCTCGCAGCGCGGCGTACAGCGCGCGCGCCATGCCCGCGACGTCGTCGGGGAGCGGGTGCGCGATCGCGGGCAGCGCGGGCCAGCGTGCGAACGCCGCGGCCGGCGCGAGCACCGCGACGCGACCCGTCGCCGCTGCGACCGCGCCGGGGACCTCGTCGGGACGCACCGCGATCACCTCGGCGCGCGGGGCGTAGTGACTCGCGAGCGTGCCCGGCGCGGCCGGCGCGGTGGCGTCGGCGCGTCGGAGCGGCCCGGTGATCGCCTCGATCGTCTCGCGCGCCAGGCCCCCGGGCCGCAGCAGCACCGGCTGCCCGCGCGAGAGGTCCACGATCGTCGACTCGACGCCGACGTCGCAGGCGCCGCCATCGAGCAGGTAGTCGACGGCGTCCCCGAGATCCGCAGCGACGTGCTCCGCCGTCGTCGGGCTGACCGCACCGAACCGGTTCGCGCTCGGCGCCGCGACGCCACCGCCGAACGCGCGCAGCAGGGCCTGCGCGACCGGGTGCGCGGGCACGCGCAACCCGACGGTCTCGGCGCCACCGGTCGCCGCGAGCGCGACGCGCGGGCCCCGCGCGAGGATCATCGTCAGCGGGCCGGGCCACGCCGCGCGCGCGAGCCGGTGCGCGACCTCGGGGACCTCGGCGGCCCAGTCCTCGAGCCGCGCGTCGGGTGCGAGGTGCACGATCAACGGGTGCGCGCGCGGCCGCCCCTTCGCGGCGAAGATCTTCGCGACCGCGTCGTCACGCGACGCGTCCGCGCCGAGCCCGTACACGGTCTCCGTCGGGAACGCGACGAGGCCGCCGGCGCGCAGCACGCGGGCGGCGTGCTCGATGTCGGTGCCGCGCTTCATGTGTGGGGACGGGTCGCCGCGAGCGCGGGGTGCTCGCGCCAGGCATCGCGCACCGCCAGCACCGCGCCGGCGCGCTCGGTCGGGTACGCCGCGCGGAAGTCCATCCAGTCGAGCGCGCACACGAGCGAGATCTCGGCGAGCCCGAGCCCGTCGCCGAAACCGCGGCGATCCGGTGCGAGCTCGCTCCCGAGCCAGGCGAAGATCGCGTCGGTCCGCGCGAGCTGGCGCGTGGCGTACGCGCTTCCGTCGACGGCGACGCCGTCGCGGCGGAGGTACATCAGCTGGATGATCGAGTCGATGGCGGCGTCGATCGCGTTCACGAGGTTGTGGTCGCGCCACCGATCGCGAGGCGGCGTCAGGCGCCCGTACCCGCGCGTGGTGATCAGCCATTCGATGATGACGCGCGAGTCGAACAGCGTCCGGCCGTCGACGACCGCGACCGGGACCTTCCGGATGGGGCTGACCTCGCCGAGCGCGGCCATGCCTGCCTCGGTGGCGGTGTCGACTCGGTCGACCGGCTCGTCGACCTCGGCCGCGACCACGCGGACGCGCCGCACGAACGGAGACGTCGTGGTGCCGAACAGCTTCATCGCTCCCGACCCTACAACGGCCTCGCGATCGGTACACTAGGAGCTGCCGTGCAGGTTTTCCTGGTACGCCACGCGGAGGCCGTCGACGAGACGCTCTCGCTCCGCGATCCCCACCGTCACCTCACACCGCACGGGCGACGCCAGGCGCGCGCGCTCGGGAATCGCCTGCGGTGGTACGACTGCGAGCCGACCCACGTGTGGTCGAGCCCGCTCGTACGCGCGGTGCAGACCGCCGAGCTGCTCGCGAGCGCGTTCGAGACCGAGATCCCGGTCGAGGTGATCCCCGCGCTCGCCCCCGACGGCTCGGTGCGCGAGCTCGTGGCGATGGTCCGCGAGCTACCGCTCGACACGAACGTGGTCCTCGTCGGGCACGAGCCCTCCCTGTCCGGCATCGGCGCGGTGCTCGTCGGGGAGCGCGACTTCGAGGCGCTCGGGAAGGCACACGCCGCGCGGATCGACGATCAGGCGTTGCGCTGGCGGTTCGCGTGGGACGCCGAGGCGCCGCAGCTCTACCGCTGAGGCGTCACGGCGCGCCGGCGCCTCCGAGCGCGTCGCGCACCATCTCGGCACGCTCCTCCTCGGTCAGGTCGTCGATGTCGTCGAGCTCGCCCGCGTCGTCGTGATCGTCGTG
>Ga0164243_10005995_pt1 | contig 18490 bp, 12 predicted proteins | sample OricompcompostOP_FD_108781 | JGI IMG/M metagenome (GOLD analysis project Ga0164243, IMG submission 108781) | Organic Plus compost microbial communities from Emeryville, California, USA - Original compost - Organic plus compost (OP) | ecosystem: Engineered > Solid waste > Mixed feedstock >... | reverse complement strand
CGCACCGGGTTGTTGCCGCGGAACGAAAACGACACGTTGCTGATGCCGCCGGAAATTTTCGCGTAGGGCAGCTCGCGGCGAATGAAGGTGCAGGCATTGATGAAATCCACCGCGTAGTTGTTGTGCTCGTCGATGCCCGTGGCCACCGCGAACACGTTGGGATCGAAGATGATGTCCTCCGGCGGAAAGCCGATCTCGTTCACCAACAACTCATAGGAGCGTTTGCAGATTTCGTTCTTGCGCGCCTCGGTATCGGCCTGGCCCTGCTCGTCGAAGGCCATCACGATCACCGCTGCGCCGTAGCGCCGGCACAGTTTGGCGCGCGCCAGGAATTCCGCTTCGCCTTCCTTCATGCTGATGGAGTTGACGATGCATTTGCCCTGCACGCATTTCAGGCCGGCTTCGATCACCTCCCACTTGGAGGAGTCGATCATGATCGGCACGCGCGAGATTTCCGGTTCGCCGGCGATCAGGTTTAGGAACGTGACCATCGCCTTTTGCGAATCGAGCATCCCTTCGTCCATGTTGATGTCGATGACCTGAGCGCCGTTTTGCACCTGTTGCAGCGCCACGTCCAGCGCCTCGGTGTAGTTTTCCTCGCGGATCAGGCGGGCGAATTTGGCGGAGCCGGTGATATTGGTGCGCTCGCCGACATTGACGAACAGCGAGTTTTCATCGATGACGAAGGGCTCCAGGCCGCTCAGTCGGCAGGCGCGCGGCAATTGCGGCACGCTGCGCGGCGCAAGCCCTGCCACCGCTTGCGCAATGGCGCGGATATGATCGGGCGTGGTGCCGCAGCAGCCGCCGAGAATATTGACGAGCCCGGCGCGCGCGAATTCCTCGACCACGGCCGCCATCTGCTCGGGCGTTTCGTCGTATTCGCCGAACTCATTGGGCAGGCCGGCGTTCGGATGCGCGCTGACCCGCGTGTCCGCGCACTGCGACAGCGCGTACACATAGGCGCGCAGCTCCTGTGCGCCCAGCGCGCAGTTCAGGCCCACGCTCAGCGGTCTGGCGTGCGCCACCGAATACCAGAACGCTTCGGTGGTCTGGCCGGACAGGGTGCGGCCGCTGGCATCGGTGATGGTGCCGGAAATCATGATCGGCAGTTCGAAACCGATTTCCTCGAAATAATCCTGCACGGCGAAAATCGCCGCCTTGGCGTTGAGCGTGTCGAAAATGGTTTCGATCAGGATGATGTCGGCGCCGCCGTCGATCAGTCCGCGGGTGGCCTCGCGGTAGTTGTCGACCAGCTGATCGAAGGTGACATTGCGAAATGCCGGGTTGTTCACGTCCGGCGAAATGGTGGCGGTGCGGCTGGTGGGGCCGAGCACGCCGGCGACGAAACGCGGGCGCTGCGGCGTTTTTGCCGCCATCGCATCGCAGGCATCGCGCGCGATGCGGGCGCCGGCCACGTTCAGCTCGTAAACCAGCTCCTCCATGCCGTAGTCGGCCTGGGACACCCGGGTCGAGTTGAAGGTATTGGTCTCGACGATATCGGCGCCGGCCTCGAGATAGGCCGTGTGGATGCCGCTGATGATCTGCGGCTGGGTCAGCACCAACAGGTCGTTGTTGCCCTTCACGTCGCGGTGGTAATCGCGAAAACGCTCACCGCGATAATCCGCCTCCTGCAACCCATAGGTCTGGATCATCGAACCCATGGCGCCATCCAGGATCAGAATACGTTCACCCAAGGCGCGTTCGAGGGCTGCGATGCGGTCGCGTGGGTTGCTCATCGGTTCTCCTGATTTTGGAAATACCTGACTGTGGAAGTCGGGCATAGCTCTGTGGTAAATTGGCGATTCTATCAGATGACCCTTTTCCCACGGTAAAGTCGTGTTTGCGCAATTGGCGAAAGGTCTATGCGCAAAAGCTGAAAAGGGGTTCGCGGACACAGCGGGAAGACGTTCATGACCGACACCAATACCGAACTTGCGCTCACCATCACCGAACCGGCGCAGGACTATCTGGCGGAACTGCTGGCCAAACAGGAGGAGGGCGTCATCGGCATCCGCATGTTCATCAACCAGCCCGGCACGCCGAAGGCGGAAACCTGTATCGCCTATTGCCGCGACGACGATGCCCGGCCCGACGATCTGACCATCGGCTACGCGAAATTCACCGCCTATTTCGAGCGCCGCAGTCTGCCGTTCCTGGAGGACGCGGTGGTGGATTACGCCAAGGACCGGATGGGCGGCCAGCTCACCATCAAGGCCCCCAACGCCAAGCTGCCGCGCGTGGGCGAGGACAGCCCGCTCGAGGACCGCGTCAATTATCTGCTGTACAACGAGGTCAATCCGTCTCTGGCCGCGCACGGCGGCGAAGTCAGCCTGGTGGAAATCACCGATGACGACGTGGCGATCCTGCGTTTCGGCGGCGGCTGCCAGGGTTGCGGCATGGTCGATGTCACCCTGAAGCAGGGCGTGGAAAAATCGTTGATGGAACAGATTCCGCAGCTCAAGGGCGTGCGCGACGTGACCGACCACACCGATCGCAGCCAGGCGTACATCTGAGCCGGCGGACGAATCGAGGACAACAAAAAAGCGGCCGAGGCCGCTTTTTTTGTTGTCAGGCTCCGGCCTGGCGGCCGCGTTTGGGCAGGACGTCCCGGAGTTTGTCGCGCATCGCGCGGATGGCCTGCTCGGTGGCATCCCAGCCGATGCAGCCGTCGGTGACGGAAACGCCGTATTGCAGCTGGCTCAGATCGTCCGGGATCGACTGATTGCCGCCTTGCAGATTGCTCTCCACCATCAGGCCGACGATCGACTGGTTGCCCTCGAGAATCTGGTGGCTGACGTCCTCCATCACCAGCGGCTGCAACTCCGGCTGCTTGTTGGAGTTGGCGTGGCTGCAATCGACCATGATGTTGGGGCGGATGCCGGCCTTTTTCAGCTCCTGTTCGCACAGCGTGATGTGCACGGAATCGTAGTTCGGGCCGTTGCTGCCGCCGCGCAGCACGATGTGCGAGTAGGCGTTGCCCTTGGTGTGGATCACCGCCACCTCGCCCTTGAAGTTGATGCCGAGGAAACGGTGCGGCTGCGATACCGATTTCAGCGCGTTGATGGCGACGGCGAGGCCGCCATCGGTGCCGTTCTTGAAGCCGACCGCAGAGCTCAAGCCGCTGGCCATTTCGCGGTGGGTCTGGGATTCGGTGGTGCGCGCGCCGATCGCCGACCAGCTGATGCAATCCTGCAAATACTGCGGCGAAATCGGATCGAGCGCCTCGGTGGAGGCGGCCAGGCCCATTTCGGAAATATCGAGCAGCAGTTTGCGGCCGATATGCAGCCCTTCCTCGATCTTGAAGGTGTCGTTCATGTACGGATCGTTGATGAGACCTTTCCAGCCGACGGTGGTGCGCGGTTTTTCGAAATACACGCGCATGATGATGAACAGCGTGTCGCTGACTTCATCGGCGAGTTTTTTCAGGCGGCGCGCGTAATCCAGCGCGGCGTCGATATCGTGGATGGAGCAGGGGCCGACCACCAGGAACAGGCGGTGGTCGCGGCGGTCGAGGATGTCGCGGACGACCTGGCGGCCGTGGGTCACCGTCGCGCGGGCGGCGGCCGACATCGGCAGCGCCGCCTTCAGCTGATCGGGCGTGATCAGGATTTCCTGGGCTTCCACATTGAGGTTCTCAACAACTGAGTCTGACATGATCTGGGTCCGTAGCTGCCGGAGCACTCCGAGATGAATGCCGCGGGGGATTGCCATTCTACCCAATTCGACGCGCGCCGCCATCCGCCGCCGGAGTCATGGACAATACGCGCCGCGGCGGCCGGGCGCTGCGAGCGGTGCCATCGAGCGCAGCCGGTCGCGGTGCTTTTCGGCAGCGGCGCGGCGCGCTTTTTCATTACAATGGCGGGCATTTTTCCAGGCCGGTGCCCATGACTCCCGAAACCATCCTGTTCGATCGCGCGCTGCTCGAGCCGTATCTGGAGGCGGATACGCCCTGGCTGCTGCTCACGCCCAACCGCCGCCTGGCCAGCCGCATCCGCGGCGCCGTCGCCGCCGGGCGGCCGGTGGCGGCGGCCGCGCCGGTGCTGGCGCTGGGCGACTGGCTGCAGATGCTGTGGCAGCAGCTGGTGTTCCGCGGCGATGCGCTGGCCGCGGAGCGCTGGGTGCTCGACGCCGCGCAGGAACTGTGCCTGTGGGAGAGCTGCATCGCCGCCAGCCCGACCGGCGCCGGCCTGCTGCGCGCGCGGGCGGCGGCGGAACAGGCGGCGGCGGCCAAACGCACGCTGCTGCTGTGGCGGCAGTGGCCGCTGGGCGAGGGCGGGGCGGCGCTGCGCGCGGAGTTCGAGGCGGGCCCCGACAGCCGCGCCTTCCTCGACTGGCTCGAGCGTTTCCAGCGCCTGTGCGCGCAGCGCTCCTGCATCGACGCCGCCGAGCGCGACCGGCGCGTGGTGGCGGCGGCGCGCGCCGGGCGCCTGCCGCTGCCGGCGCGGGTGCTCGGCATCGCCTTCGACGATATGCCGCCGCTGTACCGGGAGCTGCTGGCGGCGACCGAATTCGTCGAGCTGGACATCCCGGCGCGCCGGCGCGAGGCGCTGTGCACCGGCTGCGACAGCCTCGAGGAGCAATTGCAGGCGGCGGCGCTGTGGGTGCAGGCGCAGCTGCGCGACGATCCCGCCGGACCGTTCGCCATCGTGGTGCCGGACCTGGGCCAGCAGCGGCCGCTGGTGGAGCGGGTGCTGCTGGATGTGCTGACGCCGGATCACAACCTGCCGGGCGCGGCCCGGCAGCTGCCGCCGCTCAACTTTTCCGCCGGTGACGCGCTGGCGCAGACGCCGCTGGTGCAGGCGGCGCTGCAACTGCTGGAGCTGGCGCAGCCGCAGATCGAACGCCACACCGTGCTGGCGCTGCTGCAATCGCCGTTTCACGGCCTCGACCTGCGCCGCAGCGAGCCGATCGCCGCCTGCATCCGCGCCGTCTGCGACAACCCGGCGCAGCGCCTGCGCGACGGCCAGCTGCGCGCCATCGCCGACAAGGTTGCCGGCCATCATGAATCGTGGGAATTCGCGGCCGCGCTGCAGCGGCTGATCGAGACCGTGCGCCGCGAGCGCCTGCGCGAGGCGCGGGCGCCGCTGGCGCAGTGGGCGCAATCGTTCAGCGCGTTGCTGGAAGTGCTGGGCTGGCCCGGCGGCCGAACGCTCGACAGCATCGAATACCAGCAATTCAGCCAGTGGCAGCGCGTGCTGGCGGAGTTCGGCCAGCTCGACCGCGTGCTCGAACCCACCGATTTCAACGGCGCCCTGCAGCGCCTGCGACAGACCCTGCAATCCCATGTGTTCCAGCCGAAAACCGCGGACGCGCCGATCCAGGTGCTGGGTGTGCTGGAGGCGGCCGGTTTGCAGTTCAAGGGCCTGTGGCTGTGCGACATGGGCGATGACTGCTGGCCGCCCGCGGCCTCGCCGCAGGCGCTGCTGCCGCGCGAGCTGCAACGCCGCGCGCGCATGCCGCGCTGCGATGCCCAGCGCGAATACGCCATCGCCGAACGCCTCAGCCAGTCGCTGCTGGCCAACGCCGAGCGGGTGGTGGTGAGCTTCCAGCGCGAACGCGAGGAGGTGGCGCGCGGCCCCAGTCCGCTGTTTTGCCAGCTGCCGTTGGTGGAGAACGCGGCGCTGCTGGGTGGCGACAGCGTCGCCGCGCAGCTGCCGCAATTGCGCAGGCTGCGCGAGTTGCGCCGCCGGTTCCCGCTGGAGCCCTTCGATGCCGGCGCCGCGCCGGCCTTCAGCGACGCCGAGCGCGCCCGCGGCGGCAGCGGTCTGTTCAAGGATCAGGCCGCCTGTCCGTTCCGGGCCTTCGCCCGGCACCGGCTCGGCGCCGGCGCCCTGGGCGAGGCCCGGGAGGGCCTGAGCGCGGCCGAGCGCGGCAATCTGCTGCACTGGGCGCTGGAGTGGTTGTGGCGGCAATTGCCGGATCAGGCGCAGCTGCTGGCGCTGGCGCCGCAGGCCCTGGCCGACCTGGCCGAGCAGGCTGGCGCGTTCGCCCTCGAGCAACTGCCGGCGCTGCGGCTGGGGCCGCGTTTCGCCGCGCTCGAGCGCGCGCGCCTGGGGCGACTGCTGGCGCAATGGCTGGAGGTGGAGCGCGCGCGCGGGCCGTTCAGCGTGGCGGCGCTGGAGCAGCAGCGCGAAGTGCGCTTCGCCGGCCTCGACCTGCGCCTGCGGGTCGACCGCATCGACCAGCTGCCGGACGGGCGCCTGCTGGTGCTCGACTACAAGACCAAATCCGGCAACTGCAAACCCGAGGAATGGCTGGGCGAACGTCCCGACGAGCCGCAGCTGCCGCTGTACAGCATTCTGCTGGAGGAGGACGGGGCCCAGGTCGGCGCCGTCGCCTTCGCCCAGGTGCGGCTGGAGGCGCCGCGGCTGATCGGCGCCGGCGCGCCGGAGTTGGCCGCCGCCGATCCGCAGGCGCAGATCCGCGACGCCGCCGCGCTGGCCGACGAAGCCGGCCAGAGCCGGGACTGGCCGGCGCTGAAGGCGTACTGGCGCGATGTGCTCGGCACGCTGGCGCGCGATTTCATCAATGGCGCCGCCGCCATCGACCCGAAAAACCCGCAGGTCTGCCAGTACTGCGATCTGGCCAGCGTGTGCCGCATCGGCCACCAGTTCCGGGCCGACGCCGAGGAGCGCGCATGAACTCATCCCTGCCGACGACCCCCGCCGACGCGCTGTGCCGGCTGGAGGCGCTCGATCCCACCCGCTCGTTCTGCGTCACCGCGCCGGCCGGTTCCGGCAAGACCGAGCTGCTGAGCCAGCGCGTGCTGGCGCTGCTGGCGCGGGTCGACGCGCCCGAGGAAATCCTCGCCGTCACCTTCACCCGCAAGGCCGCGGCGGAGATGCGCCAGCGCATCGTCGCGGCCCTGCAATTGGCCGCCGCCGAACCCGAGCCGGAGGCCGCGCACCGGCGCCAGACCTGGCAGCTGGCGCGGGCGGCGCTGGCGCGCGACGCCGAGCGCGGCTGGAATCTGCTGGGCAACCCGGCGCGCCTGCGCCTGCAAACCATCGACGGCCTGTGCAGCAGCCTGACCGCGCAGATGCCGGTGCTGTCGAACTTCGGCGGCCAGCCGCGCATCGCCGAACAGGCCGAACCGCTGTATCTGGAGGCGGTGAACGCGCTGCTCGAACAGCTGGAGCAGCCGGGCCCGCTGGCCGACAGCCTGGCCCGGCTGCTGGCCCATGTCGACAATCAGGTGGAGCGCTGCCAGCGCCTGCTGACGGCACTGCTGGCCCGCCGCGATCAATGGCTGCCACATATCGGCAGCGGCATCGGCGACGATCAGGCCGAACAGCGCGCGGCGCGCGCCTATCTGGAGCGCGGTCTGGAGCGGATCGTGAGCGATGCCCTGGCGCGGGTCCACGAGCGGCTCGGCGGGTACGAGGGTGAATTGCTGGCGCTGCTCGATTTCGCCGCCTGCCGTTGCCTGGAGGCCGACCCGGACCACGAACTGGCGCCGTTCGCCGGCTGCGTGGCGCTGCCCGAACCGGAACCGGAGCAGCACGGCCCCTGGCTGCGCCTGGTGAACTGGCTGCTGACCGGCAAGGGCGAATGGCGCAAGCGGCTCACGGTCAAGGAGGGTTTTCCGGTGGGCGCGGGCGCCGACAAGGGCCCGTTCCAGGCGCGCAAGCAGGCGATGCAGGCGCTGCTCGAAGCGATGGCGGAGGACGCGGCGCTGCTCGAGGCGCTGGTCGAAATCCGCCATCTGCCGGCGCGCGCCTACAGCGATGAGCAATGGGGCATCCTGGCGCATCTGACGCGGCTGCTGCCGGCGGCGGCGCTGCAACTGCTGCTGGTGTTCCAGCGCCGGGGCGCGGTCGATTTCACCCAGATCGCGCTGTCGGCCCAGGACGCGCTGGGCGACGCGCTGTCGCCGAGCGAGCTGGGCCTGCGGCTCGACGCGCGCATCCGGCACCTGCTCATCGACGAATTCCAGGACACGTCCTCCAGCCAGTTCCGGCTGGTCAAGCGGCTGGTGGAGGGCTGGCGCGAGCACAACGAAAGCGGCGCCAGTCCACAGACGCTGTTCATCGTCGGCGACGGCATGCAGTCCATCTACGGTTTCCGCGAGGCCAACGTCGGCCTGTTCCTCCAGGCGCGCCGCAACGGCGTCAATACCCTGGAGCTGGCCGACGCGCCGTTGTCGGTGAATTTCCGCTCGACACCGGAGGTGATCGGCTGGATCAACCGCGTGTTCGCCGGCGCCTTTCCCAAGGTCGAGCACAGCGCGCGGGGCGCGGTGCCGTACGCGCCGTCCAGCGCGTTCAAGCCGGCCGAGGCCGGCAGCGGCGTCGGCGTATTCGGGCTGCGCGACGCGGACGGCGAACGCGCGGCCGAGGCCCAGCACGTCGTGCAGCTGGTGCGCCAGGCGCTGACGCGGGGCGATGACAGCGTGGCGATCCTGGTGCGCTATCGCAGCCATCTGCGCGCCATCGTACCGGCGCTGCAGCGGGCCGGCATCGCCTGGCGCGCCACCGACATCGACCCGCTGGCGCAGCGCGCCGCGATCCTGGACCTGCTGGCGCTGCTGAAGGCGCTGCTCAACCCCGCCGACCGGATCAGCTGGCTGGCGCTGCTGCGTTCGCCGCTGATCGGGCTCGACCATGCCGACCTGCACGCGCTGGCGGCGGGCGCCGACGGCGCCGGGCTGCGCCAGAGCGTGTGGTCGCGCATGCGCGCGGCCGAGGTGCGCGCGACGCTGAGCGCGGACGGCGCCGGCCGCGTCGAACGGGCGCTGGCGGTGCTGGACGCGGCGCTGGCGCAGCGCGGGCGCAAGCCGCTGCGCAGTTGGCTGGAGGGGGTATGGACCGCGCTCGGCGGGCCGCTGACCCTGGCCAACGACGCCGAATGGCGCGATCTGCAACGGCTGTTGGAGCTGGTGGAGCAGCTGGCGGACGAGTTTTCCCTGGACACCCTGGAGCAGCGCCTGCAAGGGCTGTACGCGCGCGCCGAAACCGCGCCCGACACCCGCGTGGTGGTGATGACCATCCACAAATCGAAGGGCCTGGAGTTCGACACGGTGATCGTGCCCGGACTGGATCGCGGCACCGTGTCCGACGACAAGGCGCTGCTGCAATGGGGCGAATACCTGAGCGGCGACGACAGCCAGCTGGTGCTGGCGGCGCGGCCGGCGCCCGGCGCCGACGACGCGATTTACGATTACCTCGACCACGAGCGCAAACAGCGCCAGCGGCTGGAGGACACGCGCCTGCTGTATGTGGCGGTGACGCGGGCGAAGCGGAACCTGCAACTGCTGTTCTGCGCCAAGCCCGACGCCGATGCGGCGCGCGCCGCAGCCGCCGGCAGCCTGCTGGCGCGCATCTGGCCGGCGGTGGCGGACGAGGTGGTGTGGCCGTCAACCGCGCCGCTGGTCGCGCCGGCCTCGGAGGCGGCGCGCGAATTGCGCATTCCGGCCGATTGGCGCGTCGAACTGCCGGTCGGCCCGGCGCCGTCGCAGGACGCCAATGTGCCGCCCCCGGCCGGGGCGGACACCTTGGAAACCCGGGTCGGCATCGTCATTCACGCCCTGCTGCAACAACTGGTCGAATGCGGTGACGCGCCCTGGCGGGGTCGCGATACGGCGCAGCGACTGGCGCTGGCGCGGCAGCTGCTGACGCAGCAGGCGGTGGCGCCGGCGGAGCTGGATCTGGCGGCGCGGCGCGTGCAGCAGGCCGTGGACACCATGCTGGAGGACGAGCGCGGCCGCTGGCTGCTGCGCGCCGATCACGCGCACTCCGCAGTCGAATGGGAACTGCTGGCCGACAATCGCCGGCATGTGATCGACCGCAGCTTCGTCGATGCCGACGGCGTGCGCTGGATCGTCGATTACAAATCGTCGATGCCGCGCGAGGGCGAAAGTCTCGAGTCGTTCATCGCGCGCGAAACCGACGCGCACCGCCCGCAATTGTTGCGCTACCGCGAATTGCTGGCGCGTCTGGAAGCGCGCGAGATCAAGACCGCGCTGTATTTTCCGCGTATTCCGCATTGGCGCGAGATCGAGGGCTGACCGGTCGGCGATTTCGCTGGCGAAGTTATGGCGTCGAGTGAAAAAACAGCAGGGCCGGTTTTGATACTGAAATCCTTTTCATTACACGATCGGCGCGGCCAACGCGTTTGATCGGGCGAAAGAGAACATGGGAAAAAAATCACACGGCGGCCTGCGTTTTTTCAAACCCGCCGCCAAAGCGGCGCGGCCGCCACAGCAGGCCGAGTGCGTCATCGATGTCGAGCGGCTCAGTGCCGAGGGGCGCGGTCTGGGATTTGTCGATGGCAAACCGGTGTTCGTCGCCGGCGTGTTGCCCGGTGAGCGCGCGCGGGTGCGCGTGTACACGGAGAAACGTGAATTCAGCGAGGCGCAGCTGCTCGAGTTGATCGAGGTGTCGGAATCGCGTCAGGCGGCGCCGTGCGAATGGTTCGGCCGCTGTGGTGGTTGTCAGTTGCAAATGTTGCCGTATCCGGCGCAGGTGCGGCACAAACAGCAGGTGTTGCAACACCTGCTGGCGGGTTTTGCCGGGATCGCGTGGGAACAACCGCTGCTGGCGCAGCCCTTTGCGTACCGACATCGCGCGCGGCTGGCGGTCGCCGCGGACCGGGCCGGCCAACCTGTGGTGGGGTTCAAGTCGGCGCACAGTCATGCGGTGGTGTCGATCGACAGTTGCCCGGTCCTGGATGCGCGCCTGCAACCGCTGTTGCAGCTGCTGCCGCAATGGCTGCGGCGTTTGCAGAACTGGCGGCGGCTTCGCGAACTGATTTGCACCGTGGATGCGGCGGGGCAGTCGGCGCTGTTTTGCGATGCGCAGCCGGCGCTGGCGCGCGCCGATCGCGAGCTGTTGCAAACGCTGGCCGGGCAGGCCGGCGTGGCGATCGGGGAAAACGCCGGGGCGCTGCGTTACGCGATTCCCGGACAGGGCATCGAGTTCGCATTCCAACCGGCGGATTTCACTCAGGTCAACCCGGCGATCAACGATCAGTTGGTGGCGCTGTCGCTGGCATGGCTGGCGCCGGAGCGCGCTGATCGCGTCGCCGATTTCTTCTGCGGGCTGGGCAATTTCTCGCTGTCGCTGGCGCGCCATGCCGGCGCCGTGGTCGGTGTCGAATCGGTGCCCGCCATGGTGGCGCGCGCCGCCGCCAACGCCCGGCAACTGGGCCTGGATAACGCGCGTTTCGAGCAGGCGGACCTGTTCGATCCGGCGTTGACTGTGCCGGAGGGTATCAACAAGGCGCTGCTCGATCCGCCGCGCGCCGGCGCGCGGGAATTGTGCCGGCGACTGGCCGCGTCGCCGCTGCGCAAAATCGTGTATGTCTCCTGCAATCCGCAGACATTGGCGCGGGACTTGAAAGTGCTGGTCGAGGGCGGCATGCGTGTGGCGCGGGCGGCGCTGGTGGACATGTTTCCGCACACCGGGCATATCGAGGCGGTGGTATTGCTGGAGCGCTGATTCCGCCGCGTTCGTGGAAACGCTGGTTGGCATATTTTCACGTCGGACTATCGAAACAGCGGCGCAGGCTGTGCCGGTTTCATCGACGCTGATGGACAGGATCTCCCATTGGGCCGTCGACATGGTGGTGCTGTGAAATGCACACTCTCGTCGCGCCCTGTTGAATCTGATGCCGAAGCAGAGCGCGGCAGCATCGCTCTGTTATGCCGCGCCCAGACAAGGCTTGTATCTCAGCCGAACTTCGCCAGTTGTCTGCCGACGAACTTGATCTTGTGCAGACCTTCCTCGAGATCCAGCAGTTCCGTGGCGTAGGGTTGGAAACGCGAGCTGGAAATCACCCATTGGCCGTTGTCGCGGCGATACTCGTCCGCGTAATAACCGCCCAGTTGCAACACGGTTTTCGCCGCGCTGTGAATCTGGAAGAAATGCAGGCACCAGCTGCCGCGCGCGTGATTGTCGTCGATGATTTCGATCTGCGGATTGCCGCCCAGATGAATGTCCATTACGTGTTCGTTGCAGGCGAATTTCTGGTACAGGTCGACCAGCTGGTCGCGATGGCTGAAGCTGCCGACCGGGCCGTAGTCGATCACCATCGTTTCATCGGGAAAACAACCGCGCATGACCTCCACCTGTTTCTGATCGCAGGCGGTCAGATAACGCGCTTTCAGCTGTTTGATCGCTTCGATCGCCTCGAGGCGGGCGAGGCGGCGGGCCAGATCGTCGGAGGAGGTCGGGTTGCTCATGGCGGTATCCTGTGCTGGGGGTTGGTGTGCCGGCGTTGCTCGGGCCGGACGGCTGCGTCAATTTACTTGTAGAACGCAATTATTGATACTGCGGCGCGGCCGGCACTGTTTCCGTATCGGCCCGATCCGGTTGCTGATGGGGGATTCTATGATCAACTTTGCAGGAAAAACAGCGCTCGTCACCGGCGGCGGCGCCGGCATCGGCCGCGCCATCGCGGAAGCCTTCGGCGCGCTCGGCGCCGGTGTCGTCGTCGCCGAAATCGACGCCGCGCGCGCCGATGACGTGCGCCTGGCCCTGGCGCAGGCGGGCGTCGAGGCGCTGGTGGAGGTCGCCGACGCGCGCGATGGCGCGCAGATGGCGGCATTGATGGAGAAGATCGACGAACGCTTCGGCGCGCTCGACATCCTGGTCAACAACGTCGGCGATTTCCTCGGCCGCATCAAACCCTTCGAGCGCAGCACCGAGGCCGATTGGGACGCGCTGTACGCCATCAACCTGCGCCATCTGTTCGTGGTCACCCGGGCGGCGCTGCCGCTGCTGCGGCGCGCCGCGCCCGGCGCCAGCATCATCAATATCTCCACCATCGAGGCGTTTCGCGGCATTCCCAATTGCGCCGTGTATGCGGCGTTCAAGGCCGGCGTCACCGGTTTCACCAAAAGCCTCGCGCTGGAACTGGGGCCGGACGGCATCCGCGTCAACGCCATCGCGCCGGAAACCACGGAAACCGAGCAGGTGAAAATTTCGCAATATATCCAGCCGCAATACCGCGAGCACATCCCGCGCTGGATTCCGCTGGGCCGCTTCGGCGAGCCGAAGGACGCGGCCGGCTGCGCGGTGTTCCTCGCCAGCGAATTGTCCGGCTGGGTCACCGGCACCACCATCCACCTCGATGGCGGCGCGCTGGCGGCGGGCGGTTTCTACCGCGCGCCCAACGGCCGCTGGACCAATGTGCCGGTGGTGAGCGACAACGGGCTCGGCGTCTGAGCAGCCTGTGATCGACCCGGATGTGATGGAGCGCACGCCGGCAGCGACTACACTGGCGGTTTTATCGCTGGATTTTTTCGATGCAAAAGCTGATCGACCAGGCCGCCCGGGAAATCGGCGGTGTGCTGCTGGGCAAGGAGCGCCAGGTGCGCCTCGCATTGTGCTGCCTGATCAGCGGCGGCCACCTGCTGCTGGAGGATTTGCCCGGCATGGGCAAGACCACGCTGTCGCACGCGCTGGCGCGGGTGCTCGGCCTCGACTATCGCCGCGTGCAGTTCACCAGCGACCTGCTGCCCGGCGATATCCTCGGCACCAGCGTGTTCGAGCGCGACAGCGGCCGTTTTCAATTCCTGCCGGGGCCGATTTTCACCCAGGTGCTGCTGGCCGATGAAATCAACCGCTCGACCCCGAAAACCCAGTCGGCGCTGCTGGAGGCGATGGCCGAAGGCCAGGTGACCCTCGAGGGCCAGACGCGGGCGCTGCCGCAGCCGTTTTTCGTGATCGCCACGCAAAACCCGATCAGCCAGTCCGGCACGTATCCGCTGCCGGAGTCGCAGCTGGACCGGTTCCTGATGCGCCTGTCGCTGGGGTATCCGGACCCGTCGGCGGAGCGGCGCCTGCTGGCGGGCGAGGACACGCGCGAGCGGCTCGCCACGCTGCGCCAGTGCATGACGCCGGCGCAGTTGCAGCAGGCGCGGGCGGCGGTGGAGCGCGTCCATGTGTCCGAGCCGCTGCTCGATTATGTGCAGCGCCTGATCGCCTACACGCGCGGCGCGCCGGAATTCGCCTTCGGCCTGTCGCCGCGCGGCGCCCTGGCGCTGTTGCGCAGCGCCCGCGCCTGGGCGCTGGGGCAGGGGCGCGGCCATGTGCTGCCCGAGGATGTGCAACTGGTGCTGCCGGCGGTGGTGGAGCACCGCCTGCATGCCAACGTGGATCAACAGGGCGACGGTTCGGCGCTGGTCGATCAGTTGCTGCGGCGCGTGGCGGTGGTGTGATGGCGTCGCGCCGCTGGCGCTGGTTCGAACGCTGGCTGACGCGGCGCATTCCGCGCAGCCGCGTCATCACCCTCGACCAGCGCCGCATTTTCATTTTTCCCGCGCCGGCCGGCCTCGGTTTTCTGCTGACACTGCTGGTGATGCTGATCGCGGCGATCAACTACCAGAACAACCTGGCCTTCGCCCTGGTGTTTTTCCTGTTCAGTCTGTTCATCGTCACCATCCTGCACACCTTCGCCAATCTTTCCGGGCTGCGCCTCGAGGCGCAGCGGGCGCGGCCGCTGTTCGCCGGTGATATCGCGGAATTCGAGGTGTCGCTGCACCGCGAGGGCACGCGGCCGTACCACGCGATCCGCCTGGGCTGGGCCGGCCAGCCGCAGGCGCTGGCGTCGCTGCTCGGCGACAGCGCCGCGGCCGGCGTCAAGCTGTTCCACCACAGCGAGCGCCGCGGCTGGCTGCGGCCGGGCCGGCTGCGGGTGCAGACCGACTATCCGCTCGGCCTGCTGCGCGCCTGGACCTGGATCGATCTCGATCTGGCGGCGCTGGTGTATCCGCGGCCGCTGGCGGGGCCGTGTCCGCGGCAGACTTCCGGCGCCGGCGCGCCGGGCGGGCGGCTGCGCCTGGGCAGCGAGGATTTCCACGGCTTTCGCCCCTATCGCGGCGGCGACAATCCGCGCCATGTGCTGTGGCGCGCCTACGCCCGGGGCCAGCCGCTGCAATCGGTCCAGTTTGCCGAGTGGCAGGCGGATTCGCAGTGGCTGAGCTGGGAGGCGGCGGCGGGGGATCGCGAGCAGCGTCTCGGCCTGCTGTGTCACTGGGTGCTGGCGCTGCACCGGCAGGGCGCGGTGTTCGGCCTGCGCCTGCCGGATGGCGAGCTGCCGCCCGGAACCGGCGTCGAGCACCGCGACGCGGCACTGCGCCAATTGGCGTTGTTCGGGCTTGCGGCCGGAAAACGCGGGGGTGGGATGTGAGCGGCGCGGGCCCGTCCTTCGCCGCGGATGAGCCCCGGGGCGGCGTCACCGCCTCGAACTGGATCGCGCGGCCGGCGCTGGCGTGGCTGCTGCTCGCGCAACTGTTGCTGATCGCGCCGCACCTGCGGCGTCTGCCGCTGTGGCTGGCGCTGGTCTGGCTGCTCTGCGCCCTGTGGCGGGTGCAGGTGTTCCGGGGACTGTGGCCGCTGCCGGGGCGGAGTATCAAACTGCTGCTGATCGCCGGCGGGCTGGCCGGCATCCGTCTGAGCTACGGCGGCTGGGTCGGGCTGGAGCCGACGGTGGCGCTGCTGATCACCGGCTTCAGTTTCAAGCTGGTCGAGGCCAGCAGCCGGCGCGACGCCTATCTGCTGCTGTTCCTCGGTTATTTCGTCGCGCTCACCGAATTTCTGTTCGAGCAGGACATGGGCACGGCATTGTACCTGCTGCTGCCGGTGCTGCTGCTGACCTGCGCCCTGGTGGCATTGCAGGAGCAGGAAGCGCTGCGGGTCAGCGCGCGGCCGTTGCGGAAGGCCATGGCGCTGACCGTGCAGGCGCTGCCGCTGATGCTGCTGCTGTTTCTGGTGTTCCCGCGGCTGGCGCCGCTGTGGCAGGTGCCGCTGCCGGGCGCGGGGCCGGCCAGGACGGGACTGTCGGAGCAGATGGAGCCCGGCTCCATCGGCCAGCTGGCGCAATCGGATGCGCTGGCCTTTCGCGCCCAGTTCCACGGTGCGGTGCCGCCGCGCGCCACGCTGTACTGGCGCGCGCTGGTGCTCGACAGTTTCGACGGCCGCGTCTGGCGCGCCGGCCCCGGCAGTCAGCGGCCCATGGCCAGGCAGACGGCGCCCGGCGGCGCGGCGCTGGAGTACGAGATCTACATGGAGCCGACACAGCGGCGTTGGCTGTACGCGCTGGAGCGACCGGTCGCGATCGACGCCAGAACCGAACTGACCGAGGATTACCGGTTGCAGGCCCGCAGCCCGGTGTTCGATAGATTTTTCTACCGGGCGCGGGTTCATCCGCAGGCGCCGCTGACCGATGCGCTGAGCGATCAGCGCCAGCGTTTTTATCGGGCGCTGCCCGCGCAAGGCAATGCCCGGGCGCGGACGCTGGCGCAACAGCTGCGGGCGCAAACCACGTCCACCCGCGCTTTTGTCGAACGCGTGCTGCGCGAGTTTCGCGAGCAGCCCTTCGTCTATACGCTGCGTCCGCCGCCGCTGGCGGAGCAGGATATCGACGCGTTTCTGTTCGAGACGCGCAGCGGTTTCTGTGAACACTATGCCGGCGCGTTCACCTTTTTGATGCGCGCGGCGGGGGTGCCGGCGCGGGTGGTCACTGGTTATCAGGGCGGCGAGATCAACAGCCAGAACGGCAGCGTGGCGGTGCGCCAGTTCGACGCCCATGCCTGGGTCGAGGTGTGGCTCGAGGACAGCGGCTGGCAGCGCGTCGATCCCACCGCCGCGGTGGCGCCCGAGCGCATCGAGCGCGATCTGGAGAGCGCGCTGGCGCCGGGGGAATTCCTGGCGCAGGCGCCGTTTTCGGCGCAGCGCTACCGGCGTTTCGATTGGCTCAACAGCCTGCGGCTGCGCCTGGACGAACTCAATTACGCGTGGACGCGCTGGGTGTTGAATTACCGCGATGACACCCAGTCCGATGTGCTGCAACGGTTGCTGGGCGAAATCAATCCGGCGCGGGTCGGCGCGCTGCTGGTCGGCGGCGGCGCGCTGGCGCTGGGTGTCCTGGCGTTATTGCTGCTGCGCCGCGGCGCCGCGCCGAAACCGACGCCGGAGCTGCGTTTGTACCAGCGCTTTTGCGCGCGCCTGGCGCGACGCGGCTATCCGCGTCCGCCCGGCATGCCGCCCCGCGCCTATGCGCGCTGGCTGCTGGCGCAGCAGCCGCAATGGCAGGCGATAAACGACATCACCGACTGCTTCGAAGCCCTGAGTTACCGGCCGTTACAGGCACGGCAGCGGCAATTGCTGTTGGCGCGCATGCGGCGTTTGCTGCGTGATCTGTGAGTGTTCCGCGCGGCGATGGAACCCGGCGCGCTTGCGTTGGGATGTGAGGGATAACGATCAGCAATGCGATGGACCGCTGGTTGCCGCACCGGCATGGCGCGAAGCGTTTTCGACCGGCGGCGAAACCTTGAGGTGAAAAGCTGAAAAGGGAAGGGGGGCGCTCGACGCTGGGCGGCCCGAGGCCGCCCAGCGCGTATTGGCGGAAATCACGCCGCCTCGAAGCGGGGAATTTCGATGTGTTGCTCAGCCAGGATGCGCTCGGCCTCTTCGGTGTCGTAATCCGCCTGCAAGCCCAGCCAGAACTGCGGCGTGGTGCCGAAAAAGCGCGACAGCCGCACCGCGGTATCGGCCGTGATCGCGCGTTTGCCCTGGCAGATCGCCGAGATGCGCGGTTGGGTCACGCCGATGGCCTTGGCCAGTTTGTACTGGCTGATGCCCAGGGGAATCAGGAATTCCTCCAGCAGGACTTCGCCGGGGTGGACGTTGGAGAGCTTGGTCATATCGAGTACCTCAGTGATAGTCGCAGATTTCCACACGGTCGGCGCTGCCGTTGTCCCACACGAAGCAAATGCGCCACTGATCGTTGATGCGAATGCTGTGCTGGCCTCTGCGATCGCCTTTCAACGCCTCCAGCCGGTTGGCGGGTGGAATACGCAGGTCATCCAAAACCCGCGAGTTGTTCAACATCCGCAGTTTCCGGCGCGCCACCTGTTGAATGTTGCCGGGCAGCCTGCGGGAAACCTCACCCAACCAGATTTTTCGGGTTTCGTTATCGTGGAAGCTCGCGATCATGGAGGGATGCTATCGTGTGGCGATAGTATCGTCAAGCGATAGGTCTGTGCCACGGTGAGGTGGTGAAAATCGGCTGGGGCTTTTGGCGATATCTGGGCGCGCAAGGCTCCCTGGAACTGCTGTCCCGGCGTTCGAAACGCTGTTCGGGCGGTGCAGTGACTCGTGGCAGAGACCAAAGCCGGACGCGCAACCCGCCGAAATCCCTTGAAAGATACAGCCCGGCTGGGCGGGCCGTCGCTCACTTCGGCACGGGCTGTTCCAGCATCCAGCCCGAGCGCATGTGGATATCCTCGAGATTGACGCCGTCCACGGTGTAGTGGATTTCGGTGCCGATCGGCGCGTCCAGCGTCGACAGGCAATCGCGCAGCGCGGTCCTGGCCTCGCCCAGCTCGCTGACGTTGATGTCGATGCGCAGGTACGCCGCCGGGCGCGTGCCGTCGGGCTGGGTCGGGCCGAGCGAGTCGCCCCAGCCGATCACCGCGCCCAGCCCCATTTCCCGCAGTGTCTGGTCGATGGTGTATTCGCGCTGGTGCAGGGGATCGGCGGTGGTG
>Ga0164243_10005994_pt1 | contig 18491 bp, 18 predicted proteins | sample OricompcompostOP_FD_108781 | JGI IMG/M metagenome (GOLD analysis project Ga0164243, IMG submission 108781) | Organic Plus compost microbial communities from Emeryville, California, USA - Original compost - Organic plus compost (OP) | ecosystem: Engineered > Solid waste > Mixed feedstock >... | reverse complement strand
CGGGCTCGGTGGCCGCGACGGCGATCTGGTAGCTGCCGCGCCAGTCCGCGGGCAGCCGGTACGTGAGGTGCCAGACGTCCGTACGCGGCACCCGGCGCATCAGCCCGGCGCGCGGGTCCGCCCGGTCGAACAGCTTGTTGGCCAGCAGCAGGACCGCCGCGGCCGGGCCGCGCCACAGGAACGTCACCGCGCGCGCGTCCGCGCCGTCCGGCTCGACCAGCGGCGTACCGGACGCGGCGACCTCGTCCCAGAAGTCCCGCTCGGCCCCGTGATCGCCGTCCCGCACGCGCGCCTCCAACGCGGCGATGCGCGGACTGCGCGCCGTGGGGACGGGCGCGGGCCGCGGAACCGGCGGCGGCGTCGACCTCGGAGGCAGACCGGTCGGCACAGGGCCCCCACCTTCCCCTTCCAGACGCACGGACTAAGGTAAGGCTAACCATACTTAGCCGTGAAGGGGAACGCAGATGCGCCGACGAGACCAGGGACACCGTACGCTCCGGGCGACGGGACTCCTCGCCGTGGTCCTGGCCGCTGGTCTGACCGCCGCCGCGTGCGGCTCCGGGGGCGCGTCGGACGCGACCCCGAGCGGCGCCACCCGCAGCGTCACCGACGCGACGGGCCAGAAGGTGACGGTGCCCGAGCATCCGAAGCGGATCGTGACGCTCAGCGAGCCGACGCTGGACGGCGCGCTCGCGCTGAAGGCCACCGTCGTCGGGACCACCAGCGGGCGCGGGCAGGGCGGCGCCCCGGCGTACCTGGCCGCGAAGGCGAAGGGCGTGCCGGTGGTGGCCTCGGTGGCCGGGCCGGACATGGAGAAGATCGCCGCGCTGAAGCCGGACCTGATCCTCACCGACGCCAGCGTGCGGCTGGACGACGGCACGAAGTCCAAGCTCGGCGGCATGGCCCCGGTCGTCACCGTGAGCGACCGCGGTCAGACCTGGCAGGACGCGTTCACGTCCGAGGCGCGCGTACTGAACCTGGCGGGGCGGGGAAACGGCGTGCTGGCCGCGTACCGGTCGCGGGTCGCCAAGGTGAGGGGCGAGCTGGGCGGCAACGCCGCGGCCACGGTCAGCATCGTGCGGTGGAACAGCGGTGAGCCGTCGATCCTGCTGACCGAGCAGCCCGCGAGCCAGGTCGTCGCGGACCTCGGGCTGAAGCGCCCGGCGTCGCAGGACAGGCGCGGGCAGGGCCACAGCGTCCCGGTCAGCCTGGAGAAGCTGACCGACATCGACGCCGACTGGATGTTCTTCGGCACGCTCGGCGGCTCGGCCGGCGGCCAGGGCGACACCAGCGCGGCCGCCGACAAGGTCGGCGCCAGGGCCAGCGCCAAGCTGCTGGCCACCGCGAAGAAGACCCCGGGCTTCACCAAGCTGAAGGCCTACCGCGACGACCACGTCGTCCCGGTCGACGGCACCGCGTGGACCAGCGCCGGCGGACCGCTCGCCGTGAACGTGGTGCTGGACGACATCGCCAAGGCGATGGCCAGGTGACCACGCTCACGCGGCCGCCGGTGCCGTTCCACGGGACCGCGCCGTACGGCTGATCGCGGGCACCGGCGGCCGCGTACGGCCGGGGTCACCGTCGGCGTGATGGTCTTGAAGGCCGGCTGACCGCGCGTAGCAGCGCGGCGGCCGGGCCGAGCAGTTGGCGTCCGCGCGGCCACACGGCGCGCAGCTGCCGGGTGAGGTCAAGGCCGGTCACCGGCACCTCCACCAGGCGGCCGGCGGCCAGCTCGGCGTCGACGGCGAACGCGCTGATCACCGCGGGCGCGTCGCCCGTCGCGACCGTCCCCTTGATCGCCGCGGTCGAGCCGAGCTCGAGGAACGGGTCGGCCAGCTCCAGGTCCGCGGCGTCCAGCTCGCGGTGCAGGGTGTCCCGCGTCCCCGAGCCGGTCTCCCGTACGACCAGCGGCGTCGCGGCCAGCTCCGCGGCGCTCAGCGGGCGCCGCCGGCGGGACCACGGGTGCTCCGGGGCGACGACCACCGCGAGCCGGTCGGTGCCGACCGTGCGGGACGTGAGCGTGTCCGGTACGTCCGGGCCCTCCACGAACCCCAGCTCGACCTCGTCCTCCCCCACCATGCGGATGACCTCGGTCGAGTTCGCCACCTGCAGGCCGACCTGGACGTGCCCCTCGGCGAGCTGGAAGTCGTGCAGCCAGCGGGGCATGAGGTACTCCGCGACCGTCAGGCTGGCCGCGATCCGCAGGGTGGCGCGCCGCCGCTCGCGGAGCGCCGCGACGCCGCGCATCAGCTCCTCCCCCGCGCCCAGCACCTTCGCCGCCCAGTCGGCGACGAGCTTGCCCTCGGGGGTGAGGACGGAGCCGCGCGGGCCGCGGTCCAGCAGCGGGACGCCGAGCCGGCGCTCCAGGACCGCCATCCGCTTGCTGGCCGACGGCTGGGCGATGCCGGCCGCGCGGGCCGCCTGCCCGAGGCTGCCCAGCTCGCCCACGGACACCAGCAGGCGGAGGGACGCGAGGTCGGGCGGCGGCTCAGTCATAGCCGAAGTCTATGACCCGTGCACGATTCGAGGGCTACTGGCCTGACCTCTGCGGGCACACGCTGGATTTCCGTACGCATTCGGCAAGGAAGTCCACCTCGAAGGAGGCCAGCGGGTGACCGCCGCACCGGCACGAACCGTCCCCCCGTCCGAACCGGCGACTCCCGGACCCGCGCGTTACCTGCCCGGGCTCGGCGTGGTGGTCCTCGCGGTCGCGGCCGCGTACGGCCTGAACCTGCTCGCCCCGGTGGTCAGCCCGCTGATGTTCGCCATCGTGCTCGGCGTGCTATTCGCCAACGTCGGCCTGTACCGCCCGGCGCTGCGCCCCGGCGTCACCTGGGCGACGAAGAAGCTGCTGCGACTGGGCGTGGTGCTGCTCGGGCTCCAGCTGGCCATTCCCGACGTGCTGCGGCTCGGCTGGCAGACGCTCGTCGTCGTGGTGGTGACCGTGCTGGCCACGTTCTTCGGCACGCAGTGGCTGGGGCGCCGCTTCGGTATGTCGCCGACCGGGGCCCTGCTGACCGCGACCGGCCTGTCGATCTGCGGCGCGTCCGCGGTGGCCGCGATGGACGAGGTGGCGCACGGCGACGAGGACGAGACCGCCACGGCCGTCGCGCTCGTCACCATCTTCGGCAGCCTGGCGATCGTCGTCCTGCCGCTGCTGCGCCTGCCGCTGGGGCTGTCGATGGAGACGTTCGGCGCCTGGTCCGGGGCGAGCGTGCACGAGGTCGCGCAGGTGGTGGCCACGGCCGGGGCTGCGGGCTCGGCGGCGGTCGGCCCGGCGGTGCTGGTCAAGCTGTCCCGCGTGGTGCTGCTGGCGCCGATGGTGATCGGCGCCGGGCTGGTCCAGCGCCGCCGGGCCCGCTCCACCGGCGAGTCCGCCGGCAAGCTCCCCCCGATCGTCCCGCTGTTCGTGGTGGGCTTCCTGGTCGCCGTCGTCGTCCGCAGCATCGGCATCCTGCCCGCCCCGGTCCTCGACGGCGCCAAGACCGCCACCACGCTGCTCCTCTGCGCGGCCCTGTTCGGCCTCGGCACCGGCGTGAACGTCCGCAGCCTGATCCGTACGGGCGGGCGCGCGCTCGCGGTGGGCGCCCTGTCGATGGTGCTGATCGCGGCGATCTCGTACGCGGGGCTGACGCTGATCGGCTGAGCGCGGACCGGGTGCCGTTACCGGGCCGGCGCCTCGGTCGCCTCGCGCAGGGCGGCGGCGAAGACCTGCGGGCACTCCAGGGGCGTGAAATGGCCGGCGCCGTCGGCGTACCGGAGGTCGACGTCGGCGAAGAAGTCGCCGATGCGGTCGGACCAGGCGCGGGGGAACAGCGGGTCGTGCTCGGGCCACAGCACGGTGGTGGGCGTGGTGATCCGGTCGGCCGGGGACGGCGGGCGCTCGGCCAGCGAGTGGGCGATCGCTCCGGCGCCGGCGCGGTACCAGGCTATCGAGGCGAGGAACGCGCCGGGCTCGGCGTACGCGGCGACCAGGTGGTCGAGGTGCTCCTCGGTGAGGGTGAAGCCGGGGCCGGACCAATGGGTCCAGAAGTGCCGCAGGTACTCCCGTACGGCGTCGGGGCGGCCGTCGATGAGCCGCTCGGCCAGGTCGAGCCGGTGGAACGGCTGGTACCAGAACTCGCGCTGGGCGTCGGGGGTGAGGATGCGCTCGCCGATGCCGGGCAGGGGCGGGGCGAGGACCAGGGCGCGGACGAGGTCCGGCCGGACCCGCGCCACGGCCTGGGCGACGCGGCTGCCGACGTCGTACCCGCCGAGTACGGGCCGGTCCAGGCCCAGCTCCTCGATCAGCGCGATCACGCTGCGCGCCTGGGCGTCCGCGCCGTACTGCTCGCGCGGGTCGGCCACGTGCTTGTCCGACGCGCCGAAGCCGCGCAGGTCCGGCACGACGACGTCGGCCGCGGAGGCCAGCAGCGGTACCACGTCCCGGTAGTCCGTACGGTCACCCGGCCAGCCGTGCAGCAGCACGACGGGCCGCCCCGCCCCCTGCCGCTCGTAGGTCAGCCGGAACCCGTCGACCGCGATCTCCTGGCGCATGCGTCGAGTATCCACCGCCTACCGCGGCGCGTCGTGATCGGCATCCTGGGCGCGCGGGTCGTCACCGGCGCGCTCGCGGAGGTGGACGGCTGGCGGAGCGTCTATGCGGTGCTCGCCGTGCCGGCGCTCACCCTCGCGGCTCTCGTCCGCGCCGTACTGCCGGCCGAGGAGCGGTCCGGCCGGCCCGCGCGGTACGGGCGGGCCGTCGCCGCGCTCGGCGGGCTGCTCGTCCAGTGGCTCTTCCTGACCCGCGGGCTGATCGCGTTCTTCGTGTTCGCCTCGTTCGGGAGCCTGTGGAGCGGGCTGTCCCTGCCGCCGGCGGGTGCGCCGTGGCGGCTCAGCGAGAGCCAGATCGGGTTGTTCGGCGTCGCCGGGTTCGCCGGCGCGCTCGGCGCGGCCGCGGCCACCGCCGTCTTCACCGCGTACGGCTGGGCGGGCTCCAGCCTCCTCGGGGCGGGGTTCGCGGCCTGCGCGCCGGCCGTCTGGGCGATCGACCGGCGGCTGCCGGCGGCGGACCGGGACGCCGTGCTCACGACCTGCCGTTGACCCGCAGGATCTCCACCGCCCGCACCGTGGCCCAGCCGCGCCACTCCAGCTCCCCGGCCGGTGAGTACGCCGACCAGTCGACCGTCCAGCCGCCGTCGGGACGCTGCCCGCTCGCCAGGGCGTCCAGCTCGGCCTCGACGGCGGCGGCCGGGAACAGGGCGCGGAGCGGGCGGTCCGGCCGCGGGGCGAAGTCCAGCGGGCGCATGACCTCGCCCTCCGTACCGCCTTCCACGGGCATGATGCCGGACTCCGGCAGGAACGCGCCGAGGCGGCGGAGCTCCGCGGGCGCGCCCTCCTCCGTGTCGTGGGCGGCGTCGAGGAACTGCAAGGAGTAGCGGTACTCCAGGGCGTGGCCGGGGCCGTCCATCTCCCGGATGCGGGACATCGCGTACGCGGTGGCCGTCGCGAGCCACGGATGGTCGCGGACCGCCTTGTCCCAGGCGGCGATGCGGTGCGCGCAGGCCGCCAGCATCGCGGTCATGTGCAGCGAGGACGCGGCCGGGTCGGCGGAGGCGAAGAACGGCGCCACGCCGGCGGGATCCCGTACGGGGAACGCGAACGGCAGGCCGCCGTCGGGCAGCGTGATCGCGCCGAGCCAGTCGCACAGCGCCGCCGTCTCGGGCACCGGCTCGGGGGCCAGCTCCTCGAACACCTCGAACGCGTGCAGCGCGGCGACCGGCTGGCCGGTGACGTCCCGCAGGTCCGGTTCGAGGCCGGAGCCGTACCCGCCGCCGGGGTTCCGGTAGGCGGCCAGCGCGCCGCGCACGTCGGCCGTACGGTCACCGGTCACGTACGCGTACCGCCGCCGGTCCAGCAGCCGGGCGTGCGCCTGCATGAATCCGTGGATCTTCGCGTGATCGAGCATGACCCCATGCTCCCCGCGGGCCGCCGCCCGCGTCTTGAATGAATCGGACGCCTACTCCTGGATCAGCGTCCGCGGCAGCACCATGACCGGGCAGGGGGCGTTGCGCACCAGCTTCATGGACATGTCGCCGAGGAAGACCCGGCGCAGCGGGCCGGCGCCGCTCGAACCGCAGACCATGATCTCGCCGGGCTCCCACCGGGTGGACGCCAGGGCGGCGGCCACGTCGTCGCCCTGCAGGATCTCGGTGGTGACCGCGCCGGGCAGGCCGGCGGACAGCGCGGCCAGGTCCTGTTCCGCGGCCTCGCGGGCGGCGCGCAGGACGGGTTCCTCGGCGTCGAAGCCGGCGGTCGCGCCGAAGAAGCGGGTGGTACGGACCAGCACGTGCACCACCCGCAACGGGAGGTCGAGCCGGGCGGCGGCGCGCGCGGCCACCCGGCAGGCCACCCGGTCGGCGGAGCGGCGCCGGTACGTCAGGGTGATCCGGCTGAACGACTCCGGCGGCGCGGACGCGTAGCCCTTCGGCGCGAGCAGGACGGGGACGGGCGCGCCGTGCAGGAGCTGGTCGGCGGTGGAGCCGACGGCGATGCGAGTGCGCGGCCCGCCGGGCGCCGGTCCGATGATCACCAGGTCGGCGCCCTCGCGCTCGGCCACCTCGGCCAGCCCGCGCCCGCTCCCCCGGCCGGCGTGCACGATCGTACGGGCGGGCGGCGCGCCCCAGCTCTCAAGCAGGCCGCGGGCGTGCGCGAGCGCCTCCTCCGAGCGCTCCACCAGGAACTGCCGCCACTCCAGGTCCACCGCGCCCTGGTTGGGCACCGGCCAGGCGGGCGGGTGCACGTTCGCCAGCACCAGCTCGGCCCCGGCGACCCGGGCGAACAGCGCGGCCAGCGCCAGCGCGTCCTTGCCGCGCCGGTCCGGCATGTACCCGCAGAGCACCCGGCCGGTCATCGGCGCACGCCCTTTTCGCCGGCCGCCGCCAGCCGGGAGTGCCGGTAGCCGTACCCGAAGTACGCGGCCAGGCCGATGGCCGTCCAGACCGCGAACACGATCCAGGTGACGCCGTCCAGCTTGACCATCAGGTACACGCAGAACCCGAAGCCGAGCACCGGCGTGAGCGGGAACAGCGGCGCGTGGAACGTGCGCGGCAGGTCCGGCTTCGTACGGCGGAGCACGATCACGCCGACGTTGACGATCGCGAACGCGCACAGCGTGCCGATGCTGGTGGCGTCGGCGAGCCGGCCGAGCGGCACGAACCCGGCGAGCAGCGCCACGCAGGCGGCCACGATCAGCGTGTTCGGCACGGGCGTCTGCGTACGCGGGCTGACCTTCGCGAAGATCCGCGGGACGAGGCCGTCGCGGGCCATCGCGAACAGGATGCGGGTCTGCCCGTACATGACGGTCAGCACCACGCTGGCGATCGCGATCACCGCGCCCGCGGAGAGGATCACCGCCGACCAGGACCCCTTGGTGACCTGGTGGAGCACCGCGGCCAGCGACGCCTCCGAGGTGCCGAGCCGCTGCCACGGCATGGCGCCGACCGCGGCCAGGCCGACCGCGACGTACACGACCGTGACGATCAGCAGCGAGAAGATGATGGCCAGCGGAAGGTCGCGGCGCGGGTGCTTCGCCTCCTCACCGGCCGTGGAGGCGGCGTCGAAGCCGATGTAGGAGAAGAACACCTTGGCGCCGGCCGCGCTGACGCCGGCCATGCCCATCGGGGCGAACGGCGTGAGGTTGCCGGCGCGGAACGCGGTGAACGCCACCGCGCAGAAGAACACCAGCACGCCGATCTTGACGAGCACCATCGCGGTGTTCACCTTGGCGCTCTCCGACGTGCCGCGCAGCAGCAGGATCGCGGCGATCGCCACCACGATCATCGCGCCGATGTTGATCATCCCGCCGTCGCCCGGCGGCCGGCTGACCGCGTCCGGCAGTTGCACGCCGAACAGGCCGTTGAGGAACTCGTTGATGTACTGGCCCCAGCCGACCGCGACCGCGGACACCGAGACGCCGTACTCGAGCAGCAGGCACCAGCCGCACACCCAGGCGACCAGCTCGCCGAGCGTGGCGTAGGCGTAGGAGTACGAGGAGCCGGACACCGGGATCGTGCCGGCCAGCTCGGCGTAGGACAGCGCGGAGAACAGCGCGGTGACCGCGGCCAGCACGAACGACAGCACCACCGCCGGGCCGGCCAGCGGCGCGGCCTCGCCGAGGACCACGAAGATCCCGGTGCCGAGCGTGGCGCCGACGCTGAACATGGTGAGCTGCAGCAGCGACATCGACCGGCGCAGGTCACCGCCCTCGCCGTGGCCGCCCTCCGCGGCGATCCGCTCGGCGGACTTCGTCCGCGTCAGCCGCCGGACGAGGCCCGCGGACCGTACGACATCGCTCATGCACGCCAGGTTACGGTGATCTCACGCACCGTGATCGCAACGACACGGGAATTCTTCGTACAGAATCCGCAGGCAGCGCGATTCCAGCGGAATTCTTAATCCTTTCTTAAGGAAAGCGAAGCGTTAATTCCGCAGGTCGGGGCGGGCGGAATTCAGCGGGAGATTCTTTACCGCGATCACATGGCACGGCCCACCGTACGGTAATAGGCTCCACGCATACGTTCTGGGCAGTGAATTCCCGAGCGAGGCTGGGTGATGTCCACGTTACGCCGACCGGGGCGCCGTAGCGGCGCACCGGAACACCGACTCGACGTTCTCACACTCGCGCGCAGAATCGGTTCGCTCGGTACCGGAATGACCGTGGCGACCTGCCTGGCATTGTGCGCCATCATCGAGAACGCCGTCGTTCCGGAGCTCGTCGGCCACCATTCGGGGCCGGCGCCGTCGCCGTCGCGCCGGAGCCCGGACGATCCGCGCCCCGGGAGCCCGGCCGGACGGCTCACCAAGGCCGTCGACAGGGCCGTCACCAAGCGGCTCGCCGCGGTGGCCCGCACCGTGTACGGGCGGAACGCGCCGCGGCCGATGGTCCGGGTCACCCGCCGCGACCGGCATCGCGACTGGGCGTTCGGCGCGTCCGTCCTGCCCGCGCCCGCCCGGTCCGGGACGGTCCCCGAGGCCGCGCTGTTCGTCGCGCACCGCTCCGGGCGTACCTGGTCGATCGGCGTCGGCGGTACCGTACGGTTCCGGCACCTGGTCGAGCGGGCGCCGTCCGCCGTCCTGCCCGCCGACCAGCGGCGCGCGCTGACCCGGTACGCCGACGGCTACCTCCCCGGCGCGCCGTCCGGGAGCGAGGGCGCGGACACCGGGCTCGTGCTGCCCTGGCGACTCGGGCACGCGTGGACGTTCGCGGGCGCGACCGCCGGGACGCTCGCGTTCTCCCGGGGCGACGGCACGGTACGGGCGGCCGGGTCCGGGCGGCTGTACCGGCTGTGCGCGCACGGGCTCGTCATGATCGTCCACCGCAACGGGCTGGCCACCGAGTACGCTCAGATCACCGACCTGCCGGCGATCCCCGACGGCGGGTACGTCCGGCAGGGCGCGTACCTCGGGCACGTCGGCGACGCCGCCCCCTGCCGGTCCGCGCACGCCCCCGCGCGGCTCGGCTTCGCGCTCCGCAACGCCGACTCCCGGCTGTCGGTGGACGGCCTGCGGCTCGGCGCCTGGACGCTGCACGCCCGCGACGATCACGCGTGGGCGACCTGCGCCGGCCACCGGGTGGACACCGGCGGCCGGCTGCCGAACGAGACCGAGCCCCCGTCGCCGAGCCCGGGCACCAGCGCGTCGCCCGTGGCGAAGCCGCACCCGTCACCGTCGGCGACGCCCGCGACCGGGAAGCCCTCGGCCGCGAAGCCCTCGGGGACGCCGGCGGGCGACCCGCCGGCGGGGAACGCCCCGGCCCATCCGACCCCCGGGGTGCTGCGGTGAGCACGGCGCGCCTGGGGTCCGGGCGGGGGGCGCTGGCCACGTCGATGTTCGGGCTCGCGCTCGCGGGGACGCTCACCGCCGCGCGCACCGCGTCCGGGCAGGCCGTGGTGGCCGCGGCCGGGGACTTCCTCGAGTACTACGCCGGGGTGTTCACGCTGGTCACGCTGACCGGCGCGGTGGTGTTCGGGGTGGTCGCGGCGCTGCGGGTGCTGCCGCCGCGGCCGCGCATCGTCGCCCAGGCGCTGCACCGGGCGTCCGCGGTGACGGCCGTCGGGTTCCTGGTGACGCACGCGGTGCTGAAGGTCATGGAGGCGCACGCGCGGCCGCTCGACCTGGTCGTGCCGACGACGCCCAGCTGGGTCGCGCTGGGCACGATCGCCGGCGACCTCCTGGTGCTGGCCGCCGCGACCGGCGCGGCGCGCGGGCGGTACGCCGCGACCGTACGGCCGTGGGCGTGGCGCATGCTGCACTGCACGGTGTACGTGACCTGGCCGGTCGCCCTGGCGCACGGGCTGCTGGCCGGGCGCGCACCCAAGGCGTGGGTGACGATCAGCTATCTGGTCTGCGCGGCCGCCGTCGTCGGCCTGCTGCTGATCCGGTCCGCGACCACGACGCGCCGCGAGCCGCCCGGCACCGCGCCCGCGCCGGACCTGGCGGACCTGGCCGGGGCCCCGCAGCCGCCGCGTACGGCGGAACCGGTCGAGCGGCCCGCGCCGCCCGCTCCCCCGCCGCCGGCGGACCCGTTCGCGGCGCGGATCCCCACGGACCCGTTCACGCCGCGCGCCACCGCGCCCCGTACGGACCCGTTCGCCGCCGCCTTCGCCGACGGCCCCCGCCCGCACGCCACGTTCGGGACCTACACGCCGCCCGGCGGCTACCCACCGCCGCGCGTCGACGCCACGCCCGGCCCCCGCCCCGCCCCGGGCTTCGCCGAACCGCCGGCCGCGACGGGCCCGGAGTTCGGCGCGCCCGGCCCCGCGGAAACGCCCGGGGCCGGGTTCCCGCGGGCGCCCGAAGGGGTCGCGAAGACGCGTACGGCGCCACCTGAGGACGCCGGCGCGCCGGTGCGCGGATCCGAGCCGGACCGGGCACGCCGGAAAGGGAAGAAGGGGCGGCATCAGGTGCAGTCCATCGACGATCAGGACGCCGCGTTCTGGGCCTCGCTGCGCGCCGAGCGCCGGGACTGGACCCGGCCGTCATGACCGCGACGCCCACCGTACGGCGGATCGGCCCGGCCCGGCTGACCGCGGGGTTCGAGCGGTACCGGCGGCTGGACGCGGCCGCGCACCACGAGGTGCACGGGGCGCTGCGGCGGCGGACGCTGGCCGAGATCGCGGAGCTGGCCGAGACCGTGGACCTGCGCGGACGCGGGGGCGCGGCGTTCCCGTTCGCGCGCAAGCTCGACGCCGTGGCCCGGACCGCGCAGCGCCGCGGTGCCCGCCCCATCGTGCTGGTCAACGCGACCGAGGGCGAGCCCGCGAGCGGCAAGGACGCCGTGCTGATCACCCGCAGCCCGCACCTCGTGCTGGCCGGCGCGCTGCTCGCCGCCGAGGCCCTGCACGCCCGGGACCTGGTCATCGGCGTCACCGGCCCCGGCGTACGGTCGCTGCGCACCGCGATCGCGCAGTGGCGGCTCGGCCGGCGCGCCCGTGTCGTCGAGCTGCCGGAGCGGTTCGTCACCGGCGAAGGCGGCGCGCTGGTCCGCGGCGTGAACGGCGGGCCGGCCATCCCGCCGGGCCGCAAGGTGCGCGCCGCGGAGTCCGGCGTGGACGGGCGGCCCACGCTGCTCAGCAACGCCGAGACGTACGCCCAGCTCGCCTACCTCGGCCGGCACGGCCCCGAGCGGTACGCCGCGGTCGGCACCGCCGAGGAGCCCGGCTCCATCCTGCTCACCGTCACCGCCCCGGCCGCCGCGCCGGTCGTCGTGGAGGCCCCCACCGGCACGCCGCTGGCCGACGTGCTGCGGCTGTGCGGGACCGACGCGGGCCAGGCCGTGCTGGCGGGCGGGTACCACGGCGCCTGGCTGGACGCCGAGACCGCCGGCACCGTCGCGGTCTCCCGCGCCGGCCTGGAGCGGGCCGGCGCCGCGCTCGGCGCCGGCATCTTCGCCGTCCTGCCCGCCGACACCTGCCCGGTCGGCGAGGTCGCCCGGATCGCCGTGTACCTGGGCGCGCAGTCCAGCGGCCAGTGCGGCCCGTGCCGGGTGGGCCTGCCGGCGATCGGGCGGGCGCTTGAGTCGCTGGCCCGCGGCACCGCCGACCCGAGCACGGTGGTGGCGATCCGGCGCGGCACCGACGCGGTCACCGGGCGCGGCGCCTGCCACCATCCGGACGGCGCCACCCGGTTCATCCGCTCGGCGCTCGACGTCTTCGCCGCCGACGTGACCCGCCACCTGGACCACGGCGGCTGCGGGCGCCCCGTACGCGGCGTGCTGCCGCTGCCCGCCGCCGAGACCGAGAACTCCGGTGACCGCCTGGTCGTCGACTGGACCCGCTGCTCCGGCCACGGCCTGTGCGCCCACCTGGTCCCCGGCCTGTTCCAGCTGGACGCCGACGGCTATCCGAGCCCGGCCGCCGCGCCGGTCCCCCGCCGGCTGAGCGCGGACGCGGCCCGCGCGGTGGCCATGTGCCCGGCCCTGGCCCTCCGCCTGGAGGAACAGAGCTGACCGATTAGCCGGGGGCGGGCTCGAGGGTGTGGCGTTCGATGCGCTGTACGGCGCCGGTCTCCGGGTACGTGCCGCTCGGCGTGACGATCGTCCCGGCGCGGCCCTCCAGGATCAGCGGTGCGTCCTCCAGCGCGCCGATCGCCGCCATGTCGCCGGTCAGCTCGGCGAACCGGCACACGGCCTCGACCTTCGGGCCCATCGAACCGGCCGGGAAGTCGTCCGCGCGCAGCTCCATCGGGGTGGCGTTGGTGATGTCCGCCGCCTCCGGAGTGCCGTAGTCGCGCTGCACCCGGTGCACGTCGGTGAGCAGCAGCAGCGCGTCCGCCTCCAGCGCCTCGGCCAGCAGTGACGCGGTGAGGTCCTTGTCGACCACCGCCTCGACGCCCTGCAGCTGGCCCTTGGAGTTGCGCACGGTCGGCACCCCGCCGCCGCCCGCGCAGACCACGACGGCGCCGGAGCTGAGCAGCAGCCGCAGCAGCCGGGTCTCCACCACGCGCTGCGGCTTCGGCGACGGGACCACCCGCCGCCAGTACTCCCCGTCCGGCTTGACCGTCCAGCCGCGCTGCTCGGCGAGCCGCTTGGCCTCCGCCTCGTCGTACACCGGCCCGACGAACTTCGTCGGGTTCGCGAACGCCGGGTCCGCCGCGGAGACCAGCGTCTGGTTGATCAGCGACGCCACCTGCCGTCCGGGCAGGGCGTTCTGCAGCGACTGGAGCAGCCAGTACCCGATCATGCCCTGCGTCTCGGCACCCAGGACGTCGAACGGGTACGGCTGGGACAGCGAGCCGTCCGCGGCCGACTGCAGCGCCAGCACGCCGACCTGCGGCCCGTTGCCGTGCGTGACGACCAGCTCGTGCTCGGCGGCGATCGGCGCCAGCGACGCCACGGCCTTCTCGACGTTGCGCTTCTGGATCTCCGCGTCCGGCTTGTCGCCGCGCTGCAGCAGCGCGTTGCCCCCCAGGGCGACCACGACCCGCACGGCTCAGTCCCCCAAGGTGGCCACCATGATGGCCTTGATCGTGTGCATTCGGTTCTCCGCCTGGTCGAACACGATCGACGCGTCGGACTCGAAGACCTCGTCGGTCACCTCGAGCGCGTCCATGCCGGTCTTGGCGTAGATCTCCTCGCCGACGGCCGTCTCCCGGTCGTGGAACGCGGGCAGGCAGTGCATGAACCGCACCCGCGGGTTCCCGGTGGCCTCCATCGTCGCGGCGTTGACCTGGTAGTCCTTCAGCTGCGCGATCCGGGAGTCCCACACCTCCTTGGGCTCGCCCATCGACACCCACACGTCGGTGTACAGGAAGTCCGCGCCGCGCACCCCGGCGGCCACGTCGTCGGTGACGGTGACCCGCGCGCCGGACGTCGCGGCCAGGCCCTCGGCGGCCGTACGGATCTCCTGCGACGGCCACAGCTCGCGCGGCGCGACCAGCCGTACGTCCATGCCCAGCAGCGCGCCGGTGACCAGCAGTGAGTGGCCCATGTTGTTGCGTGCGTCGCCGAGGTAGGCGTACGTGATCTCGTGCGCCGGCTTGTCGCTGTGCTCGGTCATCGTGAGCATGTCGGCGAGCATCTGCGTGGGGTGCCACTCGTCGGTGAGGCCGTTCCACACCGGCACGCCGGAGTACGTGGCCAGCGCCTCCACGTCGGCCTGCCGCTTGCCGCGGAACTCGATGCCGTCGTAGAACCGGCCGAGCACGCGGGCGGTGTCCTTCATCGACTCCTTGTGGCCGATCTGGGAGCCGGACGGGTCGAGGTACGTGACGTGCGCGCCCTGGTCGTGCGCGGCGACCTCGAACGAGCAGCGCGTACGCGTCGAGGTCTTCTCGAAGATCAGCGCGATGTTCTTGCCCGCCAGGCGGGGCCGCTCGGTGCCGGCGTACTTGGCCGCCTTCAGGTCCGCGGACAGCTTCAGCAGGAACCGGAACTCGCCCGCGGTGAAGTCGAGCTCCTTGCAGAAGCTCCGCCCGCGCAGGTTGACCGCCATTCGTCCTATGCCTCTCTTTCCAGTGGACAGCTCATGCAGCGTGGCCCGCCGCGCCCCCGGCCGAGCTCGCTCCCCGCGATCGTGACCACCTCGATGCCGTTCTTGCGCAGATGCGTGTTGGTGGTGACGTTGCGCTCGTACGCGAAGACCACGCCCGGCTCGACGGCGAGCACGTTACAGCCGTCGTCCCACTGCTCCCGCTCCGCGGCGTGCACGTCCTGGGTGGCGGTCAGCACCTTGATGTCGTCGAGGCCGAGCGCGGCGGCGATCGCCCGGTGCATGTCCTCCGCCGGGTGGTCGGTGACCTTGAGCTCCTTTTCGTTGTCGCCCGGCTCGATGGTGTACGAGCGGAGCATGCCGAGGCCCGCGTACTTGGTGAACACCCCGTAGTCGACCATCGTCATGACGGTGTCGAGGTGCATGAACGCGCGCGCCTTCGGCATGTCGAGCGCGACGATGCGGCGCGCCGCGCCCTTCGCGAACAGGTTCCGCGCCAGGAACTCCACCGACTGCGGCTGGGTGCGCTCGCTCATGCCGACCAGCACCGAGCCGTTGCCGATGACCAGGACGTCGCCGCCCTCGATGGTGGCCGGGGCCATCGCGCTGCCCGGCGTCCAGACGTCGAACGTCGCGCCGGCGAACATCGGGTGCCAGCGGTAGATCGCCTCGTAGTTGATGGTCTCCCGCATACGGGCCTTCTTGCGCATCGCGTTGATCGACACGCCCGGGTAGATCCAGCACGAGGTGTCCCGCGTGAACAGGCAGTTCGGCAGCGGGGTGAGCACGAAGGCGTCCAGGTCCAGGGCGTGGAACGCGATGCTCTTCGGCTCGGCGGTCAGCTCCAGCAGCTCCCGCTTGGTCATGCCGCCGATCAGGTACCGCTGCAGCGTGTCCGCGTCCATCGACGAGAACACGTTGTGGATGGTGTCGATGGCCAGCGGCCCGTAGAACCGCTCCTCGAAGACGTGGTCGAGGATGTGCTCGCGGGCCTCGGCGTTCTCCACCGTCGTGCGCAGCAGGTCGGCCAGCAGGTGCACGGTGATGCCGCGGTCGCGCAGCATGGCGGCGAACGCGTCGTGCTCCTCCCGGGCGCGCTTGACCCACAGCACGTCGTCGAACAGCAGGCCGGACGCGTTGGTCGGCGTCAGCCGCTTCATCTCCAGGTCGGGGCGATGCAGGATCACCTGCTTCAACCGTCCGACCTCCGAGTCGACATGAAACGTCATCGTTTCCCCTCCTCGACGGACTCGATGTCAGCTTGCCCGATCCGGCGGCCCGGATCCGGCACCGCCACCACCGGCAATAGACTCAGGGCCATGTCCTCCCCCGCGGTCGAGATCACCGACCTGGCGAAACGGTACGGCGACGTCACCGCCGTGCGCGGCGTCACGTGGTCCGCCGCGCGCGGGGAGATCACCGCACTGCTCGGGCCGAACGGCGCCGGCAAGACCACCACCGTGGAGATCTGCGAGGGCTTCCGCCGGGCCGACTCCGGCCGCGTGCGCGTGCTCGGCCTCGACCCGCGGGGCGACGCCGCCCGGCTGAAGGCGCGCATGGGCGTGATGCTCCAGTCCGCCGGGGTGCCGACGACCGCGCGCGCCGGCGAGTGGCTGCGGTTCGCCGCGAAGCTGTACGCCAACCCAGTGCCGCCGGAGGCGCTGCTGGACCGGCTGGGCCTGGCGCCGGTCGCCCGCACGCCGTTCCGGCGGCTGTCCGGCGGGCAGCAGCAGCGGCTGTCGCTGGCCGCCGCCGTCATCGGCCGCCCCGAGCTGGTGTTCCTCGACGAGCCCACCGCCGGCCTGGACCCGCAGGCCCGGCACGCCACCTGGGAGCTGGTCGGCGAGCTGCGCGCCGCCGGGGTGTCCGTGGTGCTCACCACGCACTACATGGAGGAGGCCGAACGGCTGGCCGACCGCGTGGTGATCATCGACGGCGGCCGGGTGGTCGCCGACGCGCCTCCGGGCGAGCTGACCGCCGGCCGCCGCCGGCTGCGGTTCCGCGCGCCGGACGGGCTGACCGGGCTGGAGGCGGAGCTGCCCGCGGGCCACACGGTCACCGAGTCGCCGTCCGGGCGGTACGAGGTGGACGGCCCGGCGCCCGACGGCGTCGGCCCCGACGTGGTGGCCACGGTGACCGCCTGGTGCGCGCGGCACGACGTCACGCCGGACGACCTGCGGCTGGAGCGGCGCACGCTTGAGGACGTCTTCCTGGAACTGACCGGACGGGAACTGCGCAGTTGAGCACGTCGAAGACCACCGCGAGCGCGGGCGCCGAGGCGGCCGTGCCCTCCCTGTTCGCGCCCGCGCCCGGCGCCGCGCCGCTGCCCCGCATGGTCGCCGCGCAGACGGCCATGGAGCTGCGCGCGCTGCTGCGCAACGGCGAGCAGCTGCTGCTCGTCCTGGTCATCCCGGTCGGCCTGCTCACGCTGTTCTCCCTGGCGCCGCTGCTCGACCTCGGCGCCGGCTCCCGGGTGGACTTCCTGGCCCCCGGCGTACTGGCGCTGGCCGTGATGTCCACGGCGTTCACCGGCCAGGCCATCGGCACCGGCTTCGAGCGCAAGTACGGCGTGCTGAAGCGGCTCGGCGCCACGCCGCTGCCGCGGTCCGGCCTGCTGGCCGCGAAGACCGGCGCGGTGCTGGCCGTCGAGGCCGGCCAGGTCGTGGTGCTCGGCGCGGTCGCGCTGGCCCTCGGCTGGCATCCGCACGGCGGCACGGGCGGCGGCCTGTCCGTCGTGGCGCTGCTGCTGCTCGGCACCGCCGCGTTCAGCGGCCTCGGCCTGCTGATGGCCGGCACGCTGCGCGCCGAGGCCACGCTGGCCGGCGCCAACCTCGTCTACCTCGTGTTCCTCGGGCTGGGCGGCGTGGCGTTCCCGCTCTCCCGCTACCCGGCCGCCGTCCAGCCGGTGCTGCACGCGCTGCCGATCTCCGCGCTGTCCGACGGCCTGCGCGCGGTCCTGCGGCACGGCGCCGCGCTGCCCGCGTACGACCTCCTCGTGCTGGCCGCCTGGGCGGCCGTCACGCTGGCCGTCGCCGCCCGCACGTTCCGCTGGGAATGAACCGCCCCGTTTCTGCCGTATCGTGTCCCGCGTTCTCGCGCAGAGCCGGAAGGTGGTGGCATGTGAGTGTGGTGACCGTGGCCACGAGCCTGGTCCAGCTGCTCTTGTTCGTCGGTGGCCTGGTGGTCGGCATCCTGCTGCGCGGCCGCGACGGCAAGGCCGCGCTGCTGGTCGCGCTCGGCTTCGGCGTCCAGCTCCTCATCGTCGTGCTGTCGATCGTGGAGGGCTTCGTCGTGTCGGCGTACATCCGCTCGGCCGGTTCGGAGGACCTGGCGAGCACCGTCACGACGGTCACGTACGGATTCAGCCTGCTGCTGACGCTGCTGCGGCTCGCCGGATGCGCGCTGATCTTCGCGGGCCTGCTCCGCCTGGTGCGCAACCGCCCGGCCGTCGCCACGGGGGTGGCCCGATGAGCTCCTCGCCGCTGGGCTCGATCTCGCTGATCATCGGCGTGCTGGCCGCGCTGGCCATCCTCGCCGGCGGCATCGTGCTGTTCGTGGTCGGCAAGGGCCGCGGCGCGCTGTCCGGCTCCGGGTTCGTCGTCCTGGGCCTGGGCACCGTGGCCGGCACGGTGGTCTCCCTGCTGCTCCCCCGCCTCCTGGCGTTCGGCCTCGGGACCTCGGGGGCGTCCGGCCTGCTCGGGGGCGTCACGCTGCTCTTCTCGCTCGTCGGGTGGGGGCTGGTGATCGCCGCGCTCCTGAAGTTCCGCGCCGAGAGACCGGCCGGTCCCGGCCAGGGACCGCCGCCGCCGTACGGGCCCGGCCCCGGTTACGGCCCGCCGCCCGGCCCGCAGGCGCCCCCGTACGGCCCGCCGCCCGGGCAGCAGTACGGCCAGCAATACGGCCAGCAGTACGGCCCCGGCTGGGGCGGCCCGGCGTCCGGTACGCAGGGGCCGCCGCCACCGCCCGGGGTCTGACCCCGGTCCCTGGGCACGGCCGCGCGGGAGTGACAATAGAGGGCGTTTG
>Ga0164243_10005993_pt1 | contig 18493 bp, 15 predicted proteins | sample OricompcompostOP_FD_108781 | JGI IMG/M metagenome (GOLD analysis project Ga0164243, IMG submission 108781) | Organic Plus compost microbial communities from Emeryville, California, USA - Original compost - Organic plus compost (OP) | ecosystem: Engineered > Solid waste > Mixed feedstock >... | reverse complement strand
GCCCGCACGCGCCGTAATCGAGAAATCGTGGGGCGGCTAGCCTCACGACGACAAGACCAAGCCCTGGGCGAACCAGACCGTCATCGGTGTGGAGCCAAGGGGACTCGAACCCCTAACCCCCTGCTTGCAAAGCAGGTGCGCTACCAATTGCGCCATGGCCCCGCGGCACGGCACCCGCCGCGCCAGGTTCCCCGACCCGGAAAGGCCGGGCAGGACGTCACTCGAAGGTGTCGGTGACCTCGGCCCACAGGTCCCGCTCGTCGCGGTCCTGCTGAGCGCGCTGCCAGATGACGTAGCCGGCGACGGCCACGGCCGTCAGGAGCAGGAGCTTCTTCATCGGTCCCCCACGGGGTGTGTCGGGAGTGGGCCTAACAGGACTTGAACCTGTGACCTCTTCCTTATCAGGGAAGCGCTCTAACCGTCTGAGCTATAGGCCCGTGCGACCGGCCGCGGCGGACGGGCCGCAGGGCGCCGGACGAGACTACCCCAGCCCCGGCACCCCACCCAAACCGGTGATCGACCCGGTGGACCGGCGGGACGCACGCGGCCAGGAGGCCTCACTCGTCGGTCATGGTCACCCGCACACCGCCGACGAGCGCGGCGACGATGTTGTACAGGAAGGCGCCGAGGGTCGACAGCGCGGTGATGAGGAAGACGTCGACCACCGCGACAACGATGGCCCCGGAGATCACCCGCTGGAACTCTACGTACTCCAGGATGTCCGGCCCGCCCTCAGTGCCGGTCACCTGCGTGATGAAGTCGTCGAGAGTCGTGAACACGTGCAGCCCGTCGAGGGTCAGCCAGACGACAGCGGTGGCGACGACGATCATGATGCCGATCGCCACGGACAGCAGGAACGACAGCTTCATGACCGACCACGGGTCCAGCCGCGAGATGGCCAGCCGCACGCGCCGCGGAGCGCCGCTGCCGACGACCGGAGCGGGGCGTGCGGCACCGGGACGGGCGACCGGCGGGTTGTCCCCGGCGGTGCGGGGGGTCGTCGCGGCGGGCGCCGGCGTGGTGGTCATGGGCGGGTCCTCCGGACGGGGTCGGGTGACGGCGGAGACGGCGGCACCCGTGGCGCCGGCGGCCTTCTTGATCCAGCCGGTGGCGGTGTCGACCGCGGCCACCAGGGGAGACGGGGCGTCGGAGGCGTCCTGGCCGGCGGCCACGGTCGCCTCATCCTTCGGGCGGGGCTCGTCGGCACGGGCACCGGAGCCGCGCACGGACGCGTCAGCGGAGGACGGCGACGACGGCCGCGCGCCGGGGGCGACCGAGGGCGGCAGGGAGACGGATCCGGTGCCCGGGTCCGCGGCGCGGCCGACGACGCGGGTCACCCCACTGTCCTGGCCCGAGCTCGGTGGGGTCGGCTTGCTGCGCACGGTGCGCGGTGCACCGTTGCGCGCGGCCGCGGCGCCGTCCTGTGTCGAGGTGGCCGTCCCGCCCGTCACGGGCGCGGTGGCCCGCTTGCGCGGGGGGATCGACGGCGGGGTCGCGTCGGTCATTCATCCTCCGCATCGGCATCCGACCCTTCGGCCGGCAGGTCGGTGGCGTCGGCCGCGGGCTCGTCGCCCTGGTCGCTCACCACGGGCGTTGCGGGCGACGGATCGGCGCCGTTCTCGTCGTCCACGGTACCTGCATCGTCCGGGAGGCGTCGCTCGATGTTGCGCGCCACGGCGATGATCCGGTCACCGGCGTCGGGCTTGGCGAAGATGACGCCCTGCGTCGTGCGGCCCGTGGCGTTGACCTCGGCGACCGCGGAGCGCACGATCTTGCCCCGCTCCATGATGACGAGCACCTCGTCGTCGGCGTCGGTGACGAGCGCCCCGACGAGGTCGCCGTTGGCCTCCGGCAGGTTTGCGACCTTGATGCCCAGACCGCCGCGGCCCTGCTGGCGGTAGTTCTCGACGGTCAGCGCCGTGCGCTTGGCGATACCGCCCTGCGTCACGGTGAACAGGAAGGCGTCCTCTCGGACGACGTCCATCGCGAGCAGCTCGTCGTCACCGCGGAACTTCATGCCCGTGACGCCGGAGGTGGCCCGACCCATGGGTCGCAGGGTCTCGTCGGAGGCGGTGAACCGCAGCGACTGGCCCTTGCGGGAGACGAGCACCAGGTCCTGGTCGCTGTCCACGAGCCGGGCCGAGACGAGCTCGTCGGGGCGCCCCTCCTCGTCCTCGCGCAGGTTGATCGCGATGACGCCGCCGGACCGGTTCGAGTCGTACTCGGCCAGCCGGGTCTTCTTCACCAGCCCGCGCTTGGTGGCGAGCACCAGGTGCTCGGCCTGCTCGTAGTCGCGGATGTCGAGCACCTGGGCGATCTTCTCCCCGGGCTGGAAGGCCAGCAGGTTCGCCACGTGCTGGCCCTTGGCGTCGCGGCCGCCCTCGGGCAGCTCGTAGGCCTTGGCCCGGTACACGCGGCCGAGGTTCGTGAAGAACAGCAGCCAGTGGTGAGTCGTCGTGACGAAGAAGTGGTCGACGATGTCGTCCTCGCGCAGCTGCGCGCCGCGCACCCCCTTGCCGCCGCGGCGCTGGGCTCGGTACGCGTCGGACCGGGTGCGCTTGGCGTAGCCGCCGCGGGTGATGGTGACGACCATCTCCTCCTCGGCGATGAGGTCCTCCACGGACACGTCGCCGTCGAAAGGCAGGATGCGCGTGCGGCGCTCGTCGCCGAACTTGTCGACGATCTCGGAGAGCTCGGTGGAGACGATCTCGCGCTGCCGCTCGTCGGAGGCGAGGATCGCGTTGAGCTCGGCGATCAGCGCCTGCAGCTTGTCGTGCTCCTCGAGGATGCGCTGCCGCTCGAGGGCCGCCAGCCGGCGCAGCTGCAGGCGCAGGATCGCGTCGGCCTGCACCTCGTCGATGTCCAGCAGCGCGATCAGGCCGGCGCGTGCCTCGTCGACGTCCGGCGAGCGGCGGATGAGCGCGATCACCTCGTCGAGCGCGTCGAGCGCCTTGAGGTAGCCGCGGTAGATGTGGATCTGCTCCTCGGCCTGCCGCAGCCGGAACCGGGTCCGGCGCTGGATGACGTCGAGCTGGTGCGCCGTCCAGTGCCGGACGAAGGCGTCGATGCTCAGCGTGCGCGGCACCCCGTCGACCAGCGCCAGCATGTTGGCGCCGAAGGTGTCCTGGAGCTGGGTGTGCTTGTACAGGTTGTTCAGCACGACCTTGGCCACGGCGTCGCGCTTGAGCACGATGACCAGGCGCTGACCGGTGCGGCCGGAGGTCTCGTCACGGATGTCCGCGATGCCCTGCACCCGGTTCTCCCGCACCAGGTCGGCGATCTTCTTCGCCAAGCTGTCCGGGTTCACCTGGTACGGCAGCTCGGTGACGACGAGGCAGGTGCGGCCCTGGATCTCCTCGACCTCCACCACGGCGCGCATCGTGATCGAGCCGCGGCCAGTCCGGTACGCGTCCTCGATGCCGCGCCGGCCGAGGATCGTCGCGGCGGTGGGGAAGTCGGGCCCCTTGACCCGCTGGAGCAGCGCCTCCAGCAGCTCCTCCTTCGTGGCGTCCGGGTGCTCCAGGTACCACTGCACGCCGTCGGCGACCTCGCGCAGGTTGTGCGGCGGGATGTTCGTCGCCATCCCGACGGCGATGCCCGCGGAGCCGTTGACCAGGAGGTTCGGGAAGCGGCTCGGCAGGACGGCGGGCTCCTGCGTGCGCCCGTCGTAGTTGTCCTGGAAGTCGACGGTCTCCTCGTCGATGTCCCGCACCATCTCCATGGCGAGCGGGGCCATCTTGCACTCGGTGTACCGCGGGGCGGCCGCAGGGTCGTCCCCGGGGGAGCCGAAGTTCCCCTGACCAGCGACCAGCGGGTACCGCAACGACCAGTCCTGCACCAGGCGGACCAGGGCGTCGTAGATCGCCGTGTCGCCGTGCGGGTGGTACTTGCCCATGACGTCGCCGACGACGCGGCTGCACTTGGAGAACTGGCGGTCCGGGCGGTAGCCGCCGTCGTACATGGCGTACAGCACGCGGCGGTGCACCGGCTTGAGCCCGTCGCGCACGTCCGGCAGCGCACGCCCGACGATGACCGACATGGCGTAGTCCAGGTACGAGCGCTGCATCTCGAGCTGCAGGTCGACCTGGTCGATGCGGCCGTGCTCGATCTCATCCTGGGCTGGGGTGTCGGTCATGCGGTGCTCCTGTCGGTGTGGCCGGGGCGCTGTCCCGGCTCAGGGCCCTGCGGGCCCGGTGGACGGCGGCGCGGGCGGGCCGTCCGGGTCAGATGTCGAGGAAGCGGACGTCCTTGGCGTTGCGCTGGATGAACGAGCGGCGCGAGTCCACGTCCTCACCCATGAGCACGGAGAAGATCTCGTCGGCGGCCGCGGCCTCGTCCAGCGTCACCTGCAGCAGCGTGCGGTGCTCCGGCGACATCGTGGTCTCCCACAGCTCGGAGTAGTCCATCTCGCCGAGACCCTTGTAGCGCTGGATCCCGTTCTCCTTCGGCAGCCGCTTGCCGTTCGCCTGCCCGTCCGCCACCACCGCGTCGCGCTCCCGGTCCGAGTAGACGTAGTCGTGCTCGGCGTTCGACCACTTGATCCGGTACAGCGGCGGCTGCGCCAGGTAGACGTGACCGTTGGTGATGAGGTCCGGCATGTAGCGGAACAGCAGGGTGAGCAGCAGCGTGCGGATGTGCTGGCCGTCGACGTCGGCGTCGGCCATGAGCACGATCTTGTGGTACCGGAGCTTGGCGATGTCAAAGTCCTCGCCGATGCCGGTGCCGAACGCCGTGATGAGCGCCTGCACCTCCTGGTTGCTCAGCGCCCGGTCGAGGCGGGCCCGCTCGACGTTGAGGATCTTGCCGCGGATCGGCAGGATCGCCTGCGTACGCGGGTTGCGGCCACGCACCGCGGAGCCCCCGGCCGAGTCGCCCTCCACGATGAACACCTCGCACTCGGCGGGGTTGTTCGACTGGCAGTCCTTGAGCTTGCCGGGCATGCCGCCGGACTCCAGCAGCCCCTTGCGTCGCGTGGCCTCGCGGGCCTTGCGGGCCGCCATCCGGGCGGCGGCCGCCTGGATCGACTTGCGGATGATGTCGCGGGCCTCAGTGGGGTGCGAGTCCAGCCAGTCGCCGAGCTGGTCGTTGACCACGCGCTGGACGAAGGTCTTGGCCTCGGTGTTGCCGAGCTTCGTCTTGGTCTGGCCCTCGAACTGCGGCTCGCCGAGCTTGACGGAGATGACGGCTGTCAGGCCCTCGCGGATGTCGTCGCCGGTGAGGTTGTCGTCCTTCTCCTTGAGGATGCCCTTGTCCCGGGCGTAGCGGTTGACCAGCGAGGTCATCGCCGCACGGAAGCCCTCCTCGTGGGTGCCGCCCTCGGTGGTGGAGATCGTGTTGGCGTAGGTGTGCACCGACTCGGAGTACGCGTTGGTCCACTGCAGGGCGATCTCGACGGAGATGCGCCGCTCGGTGTCCTCCGCCTCGAAGTCGATGACCTGCGGGTGCACCGGCTCGTACTTCTTGGTGCTGTTGAGGTGCTGCACGTAGTCGAGCAGGCCGCCGTCGTACTTGTAGGTCACGGTGCGGTGGGCGACGGGAGAACCCTCGGCCGGCGCGGGCTCGTCGGAACCCGCCACCTCGTCGTCTGTGCCCAGGTGCTCCGGCCGCTCGTCGGTCAGCGAGATCTGCAGGCCCTTGTTGAGGAAGGCCATCTGCTGGAAGCGCGAGCGCAGGGTCTCGAAGTCGTAGGTCGTCGTCTCGAAGATCTCGCCGTCGGCCCAGAACGACACGGACGTCCCGGTCTCGGCCGTCTCCTCGCCGCGGGCCAGCGGGGCCTGCGGGACGCCGCGGACGTACGACTGCCGCCAGACGTACCCATCGGTCTTGACCTCGACCTCGACCCGCGTCGACAGCGCGTTGACCACGGAGACGCCCACGCCGTGCAGACCACCGGAGACGGCGTACCCGCCGCCCCCGAACTTGCCGCCGGCGTGCAGGACGGTGAGCACCACCTCGACGGCCGGCTTGCCCTCGGACTTCACGATGCCGACCGGGATGCCGCGGCCGTTGTCGACCACCCGCACGCCGCCGTCGGCCAGCAGCGTCACCTCGATGTGGTCGCAGTAGCCGGCCAGCGCCTCGTCGACGGAGTTGTCCACCACCTCGTAGACGAGATGGTGCAGACCCCGCTCGCCCGTCGAGCCGATGTACATGCCGGGTCGCTTGCGGACCGCTTCGAGACCCTCGAGGACGGTGATGGCGCTGGCGTCGTAGCCGCCGTTGGTCTCAGGATCGTCGTGGGTGCTCTGCTCAGCCACGGGCTGTGGTGCTCCTCAGGCTCTCACACGCCACGGAGCGCCCCGCCCGACCGTTGGGAGAGCAGATCACTCCACGACGCTGGAGTTCCGGGCACAGACGCGCCAGGAATGACCTTCACAGTGTACCTGGACACGGGTCGTGGGCCGGGCTTTCGTGGGGGTGGCGGACGGTGTCCTTCACCGACCTTCCACCCTCAGGTCACGGCACCGGCCGAGCCGGTCTCGGGACCGGGCCCCGGGACTCAGCCGAACGTGTCGCGCTCGCCTCGGCCCCGCACCCGCCGAGGTCCACGCCCGAAACCCGGCACGGCCGGGCCCAGCACCCGGATCTCCGAGACGACGCCCTCACCGAGCTCGGCGGCGAACCGCTGCAACATCGCGGGGACGGCCCAGGTCAGGTGCGTCGCCCAGGCCGTCGACGAGGCGCGCACGACGAGCACGCCCGCCTGCAACGACTCGTACCCGCAGTGCGCGGCGACCTCCGGCCCCACCAGCTCCGACCAGCGGTTTTGCAGCGTGCCGCCCACCAGGTCGGCTCCCCAGCCGAACTGCCCGACGAGGGCACCCAGGCTGGCCCCCACCGGCTGGGGGTCGCGGGCGCCTGGACCCGCCGAGCCCGTCGGCTGCTCGAGCACGGCACGGCGGCGCGGGGAGTCGCCGGGCCGGATGCCGCGGGCCGCAGCGGCCGTCCGCACGCGGTTCAGCGCCGCAGCGGCGACCTGGCGCGCCGGCGGCAGGTCCACGAGCTCGCGCAGCGGGACGCCGTCGGCCGCGGCAGCGCGGGCGAGCGGGTCCGTGCCCCGTGCACCGGCGCCGCGGGCCGTGCCGGGATCGGAGTCCTTCGAGAGGTCAGAGGACACGCGCCACCTCGCCGCCCATGACGTCGACGCGGCCACCGGAGAGCTGGTCGGGGACGTCGTCGGCCACCGCCGCCGTGATGAGGACCTGGCGCGCCGGGGCCACCAGCTCCGCGAGCCGGTCACGACGACGGGCGTCCAGCTCGGCGAAGACGTCGTCCAGCACCAGCACCGGCTCACCGTCGGGTCCCCAGTCCGGCGACCACAACGGGCCCCCGTCCGGTCCGGTCGTCTCCTCGTCCCGGCTGAGCAGGGTGTACGACGCCAGCCGCAGCGCGAGCGCGAACGACCACGACTCCCCGTGGCTCGCATACCCCTTGGCGGGCAGCCCACCCAGCGTCAGCACGAGGTCGTCACGGTGCGGCCCGACCAGGCTGACGCCGCGCTCGATCTCCTTCGACCGGAGCCGACCCATCGCCTCCAGCAGCTGGGCCTCGACGAGCTCGACCGGCTCGTCGTGCGGCCGGTCCGGGCCGTCAGCGTCGCCCTCGCGGACGAGCACCGCGTCCAGCGACGCGCGATAGGTGGTCGTCGCCTCGCCCTGCCCGGCGCTGACCTGCTCGTACGCGTGCCGGACGTGGGGAGCCAACGCAGCGACAAGCGCCCGCCGGGCGACCATGATCTGCGCGCCGGCCTGCGCCAGCTTGGCGTCCCACACGTCGAGGGTGCGCAGCTCCGTGCCGGTCCGACCGCCGCGGGTCGCCGCACCGGCCGTCTTGAGCAGCGCGGAACGCTGCCGCAGGACCCGGTCGTAGTCCGCGAGCACACCGGCTACCCGGGGGGTGAGCTGCACGAGCAGCTCGTCGAGGAACCGGCGCCGGCCGTCGGGGTCACCCTTGACCAGTGCCAGGTCCTCGGGGGCGAACAGCACAGTCCGCAGGATCCCGAGCACGTCTCGCGCCCGTACCGGGGACCCGCCGTTGACGCGGGCACGATTCGCCTTGCCCGGCGTGACCTCGACCTCGACCAGCGTCGCCCGCGGCTGCCCCGGATCGATCGCCCGGACCACCCGCGCACGCACCACCGCGCGCGCGGCGCCGCTGCGCACCAGGGCGGCGTCGCTCGGGACGCGGTGGCTGCCCAGGGTGGCGACGTAGCCGACGGCCTCGACCAGGTTTGTCTTGCCCTGCCCGTTCGGACCGACGAGCGCCGTGACCCCGGGGTCGAGGGCGAGCTCGACCTGCGGGTAGGAGCGGAAGTCGGTCAAGGAGAGGTGCGCGACGTACATCGAGGCCGTCCGGCTACGGCCGTCAGGACTCGGCCGACTTGACCGCGTGGCCGCCGAACTGCTGACGCAGCGCCGCGACGGCCTTGAGCGCCGGGGACTGCTCCTGCCGTGAGGCGAAGCGAGCGAACAGCGAGGCGGAGATCACCGGCGCCGGGACCGCGAGCTTGATCGCCTCGTCCACGGTCCAGCGACCCTCGCCGGAGTCGGCGACCCAGTCGTCGATCGCTTCGAGGTCCCTGTCCTCCTCGAGCGCCTTGACCAGCAGGTCCAGCAGCCAGGACCGCACCACCGTGCCACGGGTCCACGCCTTCATCGTCCCGTGCACGTCTGTGATCAGGTCCTTCGCGGCGAGCAGCTCGTAGCCCTCGGCGTAGGCCTGCATCAAGCCGTACTCGATGCCGTTGTGCACCATCTTCGCGTAGTGGCCCGCACCAACGGCCCCCGCGTGGACGAAGCCCTCCTCGCGGGGGCCCTGCGGACGCAGCGCGTCGAACACCGGCAGCACGCGTTCCACCAGCGCGGCCTCGCCGCCGACCATGAGCCCGTACCCGTTGGCCAGACCCCAGACACCACCGGAGACGCCGACGTCGAGGAAGCCGATCCCGTGGCCGGCGAGCTGCTCGGCGTGCCGCTGGTCGTCGCCGTAGAACGAGTTGCCCCCGTCGATGACCAGGTCGCCCGCGCCGAGGAGCCCGGCCAGCTCGTCGATGACACCGTCCGTGATCGCGCCAGCCGGCACCATCACCCAGATCACCCGCTGGCCGGCGGGGAGCGCCTCGACCAGCGCGGCCAGCGACGGCACGTCCGTGACCTCGGGGTTGCGGTCGTATCCCGTGACCTCGATGCCAGCAGCGCGGATCCGCTCGCGCATGTTGGCGCCCATCTTGCCGAGACCCACCAGACCGATGTGCATGCCGTTCGCCCTATCTTCCTGTCGTTCGCGTCGATGTCGCTCGTCCGCGTCGTCCGGCCGCCGGTCGGCGGCACACGCGGCCAGGGTCACTCTGCCCGACGCGGCCGACTGTGCGCCCGTCCGTCTCTCGCAGCGTGCACCGCTGGGCGCAACACCGCGCGCGTCCTCGATCCTGTCCGATCGGGACGGTGACGGCGACCACAGCCGGGCCGTCGCATCCAGGCGTGGCGGACCTCTCGGTCCGCCTTCCGCACCGGTCGGGACTCAGCTCGCGAAGCGGATCGGCACGAGCAGGTACCGGTAGCTCCGCTCGTCCTCGCCGTCGAGCTCGCGCTGACCGGTGAACTCGACCGGCTTGTTCGGGTGCGTGAAGGACATCCGGACGAACGGCGTGTCCAGCGCGCCGAGCCCGTCGAGCAGGAACTGCGGGTTGAACGCGACCGAGATGTCCTCGCCGGTGAGAGTCGCCTCGAGCGCCTCGGAGGCCTGTGCGTCGTCACCCTGCCCGGCGTCGAGCACGACCTGGCCCTCGGAGAACGACAGCCGGATGGGCGTGTTGCGCTCTGCCACCAGGGCGACACGCTTGGCGGCCTCGGACAGCGCCTGGGTCGCGACCACCGCGTGGATGGGTGTCTCGTCGGGGAACAGCCGGCGCACGGGCGGGTAGTCGCCGTCGACGAGGAGGCTGGTGGTCTGGCGGCCACCGGCCTCGAACCCGATGAGGTCCACACCCGCGCCGTTGGACAGCGCCACGCTGACCGAGCCGGCACCGCCGAGCGACTTCGCCGCGTCGGACAGCGTCCGCGCCCGCACGAGCGCCACGGTCGAGATGTCCGGCGTCGTCGGCGTCCAGGTGAGCTCGCGCAGCGCGAGCCGGTACCGGTCGGTGGCGAGGAGCGACACCTTCTCGCCCTCGATCTCGACGCGCACGCCGGTGAGCAGCGGGAGGGTGTCGTCCCGGCTGGCGGCGACGGAGACCTGGGCGACCGCGTGGGTGAGCTCGTCGCCGTCGACGACCCCCGTGACCGGCGGCATGACCGGAAGGTTCGGGTACTCCTCGACCGGCATGGTCAGCAGGGTGAACCGGCTCGCCCCGCAGGTCACGACGACCCGGGTGCCGTCGAGGACGACGTCCACGGGTTTGGCCGGCAGCGCGCGGGAGATCTCGGCCAGCAGCCGGCCGGAGACCAGGACCGTGCCGCCCTCGGCGACGTCCGCGGGGATCTGCGACCGGGCCGAGACCTCGTAGTCGAAGCTCGACAGCTCGATGGAGCCCGTGCTGTCCGCGGCGATGCGGACGCCGGCGAGCACCGGGACGGGGGGACGGGTCGGCAGGCTGCGGGCCGTCCACGTGACGGCGTCCGCGAGAACGTCGCGCTCGACCCGGAACCTCATGCCGTACCTCTCGTCGTCGGGCGCCGCGGACCGATGACGGCGTCCGCGGAGGCGGACGAGCGGCGTCAGGCGAACACTACGCGAGTGGTCGGACGCTCGGAACGTGTCGTCCTGGCGTGTGGTGGATGACATCCGGTGCGCGGGGCCGAGTACGTGCTCGTCGTCGGGGGTGTCGGTGCAGCGGTGGGTCGGGTCGCGGCTGCCGGGCAGTCGGTGGTGTGTGGATCTCTTCTGCTGTCTGAGGTCGTCATCGTCATCGGTGCTGTGCATGGTGTGAATGACACGTCGTCGGCGCAGGTCACGGTCCTCGTCATGGTGTGGGTGGCAGATGTGCGCGACGAGCGGCTGACGGTGGACGGGTGTGGTTGTGGCGGGACGTGTGATTCGGCATCCACCGTCGAGGGCCGCGTGGTCCACACCGACGTCGCGTGTCGTCCACCGTCGTCCACAGGTCTGTACACAGGTGTGAGTATTCGTCCCATGCCTGTCTCAGGTGTGGGCTGAACGTTCGGGACGAGTGCCCGAGATGCCCGTTTTTCCTTGTGGGCGAAGGGAATGCGGGCATGTCGACGGGCCGGGTGTCCGCGGACGTCTGGGCGGCGTGGGCGATCGTCGGGAGGGCGCGTGGAACCGCGTCGTCATGGGTTGGCCGCCGTCCGTTCACGCGCGTCGCCACCCGTGAGGGCGACAGCTGAGGGATATCCCCAGGAGGCTGTGGATAGCTGTGGACAACGATGGGTGGTGACGCCCAACCACGCGTGCGGGGGAGTGGTGCGGAAGAAGGGGCGGACGGTGACCGCGGCGAGCCGACGGCGCTCGGTGCCCCGCCTGCGCGTCAGCTGCGGCTCTGCTGCTTGATCCGGTTGGTGAGCTCGGTGACCTGGTTGTAGATCGACCGGCGCTCGGCCATCAGCTCGCGGATCTTGCGGTTGGCGTGCATCACGGTGGTGTGGTCGCGGTTACCGAAGGCCTGGCCGATCTTCGGCAGCGAGAGGTCTGTGAGCTCGCGGCAGAGGTACATCGCGATCTGGCGCGCCGTGACGAGCACCCGCGAACGGCTGGACCCGCACAGGTCGTCGATGGACAGGCCGAAGTAGGCCGCGGTCTGTCCGATGACCTGGGTCGCGGTGATCTCCGTCGTCTGGTCGTCCGTGATGAGATCCTTGAGCACGATCTCGGCCAGGGACAGGTCGACCTGCTGCCGGTTGAGGCTCGCGAACGCCGTCACGCGGATCAGAGCGCCCTCGAGCTCGCGGATGTTGGTCGAGATCTTTGAGGCGATGTACTCCAGCACGTCCGACGGCGCCTGCAGACGCTCCGAGCCGGCCTTCTTGCGCAGGATCGCGATGCGGGTCTCGAGGTCCGGTGGCTGCACGTCGGTGATCAGCCCCCACTCGAAGCGTGACCGCATGCGGTCCTCGAAGCCGTTGAGCTGCTTCGGCGGCAGGTCCGACGTGATCACGACCTGCTTGTTCGCGTTGTGGAGCGTGTTGAACGTGTGGAAGAACTCCTCCATCGTCTGTTCCTTGCCCTGGAGGAACTGGATGTCGTCGACGAGCAGGACGTCGACCTCGCGGTAGCGGCGCTGGAACGCGCCCGCGCGGCCCTCGCTGATGGAGTTGATGAAGTCGTTCGTGAACTCCTCGGAGTTCACGTAGCGCACGCGCACGCTCGGATAGAGGTTCTGCGCGTAGTGGCCGATGGCGTGCAACAGGTGCGTCTTGCCCAGACCGGAGTCGCCGTAGATGAACAGCGGGTTGTAGGCCTTGGCCGGTGCCTCGGCCACGGCGACCGCTGCGGCGTGCGCGAAACGGTTCGACGCTCCGATGACGAAGGTCTCGAACAGGTACTTGGGATTGAGCCGGGCCTGCTCGCCCAGCCGTCGGTTGGGGATGGGGCGGTCCTCGGAGTACGGGGCCTCGAGGGGTGCGCTGGGAGCTGTGGGGAACGGGGCGGCGTCGAGCGGCTGGGCCGGCGCCTCCGGGGCGAGGGTGGCGTCGGCGTGCGGGGAGGAGCCCGCGGGATCGAGGACGCCCAGCCCGACGGTGTGGTCGGTGTGCGTGTCGTCGGGGACCACCGTGACGTGCATGGGGCCGGATCTCGGCCGGTAGGGGTCCTCGCCGTAGGTCACGCGGTCCTCGGCGTAGGTCGCGCGCTGCTCGGGTGCGGGCCGGGCCGGTGCCGCACCGTTGTGGGCTGTCCCCGGGCTCTCGGTGAGGTCGGGGTCCACCGTGATCGCGAACCGGGCCTCCCGTCCGAGCGCGGCGGACAGGGCTTCAGCGACCTCGGCGCGCACGCGTGTCTCGAGGTACTCCTTGGTGAGGTCGTTGCTCACGGCGAGCAGAAGGGTGCCGTCGAGCAGGCCGAGTGGACGGGCCAGCCGGACGAAGGCGATCTGGCGGGGAGTGATGTCGGGACTGGCTTCGAGGGTCGACACGACGTGTCCCCAGACCCGGGTGAGCTCTTCGTCTTGTGACACGTCCTACCTCGACTGCTCGCTGCCTGGGTGGCCGAGTGTGGCACGGCTCCGCCTTGTCCACACAGTTGTCCACACCTGTGCGTGGCCGGGCAGGCACGGACCCGCGCACCGGGATCACGGGTCGGGAAGCCGTGGGACGGACGTCCTTCGCGTCCGGACCGGCCCCCCTGCCATCGCCTGTCCACCTCGCGGTGATCCACAGGCTGATGACGTCCCGACGATGAGCGACGATGCTAGTGGGTGAGCGGCCCCGCGTGGAGGGGTTCGGCGGGTGAGTCTGTGTACTCCCCGGCGCGCCTCCTGGACACGCCGCAGCGGAGTGCCCCGGACCGCGTGACCCATTTGACCGGCTGTGACGGCACGGCGTACCGTGATGCAGCCTTCCTGGCAGCTCCTTCGGCGCGCCCTGACGCCAACGTGTCACGTCTCCACGTCGCGGCACGAGTCCGGAGCGGTCGACGTAGGCACCCTGGACCTGGATCAGACCTGGCCACGTGAGACACGAGGCCGACTTCGAAGCAGTGGGAGTACCTCGTGACCAAGCGCACGTTCCAGCCGAACAACCGGCGCCGGGCCAAGACGCACGGCTTCCGCCTGCGCATGCGTACCCGCGCGGGCCGCGCGATCCTCGCGGCGCGTCGCCGCAAGGGCCGCGCCGAGCTCTCCGCCTGACGCGACCCCGGTGCTGCCCGCCGCGCACCGGATGCGCCGCGCTGCCGAGTTCGAGCAGGCGGTGCGCCGAGGTGTGCGCGGTGGGCGCGACTCGGTGGTCGTCCACGTGGCGACGCGACCTGACGCCGACCGTCCGACGGTCGGCTTCGTCGTGTCGAAGACGGTTGGGACCGCGGTGACGCGCAACCTCGTCCGGCGACGACTGCGCGCGCTCGTGCGGGAGCGCCTGGAGCAGCTCCCGGCGGCCGGGATCGTGGTTCGCGCCCTTCCCCCGGCCGTCGAGCGTTCGTACCGAGGGCTCGGCGAGGACCTCGACGCGGCGCTGGCGACCGCGGTCCGGCGCTCCGGTCGACGTGGACGCGAGGCGTAGCCCGCTGATGGACGCCCGTTCCCTGCTGCGTGTCGTGACACAGGTGCCCGGCCGCCTCCTGCTGCTCGTGCTGCGGGCCTACCAGCTCGTCGTCTCCCCCATGACACCACCCACCTGCCGTTTCTACCCGTCGTGCTCGCAGTATGCGGTGATCGCGATCACCCGCCATGGCGCGCTGAAGGGCTCGTGGCTGGCGGTCCGTCGGGTGCTGCGGTGCAACCCGTGGAACCCCGGTGGGGTGGACGACGTTCCCCCAGCACGTCCGCGCGGCGAGCGTGGGCACCGGCACGTGCACCGTCATCCCGACGTGGCGCCGTCCACGCACTGATCCCCGAACGAGGAGCTCTGCCGCATGTCGTGGTTCGACGGCTTGCTCAAGCCGATCATGGTGGCCGTGGCCTGGATCATGGTCCAGTTCCACAGTCTGTTCACGGCCATCGGCCTCGACCCGGCCGGCGGGCTGGCGTGGACCTTGTCCATCGTCGGGCTGGTCATCGTCATCCGCGCGTTGCTCATCCCGCTCTTCTTCCGGCAGATCCGCGCGTCTCGCGGCATGCAGATGCTGGCCCCCGAGCTGCAGGCGATCCAGAAGAAGTACAAGGGGAAGACCGACCCGGCGTCCCGTGAGGCGATGAGCCGCGAGACGATGGAGCTGTACCGTAAGCACGGGACGAACCCGTTCGCCTCGTGCTTGCCGATCCTGCTGCAGTCGCCGATCTTCTTCGCGCTGTTCAGGGTGCTCAACTCGTTGCCGGCGTTGTCGAACGGGACCTACCCGAACGCGGACAACCCGATCAGCAGCCTCGGGCCGCTGACGCAGGAGCTCGCGGCGCAGGCAGAGCAGGCGTCGATCTTCGGTGCGCCGCTGTCCGGCACCTTCATGCGGGCCGAGGGCAACTGGCACATCCAGGTCGTCACGGTCCTGCTCATCATCGCGATGTCCGCGACGACCTTCTTCACGCAGCGTCAGCTCACGATGAAGAACATGCCGCCGACGGCGCTGCAGGGACCGATGGCACAGCAGCAAAAGGTGCTGCTCTACGTGCTGCCGCTGATCTTCGCGTTCTCCGGAGTGAACTTCCCGATCGGTGTGCTCATCTACTGGACGACGACGAACCTCTGGTCGATGGGCCAGCAGTTCTACACGATCCGCAGGATGCCGGCGCCGGGGTCGCAGGCCGAGGCGGCGATGAAGGCACGGCAGGCTCGACGTGCGGCGCATCACGGTGGCGGGGCGCTGGCGGAGGCGCCGAGCGCGCCAGTCATCGAGGAGAAGCCCCGCAGCGGGCAGCGCCAGCAGCCGGTGCGCAAGGACCGGGCGAAGGGGCGGTCGGGGACGGGCGGTCAGGGTGGCGGACGTCCGGTCGGCTCCGTGGGCGCGGCCGGCGGTGCCGGTTCCGCGTCCGCACGGGAGCCCGGGTCCGCCGGGTCCACCGGTGCGTCGAGCGGACAGGCCGGGTCCGATAGCGGGCCGTCCGCGACGGGGCAGTCGCCCGCAGGTTCCGCAACGTCCGGCAAGACGCCGCGCAAGCCCAAGAAGTAGCGCGCACGTCCCGTGCGCCGATGAACAATCGGAGACCAGCCATGACCTCGCCTCAGCCCGAGACGCCGACCGAGTCCACGACGACACGTCTGGAGGAGGAGGGCGAGATCGCCGCGGACTACCTCGAGGAGCTCCTGGACATCGCGGATCTCGACGGCGACATCGACATCGACGTCGACCACGGTCGCGCCGCGGTGGCGATCGTGTCGGAGGACGGCTCGGACCGAGCGCTGCGACGGTTGGTCGGCAAGGACGGCGAGGTACTGGACGCGCTGCAGGAGCTCACGCGGCTCGCGGTGCAGGCGCGAACGGGTGAGCGGAGCCGGCTGATGCTCGACATCGCGGGGTACCGGGCCGCCCGGCGCAGCGAGCTCGTGGCTGTCGCGGAGGAGGCCATCGGCCGAGTCCGTGAGTCGGGTAAGCCGGTGGAGCTCGAGCCCATGAACCCGTTCGAGCGGAAGGTCGTCCACGACGCGGTGGCGGCTGCGGGTCTGGTGAGCGACTCGGAGGGTGTGGAGCCGCAGCGGTATGTGGTGATTCGTCCGGCCTGAGGCGGTTTGCCCGTCACGTGCTGGCTACGTGGGGCCGGTCGCTGTGGCGGCCGGCCCTGTCATTCTTTGACGTGGCACGGGGGTTCGTGGTTCGCCTGCGCGGGGACACCGGCTCGCGCCGGTGCTGCCGCCAGCGCGCGCGTCGAGGTTGGCGTTCTATGCGGTGTTCCACGTGGAGCGCCACGGAGCGCTCCGGTTCAGGCCCTATGGCGTCCGGTACACGGGCGCTGAGCAGAGCTCCGGCGCATAACTGTCGGGTGGCAGTGCTTGGGCGTTGAAGAACTGGGATCCCTGCGGCCGCGCCCGCCCATGCGAGTGCCGTGTCCGGTCGGTGCTCGCGGACAGTCGAGCGATCCGTCGGCGCTTGGCCGTCGCGCCACGGTGGCGTGTTTCACGTGAAACGACGGTGTGCGCCGGCGTCTGGCCTAGCGCACCTGGCGCGCGTCGTGTTCGCAGCGTTGGCGTTGGAGACAGCGGCTCTCAGGCCTGGAGCGACGAAGCGGCGTCGTCTCGACGGGCGGCGGGTTCGTGGTGGGCGGTGTGCTCGGCGGCCGGTGCTGGACGGTCGCCGATTGATGAGTGAGGCTGATAGCCGGTCTCGTCCATGAGGTAACGCGGGGCCGGTGTTTCACGTGAAACGTCGCGCGAGCCGGCCGCGTAGGCCGTCTCGCCTTCGGATACCTCCGGCGCTCTCGTCGTCGGCGGGTTCGGCCTCGTCGTTCGACGGGTCGGCCAGGGGCGTCAGCCGGGCGCTGTCGCGTGTGGCGCGCGCGTCCGGTGGCTCGTATGTAGAGGTGGGCCGGAGCTCCGTCCCCTCGGCCGCCGCTGTCGGGAGTGTCCGTCGGGCCCTCGGCGACGATTGGAGGGGTAGTCGGCCGGCGCCTGCCGGAGTGCGTGGATGGTCTTCAGTGCTACGTGCATGGCCTGCTTACGGCGGATCTCTCTCGGGGAACGGCGACGAGCGCGACTCGCGAGCCGTGCCGGGCGTGGGTCCGGAGCCCGATCGACGCCCCGCGTGTTTCACGTGAAACGACCGTGGCTGGCACCCGGGATGGTGCGGTGAGGCTGCACCCGGGACGGCGGGACCCGGGAAGGGCACCGCGGGAAGGGCACCGCGGGACGGTGGCGCACGGCCGTACCGGGGACGACGGCCGGGCCTGTCGACGGGCGGGGATCGCGTCGACCCTCTGCATCCACCGAGACACCGCCGTAGTCAGTCAGCGGAGGTGCGTAGCCTGAGGCCGGACCGGTCGATCGAGACGGCTGGACCGCGAGCCGGTACGGACGTGTCCGATCCACACACAGGGCCGGGACGGAGATCTCCAGCGCGACTGAGGTACGGTCGCGGTCGGCATGGCAACGGCAACGGCGGGACGGCGGGACGGCGGGCACCGGAGTGCCCGCCCGTGTTTCACGTGAAACGAGGAGGCGTGGTGTCGGAGAGCGCATCGGAGAGCGCGGGCGTCGACCCCCTCGACGGCGACCCCCGACTCCCCGTTCACTTCGGCGCCGCGTGGACCGCCGTGGAGGCGTTCCACGACCTGCTTGTCCGGGAGGGCGTGCTCCGCGGGCTCGTCGGCCCGCGTGAGGTCGCACGTCTCTGGGAGCGACACCTGCTGAACTCGGCGGCGGTGGTTCCGTTCCTCCCGCCGGCTCGGCGGATCGTCGACCTGGGGAGCGGCGCCGGGCTTCCCGGCCTGATCGTCGCAGCGATGCTGCCCGATGCCGAGGTGGTGCTGCTCGAGCCGATGGAGCGACGCACCGACTGGTTGTCGGAAGTGGTGGGAACACTCGCGCTCTCGAACGCCGTCGTGCTGCGTGGACGGGCCGAGGACATCGACGACCTCGGAGCCGACGTGGTGACTGCACGCGCTGTCGCGTCACTGGACAAGCTCTACCGGTGGGCGTTTCCTCTGCTGAGGATCGGGGGCACGCTCGTGGCGCTCAAGGGAGAGCGGGCAGCGGCGGAGGTGCAGGCTGCCGCCAAGGCCGGGCGTGAGGTGGGCGCAGGCAAGGCAGAGATCCTCGCGGCGCCCACACTGGAGGGACTTGAGCCCACGACGGTCGTCCGCGTACGTCGAGACCGGGAAGGACGCCCCCGGCGGTGAGTCCGCGCAGCCGGCTCACGCGTGACGGCCAGCTCGGTCGGCGGAGGCGCATTCGGGCGTCGATGCGGCACACCGGCCTCCCGCCACTGCGCGCGCTCGATGGCCGCAGAGCGAGACGTG